>Ga0316579_10000948_pt1 | contig 10122 bp, 5 predicted proteins | sample J5NA_2_FD_203074 | JGI IMG/M metagenome (GOLD analysis project Ga0316579, IMG submission 203074) | Rhizosphere microbial communities from salt marsh grasses in Alabama, United States - J5-7_160517rDrA | ecosystem: Host-associated > Plants > Roots > Rhizosphere | place: USA: Alabama | collected...
TTTTCTACCCCCAGAAGCCAAACCGCTATAATTCACCAAAAGGATAAAATGCCACAACCATTAATTGCTATCTTGATCGCCGCTGCACTGACATTCATTGCATGGTTGCTCTTCCGCCCGCAGGAAGGACTTGTCCCCCGCTGGCGGAAGGCTCGCCAGATCACAAATCGGGTTTTGATGGAAGATGCCCTGAAACACATTCAGCGCTGTGAACGACACGGTGATAAACCCAGCTTGCAGAGCATCGCGGGTGCCCTGGACATCAGTCTCAACCAGGCTGCACAGGTGGCCAACGATCTACAAAACCTGGAATTGATCGTTCTTGAAAATAGCGAATTCCATCTGACTCCTGCAGGTCGTGATTACGCACTCCGGATCATCCGTGCTCATCGTTTATGGGAAGAGTACCTGGCTGAACATACTGGATTCCAGGAATCCGAGTGGCATGACCAGGCTGAAGAATACGAGCACCTGCTTTCTGCGGAGGAAGCCAGCAACCTGGCCCAAAGGCTGGGCAACCCGGTCTATGATCCGCATGGCGACCCGATTCCGGGTCCTGGTGGCCAATTCAAACACCATGCAGGGAAACCTCTGATTGCCATGGATTTGGATACCCCTCTCCGCATTGTGCACATCGAGGACGAACCGGAAGAGATTTACGCCCAATTAGTGGCTGAAGGAATTACTCCGGGTATGTTCGCCCGGCTTACAGAGAATTCCCCGCACAGGGTGCGCTTCTGGATTGGAGATGAAGAGCATGTACTGGCACCCATCGTAGCAGCCAACATTTCTGCAGTACCCATCCCTGAACAAAAACTCGAACAAGCCCAGGGAGGTGTTCCGCTCAACATGCTCAATCCTGGAGAATGCGGCCAGGTCTTAGCACTTTCCCCTCGACTGCGAGGGGCGGATCGACGGCGCATGATGGATCTGGGGATCTTACCAGGTACAACCGTTGAAGTCGAAATGACAAGCCCCAGCGGTGATCCAACAGCTTATAAAATACGCGGAGCGCTGATTGCATTACGCAAAGAACAGGCCCAATTAATCCAGGTCGACAATAAAGTAAAGGTGAACCAACAATGAAACCAGAAATAAACACTGAGCAGTGTGAAACCTGCCCAATGCACAATTCAGCCAACTTGCTGAAGCTGGGGTTAGATATGCAGGATTGGGATTATGTTGTCGCCCTTGCGGGCAATCCAAATACTGGAAAAAGCACCGTCTTCAACGCCCTGACAGGTTTACGCCAGCATACCGGGAACTGGCCTGGCAAGACCGTATCACGAGCAGAGGGCGGTTTTGATTATGGTGAAAAACGCTATAAGCTGGTTGATTTACCTGGTACGTATTCCTTATTAGCAACCAGCCTGGACGAAGAGATTGCCAGAGATTTTATCTTATTTGGACAGCCAGATGTAACTATCGTAGTGGTGGATGCAACCCGCCTCGAACGCAATCTCAACCTGGTACTGCAGGTTCTGGAAATTACAGACCGGGTGGTGGTGTGCTTGAACTTGATGGATGAAGCCAAACGCCACGGATTGCTGGTCGATGAACGCCGCCTGGCAAGGGATTTAGGCGTTCCGGTAGTCCCCACATCTGCAAGATCCAGAGAAGGTCTGGATCTTCTGGTACAGACCATTGCCGACGTCTCCACCGGGAAAACGATCTGCAAGCCTCGCCGTTTTCAAAACGAACCCCCAGAGCTAAGAAAAGCGATCAATATCCTAGTTGAGCAGCTCAATCAACTGTTTCCGGGTTTACCGAATGCTCGCTGGGTGGCGCTTCGCCTGCTGGATGGTGATCAAACACTGACTGATGCAATCCAGAATGGTGAATTGGCCGACCTAGTACCCGAGATATCGCAATCACCTGCTTATTCCTCCGATCTCAAACTGGAAGCCTCATCATGAAAGCAATTCAAAACGATGCCTCCCGAGAGATCCTGGCTACTGCCCAGGCATTACGCTGGGAGGTCAGCGAAGATTTCCATGAAAAACTGATGGAAGCTCTTTATACCCACGCGAATGAAATTGCAGACCGGGCAGTAACCCGGCCCGGAGAAAAACCACGCTTTGACCTGGACCGCGCCATCGACCGCATTGTTACCAGCCGTCGCTGGGGTTTCCTGGTGATGATCCTGCTTTTCACGATGATCTTCTGGATCACGATCTCCCTAGCCAATGTTCCCTCCCGCTTGATATCGGAACTGCTGATCGGAACAATCTATCCCATGCTAAATAATGCTGCAAACAGTATTGGAATGCCCTGGTGGCTATCTGGTTTATTGATCGATGGCATCTATTTGGCAACCGCCTGGGTGGTCAGTGTCATGCTGCCGCCCATGGCAATCTTCTTTCCGCTCTTCACCCTGCTGGAGGACTTCGGATATCTTCCACGAGTCGCCTTCAACCTGGACAATGTGTTCAAGAAAGCGGGTGCTCATGGAAAACAATCCCTCTCGATGATGATGGGATTCGGCTGTAATGCCGCCGGCATGATCTCCACACGCATCATTGACAGCCCACGGGAACGTTTGATCGCCATGCTGACTAACAATTTCGCGTTGTGCAACGGGCGTTGGCCAACCCAAATCCTGATCGCTACCATCTTCTTTGGAGCACTTGCGCCGGCATATCTGGCTGGTTTCGTCTCAGCCCTGGCTGTTGTGGGAATTACTTTACTCGGTGTATTACTGACTTTCGTCGTCTCCTGGTTCCTGACTCGCTCGGTATTAAAAGGAGAGGTTTCCTCCTTCAGCTTAGAACTGCCGCCCTATCGCCCTCCCCGCATTCTGCAAACAATCTATACATCCCTGATCGATCGAACCATCTATGTCCTTTGGCGGGCGGTCGTTTTTGCCGCTCCGGCAGGGGCAGTGATCTGGTTGGTCGCTAATATCACCATTAGCGGCCAGAGCTTGGCGGAATATATCATCAATTTCCTGAACCCCTTCGGTATCTTGATTGGTCTCAATGGAGTGATTCTGCTGGCTTATGTCATCGCCATCCCGGCCAATGAAATCGTTATCCCCACCGTGCTCATGCTGACGGTTTTAATGGCCGGTCTCAATACAACCGGTGCGGGTGCTGGGGTGATGTTCGAGACAGATTTGGAAAGTACAAAAGCCATCCTGGTAGCTGGCGGCTGGACCTTGCTGACAGCTGTAAACCTGATGCTTTTCAGCTTGATCCACAATCCCTGCAGTACAACATTGTACACAATGTATAAAGAAACCGGTAGCCGGAAATGGACCGCCCTGGCAGCCTTACTCCCCCTGGCGATGGGTTTTGCAATCACTTTTCTCGTCGCCCAGGTCTGGCGGCTGGTAGCGACTATCGTTTAATCGAACCCAGTTACAAACGTAAGCAGCAAAGCGCTAAACTGTCTCGAAAAGGATTATTTTCTCTGCCGATATAAATTTGGATCCACGATCGCTGCCATAGCCCGTGGGTCCAAAGTACTCCCCAGGAATTGGCTGACCTGGGATGCGTATTTCTGCGGGTCAACCAGCATCTGGTTGTAGTCCAAATAAACCACTGAAAAATTATCCTGCTCTGCCAGCCAGGCACTGACCTTAGCCAGGTGCTTGGTATACATCTTCGCCATCTGCTCATCACTGACCTGGTCGGTTGGCTTTCCGCTGCGAACTAGCATTTTCTTTTGCGATGCCAGGATTTCATCCATCTTGCGCTGCATAAAGAGTACCCGGTAAGCATATCCTGATGGGAGATGTTCTAATAATGCAGAGATCACTTTGACCGCTTTACCCCTGGCATCCCGCAGCCATGCGGTATCCCCATCCGGGAGTTTCTTCACCCTCTCGAACTCGTAATACCCCTTCGGATTGTCATCATCTGGTGTACGGATATGATCTGTAAAAGGAGGTATTCCACCAGCCTCGAGCATCTTCATCATCATTGATGTGCCGGACCGGGGTAGGCCTGATACTATGGTAATAAATTCCACCTTGCCCTGTTTTCGAAGTGATTGAAAAAAATTCTTCATTGTTTTCCCCAAAAATGGAATCTCAAACTTTGGTGGGATCCTGGTAATCCTTCTTTAAAGAAGTCTAACCGTTGACCAGTAGCGGATCATAACCGAGGAAAGAAGCCTTGTCAAAGAATCGATTGCAAATGCTCTTTTGAGCGGCAAAACCAGCGGTTTCGCAGTCAGTACAAGTTAATTGGACAATTTTTAACTATGCTATAATCGCCAAACTAGAAAATATTAATCAAATACGGGTAACATATAGATATATGCTAAACAAAATCGTGCGCGTTTTTGGGGGAGACCCCAATAAACGCCAAATTGACCAGTATTCAGAAACCGTAGACTATATCAACAGCCTGGAATCGAAATACGAGGATTACAGCGATGAAGAGCTGTATACCATGACACCGGGATTTCGTCGCCGCATAGCAAAGGGAGAGTCGCTGGATGATTTGCTTCCCGATGCCTTCGCGGTTGTGCGCGAAACCAGCAAAAGGACACTCGGGCAGCGCCATTACGATGTACAGCTGATCGGTGGTATCGCCCTGCACCACGGCATTATCGCCGAGATGAGGACTGGTGAGGGGAAGACCCTGGTTGCAACCTTACCGCTCTACCTGAATGCATTAGATTTAAACGAGAAGTGGATCAAATTAGCAGAAAAGAAATGGGGTCCGGATCCGGACAGCTGGGAATTTGTTCCCATCTCGAAAGTCCCGGTCAGTAGAGGTACACACCTGGTCACGGTGAACGATTATCTTGCCCGCCGTGATGCCCGCTGGATGGGTGTGATTTACTCTGCATTGGGACTGAACATCGGTGTTCTGCAGATGGCAGCCCGGACAGAGAATGGTAAGAAAGCCTTCCTAGTAGATTTCGAGCGAGAATCACCTCACGAAGACCAGCACAACCTCAACCTAGTATCCCGGCGGGAAGCCTATGCAGCGGATATTACCTATGGGACCAACAATGAGTTCGGTTTTGATTACCTGCGCGACAATATGACCATGCGTTTGGAGGATAGGGTTCAGCGAGGGCATAATTATGCCATCATTGATGAGGTCGATAACGTCTTGATCGATGAAGCCCGGACACCGCTGATCATCTCTGGACCAGCCCATGACGATACGGAGTGGTACCTGCGCATGTCGCAGGTGGTAAAAAGTTTAAAACCAGAGGATTTCGAGGTTAACGAACGCGATCGCACGGTAAACCTCACAGAAATTGGGGAATCACACGTTGAAAGTCTTCTCGACATGCCCCTTCGAGATCCGGAACGCCCGGAGGATATCACACCAGAACAAGCGCGCTTGATGGGTTATCTTGAGCAAGCCCTGCGGGCACAGACTCTTTTCCGCAGAAATAAGGATTACCTAGTCCAGGCTGGAAAGGTCGTGATCATCGATGAATTTACCGGTCGATTGATGCCTGGACGCCGCTGGTCAGATGGCCTGCACCAGGCAGTGGAGGCCAAAGAAGGTGTGCGTGTACAGAGGGAGAACGTGACTTATGCGACAATCACCATCCAGAATTATTTCCGCATGTATGATAAGCTGGCCGGGATGACTGGTACCGCACTTACAGAAGCGGAAGAATTCGACAAGATTTACAGTCTTGAGGTGCTGGCGATACCCACAAACCTGGAATACGTTGCCTCCAGACCAGATACCGACTTGGTCGAGTTGCAGGACCGGGATGAGCAGGGTTATAAATTTACATATTATGCGGATAAAAATGATCCTCAATCCGAGCCAATATTTTGGAAACGCAAGGATTATCCAGATGTAATTTACCGTTCAGAGGAAGCCAAATTGCGTGCGCTCACAATGGAGATCATGCGCTTCCATTCACAGGGGCGTCCCGTCCTGGTTGGTACTACCTCAGTTGAACTTTCGGATCGAATATCAAACCGCTTGAAGGCAGAACCTGTCCGCCGCCTAGCCCTCGTCGCTTTGATGCGTAACACCTGGATGGAAGCCAACAACCGGGAAGAAGATGGGCGCGCGATACCCGAGCTCGATTATCTCAACCAGCCTCTTGACCAGCTCCCGATTTCAGATATGCGGAAAATGGCCCGCACATTAGACCTGTCCTTTAATCCCCAGGATTCAGATAACCTAGGCCGGCTGATCGGCATCCTGGGGTTAACCCCTTCTGATGGCATTCGCCTTGGTTCAATACTGCAGGCCGGTATTCCACATGAAGTACTCAACGCTCGCAGACACACGGAAGAAAGCCAGATTATCGCAGGAGCAGGCGCGTTCGGGGCAGTGACAATCGCGACCAACATGGCCGGACGCGGTGTGGATATCAAATTAGGTGGTGAGCTTGCAGAGGAAATAAATTCTGCCATCAGCCGTATCTTGAGACGGAACAACTTCGATTCTGCTTACGACATGTCGTTGGAAGAAAAACACGCCGCATTGCTGACCCTCGAGCTGGAGGATTTTGGTATTTACAAGGCCGAAGTCGATTACTTCCTCAAGCACATCGATGATATGGCTAGAGTGCGGGATTTGGGTGGTCTCCACGTGGTCGGCTCAGAACGGCACGAGTCGCGCAGGATCGATAACCAGCTTCGTGGACGTGCAGCCCGCCAGGGTGATCCGGGTTCATCACGTTTTTACCTTTCTATGGAAGATGATTTGATGCGGCTCTTCGGAGGTCAGCAGGCTGAGAACATGATGATCCGCATGGGCATCGACGATGCCATGCCACTGGAAGTGGGATTAGTGAGCCGATTGGTCGAACAATCCCAAGGCCGGGTTGAAGGGGCAAATTTCGATGTCCGCAAGCATCTGCTTGAGTATGATGATGTACTGAATACACAAAGGGAGAAAATCTACGGACAACGCGATTTGATCTTCGTTAAAGACGACCTCAGCCAGGATGTGACGGAGATGCTGCAAATCGAAGTTACGCGCCGTGTCCCTGAGGCTTTGGAAGATCCAGAAGGTCCCTGGCGTTTGCTGGCCTGGCTTGATCAGATCCAACCCCCATTATCCGTGAATGGTTTCATCTATCCATCATACACATTGAGATTATTGGTTGACCATATCCTGGGTCAGCAATTGGAAACGGAAAGCTTTCAACCTAATGGGGGACAAAATGGTTCAAAATTTATTGATCAAGACACTGCATTGAGAGCATTGATCGTTCTGGCATCCGAATGCCTGAAAGCAGAGGAAGAACATATCTTACGCAGCGTCAGCAACCTGATGGAAAATTCCCGCCAGAGGTTTGAAGATTTGCTCGCCGAACGTCTGGAAATTATTGATAACTACCTCGACGGCTTAGAAATCGCTGATGAAACCGACACCCGCAGCCCCAGCGAAATAACGGACGAACTTTCCAGCCTAGTACAAGTACCACTCAAACTCTCAACTGCCGAGCAGCGCTCTTTAAAAGAAGACCCGGATGAAGTAGCTGAAATCATCCAAAGCCAGGTCAACACGACGCTGCTGGACCAATCCGTCACCCGCCTGATCGGGGCGGTTGAAAGGCGTCTGGAAGACGATCTGGACGTTAATAGATCCCAGCTGCCTGCTGAAGATTGGGATATGCTCACCAATCAAGTCCTGGATATCATCCAGGCGGGCTACGAAAAACGCCACCAACGGTTGATCGGGGAAAATGATGATGGTTTGATTCCAGCTGATATCAAGAAGCAGCTTGCCAAGGTTGATGGCGATTTGAATCAGGGTCAGATCTTAGGTCTCCTGATCCAGATGTCCCAGGGAGCCCAGGCAAGCTTCGATAAACGGACCCACCGGCGAATTTGGCGGCGTACAACCAGGCTGAGCTACCTTTACCGCACAGCAGGCTTGCTAGAATACGAAGACCCACAAGAAGTCACTGAACAGGTACTTACCCACCTTGAGGGAGCCCAATCAGCATTACGATTTCTGTGGGGAACCAGTGAGTGGGGCCGAATTTCCGAAGCCAACCCAAGGGATTTATCCGAAACCACGCAAAGGGGTATCCAGAACGTTCTTGGCGATGATAAGTATGCCGAGATCAAAGATAGTCCTCTTAAGCAGTTGGGAGGTCAAGAGCGAGTCGCATTGGCTGACGAGCTGGGTCGGCAGGCTTTAACCGAAATTTACCGCCAACTACTATTGGGGGTCATCTCCGAACTGTGGGTCGAGTACCTAACCAGCATGGAAGCGTTGCGCGTATCGATTGGGCTGGAGGCTTACGCTCAGAGAGATCCTTTGGTGGAGTATAAGAATCGTGCATTTGGGATGTTCAGAGAACTTGTGGATAACACTCGCACCGGTGTTGTGACGCGCATGTTTACTTACCGCCCGAGGGATATGAGCAAGGTGCAAGCGGAGATCAGTACTACACCAGCCTCACCACCAGCTATTGCATCACCTGAAATGAATTCAGCCCAAACCGCTGCTGAATCTGGCGAAAAACAGAAGAAAGGCAAGAAGCGACGCCGAAGGCGGCGGTAAGCATCTATACGCCACATCATGCCATATCGTCCTGTCGATTTTTATCATTCCCTGCCCAAGGTTGAGTTGCATCGGCACCTGGAAGGCTCATTACGTTTGAGCACCCTGCTGGAAATCGCAAACCTTTTTTCTATAGATCTACCCGGGAATGGTGATCTTGCTCCCCTGGTGCAGATCTTTCACTCTGATACGCGTACTGCGGATAATTTCTTATCAAAATTCGAGGTACTGCGAAATTTCTATCGGTCTCCAGAAATCATCTCACGCATCAGCGAGGAAGCGATCGCTGATGCAGCTGCAGATAATGTTCGCTACCTGGAATTGCGCTTCACACCTGCGGCACTCTGTAAAACTGCTGATTTTTCAATAGGCGATGTGCTGGATTGGGTGATCCATGGCATGCAGACAGCTCAGGCTCATCACAGGATATCAACTCGGTTGTTGGTCAGCGTCAACCGCCATGAAAGCCTGGAATTTGCCCAGCGAGCTGCCAGAGAAGCAGTTGACCGGATCGACTCCGGAATCGTCGGTCTTGATCTCGCTGGAGATGAATCCCAATTCCCAGCTGCACCCTTTGAGCCAATTTTTCGAGATGCCCGTCAGAGCGGATTGAGGACCACCATCCATGCTGGAGAGTGGGGTCCTGCTGAAAACGTCGCCCAGGCTATCGAATTGCTGGAAGCTGACCGCATTGGTCACGGTGTGCGAGTGCTTGAAAACCCCAATATGACTGCCGTGGCCCGAGACATGGGAACCACTTTCGAAGTATGCCCAACCAGCAATTACCAATCCGGGGTCGTCGCAAACCTAGATCAGCATCCCATTAAAAAGATGATCGATTTGGGTTTAGAAACCACGATCAACACAGATGATCCGGGTATATCTCAAATTTCTCTGAGTGGAGAATATTCACTGGTGTGTGAGCGCATCGGGCTTAGTCTTGCTACCCTTCAAGAACGAATCAGTGCAGCTGCACAAGCTGCTTTTCTGCCCCTTAAAGAACGAGAAAACTTGGTTGCTTCACTGGAAGTGGAATTCGCCAGGTTGAATAATAACGAAAGTCAATCTTCACTGCATGGTCCAGGATCATCCACCTTCTAGGTACTCCTGTAAACCATAAATCCGGTAAATTGGAGATTTTATTCCCCCAAGCTTCTCTCCCAATCAGCAACTGAGAGGCGAATTAGCTGTCGAATCTGGTCATCCGGGACAGATTCAATCTCTGTATAGCGGTCCAGGCCTACCTCAATCAACATACCCTGATCTGGCCCCTCAACCAGACGGATTCCCCGCTCTTCTAGGGTTGTACCTTCCAACTTGGACTGCAAAATCTTATCAATTTGTGAAACAATACTTTGCTCATCTTCATCCATCTCAGGTTTCTTTAACGGCTTCATTGCATCTCCGAAAACCTTCAAGGGATTGAGACTGGTTCCTTTCGATGTTTCACTCGTTTGGGGAATATTGGCTTCGCTGGTTGGTGGTGAAAACTCAATTTCAGCGGAAATGCCGGGGGAGATTGTCACCCAATTCTGCAGATCTCCAACCATTTGGATCAAGAACTGTTCTTGATCCTCATTTAACCTGCTTCCCTTGCGATATGAGACACCATTCATTTCGATTACAAAATGCTGGTCACTCCCCTCCCGCCATACCCGGATACTCT
>Ga0316579_10000949_pt1 | contig 10122 bp, 10 predicted proteins | sample J5NA_2_FD_203074 | JGI IMG/M metagenome (GOLD analysis project Ga0316579, IMG submission 203074) | Rhizosphere microbial communities from salt marsh grasses in Alabama, United States - J5-7_160517rDrA | ecosystem: Host-associated > Plants > Roots > Rhizosphere | place: USA: Alabama | collected...
GTCTCTCTGACGGGTTCCCGTCGTCTACTTTCCGCCGTCAATGCCTGTAACGGCTATGATCATCCATTATGCCGCATTCCGGCGATCTGTCAACCTGTGCTGGCGTGTGCTGGCGTGTTTCTCGGGATGAGCCCAGCCTCGCAAGCCGGAGTCGGTGCGACTTGCGTATAATGTTCCCATGCTTCCCTTCCCATTCCCGTCAGCCAGCATGCGCCGCGTGACCCGCATCCTGGGCTTGATCCTGGCCTCAGCGGGATTGCTCCTGCTGGCCGCCTGCCGGAACCCGGGCAGCGAAGTCGTTCCGGGCAATACGCAGCCATCAACCTCGCAGACTCCCGCCGCGACTCCGATTCCAAGCAGCACGGCGACGCCGACCGACATTCCCCACCGAATCCTGGGCGTAGCGCCGGGGCTGGTGGAAGCAGCCGCGGCCGCCATCAACGACCTCGCCGCCGTCGAACCGAAGTGGGTGATCCAGCTCAACCCCTCTCCACCCGACGGAATGCAGCTCGAAAACGGGCTGATCGACCTGGCATTGATGCCCGACGGCGATGGGATTCCGGTCGCCTACATTCCGCTCGTGCTCGCCGTCCCCTTTGAGAGCGATTGGGATGATCTGACACTGGAAGCAGCGCAGGAAATCATTCGGACCGGATCGCCCTTCGTGGCGGTGCTCGAATGGCCCGAGATGACACCGGATCTGCGTGCGCTGCGCGTCGACGGATTTCATCCCGGCGAAGCGGGCTACCCGCTGCACCGCAGCTGGTCGCTGCATGCCCGCCCCGAATCGGAGGACACCGCCCGGGCGCTCGCACCGCTGCTGGCCAGCCGGATCCATGATGACCGCGTCGCATCCCTTGCCGCCGTCGGCGACGTGATGCTGGACCGCACCTTCCGGGTGATGCTCACCGCCGGCGAACTCGACTTTCCCTGGCGCCACCTGGGGCCCCAGCTGCGCGACGCCGACCTGGCCATCGGCAACCTGGAATCCGCCCTCGGGACGGATGGACGGCCGGAGTCAAAGGGCTACACCTTTCGCGCCCCGCCCGAAGCCGCCGGGAGCCTGGCATGGGCAGGCTTCGACCTGATGTCGCTCGCCAACAACCACGCCCTGGACTTCGGCCCGACCGTCCTGGAGCAAGCCATCCAGCTTCTTGCGGACCAGGGCATCGGCGTCGTCGGTGCAGGGGAGGACGAAGCCGCCGCACACCGCCCGGTGTTCCGTGAGGTCAACGGCCTGCGACTGGCCTTCCTCGCCTATGTCGATGTACCACTGGAATACCGCGGCTTCGATGCCCACACCTGGGAGGCGAGGGGTGATAAGGCCGGGGTTGCCTGGGCGTATCCCGACCGGATACGATCCGATGTGTCCGCCGCACATTCATCGGCCGACCTGGTGATCGTGATCCTGCACAGCGGATATGAATATGTCGTCGCCCCGAACGAGGAGCAGATCGCGGCCGCACACGCCGCGATCGAGGCCGGAGCAGACCTGGTGCTGGGACATCACGCCCACGTGCTGCAGGGCGTTGAGCTCTACCAGGGCGGCGTGATCGCCTACGGCTTGGGCAACTTTGCCTTCGAAGACGCCGGCCCGCCCGAAAGCGGCCTGCTGCAGCTCTGGCTCGATGGCGATGGCGTCCGGGCATTTGACCTGGTCCCGGTCACTTTGGATGAGTTCGGCCGACCCTGGCCGGCCGAAGGTGAAACGGCTTCCGCCGTGCGGAAGCTGTGGATCGACCGCTCGCGAGCGCTGCTGAACGTTCCGTGAGGGCGGGCATGGAGTAAAGAAACCACTTGACAGCCGCCCTCCAAAAATAGTACAATTGTTCTAGTAACCGGTGGGCGCACTGCAAAGCGGAAACGACCGCCCGGGTCGGAACTCAAATTTGATCCCCATCGGAAAAGGAGACTCCCATGTTTCATACCATTATTGTTGTTGGCAATCTGGGCCGCGATCCCGAAATGCGTTACACGCCCAGCGGCCAAGCTGTGACCAACCTCTCGGTGGCCACCAGCCGCAAGTACACCGACAGCTCCGGCGAACTCCGTGATGAGACCATCTGGTTCCGTGTTTCCGTCTGGGGCCGCCAGGCTGAGACGGTGAACCAGTACCTGCGCAAAGGCCGCCAGGTGCTGATCGAGGGACGGCTCGTCCCGGACGAGAACGGCAACCCCCGCATCTGGAACCGACAGGATGGCTCACCAGCCGCCTCGTTTGAAATCTCGGCGCAAACCGTCCGCTTCCTCGGCGGGCGCGACGACTCCGGATACGACGCAAGCGAGGGCGGTCCCTCCTCGACCGTCGAATCCGAAGACGACATTCCATTCTAGTTGATCCCCGGCACCCTCAACCGACTTTTTTCGGTTGAGGGTGCCCGATTCCATTGGGAGCCATGCGATGAGCCCTGAAGCCCAGAAACCCCCGGGTGGCCGTCTGCCCATCCAGCTGCCGGCAGACCTCAAACCGACCTACGCAAACTTCGCCTTGATCACCAACTCCCGCTCGGAAATCCTGATTGACTTTGCGCAGTTGATGCCGCAGGTCCCCCAGGCCCGTGTGCAAACCCGCATCGTGATGACGGCATTCAACGCCAAACTGCTGTTGCGTGCCCTGACCGAGCACCTCGGTCGCTATGAGGCTCAATTTGGCGAAATTGAAATTCCCGAGGGCAGCTCCCTTGCTGATCAGCTTTTTCGAACCCCTCCCGAATCCGGGGAGGATGGAGAATAAAACCATGGATAAACTGGACGATATCGGCGACACCATCCGGCAGCACCTTGAGGAGAAGAACGCCGCACGCGATCGAGCACTTCAGCACTCACGCACGTTGATCCGCCACTGCTCAAAGGCCATCCGTGCTGCACATCGCGAGGACCACAATCTGGCCCAAGAACATCTCGCACAGGCCGCCGAACTCGTCGGCGCCTTGAAGACCGAGCTCGAGCCTTATCCCGACCTGTATTACGCCGGGTACACCCAATCCGCGATGAAGGAGTTTTCGGAGGCGAGCATCTTCACGGCGCTCACCACCGGGGAGGCCCTGCCAAATCCCGATCAGTTGGGCGTGGACTACGTCCCCTATCTGGGCGGATTGGGTGAAGCCGCCGGCGAGCTGCGACGCAGGGTGCTCGACATACTGCGTCATGACCGAATCAGCGAAGCCGAGAGCCTGCTCGAAGCCATGGATGAGATCTACGGCTTGCTGGTTACGATGGATTTCCCGGACGCGCTCACCAACAACCTGCGGCGCATCACCGACATGGTTCGCGGGGTCACAGAGCGCACGCGCGGCGACCTCACAACCAGCGTCCAGGGGCGAGAACTCCGCCAGGCGCTGGAATCGGTTCACAGTAAATTGAGGGATTTGAACCTGTGACCCAACCAGTGATACGCGCGTCGGACATCGCACTCTTCAACTATTGCGAAAGAGCCTGGGGATACGCCGCGCGCGGCCTGACTTCGAGTCACGGGACCATCATGTCGGAGGGCAGCTCACGCCATCGGGCGCATGCCGCGCTCATCAAGCGAATCCGCCTGCTGCAAATCGTCGGCGTGCTGCTGCTCCTTGCGGGGGTTGTCATGGTCGCAGTGGAATTCTTCGGTGCCGGCGGGTGAATGATGAGCTTCGGCCTGCTGCTGCTGTTCGCGGGAGCCTTCCTGCTCCTGCTGGTACGGCAGGGGTTTCGCCAATCGGGACTCCCCCGCGGGGTGCCGGTTTACATTGACAGGGGCAAACTCAGATCGGGTGAATCGCTCTTTGACCCGGAGTGGAATCTGGCGGGCCGGCCCGACTACATCCTGAGACATCGAGGGAGTTTGATCCCGGTGGAGTTGAAAACCGGGACCACCCCGCAACAGCCCTTCGAATCGCACGTGCTTCAGCTCGCAGCATACCTGAGGTTGATCGAGGTCCAGAGCGGACGCAGGCCAGCCCACGGCTTCATCCTCTACCCGCAGGCCAGCTTTCGCGTGGCCAACTCCCCCCGGCTGGAACGCAGGATGCAGCGTACTCTCTCCCGGATGAGGAAAGCCACCGTCGGGCTCCCGGACCGTTCCCACACGAACCCAGAGCAATGCCTGGCTTGCGGATACCGTTCGCACTGTGATCAGGCACTGGCGGCATGAGCCGGGACGTCCGCTTATAATAAGCATGATGATCGGTCCGAATAACCCACCCCGACGCATCTATATTGCCGGACATCCGCGAATGCCGCGCGCGCTCGAAATGGCAGCCGAACTTTCAGCCTATTTCGATTCGATCGGTGTGAGCAATGTCCACGGATCGCTCTACGACAATGACCTGCGCGTAGGGATCCAGGATGGAAAGGCCGACCTGCTGATTGCGCTAGGCGGCGACGGCACCATGCTGCGTGCAGGCCACCTGTGCGCTCCCTATGAGATCCCGGTCCTCGGCATCAATCTTGGGGGCCTGGGCTTCTTGATTGAAATTCAACGCGAGGGCTGGAAGCAGGCCATCGAACAGATGCTTGCGGGCAAATTCTGGCTGGAGACGCGCATGATGCTGCGCGCCACACATCTGCGGGGAGCGGACGAACTCGGCACATGGGATGTACTCAATGAATGCGTGATCGGAAGGGGGGAGATGGTGCGCCCGGTCCGCCTTACGGCAGTCCTGGACGGACATCTTCTCACGACCTATGTTGCCGACGCCCTGATTGTTGCAACCCCAACCGGCTCCACAGCGTATGCGCTTGCCGCCGGCGGTCCGATCCTTCCACCGGAGCTGCGCAACATCCTGCTGGTGCCCGTCGCCCCGCATCTTTCCGTGGATCGAGCGATCGTTCTTCACGAGGGGTCCGAGGTCAAGATCACGGTGCGGACGGATCACCAGGCTTCGCTCAGCATGGACGGCCAGGAACCCGTCCGACTGCAGGATCAGGACGCAATCGTCGTGCGAGCGAGCGAGGATGTCGTCCGCTTCCTTCGCTTCCAGGAACCGGATTACTTCTACCGCAACCTGACCTCGCGCATGAATCAGAATCCTTCTGCCGGAGGACATCGATGACCGAACAGACCTTGGTCTGTGCAAACCACCCCAACCGGGAGACGACACTGCGCTGCAATCGCTGTGAAAAACCGATCTGTGCCCAGTGCGCGATCCAGACTCCGGTCGGTTACCGCTGCCGGGAGTGTGTGCGAGGCCAGCAGAAGATATTTGACAATTCAACGACATACGATCTGCCGGTTGCCGCCGTCATCTCACTGATCTGCGTTGGAGGCGCAACCGCGGTGCTGAATTTTCTGGGCTTCTGGGGCCTGTTCGTGGCGCCGGTTGTCGGGGGCGGGATTGCTGAGATCGTGCGCTGGGCCGTGCGGCGCCGGCGTTCACGCCGTCTGCCGATCGCGGCCATTGCCGGGGGTATGTTTGGCGTGCTGATCTATCTCGGCTACCAGCTGATGCCCTACCTGCCGCTCCTGGCCTACACCGGATCGGATCTTGGGCCGGGCTGGCTTACGAGTGCGCTGCTTTCCTTTGCCTGGCCGATTGGTTATGGAATTCTCATGCTGGGCACGCTCTATGCCCGGCTGAGGGGCATACAGCTCTAACGTCCAGCATGCTGACCGAACTTCGTATTCGCGATTTTGCCATCATCGAAGAGCTCGACCTTCAGTTTGACGCGGGTTTCATCGTCTTCACGGGCGAAACCGGCGCCGGGAAGTCGATCATCATCGACGCCGTTGAGCTGCTGCTCGGGGGGCGTGCGGACAGCACTTTCATCCGGTCCGGTGCCGAAACCGCATTCATCGAAGGGACGTTCAAACTCGATCCAGCGATTCGGCCAGCCGTGCTTGAGATGCTGGAACGTGAATCCCTGCTGGACAACGAATACTTCGTGCTGTTGGGAAGAGAAATCCGGCGAGAAGGACGCAACATCTGCCGCATCAATGGCCGAACGGTCAGCCTGTCGCTGCTTTCGGACGTTGGTCAATGGCTCGTGGATGTCCACGGACAATCGGAGCATTTGAGTCTGCTGCGCGTGCGGGAACACCTCCACTTGCTGGATCGCTATGCACAGTCCGACCATCTGCTTGATTCCTATACGGATCAGTTCCGCGAGCTGCAACGCATCCGGGCCGCCCTGGAACAGCTCCGGCATCGGGAGCAGGAACTTGCCCGCAAAGCCGAATTTCTCCGCTTCCAAATCGATGAGGTGGCGGCAGCCCAGCTCAAGCCCGGTGAGGATGAAGCGCTGCGCGAGGAGCGCACGCGCCTCGCGAACGCAGAACAGCTGGCCCAATGGAGCGAAGAGGCGCTGGCCGGCCTGACCGGTTCACATGGCGAGCGTGAGTCAGCCAAGGATGCCATCGGGCGCGTCGTCGATGCGCTGCGCGCATTGGCCAAGGTCGACCCGGGCATGGGAGAACTGGCGGATGCAGCCCAGGGCCTGGAAGATCAAGTGAGCGAACTGACGCGCAGCGTGAGAGGCTACCGGGAGAGCATTGAGTTCAACCCCCACCGTCTGGACGAGGTGGAAGAACGCCTGAGCCTGATCACATCCCTCAAACGGAAGTATGGTGAAACGATCGAAGCCGTGCTCCAAGGTGCAGCAGCGGCGGCAGAGGAACTTGAGACGATCGAGCATGCCGAGGAGCGCATGGCGGAGCTGCTCGCCAGCGAGCAGGCACGCTTGGAAAGCCTGGGGACGCTTGGCAAGGAACTGTCCGGATTGCGCCGTGCAGCCGGTGAGCGTCTCGAAAAGTCGATCGAATCCGAACTGGGTGATCTCCGCATGAGCGGCGCAAAATTCGGGCTCGATATCAACTGGAAGAAGGACCCCGACGGCGCACCGGTGGACGGAGAAAGGTATGCGCTCGGTCCTTCCGGCCTGGACAAGGTGGAGTTCCTGGTGGAGCCCAACCCGGGCGAGGGCTTGAAACCCCTGGCGCGCATCGCCTCGGGAGGCGAAACCTCGCGCCTGATGCTGGGCATGAAAAGCGTGCTGGCGCGCGCAGACCACACGCCGACTCTGATCTTCGATGAAATCGATCAGGGCATCGGCGGAAGAGTCGGCGCCATCGTTGGAAAGAAATTGTGGGGGCTGACGTCGAACCACCAGGTGCTCTGCATTACCCACCTTCCGCAGCTTGCCGCCTATGGTGACCAGCACTTCCGGGTGGAGAAACGGCTCCATGACGAACGCACCGTGACCCTTGTAACCCCGCTCGGGGAGGAAGAGCGCGTGCGTGAATTGGCGATCATGCTGGGAGGGGAAAGCGGGCCGAACCGGGAGAGCGCCGGCGAACTCCTGCGCACAGCCCGGCAAGAAAAGCAACCGGCGGCGGGATAAGAAACGGGGCGGCCAGATGGCCGCCCCAATGTATTTGTGACCTTCCGTATCAGGCGGAGACTTCTTCTTCCAGCTTGACCGGCGCAGCATCCTCAACCCGCCGGAAGACGACGCCCTCCTCTTCATTGTAGTCAACCTGAACGTGTTCGCCCTGTTCGAATTCCCCCTGCAGGATCTTCACCGAGAGCGGGCTTTCAACATGGCGCTGCAGCGCACGTTTCAGGGGCCGGGCCCCGAAGTCCGGGTCGAAGCCTTCGCTGGCCAGCCAAGCACGAGCGGCCTCGGTCAGCTCGACATTGATGCCGTGCTCAGCCAGGCGCTCGCGCACCTGTGCCATCTGCAGGTCAACGATTTGCTCCATGTCCTCCAGCGTTAGCTTGGAGAAGATGATGACCTCGTCCACACGGTTGAGGAATTCCGGCCGGAACGTGTCCTTCAATTCCCGTTCGATCTTTTCCTCCGCCTCACGTTCCTCCGCTTCGCCCGATTTCAGGAAGCCGAGCGTCCCGGAGCGGGTCACGAATTCCGTGCCCAGGTTGGAGGTCATGATCAGCACCGTGTTGCGGAAATCGACCACCCGTCCCTGGCCGTCGGTCAGGCGACCGTCATCCAGGATCTGCAGCAGGGAGTTCCACACTTCCGGGTGCGCCTTTTCAATCTCGTCAAAGAGCACCACGCGGAACGGACGGCGGCGGACCGCCTCGGTCAGCTGACCGCCTTCCTCATAGCCCACATATCCGGGCGGCGCGCCGAACAGCCGCGAGACGGTATGCTGTTCGCGGTACTCGCTCATGTCAACCCGCACCAGGGCATCTTCATCGTCGAACATAAATTCGGCCAGCGCCTTTGCCATCTCGGTCTTGCCGACGCCGGAAGAGCCGAGAAAGATGAACGAGCCGATCGGCCGGCGCGGATCTTTCAGGCCAGCACGCGCCCTTCGAATCGCATCGGAAAGGGCGTGAATGGCCTCTTCCTGGCCGATGATGCGCTCGTGCAGACGATCCTCCATCTGCAGCAGTTTCTCGGCTTCGGTCTCCATCACCTGGCTGACCGGGATGCCGGTCCACTGTGCAACCACCTCGGCGATGTCGTTTTCGTCCACGACCTCGTCAAGCTGATGCTCGGATTCCCAGGCATCGCGCTTCTCGTTGAATTCTGTTTCCAGCCGCAAACGCTGGGCTTTCTTCTCGGCCGCGCGTTCGTAATCTCGCTCCACGCCAGACTGTTCCTCTTCCATCATCAAGCGATCGACCTCGGCCTTCAGTTCTTTCAACTCGGGTGGAAGCGAGTACAGCGCCACACGCAGCTTGGCCGCGGACTCGTCAATCAGGTCAATCGCCTTGTCGGGAAGATGACGGTCGGTGACATAGCGCTGGCTCAACCGTGCCGCGGCGACCAATGCCGCATCTGAGAAACGCACCTTGTGGTGGGCCTCATAGCGATCCCGAATGCCCTGAAGCATCTCGATCGTCTCATCGATCGAAGGTTCCTCCACAAAGACCGGGGCAAAGCGCCGCTCTAGTGCAGCGTCCTTCTCAATATATTTGTGGTACTCATCGAGGGTGGTCGCGCCGACGCACTGCAGCTCGCCGCGTGCCAGCGCCGGCTTGAGCATGTTGGATGCGTCCATCGCGCCCTGCGCAGATCCGGCACCGACGACGGTGTGCAGCTCGTCGATCATCAGGATCACTTCACCCTCGGCGCGCTGGATCTCCTCGATCGCTGCCTTCAGGCGTTCCTCGAATTCTCCCCGGAAGCGTGAGCCGGCGATCATCGCACCCAGATCGAGCGAGACCACCCGCTTGCCGCTCAGGATTTCGGGCACATCGTTCTGGGCGATCTTCTGCGCCAGGCCCTCGACGATCGCGGTTTTCCCGACTCCCGCTTCACCGATCAGCACCGGGTTGTTTTTCGTCCGCCGTGAGAGAATCTGGATCACGCGCAGGATCTCGGTGTCGCGACCGATGACCGGATCCAGCTTGCCTTCTTTTGCGAGCTGGGTCAGATCACGAGAATATTTCTCCAGCGTGCGGTAGCGGGATTCCGCCTTGCGGTCCGTAACTCGCTGGCCGCCGCGAATTTCCTTGATCGCGTCATACACGCGTTCCTTGGTGATCCCTTCGTCATTCAGCAGGCGAGCGATGGCGGTGTTCCGCTCGGAGAGAATCGCCAGGAAGATATGCTCGGTTGAGATGTACTCATCATTCAGGCGGTTGGCTTCTTCATTCGCCATGTCGACCACGCGCTTGACGCGCGGCGTGATGAAAATCTGACCGGCACCGCCGCCGTAGATGTTCGCCTTCGGGCTGCTCCGCAGCTGCTGGTCGATCAGTTCGGAGAGATGGTCAATATCGACGTTCAGCCGCTCTAGAATCTGCGAGATCACGCCCTGCGGCTGTTCGATCAACGCCAGCAGGATATGCTCGGTGTCGATCTGGTTGTGGCCGTAGCGTTGAATGATCTCAGCCGCTCGCTGGGCGGCATCCTGTGCCCGCTCTGTAAAGCGGTCAAATCGCATCATTGTGCACCTTCCTCAATATGCGTGTTCTGCGCATATTTCGTTTCCATTATATCCGCCGGCCAGTTTTCGAACATAAGAACCGTATATGTATATCGCGCTGTCCGGGCTTGAGTCAGCGCATTGTAGCGCTTGGGAGTAGCCGCGCAACCCCTCCGCTCCGGCCCCGGAATGCTTTACGACCTGCAAGTACGGGGGCCGATCATAGTCCACAAAACGCCATGGAAGAATGAATTTCAGAGACAATCCGTAACGATCGGACAAAATGATCCCCGCACGCGCCGCATCAA
>Ga0316579_10000951_pt1 | contig 10120 bp, 11 predicted proteins | sample J5NA_2_FD_203074 | JGI IMG/M metagenome (GOLD analysis project Ga0316579, IMG submission 203074) | Rhizosphere microbial communities from salt marsh grasses in Alabama, United States - J5-7_160517rDrA | ecosystem: Host-associated > Plants > Roots > Rhizosphere | place: USA: Alabama | collected...
GGCGGCGCTGTTCGCGGCGCGGGCCAATAAGCGGCTGGTGGACATGGAGGACCTGGAGAAGGCCAAGGACAAGATCATGATGGGCACCGAGCGGCGCTCCATGGTCATGTCGGACGAGGAAAAGAAGCTGACCGCCTACCACGAGTCCGGCCATGCCATCGTCGGTCGGATGGTGCCTCAGCACGATCCGGTGCATAAGGTCAGCATCATCCCGCGCGGGCGTGCGCTGGGCGTGACGCTGTTCCTGCCGGAAGACGACCGCTTCAGCTACAGCAAACAGCGTCTGGAGAGCTCCATCTCTAGTCTGTTCGGTGGGCGAATCGCCGAGGAGCTGATCTTCGGGCTCGACATGGTCACCACCGGTGCCTCGAACGACATCATGCGGGCCACCGACATCGCCCGCAACATGGTGACCAAGTGGGGTCTGTCGGACAAGCTGGGGCCGCTGACCTACGCCGAGGACGAGCAGGAGGTTTTTCTCGGCCACTCGGTGACCCAGCACAAGTCGGTGTCGGACGAGACCTCGCACCTGATCGATAAGGAAGTGCGCAGTGTGATCGACCGCAACTACGAGCGGGCGAAGACCATCCTGGTCGAGAACATGGACAAGCTGCATGCGATGGCCGATGCGCTGATCAAGTACGAGACCATCGACGCCGATCAGATCGCCGACATCATGGCCGGTAAGGACCCCCGCCCGCCGAAACAATGGAGCAGCGATGCGGCCGAGCCGCCCGGGACCGGTGGTGTCAGCCCGGCCGAGGCGACACCGCCGGGCGGTAGTGACGGCACCAAGCCCGCCGGCGGCCCGATCGGCGGCCCAGCGGGCGAGCACTGAGCATCCCGCCGGCCGGCCGGCCGGCCGTGGCTGGCCAAGGCCAGAGGGCAGTATCCGGCGATGATGCTCGATTGTGGAGGGCGGCTGCTCGATCTGACCGCCCCCCGCGTGATGGGTATCCTGAATGTCACCCCCGATTCCTTCTCGGACGGGGGTTTCTTTTTGTCCGCCGATGCGGCGCTAAGGCGCGCCGAGTCCATCGCCGCGCAAGGCGCCGATATCATCGACGTCGGCGGCGAGTCGACTCGGCCCGGCGCCCGGCCGGTGGACATCGACGAGGAGCTGCGTCGCGTGATCCCGGTCGTCGAGGCGATCGCGCGGCGTCTTCCGCTGCCGATCTCCGTGGACACCTCGAAGCCCGCGATCATGCGTGCCGCCGCCGACGCCGGCGCCGGCATGATCAACGACGTGCGAGCGCTGCGCCTGCCCGGCGCCCTGACGGCGGCGCGCGCCACCGGTCTACCCGTCTGCCTGATGCACATGCAGGGCGAGCCGCAGGACATGCAGCGCGACCCGCACTACGTTGACGTCGTCGCCGAGGTCAAGGCCTTTCTTCGGCAACGGCTGGCGACCTGCGCGGCGGCCGGGATCGACCGCGCCCGGTTGCTGGTCGACCCCGGCTTTGGCTTTGGCAAGGGCTTCGCGCATAATCTCCGCCTTTTGGCCGGTCTGCGCGGGCTCACCGAATTGGGGGCGCCGATCTTGGTCGGGCTGTCGCGCAAGTCGACGCTCGGCGCCATCACCGGGCGGGCGACCGGCGACCGGGTCGCGGCGAGCCTGAGCGCGGCGCTGCTGGCCGTGCAGCGTGGCGCCGCGATCGTGCGGGTGCATGATGTGGCGGCGACCGTCGATGCGCTGAAGGTCTTGCTGGCGGTGGCGGACGTGGGGGAAGCCGAGCCGTGAAGCCGCGCGCCGCGCACGCGGATTCGATCGATGCCGGAGATTTGGGGGGGAGACAGCGTGAAGCGTAAGTATTTTGGTACCGACGGCATCCGCGGTCGGGTCGGCGAGCCGACCATCAGCCCGGATTTCGCGGTCAAGCTCGGCTGGGCCGCCGGGCGCGTTCTCGGCGGCAGTCGCGGCGGCAAGGTGCTCATCGGCAAGGACACGCGGATCTCCGGCTACATGTTCGAGTCGGCCCTGGAGGCCGGACTGGTCGCCGCCGGCATCGATATCCGGCTGCTCGGGCCGATGCCGACCCCGGGCGTTGCCTATTTAACGCGCACCTTCCGCGCGGCCGCCGGCATCGTCATCACCGCCTCCCACAACCCCTACGACGACAACGGCATCAAGTTCTTCTCCGCCGACGGCGACAAGCTGCCGGACGAGGTCGAGCTGCTGATCGAGGCCGAGATCGACCGCCCGCTGACGACGGTGGACGCGGCGCGCCTGGGCAAGGTCAAGCGCATCGACGATGCGGCCGGCCGCTATATCGAGTTCTGCAAGGGCAGCATCCCGTCGTCGATGTCGCTGTCCGGATTGAAGATCGTCATCGACTGCGCGAATGGTGCGACCTATAACGTCGCGCCCTATGTGTTCGAGGAGATCGGCGCCAGCGTCGTGACCATCGGTACTTCGCCGGACGGATTCAATATCAATCGCGACGTCGGATCGACCAAGCCGGAGGCCCTGGCGCAACGGGTGGTGTCCGAGCGGGCGGACCTCGGCATCGCTTTCGACGGCGACGGCGACCGCCTGATGATGGTGGATGCGAGCGGGCGTGTCGTCGATGGCGATGCGCTGATCTATGTCATCGCAAAGTCCAGGCGTGCTGCGGGCTCTCTGAAGGGGCCGGTGGTCGGCACGCTGATGAGCAATCTGGGACTGGAGCTCGCGCTGCAGAGACTCGAGCTCGCGTTCGAGCGCACTCAGGTCGGCGACCGTTACATCATGGAGTGCCTGAAGCGTACCGACGGCAGTCTCGGCGGCGAGCCGTCCGGGCACATCATCTGCCGCGATCGCACCACCACGGGGGACGGCATCATCTCGGCGCTGCAGGTGCTGGCGGCCCTGTCTCAGGCCGACTGCAGCCTCGCCGACGCGGTCGGTGACCTGGAGCACTATCCGCAAGTGCTGGTCAACGTCCGCTTGCGGCAGCGTATCGACCCGGCGACGCTGCCCGCGGTGCAGGACGCGCTGCGCACGGCGGAAGCGGAGCTCGGCGAGGGCGGGCGCGTGCTGCTGCGCCCGTCCGGCACCGAGCCGGTGGTGCGGGTCATGGTCGAGGGCATGGACCCCGAGCAGGTGCAGCGCCTGGCGCAGCAGTTGGCCGACACCGTGCAGGCCGAGATCGGCGCCTGATCCCGCGTCTTCCCCAGGAGTCATCCATGTCAACGACGACCTCGATCCATGGCATGTGGTCATCGCGGCTGGCATTCGTCCTCGCCGCCACCGGTTCCGCGGTCGGGCTCGGTAATGTCTGGCGCTTTCCGTACACCGCCGGCGAATACGGCGGCGGCGCCTTCGTGCTGATTTATCTACTGTGCGTGGCCGGTATCGGTATCCCGATCATGATGGCGGAGATCATGTTGGGCCGGCGCGGGCGGCAGAGCCCCATCAACACCATGCGCACGCTGGCCGCGCGAGAAGGTGTCGCCCCCGCCTGGCAGTTGTTGGGCTGGATGGGCATCCTGTCCGGGCTGCTGATCCTGTCCTTCTACAGCGTCATCGCCGGCTGGACGCTGGCCTATGTGTTTCGCGCCGGCGCCGGCATGTTTACCGGGATCGACGCCGACGCGGCCAACGCGATCTTCAGTGACCTGGTCGCGGACCCCGAGCGGCTGTTGGCCTGGCATACCATCTTCATGGTCATGAGCGTGGTCGTGGTGGCGCGCGGCGTCGCCAGCGGACTCGAGCAGGCGGTGCGATTCCTGATGCCGGCACTCTTCCTGCTGCTGGTAGTAATGGTGCTCTATGCCGCGCAGGCCGGCGATTTCGCCGCCGGCTTCGCCTATATGTTCAAGCCCGATTTCGCCAAGCTCGGCCAACATGCCGGCGAGGCCGCGCTCAGCGCCATGGGGCAGGCATTCTTCAGCCTCAGCCTGGGTATGGGCGCGATCATGATCTACGGCTCCTATTTGAACAGCCAGGCGTCCATCGGCCAGAACGCGGTCATCATCGCGGCGGCCGATACCCTGGTGGCCCTGCTCGCCGGACTCGCGATCTTTCCAATCGTGTTCGCCAACGGCCTCGAGCCCAGCAGCGGGCCGGGGCTGATCTTCAAGACGCTGCCGATCGCCTTCGGCCAGATGCCCGCGGGCGGCTTCTTCGGCGTGCTGTTCTTCGTTCTGCTGGTGTTCGCGGCCTGGACCTCGGCCATCTCGCTGCTGGAGCCCATGGTGGCCCTGTTGGTCGAGAACCTCGGATTCAGCCGCGTGCGGGCCGCGATGCTGTCCGGCATCGCGGTGTGGTTGCTCGGCATCGCTTGTCTGCTGTCGCTGAATGCCTGGTCCGGGTTCACTGTCTTCGGCAAGGGGATACTGGACCTGTTCGACTTCGTCACGGCCAATGTGATGCTGCCGCTCGGGGGGGTGCTGATCGCGGTCTTTGCCGGCTGGGTCATGCGCCGCGCCTCGTCGGTGGAAGAGCTCCGGCTCGGCTACGGCTCGATCGTCTACCAGGGTTGGCGCTTGTTGATCCGCTATGTCGCCCCAGCCTGCGTGATCGTCGTGTTCCTGCAAGCCATCGGGTTGATCTGAACGTGCCGGTGGTCAAGAAGAGTGCGCTGGTGCGGCATTCGGCGCAGCAGATGTTCCAGCTGGTCGCGGACGTCGAGGGCTATCCGAGGTTTCTGCCCTGGTGTCACTCGACGGAGCTGTTGTCGCGTACCGACGATCAGCTGTGCGGGCGTATCGAGGTCGCCCGGCTCGGGATACGTCAGGTCTTTTCGACCTGCAACCGCATCGATCCGCCGCATCGAATGCAGATCGACCTGATCGACGGGCCCTTCCGCAAGCTGACCGGGGCCTGGACCTTCAAGCCGCTGCGGGAGGATGCCTGCAAGGTGGAGCTGGAGCTCGACTTCGAGTTTTCCGGTCGCATGATCGACAAGGCCTTCGGCGGTGTGTTCAGCCAGATAGCGAACTCGCTGGTGGATGCCTTCTGTAAACGCGCGGATGAGGTGTACGGTGGCTGAGCAGCAGATCGAGGTGGAAGTCGTCTATGCGCGGCAGCACGCGCAGGCATTGCTGGCCGTGAAGGGACCGCCGGGCCTAACGGTGGCCGACGCCATCGAACGTTCCGGCATCCGTGCACGGTTCCCGGAGATCGACCCAGAAGTGAACAAGGTCGGCATCTTCGGCAAGCTGGCCGCGCTCGATCAGCCGCTGCAGAGCGGCGACCGCGTCGAGATCTATCCGCCGTTGATCGCCGACCCCAAACAGGCGCGCAAGCAGCGCGCGGCGAGGGGCGCGGGCGAGCGCAAGGGCGGCAAGGGCGCAGGGGCGGACGATCAGCAGCCGCCGGCCGAGGACAACGCCTGAGCGATGAGTCGCCAGTTGATCGGGCCGGGGGACGAAGTCCGTCCGTCGCGCCTCAGTCCTTGCTCTCCACGCCGATCTTGTTCAGGGTGCGGGTGATCAGGCCACGGTTGTCCCGCCAGTCGGGCACCTTGACGACCACTTCACGTTGCTCAGTCGCGGCGGGCATGTCCCCCGGTTCCGGCTGTATCGTGCCAGCGATACGGGTCAAGCCGTCGTCCTGGAAGTACAGCGTCAACCGCTTGGTCTGCATCGGCTGATGTGGGCGGCGCATGGTGTAGGTATAGTCCCAGCGATTGGTATGAAAGATATCCATCAACAGCGGCGTGCCGAGCAGATACCGCACCTGGCTCTTCGTCATACCGATCTTGAGTTGATTCACCATCTCTTCGGTGATGATGTTTCCCTGCTGCACCGGCATTTCGTACACGAAAGGCAGGTCGGATAGCATCGAGCCGCGGTATTGGTCATCCTTCTTGTTGCGTGCGCAGCCAGGCGCCGCCCCGATCAAAAGGATCATCAGAAGAATGAGAGGCTTTCGCATCTAAGTGGTATAACTGCCTGTGACCAAGCGGCCTATGTTACCGCAGTCCCAGGCCGTGATTCATCGGGGAGGCGTGGAGCAGCGATGGAAAATCAGCAGATCAAGCAGGCGGGACTGAAGGTGACGCTGCCTCGGGTCAAGATCCTGAACGTGCTCGAGAGCAGCGATCAGCGCCACCTCAGCGCCGAGGACGTCTACAAGGAGTTGCTGAACGCCGGCGAGGAGATCGGTCTGGCGACGGTGTACCGGGTGCTGACCCAGTTCGAGGGGGCCGGGCTGGTGTGCCGGCACCATTTCGAGGGGGGGCAGTCGGTGTTCGAGCTGAACCGCGGCGGCCATCACGACCACCTCGTCTGCATCAAGTGCGGGGCCGTCGTCGAGTTCTTCGAGGAGATCATCGAAGAGCGCCAGCGGGCGATCGCCAACCGACATGGCTTCAGTATCGAGGATCACTCCCTGGTGATCTACGGCCTCTGTCCGCGGTGCCGGGGGGCCGCGTCAAGCTAGGCGGAGCCCCCGTCAACGGGGGCCGTCACGGTAGGCGACGCATCGGCCTTGGCATACTGCGCGGACCCGAATGCACGGCATGTCTGAGCCCAGGATTCTCATCGAGCTTTGCACGCAGACCCTGCGGATCACCGACGGCGGCGAGCTGGAGCGCATCTATCGCGTTTCCACGGCCGCCAATGGTCCCGGCGAGCGCCGCGGCAGCGGCTGTACGCCGCGGGGTCGGCATCGGGTGCGGGCGAAGATCGGCCAAGGCTGTGAGCCGGGAACGGTGTTCCGCGGCCGGCGCCGGACCGGCGAGGTCTATTCCGAGGCGCTCGCGGCCTGTCATCCGGAGCGGGATTGGATACTCACCCGCATCCTCTGGCTCGGTGGGCTGGAGCCCGGTCGCAACCGCGGCGGCGACGTCGACAGCCTGCGCCGCTTCATCTACATCCACGGCTGCCCGCCCGGTGAACCCATGGGCGTGGCCCGCTCCCACGGCTGTATCCGGATGCGCGACGCGGACCTGATCGAGCTGTTCGATCTGACACCGTTGGGCACATTGGTGGAGATCGATGACGATGAAACACAGGCTTCGTCTTGCGGGGTGGCACCGTGCCATGATCGTTAGCGCCGATGCTTGAACAGGTCTCGACCCGTTTGGGCGCGGCGCTGGTGGTCGCGCTGGGCGTTTGCACGCTGGTCTTTTTGTTGATCCATCTGGTGCCCGGCGATCCTGTCGAGGCAATGTTGGGGGAAAGTGCTCAGCCGGCGGACCGCGCCGCGCTGCGTGCGTCCCTGGGCCTGGATCGGCCGCTGGCGGAGCAGTATCGGCGCTACATCTCCGGACTGCTGCGCCTGGACCTCGGGCGCTCGTTTCAGGATCAGCGGCCGGTCAGCGAGATCTTGGGTGAGCGTCTGCCGGCGACCCTGAAGCTCGCCACCGCGGCCCTGCTGTTGGCGCTGTTGTTGGCCGTGCCGCTCGGGGTATTCGCGGCCCGCCGGCGCGGCAGTCCCCTCGACGCGGGCGCAATGGCATTCTCGCTGATCGGCGTGTCGATGCCGAACTTCTGGCTCGGGCCGCTGCTGATCCTGGTGTTCTCACTGTGGCTTGGCTGGACGCCGGTCAGCGGCAGCGATGACCCGGCGAGCCTGGTGCTGCCGGCGGTGACACTGGGCACGGCCCTCGCCGCGATTCTCGCGCGCATGGTGCGTGCCAGTGTGCTGGAGGTGCTGGGCGAGGACTACATCCGGACTGCCCGCGCGAAAGGCCTGTCGGAGCCCGCGGTGCTCTGGCGCCATGCGCTGCGCAACGCCTGGCTGCCGGTGCTGACGCTGATCGGCATGCAGCTCGGCGGCTTGCTCGGCGGCGCGGTCATCACCGAGACGGTGTTTGCCTGGCCGGGTGTCGGCAGCCTGCTGGTCGAGGCGATCCAGGCCCGTGACTTCCCGGTGGTGCAGGGCTGCGTGCTGCTGATCAGTCTGGTCTACGTACTGGTCAACACCCTCACCGATCTGGCCTATGCCGGCGTCGATCCGCGCGTCGCGTTGCGCTAGCCGATGCAACGGCGTCTGGTCCGGCTGCTGCCGTTCGCCGTCATCGGGCTTTGGGCACTGACGGCCTTGCTCGGGCCGTTGCTGGCGACGGCACCGGACCGCATCGACCTGCCGCGCATCCTGGCCATACCCTCGCCTGGCCTGCCGCTCGGCGCGGACGATCTCGGACGACCGGTGCTGGATCGCCTGCTGGTCGGGTCGCGCACCTCCTTTGTTGTCGGGATCGGCGTTGTTGCCCTATCCGCGCTGGTCGGCTCGCTCATCGGTGCTGCGGCCGGCTTCGCCGGGGGCTGGGCTGATCTCATGATCGTGCGGCTCATCGATGTGTTTCTCGCCTTCCCCGGAATCCTGCTCGCGATCGCCCTCGCCGGCATCCTCGGCCCTGGGCTCGGCAACGTCATCGTTGCCCTGTCGGTGGTCGGCTGGGTGGGTTACGCGCGTCTCGCCCGCGCCCAAGTCTTGTCGCTGAAGACGCGCGATCACGTCGGCGCGGCACGGGCGCTCGGCGTGCAGCCTCCGCGTCTGCTGCTGCGACACCTGTTGCCGCTGGCGTTGGCGCCGTTGATTGTCGAGGCGACCTTCGGGATCGCCGCGGCGGTGATCGCCGAGGCCGGGCTTTCCTTCCTTGGCCTCGGTGTACAGCCGCCGACCGCGTCTTGGGGCAGCATGATTCGCGACGGCGTCGCCTACATGCTGGTGGCGCCACACCTGGTGCTGGCGCCCGGGCTTGCGGTGATGCTCGTCGTGCTGGCGGTGAACCTGCTCGGCGACCGGCTGCGTGATCGCCTGGACGTTCGCGGAGCCCCGGGCTGAGCCGGCCCGGCGGCCGCGCGCGGGACAGCGCCGCGCCGCTGTGGTACAAGACCGCCCGTGTGCGCCGCCCTCCGATTTCCCCAAGGCCAGACCCGATGCCAATGAACGCTTGCAGCGGACCTGTCATGCTCGATGTCGCCGGCCAGGAGCTGAGCGCCGAGGACCGGGAGCTGCTGGCGCATCCGGTGGTCGGCGGCGTCATCCTGTTCAGCCGCAATTACGTGGATCCGGCGCAGCTCAGTGCCTTGACTGCTGCGATCGCCGTGCTCAAGGAGCCGCCGCTGCTGATCGCCGTGGATCAGGAGGGCGGCCGGGTCCAGCGCTTCCGCGACGGCTTCACGCGATTGCCCGCGCCGGCGCGCTTCGCGGAGCTGTTTCCAATGGACGCGGAAGCGGCGCGCCAGGCGGCGCATGCGGCGGGCTGGCTGATGGCCGCGGAGCTTGGTGCCGCGGGCGTCGATTTCAGCTTTGCCCCGGTGCTCGACGTGGAGCGCGGCGTCAGCCAGGTGATCGGCGATCGCGCCTTCGGCACCGACGCCGACTTGGTCTCCGAGCTGGCCGGGGCCTGGCTGGATGGTGTCGCCGGCGCCGGCATGGCGGGCTGCGGCAAGCATTTTCCCGGTCACGGGGCCGTGGTTGCCGACTCGCATGTGGAATTGCCGACGGACCACCGCGCGCTATCCGAGCTGGAGGCCGTCGATCTGATCCCGTTCCGGCGCCTGATCCAGCACGGACTGCCGGCCATCATGCCGGCGCATGTGGTCTACAGCGCCATCGACCCGAATCCGGCTGGCTTCTCGGCGTTTTGGCTGCGCGAGGTGTTGCGCGGCCGGCTTGGCTTCGACGGCATGATCTTCAGCGACGACCTGAACATGGCCGCCGCGGCCGCCGGCGGCGGCTTTGCCGAGCGAGCGATGGCCGCCCTGGACGCCGGATGCGATATGGCGGTCGTCTGCAACAACCGGCCGGGCGCCATCGAGGTGGTCGATGCCCTGGCGACCCGCTCCGATCCGCGGCTAGCCGAGCGGGTTGCGCGAATGCGCCGGCGCCGCGTGCTGCCACCTGACCCCGCCCGACGTCAGGCCGCGCTGGCGGCATTGTCACGAGTCCAACCGGCATAGGACTGACGGGCCGCTGCGACCGTCGTCCGGAGAACCCTATGAACAAGATGACCCCAGAGCAGTACCAGGGTGTCCGCGAGCGCTCCGAGCTCCTCGTTGACCGGACCGGCGTCGAGGCCGCCTTGGACCGCATGGCGTCGGAGATCACTGCCGTCTGTGCCGACAAGGACCCGCTCGTGCTGTGCGTCGTGACGGGCGGCATCGTCACGGCCGGACTGCTGCTGCCGCGGCTCGACTTCGCCCTGCGTCTGGAGTACGTGCATGCGAGCCGGTACCGGGG
>Ga0316579_10000953_pt1 | contig 10114 bp, 10 predicted proteins | sample J5NA_2_FD_203074 | JGI IMG/M metagenome (GOLD analysis project Ga0316579, IMG submission 203074) | Rhizosphere microbial communities from salt marsh grasses in Alabama, United States - J5-7_160517rDrA | ecosystem: Host-associated > Plants > Roots > Rhizosphere | place: USA: Alabama | collected...
GGCCTATGGCTTGCCAAGCTCAGAAGCAACGATCTCCTTCTCGTGCCCGCAACCATCGAAGTGCGCAAGGTTTCTAGTTTGCGGCGAGGACAGGAGGGTGTTCGAGGTCAGAACCACGGCCCTTGCCATTCGATCTCCGGGATGGATCGATCGAGAAAAGGAGCCTAATAAGATGAAACTAGAAGGAAAAGTTGCGCTGGTGACGGGTGGAGGCCGGGGAATTGGGCGGGGCATCGCCCTGGCCCTGGCCGGGGAAGGTGCCGATGTTGCCGTGGTGGACACCGACGTCGTAGACAACGAGTACAACCAGTATGGGGTCGCTGATGTCCACGGCTTCCAGGCGGCGCAGAAGGTTGTGGGGGAGATCCAGGGCCTGGGCCGGCGCGCTATGGCCGTCCAGGCGGATGTGACCAAGTGGGACCAGGTGCAGAACATGGTCCAGAAGGTCGTAGAAGAGCTGGGCCAGATCGACATCTCGGTGCACAACGCCGGCGTGATCAATGTCGTGTCGGTGGAGGAGATGACGGAGGCAGCCTATGATCTAGTCATGGACGTGAACGTCAAAGGTGTCTTCCTTTGCTGCAAGGCTGTCATTCCGCAGATGAAGAGACAGGGAGGTGGCAAGATCATCAATACTGCCTCGATTGGCGGCAAGAGTGGGTTTGCCACGCTGGCACACTACTGTGCCTCCAAGTTTGCTGTAGTGGGCTTTACCAACTGTCTGGCCAAGGAAGTAGCCAGGGATAACATCACCGTCAACGCCATTTGTCCAGGCATTGTCCGCACCGCCATGTGGGATCTTCTGGCAGATCTGTGGAAGCAGCCAGGCGAGACGGTCGAGCAGTCCTGGCAACGCCACCTCGAGGCCTTGATCCCCCAGGGCAGAGCCCAGACGCCGGCCGACATGGGGGCGCTAGCCGTCTTTTTCGCCACGAACGACAATGTGACGGGCCAGGCATACAATGTCGATGGCGGCACAGAGCTGCACTAAGGAAGTGAGGATGCAACGATGGATCTGGGTTTGAAGGGGAAAGTGGCGGTGGTCACGGGCGGCAGCAGTGGCATCGGCAGGGCATCGGCCCTCGCTCTGGCGGAGGAGGGCTGCAACATCGCCATCTGCGCACGGGGCGAGGAGGAACTGGGCCAAGCAGCGGAGGAGATTGCGGCTAAAGGCGTGGAGGTGCTTGTTTGCGGTCGCGATGTCACCAGCGCGGAGGACAACCGAAGTTTTGTAGCCGATGTCATGGAGAGGTTTGGCGGCATCGACATTCTGGTCAACAATGCGGGCACGGGCCGACTGAGCGACCTGATGCAGTTGCCGGAAGAGGAATTCCGCTACAATATGGACCTGATGCTCTACGGTCCTATCCAGCTGTCTAGAGAGGTGGTGCCTCACATGCGGGAGCGTGGTGGGGGCCGGATTATCAACATCTCGTCGATCTTTGGCAAGCAGCCAGGGGGGCTGCTCGACTATGACGCCATCAAGGCGGCGGTGATTATGGTCACCAAGGACATGGCCAACTACCTGGCCAAGGATAACATCTTGGTCAATGCGGTGTGTCCCGGGCCGACCCGCACCCCGCTGTGGGAGGGGCCGGACCAACTGGGCGAGCAGTTGGGCGGGATGTTGAATATGTCGGGCCAGGAGGCCATCCAGTGGTTTGCCGAGCAAAATATCCCGCTGGGACGCTACGGCACACCCGAGGAGATTGCGGCGATGGTGACGTTCCTCGCCTCCGACAAGGCCAGTTTTATCACGGGGCAGGCCATCAATGTGGATGGCGGTATGGTCAAGGCCGCCGTCTAGGCAGCAAGATAATCGTAATCGGTACTCAATCAAACCAGGATAAGGAGGGATCCTATGGCCGAAATCAGCAAGGAGAAGCTTCTTTGGGCGTACGAGCGGATGAAACTGATACGGACCTTTGAGGACAAAAGCGCCGAGCTGTTTGGCGAGGGCAAGCTGCCCGGTTTTGTCCATCTGTACGCTGGCGAGGAGGCGATCGCGGTGGGTGTCTGCGCCCACCTGACTGACCGCGATTTTATCACGTCAACCCACCGCGGGCACGGTCACTGCATCGCCAAGGGAGTGGACGTAAAACCGATGATGGCCGAGATATACGGCAAAGCGACGGGGGCATGCAAGGGCAAAGGAGGCTCGATGCACATCGCCGACGTCGAAAAGGGGATGCTGGGGGCCAACGGCATCGTGGGCGCCGGCGGCCCACTGGCCTGTGGGTCGGGGCTGATGGCCAAGACGCTGGGCACCGATCAGGTGACGGTCTGCTTCTTTGGCGACGGCGCCGCCGAGCAGGGCACCATGCACGAGTCGATGAACCTGGCCAGCATCTGGAAGCTGCCGGTGGTGTTCGTGTGCGAGAACAATGGCTATGCCGAGAGCACACCGTGGGGCTACCACTGTGCTGCCAAGGACATCTCGGACCGGGCCGTGGCCTACGACATGCCCGGGGCCACGGTCGACGGCACCGACTTTTTTGCCGTCTACGAGGCGGCCGCCGAGGGGATCGGCATGGCGCGGCGGGGCGAGGGTCCGTCGCTGATCGAGGCGCGTGGCTTCCGCTACTACGGTCACTTTCAGGGGGACGCGACGCTCTACTTCACCGAGGAGGAAAAGGCGCGCAACCGGGCCAACGACCCGATCGACAAGTTTAGGAAGGCGGTGTTGGACCGCAAGCTCCTGACGGAAGAAGAGCTAGCCGAGATCGACGCCAAGACGCGGGCGGCTGTAGAGGCAGCGGTCGAGTTTGCCGTGGAGAGTCCCCTGCCGGATCCGGCCGAAGTTACGACGGACGTCTACGTCCAGTACCCTTAGGAGGAGGAAACGATGGCACGTACATTGTCCTTTCGAAATGCGATCAATGAGGCGATGCGGCAGGAGATGCAACGGGACCCGACCGTCGTTCTGATGGGAGAGGACGTAGCCGGCGGTGCGGCGCTGGAACACATGGAAGGCGAGAACAAGGAGGCCTGGGGCGGTGTCCTGGGCGTGAGCCATGGCCTCCGCCCCGAGTTTGGGAGTTCCCGCGTGCTCGATACCCCCATCAGTGAGTCGGCCTTCATCGGGGCAGCAGTGGGTGCGGCCTCCACAGGGCTGCGGCCCATCGCCGAGCTGATGTTCATCGACTTCTTGGGCGTGTGCTTCGACCAGATCCACAATCAGGGGGCCAAGCTGCGCTACATGTTCGGCGGCAAGGCCAAGGTGCCGATGGTGGTCCGCAGCATGATCGGGGCGGGGTTCCGGGCAGCAGCCCAGCACTCGGAGTCCTTTTACTCCATCTTTGCCCACATCCCGGGTCTGAAGGTAGTGGTGCCGTCGACGCCCTACGATGCCAAGGGCCTGCTGATCGCTTCCATCCGCGATGACGACCCGGTCTTTTTCTTCGAACACAAGCTGCTGTATGACATCGAGGGCGAGGTGCCCGAAGAGAGCTATGCCATCCCCCTGGGCAAGGCAGACGTAAAGCGCGAGGGCAAGGATGCCACGATCGTCACGTTGGGGCGAATGGTTCACCTGTCCCTGGAGGCGGCGGAGAAGCTGTCGAGCGATGGAGCGGATGTCGAGGTGTTGGACCTGCGCAGCATCTCGCCAATGGACAGCGAGGCGATCCTAGCTTCGGTGCGGAAGACTCACCGGCTGGTGGTGGTGGACGAGGATACACCCCGCTGTAGCCTGGCCACCGACGTGGTAGCGCTGGTTTCTGGGGAAGCTTTCGACTACCTGGATGCACCCCCCAAGATGATCACGGCGCCCCACTCACCGGTGCCCTTCAGTCCTGTGCTGGAGGATGCCTATTTGCCCAGTGTGGACCGGATCGTTTCGACGGTGCAATCCCTGATGTAACCATCGACCGACCCGACAGGCCCCATGCCGAGCCTGTCGGGTCGGAAGGAATCTACGATGCCAGCGACGCGGGAAGCCGGGTAGCTCCTCGCCCAACGGCGCAGTTCACCTATACTTGGAGCAGAGCATGTCAGCAGTAGGCATCATAGCCAATCCTGCATCGGGCAAGGACATCCGCCGCTTGGTCACCCACGCGTCGGTCTTTGACAACCATGAAAAGGCGCACATCTTGAAACGAGCGCTCCTGGCCCTCGATGCCCTTCGAATCCGGAGGGTGCTCTACATGCCGGACTACTACGGCCTGGTTCAGAGGGCACTGGAGGCGCTGCACCTGTCGTTGGAAGCCAGTGAGCTAGAAATGGATATGTGGGCTGACGAGCGGGATTCGACCCTCGCCGCCCGGCGTCTCTGTGAGGAGGGGGTGGGTTGCATCATCACCCTGGGCGGCGACGGCACCAACCGGGCGGTAGCCAAGGGCTGTGGGAATGTGCCGATCGTGGCCATCTCCACCGGCACGAACAACGTGTTCCCCTGCATGCTGGAGAGCACGGTGGCGGGACTGGCCGCCGGTCTGGTGGCCCAAGGGTTGGTGGATCTTCCCACCGTCTCGTACACGGCCAAGCGCCTGGATGTGTACCTGGACGGCGAGCTGGCAGAGATCGCGCTGGTGGACGTCGTGGCCAGCACCGACCTGTTCATCGGCAGCCGGGCGTTGTGGGACCCCCGCCGCATCCGTGAGATCGTGCTGGCGCGGGCCGAGCCGGACAACTTGGGCATGTCGTCCATTGGCGGCGTGCTGCGGCCTATCGGCCCTCTTGATCCGCACGGGCTGCACGTTCGCCTGGGGACAGGCAATGGCCGGGTCATCGCCCCTGTGGGGCCTGGCCTGATCATGCCCATCGACATCCAGGACCATCGCCTGCTGTCGCTGGAGGACGAAGTGGCACTGGAACGCGCTGCGTGCACGGTCGCCGTGGATGGTGAACGGCAGCTCGAAGTGTTCGCAGAGCAGCAGGTGACAGTGCGCCTGACCGACCACGGGCCGTGCGTGGTGGACGTACAGAAATGCATCTACGAGGCGAGCCTGTGCGGCATCCTGGCGACCCCGTCAGTCCTGGGCATGTCTCTCTGAGCGGCTGAGGGGCGATGGCCGGCGGCACCAGGACGAGCATCGCCGTCGAGAGATCTTGTTCCCGGCGCAGAGAACGCGCTGTACGCGCAGAAGGGAGGTGATCGCCCTCGCGTCTCGAAAGCAGTGGCAAGCAGAAAAGCCAACGGCTGGCACTATGTCCAGGCGATTGAGGAGGATAAGGACGTGGCTGAGGAAAAAGAAAAGATTCTGGGGATGTACAACACGATGCTCCGCATCCGTCGGTTTGAGGAAAAGGCCGGGAGTGCTGTAGCGGAGGGCGTCATGCCCGGCTTTGTCCACCTGAGCATCGGGCAAGAGGCCGTGGCGGTCGGGATGATGCACGACTTGAGGAGAGATGACTTCATTTCCTCGACCCACCGGGGGCACGGCGAGCTGATTGCCAAGGGGATGGCGCCCAAAGACATGTTCGCTGAATTGTTGGGCAAGGCCACAGGGGTGTGCAGGGGCAAGGGCGGGTCGATGCATCTGGGGGACCTGAGCTTGGGCGTCTACCCCAACAACGGCATCCTCGGGTCGGCGGCGCCCATCGCCGTCGGCTCGGCCCTAGCGATGAAGATGCGGGGGACCGACCAGGTGCACGTCTGCTTTTTCGGGGATGGGCAGGCCAACCTGGGCTCTGTTCATGAGGCGATGAACTTTGCGGGCGTGCACAAACTCCCCATCTTGTTCGTCTGCGAGAACAACCAGTATGCGGTCTCTGTGCCCCAATCCAAGTCCACCGCCGTAGAGGATGTGGCGGACCGGGCAGCGGGATATGGCTTTCCGGGTCTGGTCGTCGACGGGCAGGACGTGACCGCGGTGTATGAGGTGGCCCAGGAAGCGATCAAGAGAGCCAGGGCGGGGGAAGGGCCGTCCCTCATTGAGTGCAAGACGCTCAGATTCCGAGGCCACTACGAGGGAGATACGGAGAGCTATCGCAGCCCGGAGGAGATCGAACAGGTACGGCAGAGAGATCCGCTCGACCTCTTTGAGAAGCGGCTGAGAGAGTTGGGGATCCTGACGGACGAAATCGCCCAGGAGATGTCCGCCCAAGTCGGCAGGGAGATCGAGAAAGCCTACGCTGCGGCTCAGGCGGACCCTATGCCCTCGCTGGAAGAAGTGACCACCGACGTGTTTGCCTGAGCAGCAGCCGTGGCCCTCGCAGCGGGCCAGTGGGCGGGCGAGACGAACACTGCCCCGCGCGGGCCAGCGGGCTGAGGGCTGCACGATCTCTAAGGAGGATCTATCATGAGAGAGTACACATTTCCGCAGGCGATCACTGCCGCGTTATGCGAGGAGATGCGCCGCGACCCGACCACTTATATCATTGGTGAGGACGTGGGCGCGATGGGTGGCATCTTTGGGGCCACGCCAGGGCTCCTGGAGGAGTTTGGCGAGAACCGGGTGATCGATTCTCCCATCTCTGAAGCCGCGATCCTGGGCACCTCGGTCGGCGCGGCGTTGATGGGCATGAGGCCGATCCCGGAGGTGATGTTCTGTGACTGGCTGACTGTCGGCTTTGACCAGTTAGTGAACCAGGCTCCCAAACTCAACTACATGTCCGGGGGCAAGATCGGTGGGGTGCCCATCACCATCCGGACCACATGCGGCGGCGGGATCCGCGCCGCAGCCCAGCATTCACAGTCCAACGAGGCGTGGTACATCAACTGCCCTGGGCTGAAGGTGGTCTATCCGGCGACACCCTATGACCTCTACGGATTGCTCAAATCGTCGATCCGGGACGACAACCCTGTCCTCTTTCTGGAGCACAAGCTTCTCTACTTCCTGCCGATTAAGAACGAGCTTCCGGACGAAGAGTTCACAATCCCTCTGGGCAAAGCAGAGGTCAAGCGGGCCGGGGAGGACGTGAGCATTATCACCTATGGATTGATGGTCCACAAGGCGTTGGCGGCAGCCGAAACGTTGAGCGCCGAAGGGGTGCGGGCCGAGGTCGTAGATCTCAGGACGTTGAGCCCCCTCGACCGCGACGCCATCCGCGACTCTGTGACCAAGACCGGGCGGGCTGTGGTCGTCCACGAAGCCCCCAAGACCGGCGGGTTCGGCGGCGAGTTGGTCGCCGTCATCGTCGAAGAGGCCTTTGACTACCTGAACGCACCGGTGATCCGAGTGGCTGCGCCCGACGCGCATTCACCCTTCAGTCCACCGCTGGAAGATGCCTTCATGCCTAACGAGGCGGACATCGTCGCTGCGGTGCAGAAGGTGATCGAGTAGACCGGTGCCAGGTCCCTGAGGCACGTCCGGGATCCAAGACGGCGGGGGCGGGGTCTTCCCGCCCCTGTCTGCGTCGCGATCGGTGCCGAACCTAGAAGAACGGGAGGAAGGGAAGATGGCATTAAGAGCAGCCTTTGTTTTTGTGGCGCCCGGCGTCGATCCCCAGGTTCACCGCAGCACAGTTGAGACGCCACAGGTGGAACTGACTGCCGTCGCAGTGAAGAACTATGCGGAGGCGGTCGAGGTGTGTCAGGGCCTGGTGGACGAGGGCATCGTCGCCATCGAGCTGTGCGGCGGCTTTGGCCACATCGGAGCGGCTCGCGTCGCGCAGGCCGTAGGGGCCAAGGCCGCCGTGGGCGTGGTGCGCTTCGACAACCACCCAGGTCTGGAGTTCAAGAGCGGCGACGCACTTTTCGGAAGCTAGGCGGGAGGCAGGCATCGTTGCCGACCCGGCCACAGGCGAGGGTCCAAGCTGCCTCACTGCTCGCAGATCAATCATTGACTATGCGAGCTCTTGAGCAAGGCCGGCGAAGATCCGGTCCGGTGGAAGGAAGCCGAAATGAATCCCAGAGAATTCATTATGGAAGTGGGGATGGGCATGGACCAGCATGGCCAAGACCCCACCAATGCCGCCCGCAAGGCGGTCAAGGATGCTGTATCGCGAAGCTGTCTGACCGGGCTCTTGACGATCGCCAAGCTCGATGACGTCAACCAGATGATCGTCGACGTGCTGGTCGCCTGCCCCCACGCGGAGCAGGTCGATGGGGAACAAGTGCTGGCAGCCCTGCCCTTCGGCCAGAAGAGAATAGAGATCGTGGAGGGGGGTATGGTGGCCAGGGCGGTGTACCAGCCGGAGTTGGGTGACACCTCAGATGAGGCCTACATCGCCAATGCAGCCGTGATTGTGTGGGTCGACATGGACCACGTCTTGAACGCGTGGAGACAAGAGCTATAGTCGCCGAGGGAGAATAGGAATGGCTACGAAAGTTATTATGCCCAAGTTGGGCATGGCGATGAGTGAGGGCACCGTCGTGAAATGGCTCAAGGAGGATGGTGCAGAGGTCCAGGCCGGAGAGCCGGTCGTCGTCGTCATGAGCAAAAAGATCACCTACGAGGTCGAAGCGCCAGCCAGTGGCATACTGCGGCCCGTCGCCAAGCCCAAAGATGTGCGCGGGGTAGGTCAGGTGATTGGCTGGGTCACCGCAGCCGGTGAAGAGATCGCTGAAGAGGAGGTTGAGGCGCCACCGCCGGAGGAGGCACCCGCTGCGGTTGCCGAACCCGCCAAGGTGCCAGCTCCCGGCGCGCCAGAGCCAGCGGTTGCGGGGGAACGCGTCCCCTCGTCGCCGGCCGCGCGGCGGCTGGCCAAGGAGTTGGGCGTGGACATCACCAGGGTCACTCCCTCCGGACGCCGCATCACAGAGACCGACGTGCAACAGTACTATGAAGAGCAGTCGCGCGTCGAGGCCACCCCGTTGGCCCGCCGTATGGCAGAGGAGGAGGGACTGGACCTGGCCCAGATCGAGGGCACGGGACCCGGCGGGCGCATCATCGAAGAGGACGTGCTGCGCGCCCTCGAAGGGACCGGCGTGCCCGCAGCAGGTCCACCCCGGAGCATCCCCTATCTCGGCATGCGCCAGGCCATCGCCGAGCAGATGGTGTACAGCCTGCAGTCGATGGCCCAGCTCACCATCACGGCCAAGGCCGACGTAACCGAGCTCAAGTCCACGCGCGAGGCGCTGGCGGCGCGTTGGGAGTGTAAGGTTTCCTACACCGATCTGCTGGTCAAGGCGGTGGTGGTGGCGTTGCGCGAGCACCCGCTGCTGGGGTCCAAGCTCGAGAACGATGAGATCGTGATGCCCCAGGAGGTCAACGTCGGCGTCGCCGTGGCGCTGGAGGATGGGTTGATCGTGCCTGTCGTCCGAAACGCCGACCGGCTGACAGTGCCCGAAATCGGCGAAGCGATCCGGGATCTGGCCGAGCGCGCCCGGACGAATGCCCTCAACTTGGACGAGGTCACCGGGGCAACCTTTACCATTACGAACCTGGGCATGTTCGGCGTGGATGCCTTTACGCCCATCATCAATCCACCGGAGGTGGCTATCCTGGGCGTGGGGCGCATTTTCGAAGAACTGGCCCTGCTGGATGGCCAGATTGTCGGCCGTTCGAGGATGGTACTCAGCCTGACCATCGACCACCGGATCGTGGACGGCGCACCCGGTGCCAAGTTCTTGCAGACGTTGGTAGCGCTCCTGGAGCATCCAGCGCTGATCTTTGCGGGAAGTGAGGGGTAGAAGATGACTGAGACACAGGACCTGGTCGTCATCGGCGGGGGGGCAGGCGGCTTTGCCGCGGCCATGCGCGCCGTCCACTTGGGCGGTAAGGTGACCGTCATCGAGAATGCCCACTATGGCGGTAACTGCATGAACAAGGCCTGCATTCCCCTCACCTTTCTGACCACCGCCGCCCAGGTGGCGGCCGGCGCCCGCAAGGCGCGGCGCTTTGGCATCGAACTGGGCGAGCCGCAGGTCGATATGGATGCGCTGCATGACCGCAAAGACCTGATCGTCGAGGGCTTGCGCCTGGGCACCGAGCAACTGATGGCTGAATATGGCATCACGCTGGTCGAAGGCCGGGGCAAGCTCCTGTCACCCGACAGGGTGGCGGTCACCCCCGTGGTCGGCGACCAGGAACCATTCGAGATCACGACCCGCAACGTCGTGCTGGCCACGGGTTCGGTCCCCGCCCAGCTTCCCCTCGAGGGCGCCGATTTACCGGGTGTGATCGGCACTGAGGAGGCCGTCGAACTGCGCGAGGTCCCCGGGCGCCTGGCCGTGATCGGCAGCCAGCCCTGGGACCTGGAGCTGGCCCAAGTGTACCATGCCCTGGGC
>Ga0316579_10000954_pt1 | contig 10109 bp, 8 predicted proteins | sample J5NA_2_FD_203074 | JGI IMG/M metagenome (GOLD analysis project Ga0316579, IMG submission 203074) | Rhizosphere microbial communities from salt marsh grasses in Alabama, United States - J5-7_160517rDrA | ecosystem: Host-associated > Plants > Roots > Rhizosphere | place: USA: Alabama | collected...
TTGGGACTGTTTAAAACAACATCGAATGAAGGTATGACAATCCATATGCGGCGAAATATCAGGGTATGCCAATGCAAACATTTAACGGAGCAAAGACCATCGTACCGAATTTCAAATAACTCCCGGCAAAGAATATGAACTTGAAAGGACGTTTGCTAAAGGTTGTAATGCTTTCTTAAGTAATCTTTTAGAGTTTGATAATTTATTCTCGCTAGACTATTTCTGTACACATGAGAAATTAATGGAGGTGCTTATTGAAAAAAGAAATCTAGCTGTTACCTTATCCGAAACTCAATAATTAGAAATGGAGAATTAAAATGAAACGTACAATGCTAATTGCTTTTGTTGTTGCAGCCTTATCCGTGCTGGCAGTCATTCCGGCTTCAGCGAATCGAGGTGATGGCGAGCTGGGTACAGTCTACGTAAGCGGTCAAGGGTTATACTATGATACCTTTGTGAGTGCACAGAGCTTACCCATGAAAGGTCGATTCCAGAAACTCGAAAATGGAGTGACCGAATTTGGTCCCGGTGATCAGGGTTACGTCGGGGGACGTTGGTGGATAGATAATAATGGCAATGACATCATGGACGAAGGGGACACTTTCTTGCTGTGCCCGTTGCTTGGACCTGGACGCACCAGCCCATAACATTTTTAGCAGGTTAGATGGGACTACCCCTGGCTTTTTTACAACCAGGGGTAGTTTTATTTTATGTCCTTAGAAAATGCAGCGATTATTTTCTCTTAAGCTGTACTAGTCCATCGTCCTGCGGGTGGTCACATCGAAGATCACCGCACCTGCAAGCACGACGGCTCGTACAACGTACTGGTACGAAATGTCAATACCCATTAAATTCATGCCATTTGTCAGTGATGACATAACCAAGGCACCGATCAGCGAACCGATTATGGTACCAACACCACCTGCTGCTGATACGCCACCGACAAAAGATGCAGCAATAGCATCTAATTCAAATAATGTTCCTGCAGTCGTGGTGGCTGATTGCAGGCGCGCGGCGAAAAGAATTCCAGCCAGAGCAGAAAGCATACCCATTGAACCGAAAACCACATGGGTAATTCTTTTAACACTGATACCACTTAATTCGGCTGCTTCAGGATTTCCTCCAACGGCGTAGATATGCCGGCCAAGCACTGTCTTGGTAGTTATGAAGTGATAAATAATAACCACAACCAATATGACCACTGCAGTCCATGAAAGACCCCGGTAGCCAGCCAAAATCCAGGTAATTCCACCGATGAAAGCGGAGAGAGCCACCAGTTTTAAGATGAAAAGTCCTGGTGACAATACTTCAGTGCCTTGATCTTGCAGCCTTCTGCGATTGCTGATCTCGCTCCAAAGAAAGAATAAAATACTAGCCAGGCCAAGGATTAGTGTAAATTTATGTAATCCTGGAAACAAATTGATCTGTAGAACCTCAGGTATGAAATCATTGCCTATGGCATTGAATGCTTTATCAGAAATGATGATTGTGCCTGTAGATCGGGTGACCAGCTGCAGTGCTCCCCGGTAGCCCAACCATCCAGCAAGCGTGGCAACAAAGGCTGGGATTCCGAGATCGGCTACCATGAAAGAAGTAAGCCGCCCGGCAAGAATGCCTAATACGAGAATAAATGGGATTACCAAATATACAGGCCATCCCCACGATGCCAGGGCGGTAGCTGCTACTGCTCCAAGAAAACCTGCTAAAAAACCTACTGATAAGTCAATTTGCCGGATGACAATCACCAGCGTCATGCCTATGGCTAATACAGCGATATAGCCGGTTTGATTCACCAGGTTAACAATATTCCTTGGGGATATGAATAATCCATTCGTCGCAATGGTAAAGAACAGGATAATTACGAATAAGGCAATGAACATCCCATAATCGCGGATATTCTCTCGCAATAGTTTTCTAGTTTCGTCAATGAAGGACATCATGATTCTCCTTGCGCAATTGAAGCAACTTCTTCAGTAGCGAAATCATCCCGGGCACCAATCATGTACGCCACAACCCGTTCGCGGAATTCATGGATATCACCCTCTACAGCAGTATCTGAAACTTTGCGCCCCTGGCGCAGCACAATCATCCGGTCGCTGACCCGGTAGATATCTTCGAGGCGGTGGCTGATAATAATGATTGAGGCACCTTGTGCTTTAAGTTCTTGGACCAATTCAAGCACTTTATCAATGGCGGCCACACTCAAAGCTGCTGTGGGTTCATCCATGATGATGACCTTGGCATCAAAGGCCGTGGCGCGTGCAATGGCAATCGATTGGCGCTGCCCACCGGATAATCTCTCTACTTTTAAGCGGACGGAGGAAATATCGATTTTGAGGCGGTCAAGCAACTGCCGCGTTTCTTGCTCCATATAAGGGTAATCCATTACCCCGAGCGGGCCAAGTTTCAAGCGCACAGCCTCGCGACCCATGAATACATTTCCGGCAACATCGAGATTATTAGCCAACGCATAATCCTGGTAGACCATTTCAATGCCTATCCGGCGCGCATCCATGGGATTGGCAAAGGAGACCTTTTCCCCTTCGATAAAGATTTCCCCGCCATCCGGTATATAGGCCCCGCTAAGAACTTTCATGAGTGTGGATTTCCCTGCAGCATTATCACCCACCAGACCCAAAACTTCATTTTGCTCTAAAACCAGGTCCACACCGCGCAATGCCTGAACAGCACCAAAGTGTTTCTCGATATTGCGCATTTCAACAACAGGTTTACCGTCCGATGTTTGGTTCATAAACACTTCCTTCTGCTCGAGGAGTAATTGAGAATGAATTGGTAAATATCGTTAATTATTGCATAAAGTTTGTGAATTCAGTTTTAAGTCGAGGTAAAGGTACACGATTGGAATTGGGTTGGCTCATGTTATCGATAATGAGCTGGTTATTTACCAGAAAAATGATGAAAGTGGGGAAGGTTATCTTGGAGCAGATTTCATCCAACCCCGGGCTTTCCAAGTATTTTTATACTCTCTTGGCATTTTCTACTAGGTTCAGGAATCATTAGGAGATTTAATTTTAGCATGAATCAGACAAAATATAAGTTCTAAACCAATTAAAAATCAATTTTACCTGACAAAATTCATAAATTTGGAGCTTTCTACAAATTATTTTGCTGGCTTAGATTGCAGCTTGGTCGGTAAAACCCGTTCCGGTTAACAAACATTGTCGTTTGGTTTTATTTGCTGGTGATAGCTGCCGGTCCGAGTATGGTATTAGTAAAACTTCAAAGAATAAAGGAAGAGGTTCTTATAGGAAGTTTTATCTACCCACAAGATAAGCGCCGATGATTACGAGCAGGACGCCAATCCCTCTGACAAAACTGAGCTCAATCCTGGGGGAAGCGAATAGCCCAAATTGGTCGATCAGCAGGGCGATGATCGATTGACCCAGGATGATGGCCATTAAGGTCGAAGTCGTTCCAATCCTTGGGACGAGGTAGATCGGCGCAGCCAGGATCACAATTCCGAGAACACCACCAACATAGAGGTACCATTCAGAAATGCCAGGTAAGTCTCTGAAATTTGCGCTGTTTGGGAAGACTACTATGAGGAGAATTAAGAAGATCGCGCTGATGAAAGTGAGCAGGAGCACTGAGCCGAAATTCCCGGTGCGCTGGCCCAGGCTCGAGTTAAGCACACTTTGTACGGCGATCAAACCGCCAGCCAGTACACCCAATGTGGATAGAAAGATCTGGTTGATTGGGGACAAATGAAACCTCCTTGTTCTTGGTATCGCATGATCAAGACGTTTCAGACAGTTAGCATGATCTACAATTAATCACCCGAGAGCCAGGTCAAGAGAACTGGCATAACTATTTTAATCTTAAAAGCCAGAGGAATCCTGGGGTCATCTTTTATTGGCCCCAGGATTCCTCTCTGGCCTTTTTAGCTGATTAATCTGTAGTCTGCGATGAGTTGCCATTTTCAATGCTTGTCTGTGGTGAAGATTGTGTCAATTTGGAAGGGTGGGAGATTTGATTCATCAAGATCTCAAAGTATGGGGTTTGGCGGAAAATTGGATCTTGCGCGGCTGCGCGGCTGGTTGGCAGCATGGCACTGGCATAAGCTGCTTCAGCCAAGATTTTCGGGTCGTTCATCCAGGCCAAGAGGTGGGTGGCAGCCTCCTTATCCACTGCACCGGCAGGGATGATCACCACTGGACCTTGGACCAATGCGGTTTGTGTTGATTCAAGCCCAGCAGGTGGGGAAGGGGGTAATGCAACACCCCAGTTTAGTTGGGGTTGTTCTATGGCGAGTCTACCAGAGGATACCAGCCATTGACCATCCAGCATCATGGCGACTTGGCCTTGATAAAATCCGACCTCAGGTATGGGCTTATTTTGGAGGGATGAAGAACGGTGGCATTGCTGGCAGCTCAGCCTTCTGCCGGCGTAAAGCGGGTGCGAGGAAGTCAAATATGGAGTGAATGAGGTAATGAAATCATCAATTTCACCCGGGGCATAAAAAGCAGTGATTTGGTCTACCCAGCCTGTGGCATCCGTGACATTCTGATGGTCAAAGGAGAAGTTGATATCACCAGACAACTGATGGAAAAGCTCGCTGTGCGCGTGGGGATAATCGGGGATGAAACCAGCCTGGATTAATTCACCTTCTTCGTTTCGCAGGCTCAGCTTTGCCGTGTACTCAACCAGCTCCTGAGTGGTTTGCGGTGGGCGATCAGGATCGAGCCCGGCTGCTGCAAAAAGGTCTTTGTTCCAGTAAAGCACCTCGGTATCGCAACCCCAGGGCAAACAGTAAGTGAAATCGTCTTGTGACTCGCACTGCTCCAGGGAAGATGGATAGATATCCTCCAGGTCGATCCCGCGAAGCTCGATCCAGTCATCAAGTGGTTCTATGAGCCCTTGTTCAGCGTAAGTTTTAACCAGCTCGGCTGTGCTCAAGATGACTAAGTCCGGGGGTTGATTCTTATTGAAGGCTTCCAGGAGATCATCGCTCCTGACCCTGGGTGTTACCTTGACGGTAACGCCTCTCGTTTGGCTGTATTGGTCAAAGATTTCTTGAAGCTGCTCCTGTTGATCACCCCAGGTAACCCACACATCGAGGATATCTTCTTCAGGCTGGGCCCGGGACGAGTTATCAATAAACCACCAGGCACTCAGCAGAATTACTACTCCCAGCAGTAACACGATTTTGTTTTTCTTCATTACATATCTTCCTTTCTACTTTTTCTTGTGACCTAATAAATTTTTTATCTCAATTTCATACACAACTTATCCCACCCCGATTTTTCTCTTAGGCAAAATGGTGAGCCACCTCGTTCACGGTAATGGGCAGCGCATTCCTGGCAATGTCCGCGTCGTTCACATTTTTTACTGCTGCAGGGACACTCAGTCTGTGCTAGCAGCAGCAGAGGCAAACCCAGGTCATGGATCTTGTCCAGGACACCATATAATGCTGCTTGATCTTCCACCGGGCCGCTCAGCAACGTTTCACCGTTCGCCCGGGATGTGATTACAAAACCTTCAAACCAATCTGCCCACTTTTGATCCAGGTGACCTTTGACCCGGATATGGTAGAGAGTATTATTGTCGTTCGATTCTTGGTAAGTCATCTAATTTTCTCCAGTGTGGTTTCATTTTCAATTGCGGTACTTAATTCCAGATTCAGGATGAGTGGTATTGGGCCCACATTCCTGATCGCCAGAACTGGAATTTGCTTAATGTCTTTGGCCCCCATAAGAAAGTGACGATCGAAGCAATACCGATCAGGGGTAGGGCGGTCCACATGGGTTCGAATATTAAGCCGAAATTTTGAGTTAATAGCGTGCTGACGTTGTACATGGCATGGTATAGGATGGCGGAGAAGATGCTTTTCGCATTGTTGTTATAGATCCAGACAATAATGATGCGAGTGGCGACCATGTTAAGGGATTGCCAGATGATCCACTCTGCGGATTTACCCATTTGAATGAAGGGTACCAGGTGCCAGATCGCCCAAATTGTTCCCAGAATCAGGCTGGCTGTCAGTGCATTCCAGCGAGCTTGCATAGGTTCGAAAGCATATCCCTGCCAACCAACCTCCTCGAAGATCGCTGCAATGAAAAACACGGAGCAGGTAACCAGCATCATGATGGGTGAATATTGGTGGTTTAAATCAGGACCTTGTATACTAACCATGATCTCATTTGTCAGGATCATGATGGCTGGCATCAGCAATAAGATTGGAAGATACCAGATTTTCTTCTTAATCCCGTTCTTATCAAAAGCCTTTTGTAACAACTGCTTGACTCCTGCTGACCCATCCTGCCTGAAGACGAGAATCAGCGCCGCAGTGATCGGGCTAACTATCATCAAGGAGCTGATAGGTAGATCAGTCGTAGCCTCTTTGGGAACGCTGGGTGCGTTCACCGCACCTAGCAGCCAGAATCCCGCAGATATCAGGAATACCAGGCCCCAAAAAAACAGTAAAGATTTTCGAGCTACACTTTTGTGGGGTGATTTATTTTTCATGTTAATTTTCCTTTCTGGTCAAAATTTGTTTTAAGTGGTTGGGCACAACACTACAATTGGTGCCCGGCTTTCAATGAGCCGATCTAAATTAGCCTGAAATCATTGTATAAATCAGGTTTCCAACTGTCATGCCCCAAATGGGGAATATGATGGGGGATATTGATAGGGATTAAAAGGGGTTAGGAGATCCCAGGGGAAAGTTGACTAACAACCAGCTACCGCCTGCAGCTGTTAAAGGAGCTCTAATTCTCGGGCGCGGGCGACAGCCTGGGTCCGATTGTGGACATCAAGCTTGGAAAAAATGTTTTTCAAGTGCTGCTTGATTGTGCTTGGAGCGACAACCAACCGATCCGCAATCTCCTTGTTTGAGAGACCTTCCATGAGCAGCTGCAGGACCTCAGATTCGCGCTCGGTGAGGGGATCTGTCTGTATGCTTCGAGCAGTAGCCCCGCCATATACCATCTGCAGCTTACCTTCTTGCTGGAAAGATCGGATCAGGCTATTCTCATATCCCCCAGGCGCACCACTGCCCGGTTCAATTTCGGATTTTCCCACCTTATCTCCGGCTAGAATATGCTCCAAAAGCTCATACAATGGCCATCCCAAATTCAGAAAAACTCGCGCGTAGCCTTCCGGCCTGGCCAGGTAGATCGCCTGAAACAGGATTGATTCAGCCAGGTCGGTATCCCCAAGAGCATTAAGAACCAGGGATTTGAGCGCCAGGATTTCGATCAAGCGGCCGATTCGCCCACCCAACTCTGCCAGTTTTTGTTGATCATCGAGCAGTGCATGGGCTGTGTCAATCTCTCCCTGAGCTATCGCCAACCGGGCGAGTGCAATCTGCTCGCGTTCCGACCCTCCCTGGCAGGTTTCCGCCCAACGTCTGGCAGCCTCCACGTCGCCCACTGCCAGCCATTGAATGACTCGCGCGGTGTTGAACTCGATTCGAGTGGATAGTTGGAAATCATAAGTCCCCATGTACTGCTCGGTGCTGCGCAGGGCTTCCAATGCGCCTGCCAAATCGCCAAGATCTTGAAGGATTTGCATCGATACGAGATCACCCACAACCAGGTACCCTCCGAATCGCTTGCGGTATTCGAGACCCGTCATGATATGCTGGTGAGCGGCAGTGAGCTGGTTCCTTTCACGCAGTAGGTCGGCCAACCCAAATTCATAGGCACAGCGTAATCGTGATTCAAGACCATTTCGCTCCACCATCCATTGGTATGCCCTTGCATACAAGTCCTCAGCCTGGTTTAACCGCCCCTGAACTTTTCTGACTGAAGCCAGTTCACAGAGTGCATGGATGACGATCATCAGCCCACCTTTCTTTTCCCCCGCGCTCAACATTTCCTGCAATGCCCGGGTGGCATTTTCGAAGTCATCAACAGCGATATAGGTATCTGCCTCGGCGTAGGAGCTCATGGCGTGAGCAATGAGATTGGGCTGCGCAAGTTTGTCCCGGGACAGCGCAGCCATTTCGATCACACGAGGTGAATCGCCGCGCAGATTGGCTGTATAAGCCCGGATCGCTGCGATATGTCCATGCAGCTCGGAAGACCGGTGGGCATCTGATCCAATGCGTTCCTCGACATCGTCCAGTAAAGATTCGGTTTCATCGGTCTGGCTGGTCAATGCTAACGTGTAAGCCCGGTACACGTCTACCCAAGGGCGATCGCGAACGATCTCTTCAGGTAAATTCTCTATCCAGCCCATCAGGACCGGGACTTCGCTGCGTGCAAACATGCTGGCATAATATTGATCGATCATCGAAGCAGCCAGTTCATAATCCCCGGCGGTCATCGTGTGAGTCATGGCTTCTTCCAGGTTTCCATGGTCTCGATACCAGAGGGAAGCCTGCCGATGCAGCTCGCGAATTTCTTCGTCTGTTCTTCTTTGTCGTAAAGAACTGTTCAACAGGTCAGCAAATAAGTGGTGGTAGCGATACCAGTGTCGTTCATTATCCAGTGGAACCACAAAAAGGTTCATGCGCTCCAGCTGTTCCAGGATGGATTGGCTGTTTTGGGCAGGGAGATTTGCTGAGTTGCTTTCTGAGCCTGAAAAATCGCCTCGCACGAAATCACAAAGCTCCCCATTCAAGCGCCCTAAGATTGCAGTTTCAATTAAGAAATCCTGGGTCGTGGATGCTTGCTGTTCGATGACTTCCTCCATCAGGTAATCGAGAACGAAACGGTCAGTACCGCCAAAGGACTCAATGAAAGCTGTCAAATCACCAGCCTGTTTGTGACTCTGCATTGAAATAGCCGCCATCTGCAATCCGACGATCCAACCTTCGGTGCGTTGATCCAGGGTCGCCAGTGCAGCGGCGGATAAATCCAACTCCATTTTATCCCTCAGGTATTCCGCAGTCTCTGTTGAGGTAAACCGCAGGTCTTCCCCGCGAATCTCGGTGATCTGACCGCGGCTGCGCATCAAGGTGAGTGAAAATGGTGGGTCGACGCGGGTGATGATGATCAAATGCAACCCTGGTGGCTGGTACTCCACCAAATATTCAATCGCTTCGTGAATCCAATTCTTTTGAATCAGATGGTAATCGTCAAGGACCAGGAGAAAAGGTGAAGGCTTGCTTACCAGTTCATTGATTAACCCTGTTAACAGCATCTCCGCAGGTGGTAATTGCGGGGTTTCTATCTGATTCAACAGGGACTTTCCAATATTCGAGTGGATTTGTTGAAGTGCTGCGATAAGGTAGCTGCAAAAACGCCGCGGGTCGTTATCGCTGGAATCAATCGAAATCCAGGAGACTGGAAGGTCCTGCCGGTGGATCCATTCACTGACCAATGAAGTCTTTCCCGACCCTGCTTTGGCGGAGATGAGAATCAGGCGCTGTTGTCTCTGCAGTGACTGCTCAAGTTTTAACATTAAACGCGGCCGAAGTATCAAGTTCGACCGCTGTGGGGGCATATTGAGTTTTGTTTTCAGGAGAGGTGTGCTGCTCCAATCCATCCTGGTAACCTTGAGTGAAATCTTCCCTGGCTGGTTCAGTGTGCTGGATTAACCATCTTACCATGCTTTAGCGCCTGTAAATGTGCTACGCTGGGGGCAAAGTATTGGTACGATAATCCGGAGAAGGGGAATCTTTCCAATATTTGTCATGACCAGCAATTGAAGAGTTCTCGGTAGGTGTGCTGCGTAATTTCGCCTTTCCGCAGTAGTGGGCGCATATACAAAAAAGGATCAACAACAACCTTCTGAACTGATCTTCGGGTGAATGTGGAGGTATAAATTTCCAAGATTGCTATCTTTTTGTCCCTGCAATGGATAATATATTTAGAAAATTCTCTTGAAGGATCGATGTAGATGGCAGATCACAAAGCAATTTCCCGCATAAAATAGGGTGACCTGGATGGACTCGAAATTCATGCGGAGCGTTATCAGGCGCAGGCAGTACATGCATCCTACCTCCGAAACAGCGGGCTGCGATCAAAATGGGTTAATCCCTCGACATGAGGATAGTCAGCGTATCGATAAAAATGGGCATCCACTCAGCGTGATTAAAGGATGGGAATGGCATCCCCACAGGGGACGAACTCCGGTCTTATGGATTTAATTTCGTTCAGTGGTAATGGGAAATGAAAAGCCCCTGATAAATCAGGAGCTTA
>Ga0316579_10000955_pt1 | contig 10108 bp, 11 predicted proteins | sample J5NA_2_FD_203074 | JGI IMG/M metagenome (GOLD analysis project Ga0316579, IMG submission 203074) | Rhizosphere microbial communities from salt marsh grasses in Alabama, United States - J5-7_160517rDrA | ecosystem: Host-associated > Plants > Roots > Rhizosphere | place: USA: Alabama | collected...
AAACCCGCCTTCTTGAGGCGGGTTTTTTTTTGTCACAGCGGTCGCAAGATAGATATAGCTTACTTGATTTTGGCCTCTTTATAGGCAACATGCTTGCGGACCACCGGATCATATTTTTTGATTTCCATCTTATCCGGGGTATTGCGCTTATTCTTGATGGTCGTATAAAAATGACCGGTATTGGCGCTGGATATCAATCTAATCTTTTCACGCATGGCGCAGACTCCTCAACAAACCCTTAGATCTTTTCGCCGCGGCTACGCAGTTCCGCCACCACAGCATCGATGCCGCGCTTATCGATGATGCGCATACCCTTGGAGGTCACGCGCAGACGCACCCAGCGCTTCTCCCCTTCCAGCCAGAAGCGGTGGGTATGAAGATTGGGCAAAAAACGTCGCCGCGTCCTATTGTTGGCGTGGGACACATTGTTTCCGGTAGTGGGGCGCTTGCCCGTCACTTGGCACACTCTGGCCATGATCCTCGACCTCCTAAAAATACGGTAGCCGCCAGCCCGGCGGGCGGCAGCCAAAGAGCTGCACTTTATACCAGCGATAGCCTTGATTTGCAAGTCGAAGCTTGGGGCTGCCACCGGCCTATAGCAGCCCTCGCTCCGCCAGCGAGACGGTATAGCCGTCGCCAATGACTATATGATCCAGTACCCGGATATCCACCAGGCCCAGGGCGTCCTGGAGGCGCCGGGTGAGGCGATGATCGGCCTGGCTAGGTTCGGCCACCCCGGAGGGGTGATTGTGGGCGAAGATGACCGCTGCGGCGTTGAGCGCCAGGGCCTGCTTGACCACCTCCCGGGGGTGGACGCTGGTGCCGTCGATGGTCCCGCGGAACATCTCGGCGAATTCGATGACCCTGTGGCGGTTATCGAGGAACAGGCAGGCAAAGACCTCGTGGGGATAATCGCGCAGTCGGGCCAGCAGAAAGCGGCGGGTATCGGCCGGACTGCCCAAGGCCTCGCCGCGTTGCAGGGTTTCGTAGAGATGGCGACGTCCCATCTCGAGCACCGCCTGCAACAGGGCGTATTTGGCACTGCCCAGGCCATGCCCCTGGCAAAAGTTGCGGCGGTCCGCTTCCAGCAAGGCGCGCAATCCGCCATATTCCTTGAGCAGGTCGCGGGCCAGGTCCACGGCGGTCTTGCCACATACTCCGGTGCGGAGGAAGATGGCCAGGAGTTCGGCATCCGAAAGCGTTTGTGGGCCGCGGCTCAATAATTTCTCGCGCGGGCGTTCCGCGGCGGGCCAATCGGTGATCGCCATAGGGTTCCCTCCCTGATGTTGATGGCGGTAACAACGAAGTCCATAGCGCTGTTGACAGCTAATCTGTTATTTTTATCACTTTTCTCAGGCTAGAATGGAGCGTATGACGGGACTCGTCAACAAGCGGGTGGTGGTGGGAGTCACCGGAGGGATCGCAGCTTATAAAAGTGCGGAATTGGTGAGGCGGCTCAAGGAGGCCGGGGCCGAGGTCCGGGTGGTAATGACCGACGCCGCTACCCAGTTTATCACCCCCCTCACCTTGCAGGCCTTGTCCGGGCATGCGGTACACGCGAATCTGCTGGATGCCGCCGCAGAGAGCGCCATGAGCCATATTACCCTGGCTCGCTGGGCGGATGTTATCGTAGTGGCGCCCGCCAGCGCCAATAGCATGGCCAAATTGGCGCACGGTCTGGCCGATGATTTATTAAGTACCCTGTGTCTGGCGAGCAGCGCCCCATTGGTGCTGGTCCCGGCCATGAACCATGTGATGTGGGGCAAGGCCGTTACCCAGGGCAATCGTCAGTTGTTGGAAGAACGCGGCGTGCGTTTCCTCGGGCCGGCGCAAGGTGATCAGGCCTGCGGAGAGACCGGTCCAGGGAGGATGGTAGAGCCGTCGGATATCGTGACGGCACTGATGGAGATGTTTGCAGGCGACAGCTTACAGGGTACGAAGCTTATAATCACCGCGGGGCCCACTCGTGAGGCCATCGATCCGGTGCGTTTCCTCAGCAATCGCAGTTCGGGAAAGATGGGTTATGCCCTCGCCCAGGCCGCAGCGGCGGCCGGCGCCAAGGTGACGTTGATCAGCGGGCCGGTGAACCTGCCCTGTCCGTTGCGGGTTGAACGGGTGATGGTGGAAAGCGCCGCAGAGATGCATGCGGTCGTGATGAAGTTGTCGCCTGATTGCCATATATTTGTTGCGGCGGCGGCGGTGGCGGATTACACCCCGCCATTTCCGGATAAGCAGAAGATCAAGAAAGCTGAAGGCGGTTACGACCTTCATCTTGAGCATACGCCGGACATCGTGGCAGCCGTGGCGGCGTTGCCGCGCCATCCGTTTATGGTCGGCTTTGCTGCGGAGACCGAGGACTTAGAAAAGAATGCCCGCAGTAAATTAGAGGCAAAGGGCCTGGATATGGTGGCTGCCAATTGGGTGGGGCGTGCCGATCAGGGCTTCGACAGCGATAATAATGCCTTAACGGTGATATGGCGGGGCGGCGGGGTGGAGTTGCCGCTAGCCTCTAAATCCTGTTTGGCAAATCAATTAATCCAGATCATAGCCGAGCGGTATCATGCGCAATATACAACTTAAAATTTTAGATGAGCGGATAGGGAATGAATTCCCTTTACCGCATTATGCTACGACGGGTGCGGCGGGTATGGACCTTAGGGCCTGTTTGCATGAACCGCTGGAGATTTTGCCGGCCGAGACGCGCTTGATTCCCACCGGAATAGCGGTGCATATCGCGGATCCTACGCTGGCAGCGGTGCTGCTGCCGCGTTCGGGTTTGGGGCACAAGCACGGTATTGTGCTAGGTAATTTGGTGGGTCTGATCGATTCAGATTATCAAGGACAAATCTTTGTGTCGTGCTGGAATCGAGGCTCCACACCCTTTGTAGTGGAAGTGGGAGAGCGCATCGCGCAGATGGTTTTCGTGCCAATCGCCCAGGTAGCCTTCGAATTAGTAGACGAATTTCAAACCAGCCACCGCGGCGAAGGCGGCTTCGGCCATTCCGGCCGACAGTAGAGCGGCCAGGTTATAGCGATTAGGTTGAGTATAGCTCGAAAGGGCTAGTTGCGAGAGCCTGAGCGGTTAAGAGGGGATACCCTAGCGGTCATGAAGTTTTTTGGAGTTCATCTCCCTAAGATTGGTGTTTCAGATTCTGGGCAACGTCCTCGAATGCTCAGCATGGCTCGGTTGGCAATGACGGGTATTGCCGCTGCAGGCATCATCCTGTTGATCGCGGCCTGTATCGTACATTACATAAACGGTAGAACCGTAGATCGCTATTTTCAGGAACGAGCCAAGACTCTTGCGGGAGAACTGGCATACGGTTTGGTGGGCCTGGTCCAGGAATCTATTGCTCAAGTGGAATGGATCACATTAGATCCGCAGGTAGTGCATGCGTTCGAGAGTAAGAATCCCAATCGGATCGCCGACACCGAAACGCGCTTAGCCAAAAAATTTCCCAAGTTGTTACGAGTGCGCCTGATTCCACCAGGTGTAGTTGACAATATGGAAGGCGGGATATTTCCGAAGCTGGGGTATGCTGACCTTGAGATGCTAAAGGCTGGGGAAAACAGCAGCAAGCCACCACCCATTGAGGCTCATTTCTTTGGGATGGAAATAGCCCATGTTGATATCGTGCGCCCGGTACGTGCCGATAACGGGTCCGTGATCGGTCAGTTGCTTGTGAGTTATGGGGGGGATTTCGTACAACGTGTGCTAGACAGAGTCACCACACCTTTCGGTTTTGTAGAAGTACGGCAGTTCGGAGGAGGGCAAAATAGAGGTGTTATGCTGGCGAAGCGAGGTAAAGCCGATCTGGCGGATATGGGGTCGGGATACACGGTTCCTGTGATCGGTACGCGTTGGCAAGTTACCTATTGGCCTATCGCCGCGGAGCAAAGCAAGTTCACATGGCGGGGCGTCGCTGTGTGGATAGTATTCGCGGCCGTATTTTTATTGCTAGGGTTGTCGGCCTATGTGTTGCATCGTATGTTGAGCAAAGCATTTCAAACGGATTTTGACACTATTCTGGAGGTCATGCGTGACATTAAATCCGGGCAATCAGGTAGATCGGATCATCTCTTTCGCCTTCGCGATTTTCAGAGCAAACTGGAAATCCTGGATGCTGTGGCGAATATGGGTGGTGGGGTCTCGCGCCGGGAAACAGTTGGTATGACCGGGGCGGCGGCGATCGATATGCCTCCCGGCATGCCAGACGAAATGGCGATGGATTCCAAGCAACAAGCCGCGATAAATGAGCAGGGAGGGGAAGCATTAGTGAAGGTGCCAGCATCCATTTTTAGAGCGTATGACATACGTGGTGTGGTCGGTAAGACACTCACGGAAGATATAGTCCATAACATTGGGCTGGCCATCGGCAGCGAGGCCTTTGCCCGCGGACAGCAAACGATAATTATCGGGAGAGATGGGCGTTTATCCGGTGAGAAGTTTTCCGAGGCCTTGAACAACGGATTATGCGCTGCGGGGCGAGACGTCATCGATATCGGCCAGGTTCCCACGCCGCTTGTTTATTTCGCTACCCATTACCTAAATACCGGTTCCGGTGTGATGGTGACCGGCAGTCACAATCCCCCCGATTACAATGGTCTGAAGATGGTCTTGAAAGCTGAGACCTTGGCCGAGAGAGATATTCAGCTGCTGCGGCGTCGTATCGAAACTGGCGATTTTACACATGGTTCCGGCAGCACGCGCAGGCAGGATGTGATTGCCGATTACGTTGCGACCATCGTGAGTGATGTGCAGCTCGCGCGGCCGCTTAAGGTCGTCATCGATTGCGGCAACGGTGTTGCGGGTGCCGTGGCGCCACTATTGCTGCGCACTTTGGGGTGCGAAGTGATCGAACTGTTTTGTGAAGTGGATGGCCAATTCCCGAACCATCATCCCGATCCCAGTCAATTGGAAAATTTACAAGATTTGATTGCCGCAGTCTCCAAATATAAAGCCGATCTAGGCTTGGCCTTCGACGGCGATGGAGATCGGCTTGCCTTGGTAGATGGGGGCGGCAAGGTGATTTGGCCGGATCGTCAGATGATGCTGTATGCAAAGGATGTATTAGACCGGAATCCAGGTGCGACCATCATCTTTGACGTCAAGTGTAGTCGTCATCTTGCCAAGTTTATTACCAAGCATGGTGGCCAACCGTTGATGTGGAAGACCGGGCATTCCCTGATTAAGCGTAAGATGAAGGAGGCTGGGGCTTTGCTGGCCGGTGAGATGAGCGGTCATATATTCTTTAAAGAGCGCTGGTTTGGTTTCGACGATGCGATGTATACGGCAGCGCGCCTGTTGGAGATTCTCGCAGCGGAGCGGCGCAGTGTCGCTGCGGTCTTTCAGTCTTTGCCCGATGCGGTAAGCACGCCGGAATTACGCGTAGATCTGGTTGAAGGTCAACAGAGTGTCTTTATGGCGCGCTTGCTTGAAATGGCTAATATTAAGGGGGCGGTGTTGACGACTATTGACGGCTTGCGTGCCGATTTCGAGGACGGCTGGGGTCTGGTGCGGGCTTCTAATACTACGCCGTCTTTGATATTGCGCTTTGAGGCCAATACAGATGCCGCCCTTAAGCGCATTAAAGATGAGTTTCGCGTACTGATGCACAAAGTGGATTCCAAAGTGACATTGCCGTTTTAAATGGGGCTGATACCAGCTAACAAAGGGTACAAGTTATGACGCTTACCGCCAGTTCCGCAATGAACGTCGCCCGGGTTTTGACCGAGGCCTTACCGTATATACAGCGGTTTACCGGTAAGACCGTCGTTATTAAATATGGTGGCAATGCCATGGTCGACGAAGCTTTGAAGAGTGGTTTCGCTCGGGATGTGGTGTTGATGAAATTAGTGGGTATTAATCCCGTGATCGTGCATGGCGGTGGGCCGCAGATCGGTCAACTGCTGGCCAAGATCGGCAAGCAATCCGAATTTGTGGAGGGTATGCGGGTTACTGACAGCGAGACCATGGATGTGGTCGAGATGGTGCTCGGTGGTCTGGTGAACAAGGAGATAGTCAATTTCATTAACCGGCACGGCGGTAGAGCGGTAGGTCTTACCGGCAAGGATGGTGATCTGATTCGTGCCCGTAAGCTTACTTTGAAGCGTAATGCGCCAGAGCTTAATGCGCCCGAGATCATCGATATCGGTCATGTGGGGGAAGTTGCCAGCATCGATCCGGGCGTGGTAGACATGCTGGTGCATGGCAATTTTATCCCCGTGATTGCGCCTATCGGAGTGGGTGATGAAGGCAGCTCTTACAACATTAATGCCGATTTGGTCGCCGGGAAAATGGCGGAGGTGCTGCGGGCGGAAAAACTGATGCTCCTGACAAATGCGGCAGGCGTTTTAGACAAAAACAACAAGGTATTGTCCGGCCTCACTGCAGGGGAGGTGGATGCCTTGATCGCCGACGGTACTATTTATGGCGGCATGTTGCCTAAAATTCGTTGTGCCCTGGATTCGGTACAGGCTGGCGTCAAAGCCGCACACATTGTCGACGGACGCGTAGAGCACGCAGTGCTATTGGAGTTATTCACCGATGAGGGTGTGGGGACCCTGATTCATGGTTGAATTGACTGCTCAATTATTTTGCGCTTTGTTGCGCCGCCTTTAGCTCTTGGAATCGGTTAATATCGGCGGCAAATTTAGCCCTTATATCTGTCTGTTGCTTGCGCTGTGCGCGAATGAAATCGTTTTCCCGATCAATTTGAGCTTGTAGGTTGGTAATGTCTTTACGCATTACCTCGGATATTACCTTGCCGTCCCTCTCTAAATTGGCTGCGGCTTTATTGAGTTTGTCGAGCTCTTTATTAAGGTTCGTAAGCTTGTGTTGCGAAACCTTGATTAGCCCTTCAATCGAGGCGATGAAGCGATCACGGGTTTCCTCCAAGTCGCTGACTTTGCCGTAAGTATCGAGAAGAATGTGGTCATAATTGCGCTGTTCCGCCTGTTGTTTTTTTAGGCGTTGCTCTTCGGCGAGTTGTTCTTTGGTCTTAGCTTTTTCCACACTATTGATGGTGACGCCTTCCTTGTTGATCACGGAATAAGCCTGATCTTCCACGCCGGGGGGAATATGATCTCCATAATGGACTTGACCTTTATCATCCACCCAGCGAAAGGTGTTGGCATATGCCGGAAAGGAGAGGCATGATAGGGTCACATGGGCCGAAATTAGAATTGGCAGAATGAAGAAACGACTATTCACAGTAATCCAAACTCCTATGATAATGCATTGCGCCGTTCGCCACAGGTAAGAGCCTATATCTCAAGTTGCATATTATATTAGGTGCGCCTGATCTTGGAGTCGACCAATCAACTTATCCTCTTTTTGGTTTCCCTGGTAGCGAATCTGTTTTCAGCCTTTGCCGGGGGTGGGGCGGGTTTGATTCAGCTTCCGGCGTTGATCTTCCTGGGACTGCCATTCAGTATCGCCCTGGCGACCCATAAAGTGGCTAGCGTCGCATTAGGTATCGGCGCCAGTGCCAGACACTTAAGAGAGCGGGCCCTGGAAGTGCCGTTTGCCCTGTTCATCCTGGCCTCCGGCATTCCGGGCGTGGTATTGGGGGCGAGCCTCATCTTGCGTGTTCCCGATCAAGTGGCCCGCATCGCCCTTGGTGTGCTGACAATCAGCCTGGGAGTTTTTTCCTGGCGGCGTCCCGCCTTGGGTCTGGCGCACTTACCCCGCCATCGCAACCGCTTGGGTTTTCTGGTGGGCGGCGGCGGATTATTCATTATAGGGATTTTGAACGGTTCTCTGACGTCCGGTACAGGTCTGTTTGTAACCATATGGTTGATATTGTGGTTTGGTCTGGACTATCGGCGCGCGGTCGCCTACACCCTGGTGTTGGTCGGAGTGTTCTGGAATGGCAGTGGGGCCTTGACCCTGGGTTATCTGGGAAATATTCGCTGGAGCTGGCTGCCGGCATTGCTCATGGGTTCAGTGCTGGGCGGTTATATCGGGGCGCATCTGGCCATTGTCATGGGTAATCGCTGGATCAAGAGAGCCTATGAAGTTATTACCGTATTGGTAGGCATGAGCCTAATCATGCACTAGGATCTCGCTTTAAACTCCATACTGGCCACGGTAGCTTTGGATACGCAGCAGGGCGTCATTCATATCGCTTATCCCACTAATATAATTTATGATCTGATCCAGGTTGACGATGCTCAGCACCGGAATGCCATGGCGCTGTTCAACCTCCTGAATGGCCGAGAGGGTGCCGTGGCTGCGTTCTTGGCGGTCGAGGGCGACCACCACGCCCGCTGGCACGGCACCGACAGCATGGATCAATTGAATCGATTCAGAGACCGAAGTACCCGCCGAGATGACGTCGTCGATAATTAATACCCTGCCCTGCAGCGACGCGCCTACGACAGTGCCGCCCTCCCCATGATCTTTGACCTCTTTGCGATTGAAGGCATAGGGGATGTCGCGGTCGTGATGCTCGGCGATGGCTACAGCGGTCGTTACCGCCAAAGGAATTCCCTTATAAGCGGGTCCGAATAGGACATCGAAGTCTAATGCGGAGCGAATAATAGTCTCCGCATAGTAACGCCCCAGGCGAGCGATGCTGGCACCGCTATTGAACAAGCCGCTGTTGAAAAAGTAAGGGCTGACACGTCCAGATTTCAGCGTGAATTCTCCGAAACGCAAGACCTGATTGCGGATGGCGAACTCAATGAACTCTCGTTGGTAATCATGCATGTCAGTATTGTAGCGGTTTCACATCTTAGTGAAAACGCCAAAAAGGTTTAGTTTTGATAAACTCTGGTTTGATTTTACTCATGACCGTATAACATGAAGATTATGACCTTGAATGCCAACGGCATTCGTTCCGCTACTAGCAAAGGATTTATCGAATGGATGCTCAAACAGCATCCTGAAGTGGTGTGCCTCCAGGAGACCAAGGCCCAAGAGCATCAATTATCACCCGATGTGCTAAAGCCGCGGGGGTATTACGGCTTTTTTCACGATGCGGAGAAAAAGGGATACAGCGGCGTCGCTATTTATTCTAAGAAGGAACCAGAACGGGTGCAAATCGGTTTGGGCTGGCCCGACTTTGACGCGGAAGGCCGTTTCCTGCAAGTGGATTTTTGCGATCTCAGTGTGATTTCCCTGTATTTACCCTCGGGCTCAAGCAGTCCTGAACGTCAGGCGGCCAAGTTCGATTTTATGGGGCGTTTCTTGCCGATCTTGAAGAATCTATATCATGACCGCCGTGACTATATAATTTGCGGTGATTGGAATATCGCACATAAGCCCATCGATTTGAAAAATTGGCGCGCTAATCAGAAGAATTCAGGATTCCTCCCGGAAGAACGAGCATGGATGGATGCCGTGTTGGATAGCGTGGGATGGGTTGATGCCTTTCGCGCGATCAACCCGGAACCGGACCAATATACCTGGTGGTCAAATCGCGGCCGCGCTTGGGAGAAGAATGTGGGATGGCGTATCGATTATCAAATTGTCAGTTCCCGCTTGAAAGAAGCAGTAAAATCGGCGGCTATTTACAAAGAACAACGGTTCTCCGATCATGCGCCGCTGACTTTGACTTACGACTACGACTATTAATTATATCTACCAGCGCTGAACAGTCCGTCGTTTTTTACGGTCGCTGTAACAAAAAGAGTCAAAGCAGGGCTAGTCGCGCGATCAGCTGGCGGCACGGGAAATTACACTAGCCCCATCCGGAGAGGTCGAGGCCTCCGCTGGGATGGGCGCATGCAGGCGTTCGTGGATGTTGCGCAAGGTCTCTTCTTCCCGCTCTAATAATCCGCAGCGTTTTTCCAATTCACGAATTTTGGTATCCAGGGAATCCCGGGATTCGTTGATTTTGCACAGCGTTTCGAGGTGTTGATCGAGCAATTGTTTGTTTTCACTCACCTGTTTAACCAAAGGGATCAATATTCCTTTAAACCATGCGTCTGCTTCTTTATTGGCTTTGGAAAATAGATGGCGGACATGGCTCACCAGGGAGATGAAGAATTTTTTCACAACGAAGTGTTGCTCGGTCATAGTGGTGATGGGGCTGTTGCGGAAGGTCTCCGCTTCTTCGTAAAGGCGCTCCAGCTCCATTCGGAATTTTTGCAATGAGAAGGG
>Ga0316579_10000956_pt1 | contig 10107 bp, 7 predicted proteins | sample J5NA_2_FD_203074 | JGI IMG/M metagenome (GOLD analysis project Ga0316579, IMG submission 203074) | Rhizosphere microbial communities from salt marsh grasses in Alabama, United States - J5-7_160517rDrA | ecosystem: Host-associated > Plants > Roots > Rhizosphere | place: USA: Alabama | collected...
AAATGTTGTTTTTTCATAATAATGATCCTCAATTGCTATTGCTTGGGTTCTGTTGGATCGCCGCCTTTTATGGAGGTCATGACAATTCCAGAAGACATTTGGGAAATTATTCCCAAAAGTATCTAAATGCAAGTAATGGATAATAAAGTTGTAGGATGCGTCACAAAAATTATTACGCCGCTAAGCAGGTGGAATTGAAGCTTTGCGGTACGGGAACGTTTGGAATAGTCATCGGGAAATTGAAGGGGCCCTAGCGGCCACGTGGGTAGGAATTCTTAGGTCGGTCGGCGGATCGGAGCGCGCCGCACACGACGCAACTGGCTGGAAGAGGTGGCATGGCCTGGGACTTCCAAGGACATGAATTTGGATTGGGGTTGGCGGGCAGCTGACCTTGCTATACGGTCTTTTTAGCACCGAACGGGCTGGAAGGAAGGGGCAGGTATCCAGTGGGAACGCCAGATGGCTGGGTAATGATCACGCACGGGATCTCGTTCTTGTTGTCAGGAAGCATCCAGTTTCCCATCCAACTGAGAGGATGAGAGCAGAATCAGTTCTCCAAGTCTACCGAATCCCAGGTGATGGTGGAGCCCACCTGCGTGCCAGTTACATCTACCAAATCACCGATCTCCAGGTTCGCGTAGAAGCTGGCGCTATCATTAATATTATCACCACTGAAGCTGGTTACGGATGCGGTGTTCACCGTGACGCCGAGGACGGTAATGCTGACGCCGGGTATTATGTTGTCAACGGGGCCCTGTAGTTCGGTGCTTGTACTTGTACTTGTGCTGGTGCTCGAGCCGCTTGTACCAGTACTTGATCCACCGCTAGTCCCGCCTGAGCTTGACGAGGTGCCCGAAGTGCTGCTCTCAAAAGTCAGCTGGGTTGCCATGATGCAATTGCAGCTGGCGGCATCAAGCACGCGCCCCCGTACCTTTATATGATCACCCGAAGTAAGTGCCGAGAAGGTCGAGATGCCTTCGAGTTCCGTTAGGACCTCATTAAAGGAGATATTGATCGTCGGGTAGGATGACAATGTCAGGGTATTGGTGGTTGTGTCAATGGCGTCAATGTTTCCTTCCAGTTCGAGGGCATCTTCAAAGGAAATCATCGTCGCGATGAGCGTGCCATTGACCAGGGAGCCTTCCACTTCCAGGATCAATCCCGGCTTGATATCGGTGGCGGTGCCGCCACTGAATTGGGTTTGGGCATTGGTCCGGACCGGCTGCGCGTTTAGCACGAAATCGGTGGCGGAGCTAGTGCTGGTAACATAGCCTTGCAGTTCGGCCCTGTCGGCGTTCGTCGTATTCAAGGTGCGCGATTTGAGTTCCATGGAACTGGCCACGAGATTGCCACCCGCGCCGATAGTGCCCTTGACCTCCACATAGTCACCGACCTTCGGTGTAAAATTAAAGCTGGCACCGTTGATATCCACCGTTTGGCTGCCGATGGTGAGGAGTGTGCCGTTGATCGAGGATATCGAGCCTTTTAACTCATATTCCACGGTCGTACCCGCCTGTTTAGCATCGATATAGGTGGCGCGAATACCTCCGGCGGTAGAGAAGCCGCTCACCTCGACGACGTCGTCCACCTTTAGATCCGCGATGGATGCCGGAGCTGTTACTCCCGCAATCTCGATGGTGGTCAGATTGTCCACGATCACCGTTTGGCCGAGTACGGTGAGGGTATCGCTTGTCTTGGAGGCAATAGGACCTTCCAGTTCCTTAGCGTAAGAAACAGTAGCGGCAGTACCGCTGGTGCTGTTGGCAATGTCGCCATCGACGGTTACCACCATACCGACCTTCAAGTAATTTTTCAGATCGGGCGTAGAGAGGGGGCCAATGCTAGTGCCGTCCTTGATGATGGTGGCATTGTCGGTATTGAATTCGACGCCATTGACGAAAATACTTCCGAAACCGGTTATCGGACCTTGACTGATACCGGTGCCACCGATACCGCCGCCCGCCAACTGCGTGCCGCCGCCGCAGGCCGCCAGTCCTATGACAAAGGCGGCCATCAAGCTTAGGAATCTGAATCGTTGGCTACGCATGCTACTTCTCCTCGGGCGCATCTTCTTCAAAATAGTAGATGCCGATGCCCGCATGTTTACGTCCGGTCCCTTGTACGTCCGGGTTGATGTCGCGGTCCTGTTGAGACAAATAGCGATCGATCTCTTGCAGCAAGGCCTGGGCGTGCTCATCGGTCAGCGCCCGGAGCTTGGGGAGCGCCTCCAATGGCAGATTGTCGTAGGCGACCTTACGCTGAAAATGAGGTTGTTCTTGAGTCTGGTGCATATTGTGATCGATGGTTCCGATGAGCAGGGCTACGTCGCTACCAAGTATATGCAGCTTGCCGGCATCACTACCCACGGGAACATAGGCGGAAACTAACAGACGAATCATGCCCTCTTGATTGCGTTCGACCGCGCCGACGCGCAGGAGTTCATCAAGAATGGAGCGGGCGGTCATGTCGCCGCTGTAGGCCTTGACCAATTCACTGAAGCTATCCGGCCCGTCGAAGGGGAGGAGGGCGGGAGAACTATCCTGGGTACTGAAGCGGCGGTCACGCAGCCAGCCGCCAATGACCCGCGCGGCGCGATTGTACTGTTGTTCGGCATCGGTATCGTCGGGGGTGTCTATACCTTTGATCCTCGCCACTTCCTTGCGCGTCAGCCCGGTAACTACCGAAATGCGGGAGTCGGATTGTTTGCGGCCCGGGACGCCGAATTCCTTGGCGGCCACATCCACGAATACCCATTTCGCTAGATCGGCAAATCCGTTGTAGGAAACACCATTGCGCAACAGGACGCGGACCAGCGGGCGCAGGAGCCGGAGGATTGCCGCGGAGAGGGCCTTGTTGAGGGATGTTTCCATAATAGGGTGGGAGCCGTGTTCCTATATTATCTATAAGTGAGGGTTTACCGTATCAAGTCCTGGTTACTTAACTGAATATTATCACTCAATTCTGTTCGGTGTGGTTGCCCTGGTAGACTTCGTGTCCGTATGCTCCCGCCAACGTCTGTATTACGGAAACCTGAGTCGCCAACAACACATCGTTGCTATAGGTGCCGGTGATGAGCACCGTTTGGCCGACGCTCAAAGTGGGAATAGTGCCCGCACTGGAAACATCGATGGCGACGCCCGCCACGACCAGATTACCGATGGCATCCACTGTTCCCATCAGCTTGGATTGCGAGGAGTAGCTCTCCCGTTCGACACGAGTGGCTACCAGATTGCCGGTCGTCGCATCCTTATAGGCATGGATCTCCAGATAGTCGGCATTGTTAGGATCCAGGTCGGTCAGGTTGAAATAGCGAATGGCATAGTCGCTGTTATCCATCATGAGCGTGCTGTTGTCCACATAGAAGGTTTTGCCAAGGATCGTTACAGTGCCGGCATCTGTGTCGACTGCCTGCAATACGCCCTTATATTCAAAGGTCGCAGTGGCTTTGAATTCGATCTTATCCGCCACCAACGAGCCGTTGGCATCAAAGTGGGTTTCGACCTTGATTTGAGTACCGGTCAGCAATTGTGCGGTGCCGCCGTTTACCAGCAGAGTAGTGGACTTGACGAGTACCGTACGACCGTTGAGTTCAAATTGACCATTGGCATAATCCGCCGTGACCAGGCCCCGTACCTCCAGGCCTTCACCTTCATGACCTTCATGTCCTTTGAAGCCGTCATCCTCCACAGAGATGGCGCTTGCGATCATGGAACCGGTACCGTCGTAGGGCGCCGCGCTTCTGACTTCGACATAGAGGCCGTTGCTCAACACGACGCTCGGTAGATAGGCCGCGGTGAGCCCGCTGTAATCCACCGTCAGTCCGCCGATGGTGAACGTCGAGTTACTGGTATCGAGGTTGGCGATGTTGCCCTTTAATTCGAGGCTTACGCCTGCCGACTGGGAAACTGCTTTGACTTCGATGCGGGTGGCCGTGACCTCACCGCTGTTGGAGGCATAGCCGCTGACCTCGACGATGTTACCGGCTTGAATCATATCCGGAGAACTAATGCTCGGAACCTTGCTGTCAAACACCGTATCGGCGGTCACCGTGACGGTTTGCCCCATTACGGTCAACATGCCGGTACCGTCGCTGGCCACCGTATTGGCGGTGACGACGCCTTCTATTACATTGGCGTACTTGATCTGATTCGCCATGCCGATTTTACCATCGGGATTGACAGTACCTTGCACCGTGACCAGCATGCCCAGCTGCAGGTCGGATTCCGATTTATCATCCCCGTTGACACTGATCGCCGTGTTATTGCCGATGAAGTACTCAACGCCATTTACGAAGACGCTGCCGAATCCGGTAATGACGCCTTGGGTTGTCGTCGTCTTCGAACTGGAAGCCAGGGAGCCGCTGGTGCTGTCGCTGCCGCTACCGCAGGCCATCAGAGTCAGTGTTATGGCGAGGACGGTCCCGGAGATCGCGATCTGTTGTTTAGTCATCATGATGATGCTCCTTACCTTAATGCCACCAATTAAGAACCACGTTGCATATGCGTATGTTTGTTAGGATTGCCAAGAATCACTTTGGGAATTTTATCCCAAAACTAGATAAAGGCAAGCACTGAGTGGCTCTGAGAGGCGAACTTCCCACGACGGTAAGCGTGTGTAAGCATCTAGATAGAGCGCAGATAATAATCAATAACATATTGAAATCGTTGGTTCCTTCCTAAAAGTGTGTGCTAGAATTGCCCACCCGTATTTACAGAGAAAAAATATTTTTATTATGGAAATCAATCCAATACATAGACGTATAGAAGACATGAGGGAACGTGCCGTCTCCCTGAGGGGGTATCTTTGACTACGACACCAAGCGCGAGCGACTGGTAGAGGTCGAGCGGGAGCTGGAAGACCCTGATATATGGAATAAACCTGAGCGCGCCCAGGAACTGGGCCGTGAACGGGCTAAGCTCGAGCAGGTGGTGGACACCATTCGCTCCTTGGACGATGGTTTGACGGATGCCGACGGCTTGCTGGAGCTCGCTGAAGAGGAGGGCGACGAGGAGACCGTACAGGGGGTGGTGGCCGATCTGGATAAGTTGGAAAAGCGGCTCGAAGCCCTGGAATTTCGCCGGATGTTTGCAGGGGAGATGGATCCCAGCAACGCCTTTATGGACATCCAAGCCGGTTCCGGCGGTACCGAGGCCCAGGACTGGGCCAATATGTTGCTGCGCATGTATCTGCGTTGGGGAGAGCGGCGCGGCTTCACCACCGAGATTATCGAGATCTCCGACGGCGATGTGGCGGGGATCAAGAGTGCCACGGTGAAATTCGAAGGCGAGTATGCCTATGGCTGGTTACGTACCGAGACCGGTGTTCACCGTCTGGTGCGTAAGTCGCCGTTCGATTCGGGCAACCGTCGTCATACCTCGTTTGCATCGGTGTTCATCTCACCGGAGGTGGATGATGATATCGAGATCGACATCAATCCTGCCGATTTGAAGGTGGATACCTATCGCGCCAGCGGTGCCGGCGGACAGCACGTCAATCGCACCGAGTCCGCCATTCGTATCACTCACGTCCCCAGTGGGATCGTGGTATCGTGTCAAAGCGATCGTTCGCAGCACAAAAATCGCGCTACCGCCATGAAACAACTCAAGGCCAAACTGTACGAGATGGAGATGCAGAAGCGTCGAGTGGTTGAGCAGGCGGTGGAAGACAGCAAGGCCGATATTGGCTGGGGTAGCCAGATCCGGTCCTATGTTTTGGATCAATCCCGGATCAAGGATCTGCGCACCGGCGTGGAAGTTGGGAATACCCAAGCGGTGCTCGACGGCGATCTGGACGGATTTCTCGAAGCAAGTTTGAAGAGTGGATTGTAATTGACGATGACGGATAGTACTGATCAAACCAAGGTCGCGGCGGAACAAGACGAACATGCTTTGATAGCCCAGCGCCGCGCCAAACTGGCGGCGTTGCGTGAACAGGGCGTCGCTTTTCCCACCGATTTTCGCCGCAATGTGATGGCGGGCGAACTGCATGCCGAATATGGCGATAAGGATAACGACTACTTTGAGTCGAATTCGCGTCGGGTAAGTGTGGCGGGGCGCATGATGGCCAAGCGCATCATGGGCAAGGCCAGTTTCGCACAACTTCTGGATATGTCGGGGCGCATCCAGGTGTTCGTGCAGCGTGATGCCTTGCCGGAAGGTGCTTACGAGGCGTTCAAGGGTTGGGATGTCGGCGACATCCTGGGCGCCGAGGGGGTGTTGTTCCGCACCAAGACCGGCGAATTGTCGATTAAGGTGGATAAGCTGCGCTTGCTGACCAAATCGCTGCGGCCCCTGCCAGAGAAGTTTCACGGGCTCGCCGATCAGGAAACCCGTTACCGGCAGCGCTATCTCGACCTGATCATGAACGAGATCAGTCGCAACACCTTCCGCATGCGTACTGCCGTCGTCAATTATATTCGCGGTTTTCTCAATGAGAGTGGTTTCCTGGAAGTCGAAACCCCCATGATGCAGGTCATCCCCGGCGGCGCCACGGCACGGCCATTTACTACCTATCATAATGCCCTGGATATGGAGCTGTTTTTGCGCATCGCACCCGAGCTGTATTTGAAGCGCTTGGTGGTCGGTGGTTTCGAGAGAGTCTACGAGATCAACCGTAATTTTCGTAATGAAGGTTTATCCACCCGCCATAACCCGGAATTCACCATGCTGGAATTCTACGAGGCCTATGCGGACTATCGCGACCTCATGGATCTCACCGAAACCCTGCTGCGCGGCATGGCCCAGAGTATCCTGGGAAAGACCACCATTACGTATCAGGGTGAGAGCTATGAATTCGGCCGGCCATTTCGGCGTATGACGGTCAAAGAGTCAATCCTCCAGTTCAATCCCGATCTGACGCCGGCCGATATCGACGATCTGGGGAGGGCGCGCGCCGTGGCGGAACGCCTGGCTATCCCGCTGAAGGACAATTACGGCCTGGGCAAGGTGCAGATCGAGATATTCGAAAAGACCGTAGAGCACCGCCTCAAGGATCCGACCTTTATTACCGCATATCCCACCGAGGTATCGCCCTTGGCGCGCCGCAACGATGCCGACCCGTCTGTAACCGATCGATTCGAATTCTTTGTCGGCGGGCGCGAGATCGCCAATGGGTTTTCCGAGTTAAATGATGCCGAAGATCAGGCCGAGCGTTTCCGCAAGCAGGTCCAGGAAAAGGAAGCGGGTGACGAAGAGGCCATGCACTTCGATGAGGACTACATCATCGCCCTGGAGCACGGCCTGCCGCCCACCGCGGGCGAGGGCATCGGTATTGATCGCCTGGTAATGCTGTTCACCGATGCGCCGTCAATTCGTGATGTACTGCTGTTTCCGCATATGCGCCATAAATAAACGGCCCGTATCCATGGTGTTCCCGTGGATTAGACCGCACCGCTATCATTTGCCTGTTTTTCCGGTGTGCTTGTCGGCACCCGCAGCGGTGGGTCTGAGTTCATAATAGTATTGTATCTGGCTGCGTAACACGTCACGATCGAGTGGCGTCAGGGCATCGTCGATCAAGTCGTCAAAGGGCGGCTTTTCGGATTCGGGCAGGGGTGCCGCCTGCCAAGGAACGATATAGGTTATCTTGGGCAGTTCGTGATTATCGATGACGGTAGTCTGGTCGAGTCGAATGCGATCGTCGGCGAATGACAGCCTTTGCGAGGCTGCGAGCAGCAGCAGTACTGCTATGCGAGAGGCCCTGCTCATTTTGCCGCTCCCATGGTTTTTGCCATACGGTGTTTGACGTCGATGATCCATTTGTTGATCACGGTGTTATTCCCGCCGCTGATAGCCTGATAGCGCTGGTAATGATTCAGTGCCTTGTTCAGATTACTAAGATATAAGTCGTACAAGATACCGATATTTAAGTGTGCGTTGGCGTAATCGGGGGCGAGTTGCAGGGCCTTGAGATAGGCGGTCTCCGCCTCGTTAAATCGGCCCGTGCGGCGATATATGATCCCCAGGCCGTTGTAGATCTCGGGTTGTTGAGGCGCGAGCTGTGCGGCATGCAGCAACGCCGTCTCCGCCGTGTGCAGATTGTCTCTCTTAATCTCGATCAATCCAACATTGATATAGGATGCCGCGAAGTCGGGATAGGATTTGGATAGGGCCTCGAATCGGTTCAAGGCATCTTCATCCTTGCCGGCTTTAAGTGCGCTTAGGGCGTGGTGATAATCGTCTCCGGTGACCGCAGCGGCTTGCGAGGACGTCCGACCCTCTTCGTGGGACGATTTATGCTGGATGAGCGAGCAGCCGGCGAGCACCGCGATCGACAAAATAACAGTAGTTTTTTTCCAGGCGTCAACGTATGGCATCGAAGAATGTCTCGCTTTGTTCCGTTTTGGCATAGCGCACGGGATACAATACCGCCAGGGCTTTCAAACTGTCTTTGATCCATTCGTCATAAATGCCATCGGCTATATGCTTGATGTTAGCCTCATGAAGTTGGATGGCCTTATCCTGAAACGAATAGGATTGATCCTCCAGGAGGATGTTGTATTGCTCCAGTTCGTCTTTTGATAGTCCATGGGGGCGTTCGGAAGAGGAAATCGCCTTGGAGAATTGATCATAGATATTGGCAAGATGGAAAGTGGCCGCAGTACTCACTTCCGCCACGTGATATTCAAGCGCCTTTTTATAAATGACGATAACCTTTTCCATCAAGGACTTTTTAGCCTTGAGGCTCTTTTTCAGGGGCAGAGTCAGCCGCGCGTTTTGATAGGCTGCTAACAGGGGCCGGGCAACGCTTAGAGTGGCTTCGCCGGCCAGCTGACGGGAACGATCGCTGCGTGCCGCGCCCGCGTTTGCATCGGCCTTGATGATTTCGTTTAACCATAAGCGCGCTTGTTCGGACTTACCCAGCCGGGTATAGAGAACGCTGAGATTGTGACGAGCCTCTATGCCCTCGGCAAAGGCTGTAGGGAAGGTGCTGATGTATCGTTTATATAGCCGAACGGCGTCGTAATCGGCTCCAGATTCCTGGTATAGCGCGGCAGCCTCCCATATCAGCTCGCGGCGCTTGGCTCTATCGCCAGGAGATGAGGACAATGCTTCCAGCTCATGGGCGGCCTTCCGCTTCTGACCGGTTTTCATGTAAACCAGTGCGAGCTTTTCGGTCACGCCGTGCTGTAATTGAGCATCACCTAATTTACGCCGCCGAAAATCCTCGAGTACGGAAGCGGCCTTCGCCCACTCTCCCAGTTGGATAAGTCCAGCGGCGGCGTCATATTTTGCTGCAATCCATATTGACGGTGCCGGGGCGACCTGCTCGATCTGCATGAACAGCGCGACTGCCCCATTCAGATCGCCGACACTACGCCGTTGCTCGCCCTGCTTATACAGGGCCGCAGCGAGATTCTCGATGATGCCTGCCCGCTGCGTATCCCTCTCGGGGAGCAGAGCCAGCGCCGTCTGATAAGCCTGTTGGGCATCGATATAATTTCCAGTGTCGAAGCGGGCATGTCCCAAAACGACCCATACTTTGCGACGCAAGTCAGCAGCGCCTTGATCGGGTCGCGCAAGCAGGCGTTGCGCGACATCGATCGTCCTCGCGTAGTCATGCATGGCATAAAGCTCATCGGCGGTATTGGCGAGGATCTCATCCACGCGACGATCCTGAGGGAAGTGCTCACTGAAACGGATCGCGCTGGCAATCGCCTTAAGCCGCCATTGCTCACGGTCATTGTCGGCGACGATTTCCTTATAGGTAAGGAGGGCGGCATATCCCGCCTCGGCTGAACTCTTGTGAGTATCATATTGATACGCGGATTTCTCATATTCTGCGATAGCCGCTTGATAACGTTTGGAGTCATGCAGGCATTCGGCAAGCATGAAATTCATTTCCGCAGCTTCGCGGCCGGAAGAAAAGGTCTTGAGATATTCCCGATACCACAGTACTGCGGCGTCGAAGTCCCCGGACTTCATGCTACGGCGTGCAAGGCTATGGAAGTGAGCGGCCAAATCTTTGATATCACCAGCCAGGTAAGGGCGAATTGTCCGGTGAATATCCTCATCATGTGACTTCCAGTAGCGGCTATCAATCCCGTAATTTTCGATAAATGCCGCTTTAGCAGCGAAGAAAAGATCCCTGAAACCACCCTGTTGATAT
>Ga0316579_10000957_pt1 | contig 10106 bp, 10 predicted proteins | sample J5NA_2_FD_203074 | JGI IMG/M metagenome (GOLD analysis project Ga0316579, IMG submission 203074) | Rhizosphere microbial communities from salt marsh grasses in Alabama, United States - J5-7_160517rDrA | ecosystem: Host-associated > Plants > Roots > Rhizosphere | place: USA: Alabama | collected...
CAAACTTTCCCAACGTGTTCTGAATGCGGTGGTGGTAGACCTATTTGCAGGAACTGGCGCTTTGGGAATCGAAGCCCTGAGCAGAGGTGCTGAATCGGCTTTATTTATAGATAATTCAAAAAGGGCTCTATCTGTATTAAGGAAAAACATTGATTCATGCATGCTTGGTCAAAAGGCCAACATTATAAAATGGAATATTCGACAAAACTTAAATTGCATAAAATCAAAAAAACAACATTTTGATCTTATTTTTTTAGACCCTCCATACGACCAGGACTTGATAACACCGACACTGTTCAACCTTGACAAAAGTCAGTCTTTGAAAAACGGTGCCTGTATTGTGGTTGAACACTCTTTTTTTGAGACGATTCCAATGGATCTTTTTGCATTTGATCTTTTAGATCAAAGAAAATATGGAAAAACCCTTGTTTCATTTTTAAACTATGTGATATAAAACCGTTTTTATTAAATTTAGAAGAAATGTAAAAACTGAAAAGGATGATAGTAAATGAAAAGAATTGCCATATATCCGGGATCCTTTGATCCGGTGACAAACGGACATGTTGATATTGCGCAGAGAGGACTTAAACTTTTTGATAAAATCATCGTGGCCATATTGCATAACCCTGTAAAAAAATTTCTCTTTTCAGTTGAAGAACGGGTAGAGATGCTTAAATCGAGTTTTGAAGCTTATCCGAATATTGAGGTTGAAACCTTTGACGGGCTTCTTGTGGAGTATGCATCAAAAAGAGGTTCTATTGCCATACTTCGGGGGATGCGCGCGGTATCTGATTTTGAATATGAATTTCAGTTGGCACTCATGAACCGAAGACTAAATAGGGAGGTTCAGACCGTCTTTCTAATGACCGGTCTTCGATGGATTTTTACCAGTTCGTCAATAATTAAAGAGGCAGCGCAGTTTGGTGGTGATATCGAAACCATGGTGCCACCTATTGTCAACCAGAAATTAAAGGAAAAATTTGGTTCCCATTCTTGAACTGGCATTTTCAAAGAGGATCTTTTCTAAAATTTATAATGGCATCTCGATGATCTGATCACAAAGCTTCATCAACCCTTCCGTAAATTTCTTTTCACGCCGCGTGAGTTCGGAATCGGAAAACGTGTGCCCGTAATAAGCGTTAATGATATGGGTGGAAGCGCTATCAAGGATTTTTAAAAAATGTTCAAAATCACCGGCCTGAAAGTAAAGCGTTGCATCGTTTACAAAAAGGATTTCTCTTTTTTGTCGAGAAAATTTTGCAAACAGTTTTTCGATGGCAGTTGCATTTTTTTCTGCCAACTTTAGGATTTGGCGTTCGTCTTTGCCCGTAAGACGGGGCGCAAGGATGGATGTCGTTAAATAGAGCAAGGAATCATTCTTTGGCAGCCCCATTTTCCCACCGATTCCCTGGATATTTTCGGGGGCCAAGTCGAAAATGGCTATTTTCCCTGCATGGCCGGCCTTTAAAAAGAGTTTAAGAATATTCAAAGTGTGAGAAGTTTTACCGGAGTTGACGTCTCCAACGATGAGGGTTCGCCGATTTATGTAATAATTGATGTTATCCATCTGATTTTATCTTAATAAACTCTCAGACCACTAGCACCAAGCCGATAAGGCTGGCGCATTGAACGGCATCTTGTTTGGATTCATGTCCGATGGGAACAATCTTCCATCCGACCCGATGTGCAATAGCAAAAACGTCGAAACCACATGCTTCCATGGCCGGCCGAGCTTGAAGAGGGTGGGCGCAGTCCAGGCCCTTAAGAACAGAGCAGGTCGTCTGGGGCAGACACAGGGAACACTCTCCGGCCGCGAACCCCATGGCCAGGTGAAATCCCATATAAAAAGCCTGGCCTTCGAGTTTGGCGACAATTTCTTTATGTTTTAGCTCTGTGGCCACATGCATTTTGCGCCATTGGTCCCCCACGAAGTCGTCAACTTTAGCGTCCAGTTGCAGTAAAATTCCGTGTTGGAATTCCGATACGATTCGTGATGTAACGTCCGGCTTTAAAGGATTATGAGGTGGACACATAATACTGCTGCCGTAAAATTTGCATGCCGGAATAAAGCACTTGGCCCAGGCGGTGGTCCGGATCACGAGGTCAGATGTGGGTATGATTATGGCCCGGTCGGCCCCAAGCTCTTCGGCATATCGCCTTAGTTCTTCCAGTTTTTCCAGGTTATTCATAGCTGCTCCTTAATATATGTATTCTTAAATACGGTGAAGTGTTTATAACTCACTTTAGCTCACCAACTCATTATCCAGTCCAAATGCCGGTTTTGGTCAAAATGAAGCGTAAGGCCAGAGCTGTGGTAATTAATAGGGCCGCACTGCCAAGTAAATTGAGCAACCATCCGTTGTGATATTCTTTGGCCCAGCTCTTCTGATTGAGGAAGAATAGCAGAATAAATACCACTAGCGGCGTACCGCAGAGCCCGAGGGCCAGCATGACCACCAGTAATATCAAGAAACTGCCTTTTACCAAAGGGCCTATAAGGCTGATCAGGCATCCCAAAAATACAACAATTTTGAATCGCCTATCACGAACACTGATTTCCCATTTCATTTTATCGGCGATAAAATAACCGGCAGCCAGATAAGTCGGCATGATTGTCGAGAACACCGCAGACCAGAACCCTCCAAGAAAAACCCCATGCGCATAAGTGCCTAAAACCGGTTTGAGGGGTCTGGCCAAATCAAAGGCTGTTCTGACTTCGATGCCCTGGGGATGTAGAACAGAGGCCGCGGCTACGAAAATAGCCACACTGTAAATACCGAAAGCGATGAACATAGACAGAAATGTGTCTGTCCAAGCCAGCCCCATATCGTCTGTTCTCCAGTTTCGGGCATTTACATTATAAGTATGCATGGCGATGATGGTAATGTGAACGGCACCACCCATAATTCCGGCCATCATCAGTGCTTCTCGTGAGCCACCCATAAATGTTGGAATAAGACCACCGGCCATTCCATTCAAGTCCGGTTTTATTATTATAACAGTAATAATGAAGCAGCACACCACAATGGTCACCAGGATTTTGCAGATGTTTTCCACCCAACGGTATCCACCTACACCAACCAGCAAAAATATAAGAGCCGCATAAACAAGAGCCCACCAGGGTGTGGACATGCCCGTGACGAGTCCGGTGGTACCCACAAGGGCCTTCATCAAAACAGCGGCTGCCAGCCATGTTGCTAAGAGTGCATCGATCATCAAAATCCAGGCCCAAACATTGCCCCAATTTTCCTCCACCAAGGCAATAATTCCTTTTCCACCGATTATTCCAACTTTGGCAGCCATAAATTGAACCACAAAGGCCAAAAGCGCGCTTAGAAGCACTACCCATAACAACTGGTATCCATAATGGGCACCGGCAATGGATACACTGGCCATGGTGGCCGGGCCACAGGCTACCGCGCTGACAATCCAAGCCGGTCCCATCTGTTGAAAAAATCGGCGAAAACCGGACCTTTTGAGATACTTTGAGCGGTTATCGGGCGGCATATGATATCCTTTCTTTTACCTAAGTGGAGCGTTTCAAATTTTTGAAATGGTTAATCAAATTATATCTGAAGCGATAATGTCTTATGAAAGCTAAAATGATACGAAAAATTCAGATTAACCCTGCTTTGGCGTACAAATCAAAAAAATGATGGGTAGGACCATGACCTTTTCCCATGGGCAAGGCATGTTCGATGGCGCTGGTGATGTATGCCTTGGCAAGGGTAACGGCTTCAAAAAAATTTTTACCCAAAGCAATATTGGCTGCAATGGCCGAAGAAAATGTACAGCCGGTGCCGTGGGTATTTTTTGTTTTCACCCAGTGACTTTTAATCTTCTTAAAATCCTGACCGTCGTAGAGGATATCCGTGGCCCGGTCTCCTTCAAGATGACCCCCTTTGACGACTACCTTTTTTGCGCCAAGCTTTAGGATGTCAAGCGAAGCATGTTTCATATCATCGATGTTCTTAATGTTTCTGCCAGTGAGAGCTTGAGCTTCATAAATGTTGGGCGTGACGACTTCCGACAACGGGAAAAGGTGTTGTATTAAGGCATCCTGAGCATCTTGGTTCAGCAGTCGATATCCGCTTTTAGAAATCATAACCGGATCGAGAACAATCGGTGGCGGCGTAACGGTTTTTAAAGCCTTTGCAATTGTCTGAATCAGCTCAGTACTGGAGACCATTCCGATTTTTACGGCATGAATTTCAATGTCATCAAAGAGACAGGTGATCTGATCATGGACAATTTTGGGGTACAATTCCTGGACATCATAAACTTTTCGGGTATTCTGAACGGTTACTGCTGTAATGGCACTCATGCCGAAAACGCCATGCGCCTGAAATGTTTTTAGATCAGCCTGGATTCCTGCACCGCCTGATGAATCCGAACCCGCAATGGTAAGAGCGACTCGCATGAAAAACCTCCTGTCAAAATTTGACCTAAAGAATTTATCACGAAAGCACAATATCGATAAGGGGAATTGAAAAACGATGAAAAGAATAGCGGAGTAAAAATGTCATGCATGCTTCTCCGATTTCCCTACGACAGTGCTAACTGTATCAGGTTCAAAGGGTATGCTCTCAGTTCTGTAATAAAATCAGAACACCCCCAGCCGGAATTAGATATTACATTTAACAGCCGGAATGAAAAATTGCAAGTTTAATATTATACGCAAAACAGGGTGGGTTAACGCAGTTACGGGCTGTTGCCCAAATCATTTTTCGCTGGCTCTGAAACATTTTTTGATAAATCTAAGGCTCGTTCCAAGCTATTCCAAAACTCGCCCTTCGGGCTCAAACAGTTGGAATCGCTTTTCCTTCACTTCGCCAAGATTTATAAGCAAAAAACGTTTCAATGAGCGCTCAAAAAGATTTTCTTTTGGGCGACAGCCCGTTTAATTGTGACTCAGCGCGGCGACGGCGTGTTTTTCTTGGAAACCGATGATGGATAATAGATAAGTATTAAAAACTTATTTTCTGATTTTTGTGTCTGTTTTTTCTGAATATTTTTCAAGGCGTTTGTATCGGTTCATTGCAGATTTTGCAAAGCGGCCAATGACCCTGGATAGATCTGAAGCATTCCAAACAGAGGTGAACTCATCCGAATTAAATAGTTTTTTGTTTATCATGTAATGAGGTTTTTGATCCAGAATAAGAGTGATATCTTCATAGTCAAAACCTATTTTACCCTCAAAAGCACTGTTACAAAATTCCATAATGGTTTTGGCGAAGAAATTGATGACATCTTCAGTGGATTCCGCCAGGTTAAGTTTTTTCCTAAAATCTGGAAGAACTTCATTCTCGTACTTTGTAAAGGAAATCTGTGGCGACATAACATTTCTCCTTTCTGTATCTGAATGCATCAATTAATTATAGTTAAAAGACTAAAGGTAATATTTACAGGCACACGTTATCGACAAAGTGTGCCAATTGATCGATGGATTCCAAGATATGGCCAAACATTGAATAGAAAGAGAATGATTCTGAGTGACTGGAGCGGTCTTGGATTCGTGCATGATATGGTCATTGGGTTTTAAAGCAAAGATCAGTGTGTTTATAACCATTTTTTTTTAATACCATAAAGAAATGAATATCTCAACATTCTTTCCGCAGCAAAAATCAAAATTTTCACCTTATGGTCTTTCCCAAAATAACATTCATTTTTAGCCGCGTAATGAAATAGTGGCTCTAAGTGCTCTGATTCGTAAGTTCGATGCCATATTTTTTAGTGAACTATAAAGTGCACAATAATGTGTGCACGTATGCCCTGCTTTTTGTGCATGTCACTTGTTTAAATTTCATCTTTTGATCGTATCCCAAAAGTAAAATTCTCAATATATAAAATGGTAATGGCTGTAAATGTCCATGAGGTAAGGGGTTTCGAGAGCGATACACAAGATTTCGACGTAACAACTTAACTGGATATCGAACCGTTGGAATTTGGCATGAATTTTGATGAAGGTTGAAGCAAAGCACAACTCTAAACACTATAGGTGAAAAATAGAAAAGGAATCCCATGGACAAATTACTGTTTATTGACGATGAAGAAGGTATCCGGAGATCAGTTGCTCGTGCTTTAAAAAACGAACCTTATGAAACATGCACCGCTGAAAACGGTGATACAGGCATAGCGTTCGTCAAAAAGAATCTTTTTGAAGTGGCAACCGTTATTTCAGATTATAAGATGCCTGGGTTAAATGGCCTTGAAACGCTATCAGCGATTAGGTCCATCAATCCAGAAATCACCCGCATCATCCTCACGGGATATGCGACCATGGAAGCGGCGATTCAGGCTACAAATGAAGGGGTTGATGGTTTTCTTACGAAACCGTTTGACAACGTGGAACTCAGGGCCAAAATTCGAACAATCAATGTGCGCAAGCGCTTAAAACAGTTTGTGTCAGAGCAGGTTTACAAAAAGATTGAAAAGGCACAGGGAGTTTTGAAACCATCATTTCATGAGGTGTCGATCCTTTTTTCCGATATCCGCGGTTTTACCCGGATGTCCCAGCACATTCCTCCAGACAAACTCGCGTCTTTTTTAAACAATGACTATTTTGCGCCTTTGGGAGAAGTTGTCTATAAATATAATGGCGTTGTGGATAAACATATCGGTGACAGCATTATGGTGATTTTCGGCCCCCCTGTTGCGAATGACGATCATGCGATCCAGGCGGTAAAAACAGCCATGGCCATGCAGAGAAAAGCAATGGAAATTGATAAGAGGCTACGTGAAATAAATGAACTGAGGCTTAAAATCGGAATCGGCATATCAACAGGGAAGGTGTTTTCAGGCATTTTAGGTTCATTGAGAATTAAAGAGTATACCGCCATAGGTATGCCGGTCAATATCGCCGCAAGACTCCAGGGTCTTGCAAATGGCGATGAAATGCTTATTAGCAATAAAACATTTGAAAAGCTTTCGGAAAAGATAGACGTTGAAGCCCTGCCGCCTGTTACCGTTAAAGGCATCAAAGAACCGATCAAAGTTTACAAAGTAAAATCCTAATCGAGAGGAAATAGAATAAACAATGTTATGGATCATCTGGCGTTACCTGAAACGACCATTATCATCTTTACTGTTTCTCACATCTAACATTGCTGAACATTCAGATTGCCTGTGTTGACAGATCAAATATCCGTAACTATTTTTCTGTAGGTTTACAATTATCCCTTCATACAGATATTTTTAAGACGTAGAACATTCTGCTTGAAGCTACAAAATGGGCTACATAAAAGACAGCCGGGTATTTTAAAGAAAAATAGATTTCACCCATTCGAATTATTTAAACTAACGCTATCTGGATTTAGGACTTAGGCAATGAAACCAAGATGCTTTTTCTTAATAGCTCTTTTTATCCTGATACCCATGGCGACAGGTCATACCCAAGACAAGGCAACAGCCATTGACTCGCTTCTAATTGAACTCTTGCCGGATTATGATCGCGCCTCTGTCCTGGTCTTGTTAACTGGGGCCTTGCCTGCTGACACAAAGCTACCTGCCACCGTCCTAGTACCAATTCCGGAAACCGCCCAATTGAATGCGGTCGCTCGCATAGATAGTAGTGACGGTCAAATGAAAGATGATATCCTCTCCAGCCCTGTTCCCAATGGAGTCAGCTTCATTACCCCTGATTTACGTTTTAGGGTGGAGTACTATTTCCCTTATGCCGCCAACAACAACCAGCGCACCTTTAGCTTCAGCTGGTTGGCTTCCATATCCGTAAATAAATTTAAATTAAAGATTCAGCGCCCCTTATTCGCAAGTCAGCTTACCACTGACCCTGCGTCCATAAATGTATTGAGCGGTGAAGACGGATTTACCTATTACACCTTTCCTGAAAAAGCTGTCCCGGCCGGGCAGTCATTTTCAGTCCGGGTGGATTACACAATGAGCACGGATCAATTGTCAGTCGCACGTTTAGCTCCGCCCAGTACTCGCCAACAAGAACCGGGTTTACCTTCCACAACAAAAACTGGTGCAAATTTTAACTGGCCCCTCTTAACTGTTGTTGCGGGTGGTTTAATTATAATCATGGTTTTTGTTTGGAAATTTGCCATCCGCCGGTCTGAGTCCAAACGACCCAAACCCCACAATGCGACTACCCAAAAAGAGTCATATTCAAAATTTTGTAGCAATTGCGACAACCCGGTAGATACTGATGATAAATTCTGTAGCAAATGCGGAGCGGGCTTATGAGGTGATTGTCCCTAATGTTTTACCCTAATTGATCGTAAACAAAATGGTAAACTATTTTATGTGCTTGGCTTTTTCCCCGAATACCGAATGGAGCCGTTTAGAAGTCTTTATGTCGAGGAGATGGTAGATGCGTATCATCGGGTTAAGGCGGTTGGACTGAAGAATATCCGAATAGGGAATACGGGGGTGTTTGCACGTACTAGAGAAGACCAAGAATATTTGATGAAAAATGTGGGTGAAGATGTGTATTGAGGTATAACACCGCTCATTCTATATATGAACTAGTGTCCATCCATAAATGAGGATTTTTGTTTAAGATCAAGGCATGTGAGAAAAATAACCACAGGCATATAGTTTATATTCCGAGGATTATTTTTTGAGCATAACCCCAGAGAAATAGGCTCCGCATTTCACAGGGCAAGCGCAGAGACTTGTCCGCCTCCGGCGGATTGGACCAAAAGACCATTTATGGAAGGACACTAGGCTACTTTAAGAAATTCTACATCCGTAATGTGGAAGTTGAATATCAGCGTTTCACAGATTCTATCCAAGTTATCTTGAAGGGCCTTTTTCCTGAAATTTCCTGAAAGACGATTTTCAGCGAGTGCTTTTGCCATAACTGAAAGCAGCTGAACCCTTTGATGAAATACATACTCCTCAGCTGCTACATCCGCAGAAGTAGAGTCTGACTGTGATTTTAAATCATGGTTCTTGAAAAAGGCTGTTTTGCTGACCAGTTTCAGGGAATGATAAAAAATATAGTGGGCGTTTTCTATGATGGCTGATTTTCGATAATTTCCAATGGGCCAATTTTTTAAATAAGCCTTGGCCATGATAATAAGAAGCTTCAGACGTGACAAAAAAATATCGTCATCTGACATTTCTCTCATTTCTCCAGGAGTTGGCCCTAATTTAATCATAATTTATTCCTTCGACCTTTGATTTCCCCAGATTTTATTACTTGGAATTTGGGTTTTATGATTTAAATAAAATGAATGTTTGCAATAATTATGCAATAATTATGCAACATTAGACGGCTGGACGCAAAATGGTAAAATTAAATATAATAACAGATAGTTACATCAATTGGAAAAAATAGGCAGCCTTTCTAAGTTACATAAAATATTATGTAATTGTGGGGTAAATTACATAAATAAATATTACATTGTTTACATAAGAACTGTAAATCAACTCAAATGGATAGATGCTACAATATGGTATCAAATGTTAACAATTATGATTCGACCGGTCTGATCCTCGTTAGACTGATACCAAATCAGAGCCCAAAATAGGAAGCCCTTCGACTTGTGAAAGAACCAGGTTTTATCTTTGTTTTTTCTTCATTTTTAAGTTTGCCAGCATTGTCCTCACTATTCCAATCATACGCTCGGATCCAATGGCTTCAAAGAGCTTTAAACTTTTATTGTACATTTCTTCAGCCTGACTAAAGTCTGTTTTTAAACGGTAAATATCACCTAGGTAGCCGTAGGTCGTCGCTAGTGCTCCTTTGTTGTCAGGCGTTTCTTCCACTTCTAAACTCTTCTTAAACATGTCTTCGGCTCGATCCAGATCACGACGGGTATAGTAAATTTCACCAAGTTTGCCATATAGGGTTGTCTTACCCTCCTTTCGATCCAGTTCCTGATTGATTTCAAGGCTTTTTTTGTACATGGTTTCAGCTTGAATTACAGCGCCGCGAATTTGGTAAATAGTCCCCAAATAACCATAATTTGATGCCATGCACTCTTTTGAACCTTTTTGTTTTTCCATTTCAAGTTTTTTTCTGTACTTTTTTTCGGCTTGTTCCAATTCGCTGCTGGACTTTGGGAGTACTCGTGACATATCTTCATTCTCCTTTTAAAAATTTGAAACGCGCAACTTAGATTTGAGTCAATCCATAT
>Ga0316579_10000958_pt1 | contig 10100 bp, 5 predicted proteins | sample J5NA_2_FD_203074 | JGI IMG/M metagenome (GOLD analysis project Ga0316579, IMG submission 203074) | Rhizosphere microbial communities from salt marsh grasses in Alabama, United States - J5-7_160517rDrA | ecosystem: Host-associated > Plants > Roots > Rhizosphere | place: USA: Alabama | collected...
CGGCAGCGGTTCGATGGGATATACATCGAGGGCGGCGCCTGCCAGCTGGCGGGCGTTGAGTGCCTCCACCAGTGCGCCGTGGTCGACAACCCCGCCGCGTGATATATCGACCAAATACGCACTCGATTTCATCGCTTTCAGCACCTCCCCGGCGATCATGCCCTGGGTTGAGGCGGTGAGCGGAACAGTAACGACGACGAAATCGCACAACGGGACCATCGAACGCAGCGCTTCCGGCGGGTAAATGCGATCCGGGAGATCCGCTCCGGGATCCCCCAACCCTTCGGGCATATAGCCATCATCCTGCAGGTGCATCAGGTCGTGTTTGATTGCGAGAATCCGGGCGCCGAACTGCTTGCACAAGCGGGCGATCTCACGGCCAATGCTGCCGTAGCCAACGATGCCAACGGTGCTCCCGCGAAGTTCGAGCGGCTGAAAGCGCGTGAAGCGGCCCTCGGCCCATTGATCGGCCGGCGTGCTGCGCAGGATCTCCGGCATATGATGACCCAAGGCGAGGATGTTCGACAACGCGAACTCGGCCATCTGTGGAGCGGAGGCGCCACTCATGGTTGTGACGGTAATCTCCTCGCTCAGCAGCGGGTTTCCACTGATGTGGTCGACACCGGCGTAATGGATCTGGATCCAGCGCAATTTTGGAACCTGATCCGGTTCGGGCAGCACGTCGATGGTGTAGAGCACCTCGGCTTTATCGAGCAGCTCTTCGGGGATCATCTTCACGTCACGCGTGGGATTGGAATGGATTTTTATTTCGGGCGAGACGGCGCTCATCCGTTCCAGCAGCACGGGCGGGAAGGAAACCGTGAGCAGGACATGGACCTCACGTTCGGATCGTTCACTCATGGGGATCATTGTACATCACTCCTCACGACCTGCCATGCCGTCGATCAGGTATACTCGAATCAGACTGCTGCTCGAGGTGATCATGATCCGATTCGGTGCCGTATACCCCCAGACAGAGTATGAAACCAGCCCGGCGCGCGTGCGCGAGTTCGCCAAAACCGCCGAGGAACTCGGCTACGATCACATTGTTGCGTATGAACATGTCCTGGGAGTGGATCCGGCCAGCCCGGCTGCCAGTTCAGGACCGTACCGTCTCGAGCATTCCTTTCTCTCGCCGTTCGTGCTTTTCAGCTTCATGGCCGCCGCGACGACAAAGATCGAGTTCGCCACCGGCATTTTGATCCTTCCGCAGCGGCAGACCGCGCTGGTTGCCAAGCAAGCCGCTTCGCTGGATGTCTTGAGCGGGGGTCGCCTGCGGCTGGGGATCGGGGTCGGCTGGAATCAGGGCGAGTACATCGCGCTCGGCGAGAACTTCCATGACCGTGGTATACGGAGCGCCGAGCAAGTCGAGCTGCTGCGTGCCCTCTGGTCACAGGAAAGCGTTACGTTCGAAAGCCGCTGGCATCACTTTCCGCAGGTCGGCATCAACCCGCGTCCACAGCGATCGATCCCGATCTGGTTTGGGGGCGGCGCCGACGCAGTGCTGCGGCGGGCGGCGCGGCTGGGCGACGGATGGATGACCAACGACCGCAAGGCCGAGGCAGCGCTTCCGGCACTGGAAAAACTCAGGAAGTATCTGGCGCAGGCCGGCCGTGAACCGGAGTCGTTCGGTTTGGAGGCGCGCTTGCGTTTGGCCGATATGCGTTTGCAGGATATGGAGGGTGAACTGCGAGCATGGGAGCAAGCCGGCGCCACGCACCTGTCATTGAACACAATGGGCTGCGGCTTTCAATCGCCCGAGCAGCACCTGGGGGCGCTGCGCGAATTCGCCGACGCCTTCCTGGAATAAAAGTAGGCGCCATCGATCTTTTGTAATTTTCCATCGATGGGGGTGGGGTTAACCCGCCCCTGCGGCATCAACCACGCCGGAAGATGAACGTCAGCAGGCTCATGGTTCCTATCAGGAGCAGGGTATAGGGCAGCATGCGTCGGAGCACCTTCCCTTCCTGTCCCGATAATCCGCCGGTCGCTGTGCCCACGATGATCTTCGCCGGCGCGATGACCGATCCAAGCGCGCCCCCGGCCGTTTGAGCGGCCAGGATGAAGGGTATGCTCAGGTTGAGAAGCTGCGCCGTGCGGAGCTGCAGCTGAGCGAAGACCACATTCGAATTCGTGTTCGACCCGGTCATGAACGCCCCCAGCGCACCGATCCAGGACGATACCAGCGGGAATGCGCCGCCGACGGCGGAGGCGATCCCGCTGGCCAGTTCATCCGTCATGCCGGCATGGCTCATGATCACGGCCATGCTGACAAGCATGAGGATTCCGAAGCTCGAGGGGAGCATGCGCCGGGTTGTATTTCCAAGAATCCTGCGCCACGCGCCGGGCTCGAGCGCCCCCGCCCGGCGGTAAAGCAGGTAGGCTACCGTCGAGCTGTAGGCCAGGATCGCCCCGGCGTGCCGCAGCAGGACGATCTGTCGGCCGTAGCCGGGTGGCGTGGTGTATCCGAGGCTGGTCGTGAGCGCCGGGAACGAAGCCCGAATCACGATCGCCCCAAGCAGCTCGTTGATCCAGGGCAGCTGGACCAGGAGCGTGATGACGACCAGCGCCGCATACCCTGAGAGGGCCAGCGCCAGCTGGCGATCAAAGACCGGTTCGCGTTCCCCGCCAGCTGCGGGTCGTTTTCGAAGGATGAGAACCAGGCCGACTGCCAATCCCGCCATGCCGCCACCGAGACCCGCGATCGACCACACGCCGCTGACGGCAAGCATGTATTGGGCGCCTCCCATGGCAATGGCCAGGATGAGGATCGCGAAGAAGTGATTTCGAATCGAGCGCCAACCATCCGCCAGGTGTGATACCCCCAGGCCACATACCAGGCATGCGAAGCCGAGCAGCAAGGCGGATGGTGATGCCAGCAGGTCCCAGGGTAGATTGGTCGCCGATTGCAACGCCTGGAACGAGGAAGCCAGCGAACCGAACGTCACGGACCAGGCGTGTCCGACGGATGGGATGGCAACCGCTGTGATCGGTTGGAAGCCCAGGCCGATCAACAAGGGGGCTGTGACCGCCGTGGGCACACCGAAGCCTCCGACCCCTTGCAAGAAGGAGGCAAAAGCCCAGCCGATCAGCAGCGCCTGCATGCCGCGGTCATGCGTGAGCTTCGGCACCCATTCTGCGAAGATGCGGATCGCGCCCCCTTCGTCCGTCACCCGGTAGAGTAGGTAGGCATTCCAGACGATGAGCAGGACATCCAGCGTCAGGAACAAGGCCTTGGCCTGCGCGAGCGCCAGCAGCCTGAAGGACGCGCCGAAGGCAAGATAGGCGATAAGGTTGGCCGCCGCCCAGGCCGCCGGACCGGCGCGCACCGCGCCCCAGCGCAGGCCAATCATCAAGGCCAGGATGAGCAAGATGGGAGCAGCCGCCAGCAGCCAGTTCGCGGTCATGCGCCCCTCCACGGCTTGCCACGCCCATCGGGGCACGCATTTTGGGCTTGATTCAGGGGCGATTCGCTCAAAAAGGGCTCCTTTTAACCCTTAAGTCCTGGTCATCGTAGGGATTCCGTAGGGCATTCGCCCTGCACGGGACGAGATTTCCCGGCGGCGATTCCGCTATAGTAGGAAAGGAAGGGCGGAATCTCTTCTTCTCCTCCTTAAGAGAGAGCCGGGGTCGGCGTCCCCGGCTCTCAAGTTTATTCTCCGGCCGCACCAGCACGCAAACGATCCTTTTTCCTGGCCGCATCAGCGCGGTGGGAGATGGATCTCGTCGATCGGGACGCTGATCAAATCGAGCGTGATGGGCTGTTTCAGCGCCTGGTTGAGAGCATCCTGCAGATCGCCGGCAAAGCCCGCATCCAGCGGCGTGTTGGCATTGAGCGTGACGGTCACCTGGATGCCGTCCCTGGAGGGATTAAACGTGAAATCCACCAGTGTCAGCCCTTGAGACTTCGCCAGCTGGACATCGAGCGTCCGGATGATCGTGCGGTTGATGGTGGAGTTCTGAACGCTGTCGACAAAGACAATGGCGAGCGGGACGGTGATCGCTGTGAGCAGCACGAGCGAAGCTACCAGGCCGAGCCGCAGACGAGCGGCTCTCTCGGGCGTGGCGGCCGGTCGGAAGCCGAGCAGCAGCAGCGTGATCGAACCGGCAAGCGTGATCGCGATCAGGTTGGTGGTGAAGAGCAGCGTTCCCCCCCAGGTGACCGACGAATCGGTCAGCGCAATCCCGATGCCGATGACGCACAGCGGGGGGACCAGGGCGGCAGCGATCGCCACTCCCGGGAGCGCCGCCGCCACATCCTTACGGGCGACGGCGTACGCGCCAGCCGCACCGGATGCGAGGGCAACCGCCAGGTCGAACAGGTTCGGGCTGGTCCGGCTGGCAATTTCCTGCGTGACGGTTCGCAGCGGGGTGAGGACGGTCAGCACCACAGCCAGGCCGATGGCCAGCACGATGCCCTTCAGAGCCGCCTCGACCGCCAGGCGAAGCAGGCGTATGTCGCCCAGCACAATTGCCAGGCTGTTGGCGAGGATCGGTGTGAAGAGCGGGGCGACGAGCATGGCGCCAATGATCACCGCTGTGCTTCCCTGGAGCAGACCGTAGGTTGCGATGATGGCGGACAAGCCCATCATCACGAAGAAATCCGTGTCGGGCCGGGCGTCACGACGGACGCGTTTGTACACCTCCAGCTGTTCTTCGGCGCCGAGCGTGGGCAGCGCGCTGAAGATGCTGTCCCACAAGCGCTGCAGCCAGAAGCGGGGCAGGCCGCGGTAGCTCTTCACCATCACAACCGGGGTTGGGCTGTCGATGGCGACCTGCTCCGGCAGCGTGCCGAACAGCACCTGATCGATCAGGCTTTCTTCCGAGGCGCCGATGAACACCAGATCGCTGTCTGTCCCGGCCGCGACGATTCCTTCCACAATGCTGGGCGATGAAACAACCTGGCTTTCGATGGGGATCTCATCGCCGTTCAGCGGGGATCCGGCAATCGCCGGGAGCGAGGCAATCAGCTCGCGCAGGCGATCGAGCGTGTTTTGAATCCGCTTCTGTCCAAGCGTCTTGTCTTCCTGACTGGCCTCGGGCAGAGTCACGTAAACAGTGCGCGTGGTGGCCTCGAACTCACGCGCCAGCAACAGCGCCAGTCGTGCAGCGAGCGGCGCGTGCGGACCGCCGGCGGTGGTCACAAGGACGCGCTCGATATCGAGGCTCGGACTATCTTCCTCGGCAACGTCCTTTAGCTGTTCTGCGAGCCGGTCGGTGTGGATCGCGACCACCGCAACGTCGCAGGGAGCCGTCCGCACAACCGGGTCGAGCACCCGACCCATGCGCGTGCCATCCCGGTTTGAATCGACCGGCCAGGAGAGCAGGATCAGATCGCATTCCTCTTCGATGGCCGTGTCGAGAATCCCCTTAGCCACGCTGCTCGCCAGGCGGGTGATGGGATAGGTAGGCACGCCGCGGCGCTCCGCCTCGCGGGTGGACCATTGGAAGAGCGTATTGCGCTCTTCCGCCAGGCGGCGACCTTCCTGGATGGCCAGCGGGTCGGCAATGGGCACGACCTGCAGCGGGATGAGCTCGCCCCCGGTCTGGCGAGCCAGGGCGGTCGCCAGGCGGAGAACATACTTGCGCTCCACCCCGGTGCTGAGCGGCACGAGAATGCGATAGGTTCCGGGATGTTTCTCCGGTTCCGGCTCGCGGCCGAAAACGAGCACGCCATGCTGGGCTTCGAGCAGGCGTGAACGCGCATAGCCCAGGAGCAGCAGCACGCCCGTGCCGAGCCAAACGAGCGACAGGATCTGTCCGGACAATGGGAGCGCGACCAGAAGCCCTGCGCTGATCGCCAGCGCGAGCAGTGGGACGAGCGGGTAAAAGGGCACTACGAACGTCCGCCTGCGTTCCGGTTCCGCCCGGCGGCTGCGAATGGCCGCCAGGTTGATCCAGACGGCTTGCATCGCGAACAAACCGGCGGCTGCATCGAGTATCCAGCCGATCGGCATCCAGATCAGCAGGGGAATGAGAATCAGCGTCAGGCTGACGAAGATCCACGGCGGAAGACGGAACGGCCTGCGAATGACGGTCAGCGCGTGCGGCAGGGCTCCATCCCGGCTGAGAGCATAAAGCTGACGAGCGGCGGCCATCAGACCGGCGGAGGCCGCGACCAGCAGCAGCACGGCCTCGAAGGCATGAACGGTCCATGCCGGCACGATCGTGCTCTCGGCGATCGCCTGCAGGATGCCCAGCGGGCCGCGGCGGATATCGTAGGCTGGCAGCCGGGAGGACAACACGGTCAGCAGGCCCATGAGCAGGCCGCTGATCACAAGCAGCACCAGCAGGCCGCGCGGCAGTCGGGAGGAGGCGTGCAGGATGCGGCGCCGGGAGGCCAGCACGGCTTCCATTCCGGCGAAAAGCGTAAATGACCATGCAACGGCGCGCAACAGGTGGCTTGAAGGCGGTACGGAGGTCGGCGGTGCCGTCAGCGTGGGGATCGTGCCCAGCACGAGGACGACCAGGATGATCAGCAGCAGGCTTACGAGCGGCGTCAGGCTCTCGCGCCGCGGCAGCAGGTGGAAGAGGTTGACCAGCACCAGCAGCAGGAATCCCCCGGCTGCAAGCCAGACCGCCCAGGACGCAAGACCCGAACTGATCGATGCCAGGCTGTGCCCGAGCGAACCGAGCATGGCGGCCGAGAGTGCGACCAGCGCGCCCAGCAGCGTCCATCCGCTGAGAAAGCCCGAACTTCCGCCCAGGGCCTCGTGAACGAGCGTTGATGTCCCGCCGCGTTCGTTGCTGCCGCCCAGCAGCTCGAGGATGTTGAGCAGTGTCAATCCGAGGGTCAGCACCGCCAACAAGGCCGGGGTGGTGCTCAACCAACCGCTCAGGTTGACGATGCGGGCCGGGATGAGCAGCACAACCCCGAGCACCATCGCAAGGCCGACCACAACGACCTGCCAGGTTGTCCGCAGCTGGCGGCTCAGGCGCAGTTCGCCCAGGAAATCTTCAGGGTTTTCGGTCATTCGTCTACCATTCGGGATGATCGGGTATATTCCTATCTCGATACGGTGACTGTACGCGGACTCATTCTAGTGTAGGTTGAACTATTTGGCTTGACCAGCCCACCAAGCAAAGCTGCTCAGCTTAGTGTATCCTCAGTGCCGGATTCCCGACAGATGATCCACGTGCTGGAGGTTGCCATGCGGCGAAGCCTTTATATGACAGCCCAGGGAAAGCTCTTGCTCGAGATGGATTCGAAGGCCATCCAGGCGGCCATTCAATCCAATCAAGGCCTCCTGTGGGTAGACATCTGCCAGGAACCCGTGCAGTCAAGCCGGCCGCTGCTGGAAGAGACTTTCGGTTTCCATCCGCTGGCGGTGGATGACGCACTGGAGGAAAAGCACGTCCCCAAGATCGACGATTGGAGCAGCTACCTCTATTTGGTCGTGCATGCGCTGCAGTTCGACGAAGAGGCCGACGAGCCGCTCACCTCGATGGAAGTCGATATTTTCCTGGGCAAGAACTACCTGGTTACGCACACATTAAAACCGGTCCCTGCCATCCAGCAGGTCTGGGACCTGGTCCAGCGCGATGAGCGCATCCTGGCGCGCGGTGCGCAGCGCTTGCTCTACAGCATCACGGACGAGATGGCGACCAACACCATGCCGGTGGTAGAGGCGATCGACGAAGCGATTGATCATCTCGAAGACGGCATCTTCGAAGACCCCGATGCGAACCTGCTCGAGCGCATCTTCACGTACAAACGCGCCCTGCTTGGGCTGCGGCGCATCCTAATGCCCCAGCGCGAGGTGTTTAACAAGCTGGCGCGGGGTGACTTCCCGCTGATCGAGCCCGAGAGCCGGATGTTCTTCCGGGATGTCTACGATCACCTCGTCCGCCTGCACGATATTACTGAGGGTTTGCGCGATCTGGTCACCGGCGCGCTGGACACCTACCTGTCGGTCGTGAGCAACCGCATGAACGAGGTGATGAAGACGCTCACCGTGATCACGACGCTCTTCATGCCGATCGCGTTCCTGACCGGATTCTTCGGCACCAACTTCTTTCAGCCAGTGATCCCGCTCCCGGTTTGGACAGGCAGAGCGGCTTTCTACCTGTTCCTGGCTGCGATGGTCCTCGTGCCAGCCGGCATGTATTTCTGGATGCGCCGGCGGGCCTGGGCCTAAGGTCACAGGTCCATCCCGGGACTGTATAATCGACTGTCATGGCTGACACGCCGCTCTCCGCCAACCGCCAGATCGCCCGCGCCAGCGGGATCGTGATGGTCGGCTACGTGCTCTCGACCGTCGCCGGCCTGGCGGCGCAAATCCTGATCACGCGTGCCTTTGGCACGACCTCCGAGCTCGATTCCTATTACGCTGCCAACCGCGTGCCAGAATTCCTCTTTGCCTTGATCAGCGGTGGGGCGCTCGCCTCCGCTTTCCTGCCCACATTCGCCCGCTTCCTGACGCGCGGCGACAGGGAGGGCGGCTGGGCGCTGGCTTCCTCCATCATCAATATCGTGATCGTGGCCCTCGGCCTGCTGAGCGGCCTGGCGGCACTGTTCGCGCCCGGAATCGTGCGGCTGCTGGCGCCCGGGTTTTCAAGCGCAGAGCAAATCCAGCTCACGACCTCCCTGCTGCGGGTGATGCTGCTCTCGCCGCTGATCTTCGGCGTGAGCGGGCTTTTGATGGCTACTCTCAATGCGCACCAGCATTTCGTCTTTCCGGCGCTGGCACCGGCCTCCTATCGCTTGGGCCAGATTCTGGGCGTGCTGCTGCTGGCAAATCGGATGGGCATTTTTGGCCTGGCCTGGGGTACGGTGATCGGGGCTGCCCTGCACCTGCTGGTGCAGCTTCCGGTCTTTCTCAGGCTCCGGCCGCGGTTGGGATTCAGCCTGGGACTGCACCTGCCGGCGGTTCATGAGGTCGGTCGGCTGCTGGCGCCGCGCCTGCTGGGTGTAGCCGTCGTGCAGCTCAACTTCATCGTCAACACAATCATCGCCTCCGGCCAGCCCGAAGGAAGCCTGGCTGCCCTGACGATCGCGTTCACGTTGATGATCATGCCCCAGGCGGTCATCGCGCAGGCGGTGGCGGTGGCCTCGCTGCCCACGTTTTCAGCGCAGGTGGCACGCGGCGAGTGGGATGAACTGCGCCATTCGGTCGGCAGCGCGCTGCGAGGGGTACTCTTCCTGGCGCTGCCGGCCAGCATCGGGTTGATGATGCTGCGCATGCCGCTGGTGACCCTGCTGCTCGAGCGCGGGCTCTTCAACGCGCGCTCGACCGACCTGGTCGCCTGGGCTCTGCTCTGGTACGCGGCCGGCCTGGTCTTCCACTCGCTGCTGGAGGTGGTGGTGCGCGCCTTTTATGCGCAGTACGACACGCGCACGCCGGTGGGGGTGGGTGTGCTGGCGATGAGCCTGAACATCGCCCTCAGCCTGGTGCTCTCCCGGCTTTTCACCGACGCCGGTCTGCCTCCCCATGGCGGCCTGGCGCTGGCGAACAGCACCGCCACCGCGCTCGAGACGAGCGCGCTGCTGTTCCTGCTCTCGCGCCGCATGAACGGGCTGGGTCTGCGCCGCCTGCGGCGGGGCCTGCTGGCGACGGCCGGGGGTTCGATCGCGTTGGCGTTGAGCCTGTGGGCCTGGATGCGCCTGGCATCAGGGTGGCCTACCTGGGTGCAGGCGGGCCTGGGCGTACTGCTGGGTCTGGCGATCTACTGGGGCCTGTCGTGGATGATGGGTGCGCCGGAAGCGCGCCAGCTGCCCGGAATGCTATTCGGCCGGGTGCGGGGCTCAAGGCCAGAGCGCGTACGTTAGCTGGGCGATGCCCAGGCCGAGCAGGAATCCAACCAGTGCTTCGGCCGGTGAGTGGCCAAGGACCTCGCGCAGCTGCTCCTGGCTTCGCAGCGCATGCCCCTCGAGAATATCCTTCACCATGGCGTTGATGATCATGGCGTGCTTGCCCGCCTGGCGCCGAATACCGGTCGCATCGTAGATCACGATCATCGCCAGCGCGACCGCCAGCGCGAAGGAAGCCGAGTCGAATCCCATGAACAGGCCGATACCATGTGCGGTTGCCGTGACAAGGGCCGAGTGCGAGGAGGGCATCCCACCGGCGCGCAGCAGCAAGGCCCAGTTCCAGGTATGC
>Ga0316579_10000959_pt1 | contig 10099 bp, 8 predicted proteins | sample J5NA_2_FD_203074 | JGI IMG/M metagenome (GOLD analysis project Ga0316579, IMG submission 203074) | Rhizosphere microbial communities from salt marsh grasses in Alabama, United States - J5-7_160517rDrA | ecosystem: Host-associated > Plants > Roots > Rhizosphere | place: USA: Alabama | collected...
AGAGTGAAATTGTTACAAGGGAAGGGGTACAAGACAACGCAGACTGTGCTTCTGCAGGTTTTGAATTCTTCGGGGAAGAAACTGGCAAATGATGATTAAAGCCATTTCAATGGATGCGGATGAACTTAGAATCGAACCTCAATGTGAATTATCCTTACTTACATAGACTGTCATAATTAAAATGAAAATTGGTCCTTGTATTTTTCATCAGAATTTGTTATTATGATAGCGATACCGGGATCGATAACGGGAACGATAACATATATGCACAGGGTAGGACGCGCGACCATCAAGGAAGTTGCCTCTAAAGCTGGGGTTTCAACGCAAACAGTGTCACGCGTTATTAACGACAGACCGGATGTGTCCCCTGAAACCCGAAAACGTGTTCAAGAGGTTATAAAGCAGTTAGACTATCAACCCAGTGCATTAGCGCGCAGTTTGATTCGTCAACGCAGCTATACTCTGGGAGTAGTTACAGCCGGATTGAAATATATTGGCCCATCGCGTACATTGAGCGGTATTACCAGCGCAGCTGAAGGGGCTGGATATTCCTTGTTATTAAAAGAACTACCTCGTTTTGATGCGAACAATATAGAACCGATATTTCAAACTCTCCTTTCCCATCAAGTGGATGGGATAATTTGGGCTGTTCCCGAGGTCGGGGAAAACTTAAATTGGATCAATAAATCTTCATTGGATCTAAATATTCCCATGGTTTATATAACCATGAAATCGCGGGAAAAATTCTGTGTTGTATCTATCGACAACTATCTTGGTGGGCAGATAGCTATGACACACCTAATAGAACAAGGCTATCAACATATAGGTCATATTTCAGGACCTTTAGATTGGTGGGAAGCTCGTGAGCGTAAGGCTGCATGGAAGAATGGATTGAAAGAAGCACACCTCGAACCGAAAGAAGAATATTTGGTGGAAGGTAACTGGTCTTCTGCAAGCGGGTCCCAAGCAATTGAAAAGCTTTTCAAACAATACCCTGAGATGGATGCAGTTTTCGTTGCCAATGATCAAATGGCATTGGGTGTATTACAGTATGCTTGTCGAAAGGGAGTACAGGTTCCGAATGATCTGGGTGTAGTTGGTTTTGATGATATCCCTGAATCGGGATATTACTGGCCCCCTTTGACATCAGTGAAGCAGGATCAGTTTAACGTCGGTGAGGTGGCCGTAGAAGAAATCATCAAAATCATTGAAACTGTCTGGGAAGACCATGAGCCAGTACGGCCTAAGACAATTATGTTTTCTCCAACTCTGGTAGTACGGCAAAGTTCATTAAGAAAGGAAAAATCAATAAGGAGGTGATCCTGGATAATAATAGTCAAGCAATATAAGAGAAGTGCCTGCTCAGTGATTGAGGTCTCCAAGCAAACACTTCAACAGGAGCGAATCGGCTCATCCAAACCAAGAACCGTTTCGCGCAGGTCAATAAAATCGTATACATCTCCGCAAGGAGAACCTAACTAACTTAAAGGAGAGAAAATCATGTTTCACTTCAAAAAACTCTTTTTTTTGCTCGTCGCCGCTACATTGGTTCTGGCGGCTTGTAGCACTGGTGCTGCACCCACTGAAGAAGCTGCTGTAGAGGCTGGCGCATCCTGCGCCCCTGACTGCACCTACGCTGATATGACACTTTGTTACCCTCAACTTGGTGCTGAAAGTGACTGGCGTACTGCTAATACCGCCTCGATCAAAGAAACAGCTGAACAGTTGGGAGCTAAATTAATCTTCTCCGATGCCCAGCAGAAGCAGGAAAATCAGATCTCTGCTGTACGTTCTTGTATACAACAGGGCGTAGATGTAATTGCTCTACCTCCAGTGGTTGAAGATGGTTGGGATGCTGCCCTGACAGAAGCCAAGAATGCCGGTATCCCCGTCATTATCGTTGATCGCAGCGTTAGTGCCGACACATCCCTGTATGACGCTCACATCGGTTCTAATATGGTTTTGGAAGGCGAGCGAGCCGCTGAAGAGTTCAACAAAAACATGCCCGATGGAGGCGCCGTTCTTGAGCTGTCTGGAACAACAGGTTCTGGTGCTGCAGTGGGACGTGCGGAAGGCTTCCGAAATAAACTCAATGACAACATCGAGATACTTGACTCTCAGACCGGCAACTTCACTCGTGCCGAGGCGCTCCCTGTTATGCAAGCCTTCCTGCAGAAATACGAACCAGGTGTAGATTTCCAGGGCATCTTCATTCACAATGACGATATGGGCATCGGTGCCATTGAAGCCTTGAAGGCAGCCGGTGTACAACCCGGCGATCTCTTCATCGTCTCTGTGGACGGCACACGTGGCGGTTTCCAGGCTATGGTTGATGGCTGGTTCCAGGCGGATGTCGAGTGCAATCCTCTGCTCGGACCGCAGGTCTTCGACATGGCTTTGAAACTCATGAACGGCGAAACGATCGATCGGGAAATCCTGACCAATGAGACAGTCTACTACCCCGATAACGCTGCTGAGTTACTGCCGGAACGCAAGTACTAAACCTAAGGCAGAAAAGTCTCTGCGTACGCGTAAAGACTGATCCAATTGTTAGAGAAGCGGCGCAAACTAAACGTCGCTTCTCTTACCCAAACATAAGTGTTCAAAGATAGGTGACTTCCATGGCAGATGAAATTGATATTGTGAAAATGTCAGGAATCGCGAAAACCTTTCCAGGCGTGGTAGCTCTTGAGGATGTTGACTTTTCCTTAAGAAGGGGTGAAATCCATGCTTTGGTGGGTGAAAATGGAGCTGGAAAATCCACGCTTATCAAGGTTTTGACGGGTGTGGAACAACCTGATAAGGGCACCATTGAGTTGAATGGAGAACTCGCCCACGTGCATTCGCCGGAACATTCTCAAGAGCTTGGCATCAGTACGGTTTATCAAGAGGTCAACCTTTGCACGAATATTTCTATTGCTGAAAATATCATGCTGGGACGTGAACCTTATCGCTTTGGAAGCATCCATTGGCAAAAGATGAATGAAATGGCTCGAAAAGCGATCAATCGCTTGAGCATCGATGTCGATGTGACTCAACCGCTGGAAAATTATTCTGTTGCCATCCAGCAGATGGTTGCCATTACACGTGCCCTGGAAATCCTGTCTGCTAAGGTTCTGATTCTAGACGAACCCACCTCTAGTCTGGATATTCATGAAACGAACCTGCTCTTTGACGTGATGCGTAAGCTAAAGAACGAAGGTATTGGCATTATTTTTATCACACATTTTTTAGATCAAGTCTATCAGATATCGGATCGGATCACCGTCCTTCGCAATGGAAAGCTGGTAGGTACATTTGATGCTTCTTCTTTACCAATCGTTGAGCTGGTTGCCAAAATGCTGGGTCGTAGTTTGACCGAGTTGGATAAATTATCCAAGGTGAAATCCGGAGAGGAAAAAGCGGAAGAAAAACATCGTTTGGTAGAAGCAAGAGGTTTGGGTCGCACTGGAAAGTTGGATCCAGTGGATTTGGAATTAAATGCCAATGAGATTTTGGGGGTAGCCGGATTGTTAGGCTCCGGACGTACCGAATTGGCGAGCTTGATTTTCGGGCTCGATGCACCAAATAGTGGTTCCCTCACTGTCGAAGGGGAGAAGGTGAATAGCTTTTCTCCTTTTGATTCCTTGAAGCGCGGGATTGCTTTGTGTCCTGAAAATCGGAAGGAAGAAGGGGTTGTAGGGGACCTAACTATTCGTGAAAATATCATTCTGGCTTTACAAGCGCGCTATGGCTGGTTCAGATTCCTGTCCAGACAAAAACAAAATGAAATTTCTGAGGAGTATATCAAGTTGTTGGGGATTGTCACCCCTTCTCCTGATCAATTGGTCAAGAATTTAAGCGGCGGTAATCAACAGAAGGTCATCCTTGCACGCTGGCTTGCGACGAATCCCAAGGTCTTGATTTTGGACGAACCCACACGAGGTATTGATGTAGGTGCAAAAGCAGAGATCCAAAAACTGGTATTGAACCTGGCAGAGGAGGGTAAATCATGTGTGTTCATCTCCTCCGAGCTGGAAGAAGTGCTACGTGTCAGTGATCGTGTTGCTGTGTTGCGCGAACAGAAGAAGGTTGCTGAATATGCGAGCGGCGTGGACGATAAGACCCTTATTCAAGCCATGGCAGGTGAAACATGAAACAATTATCATTTCTTAAACGAATCCGTGACAGCCAGATTTTCTGGCCGCTTGTAGCCTGGATCCTTATCCTAGTTTTTAACGCCGTCGTTGAGCCAGGTTTCTTCAAGCTTGGCATCATCGAAGATCCTGTATATGGGAAGCATCTGTACGGCAACCTCGTTGACGTTTTTAATAACGGGGCGCCTCTTATGTTGGTGTCAATTGGGATGACATTGGTGATTGCAACGGGAGGCGTTGATCTCTCCGTTGGCGCTGTGATCGCCATCTCAGCGGCAATGGGCGCTGTGTTGATTAATCCAGCGCTGGGAAAGCAATTGATCACCAATGAAATCTTGACTAGGAATGCAACGAACACACCATTACCCATCATCATCATCGCTAATCTTGCAGCTGGCATGGCATGTGGTTTATGGAATGGATTTCTCGTTGCCAAGGTAAAAATCCAACCGATGGTTGCCACGCTGATCCTGATGGTTGCTGGTCGCGGAATTGCCCAACTTATTACGAATGGGCAGATCATGACGATTTATTACACACCATATTTCTGGTTTGGAAACGGTTATATCCTGGGTCTGCCAGTTTCGATTTATATTGTTGCAGCAGTATTGCTAATATCTTGGATATTAGTGCGAAAGACAGCCATTGGCTTGTTTATTGAGTCAGTCGGAATTAATGCCAAATCGACTTTCTATAGCGGTATCAACGAACAGAACATTAAATTATTCGTGTATACCTTCTGCGGTTTATGTGGCGCGATCGCAGGACTGATCCTCAGTTCCTATGTCCACAGCGCAGATGGAAATAACAACGGTCTGAACTATGAGTTGGATGCCATCCTGGCGGTCGTTCTAGGCGGGACCTTGATGACGGGCGGACGGTTCTCCATGCTTGCCAGCGTGATTGGCGCAATCGTTATCTGGACCTTCACTGTCACAGTCTACAGCCTGGGTGTACCGGCCAATGCCCTGTTGGCTGCCAAAGCAGTATTGGTCCTAGTCGTCATTCTGCTCTATTCCGATTACTCCCGTCGTTTGATAAATAGATTGTTCGAGCGAGGAGGTTCTCAACATGGTACAGCAAGTTAAACCCCTCACTTCAAGCGAAGAGGTTCTCAAAAGCATTATACAGAGATTAAGAACCTACCTTTCGCGACACGGTTCGTTACTATTAACTATTGCAGTTTTTATCCTAGTCTACTTCATAGGCGCTCAACTGTATCCCGCTATGCGAAAGCCTCAGGTGTTTTTCAACCTGTTTATTAATGACGCCAGCCTGCTGCTTGTTTCGATTGGTATGACGCTGGTGATCTTGAGCGGCGGGGGAGGCATTGACCTTTCTGTGGGCGGGGTGATTGCTCTGGTCAGCGCAGCTTCGGCTGCATTGCTTCGCGGCGGGATGAGCCCATTCATCGTGATCCCACTCATGATCGTTTTGGGTATCGTATTTGGGGCTCTCATGGGCTGGATTATTCAGTTTCTCAAAGTCCAACCTTTTATTGCCACCCTGATGGGTCTGTACTTGGCACGTGGCTTAGCCTACATAATCAGCCTGACCTCTGTGACGATTACAAATGATGTTTACAGAACTATGGCGCTGACGCCGATTTATATTCCATTCATACCCAATGCATATGTCTATCCCACGACGTTAGTTGGACCCATTATGCTGCTAGTGGCGGTCTTCTTGAGCTTTTTCACACGCTTTGGTCGCACAATCTATGCAATGGGTAATAACGAACAATCCGCGCTCCTGATGGGTTTGCCGGTCCCTCGTACAAAGATTTTGGTTTATGCCTTCAGCGGCTTATGCTCAGCTCTGGGAGGCATTGTTTTTAGCATGTCATTAATGGCTGGTTATGGTCAGTTTGCAACCGGCATGGAGCTTGATTCCATTGCCGCTGTAGTGATTGGAGGAACATCGTTAGCTGGCGGCGTTGGTAATGTCATTGGCACCTTGTTCGGCGTACTAATCCACGGCACCATTGTATCCGTTCTCCAGTTCAACGGCACATTGAGTTCGTGGTGGACCAGAATTGGCGTTGGCGTGCTTACCTTGATTGCTATCGGAATTCAAAGCGTATTCTATCTCAGGAAAAAACGTTAATTGAGATAATTTGTTTTGACCAGGATAATCGAACCTACCGACCACGAAAGGCGCTTTTCAAAACTTCTTAAAGGACTTTGAAGCGAGTCAAACGACCGACAATACGGAATTGATCCCAATTCAGAACGCATCCATGGTCTTCTAATCCAATATGATCTGGATGCGTTTCGACTTTTTGCGGTAATAGAAATAGAGATCATATGCATACCAGGACGATTCTCAACACCCTATTTCTGACTCTCATCCTGACCAGCTATCTTGTTGCTGCCTGCGGCGCACCTGCTTCAACCTCTTCCCTTGAGACGGCTGCTGCCAGACCGGAGTGGTTCAACATCGAATTGACCGACGCACAGACAGGGGAGACCTTCAACATGAATGACTTTGCCGGTAAGGTTGTGTTGGTCGAGACGATGGCAATATGGTGTCCTAACTGTCTTGTCCAAGCCAACGAAGTACGGAAAATGCACAAGCTGCTTGACAATCCCGACGATGTGATTTCCATCAGTCTGGACGTAGACGTGCATGAAGACCAGGTAGCGTTGAAGGATTATACAAACCAATATGGCTTCGAATGGCGCTTTGCCATTGCTCCATTAGAAGTTGCCCGCGCTCTGGGTAACCTTTATAGCGCCGAATACCTGAATCCGCCCCTTTCACCCATGCTCATCATCGACCGGAATGGTGAGGTCCATCATTTGAAATACGGCAAAAAGAATGCGGAATTTCTTGTGGAGAACATCAAACCTTACCTGACTCAATAGTAGATCTTGAGTATATTGTGGACCTTCCTGTGGTTTGGGTTGAGGCTTGGTTTGCCTCTTTTTCTTCTTTCGCTGCTCTCTGGAGCCATGCAACGCCAATTGACTACTCTATTTGTTTTTCTTTTACTCTATTTTACAAATATGCGTGGTGACAAGCTGTGTGAGGCTTTTGTGCAGAAATAAAGGACATTTCTACTTTGCATTAACAAGAATGGTTGCTAAGTTTGACATCGAGATTACTGTATGCTAAACTGCGTTACCGGTAACGGGAACGATAACATTCACCATAACGGTTATTGTGTTCATTTGAAATGGAGAGTGTTGTGAAAGCGCGTGAGCGAGTAGAAACTGTACTTAACCACGAGTTAGCAGATCGCTGCCCTATGCAAATTAGCTTTACCCCCGAGTTTGTCAACCGGCTGCGGGAGGATATGGAGCTTCAAGGCAGAGTCGCCCATAATCCTCATGGCGGGGGAAACACATATGAATTGGAACGGGCTCTTGGTGAAGATATGCTACTGACTTCCGTTGGTTGGGCAAATTCCTATTATTTGGATGTCCAGGATTACACTGATGAATGGGGGATTGGATGGCAAGTGCAGCCTTACGAAACGACTTTTGGCAAAGGGCACTACACGGAGATCGTTCACCACCCGCTTGCGGATGAAAGTGCAATCAGCAGCTACGTTCCGCCGGATCCAGATCGACCAGAACTTTATTTCGATGCGGACAGGATGATAGGGGATTTCAAGGATGAGTACTGGATTGTGGGTGTAACTGTTACCACCATCTTTGAGACCGCCTGGGCTCTGCGTGGTTTAAATCAAATTCTGATGGACATGGTCTTGAACCCAGATTTAACCAACAGCCTGCTGGACATTCCATACAGGTATCACCTCCAGGCAGCCAGGAAACTAACCCGGATAGGTGTTGATATGATCTGGACGGGCGATGATGTGGGCGCCCAGAACGGAATGTTGATCTCTCCAGCAATGTGGCGTAAGTACCTGAAACCGCGCATGGCGGATTTCATTTCAGAACTGAAATCAATTAACCCAGCACTCAAAGTCGCCTACCATACTTACGGAAATGTCGAATTGATTATCCCAGAATTGATCGATATAGGGATAGATGTTTTGAATCCCATCCAACCTGCCAGTATGGATCCTGCAAGGATCAAAGAACAATATGGCGATAGGCTTTGTTTCTGGGGGACAATTGACGAGCAGCACACTTTACCCTTCGGTTCAACCGAGGATATTGAAGCAGAGGTCCTGCAGCGTATAAGGACTATCGGCGAAGGGGGCGGGTTGATTTTATCTCCAACCCACCACGTGCAGCTGGATACTCCTTTGGAGAACTTCTGGGCGATGGTAAATACAATCAAATCGACTTCATATGCATCGATTTTTTAACAGAAATTATATTCGGATAGATCTATGGAGTTGCCCGGTAATAGGATGAAAAGGATTTTTGTGGATTGATTAACTTAGATGTTTTTCAATATAATGTAATTCATGATAGACTGAATTGAAATAGTACCCCCTTAGATAAAAATCTGGAATGAGTAATCCGTATTTGTTAATTTTAAGTCTTATGAAAAGGATAACAATCGTCTCTTCCGTGATCAACCCAATCAGTAACAATAGATCTTTCTAAAATCAAGGAGGTGACCCAGAAAAAATTCAAGATATCCTGACCCAAATACAGTTAAGAGGTAAAACATATTTACAAATTTTGTCACAGGAAAGGAGAAAAAATGTTTAAGAAACTGAGTTTTCTAATTGTTGCCCTTCTGGCATTAGGCCTGATCCTCACGGCCTGCCAACCAGCAGCAGAAGCGCCTACAGTTGGGGAAGAGACCGAAGAAATGGTCGCCGAACCCGAAGAAGAGATGGTTGAAGAGCCCGCAGAAGTAGTCACAGAACCTGAAGAAGAGATGGTTGAAGAGCCGGAGGAAGTTGCCGAGGAACCAGCTGAGACAGAAGGACCAGCGCCAGCTGCTGAGGGCAAATGGTGCTCTGGGACAAAAATCGTTTTCTTCCCAGGTGGAGCTCCAGGAGGTCCTTTTGCAACTGTCGTTTATAACGGTGCTGTAGCCGCAGCCGCGGATTTAGGCGCGGATATGGAGACAGTCTGGTCAGAATGGAATCCCGAGAAGATGGTAACTCAATTCTCAGAAGCAGTCGCCACACATCCGGATGGTATCTCTATCATGGGACATCCAGGAGACGACGCCTTTGAACCGCTTGTAGACGAGGCTGAGGCACAGGGAATAATTGTGACCAGCTCGAACACACAACTACCCAGACTGCAAGCGAAATACGCTTCGAATGGCTTTGGTTATGTTGGTGCCATTCTATACGATGCTGGCTGGGCATTGGGTAAGGAAGCAGTAACACGCGGCGGATTACAGGCTGGTGACAAGGCATTTGTTTGGGGTCTATTGGCACAGGCTGGTCGTGGTGAACGCACTAAAGGTGTTGTTGAAGCCCTTGAGGATTCAGGTCTTGAGGTCATATACCAGGAAATTGATGATGCGACAAATGCCGATGCTGCTGCAGGTGTCCCCACCTTTGTGGGTCTCATGTCTGCTAACCCAGACATCAAGCTCGTTGTTACCGATCATGGCGCACTCACTGCGACTTTAGAGACCTACCTGACAAGCGCTGGATTGGGACCGGATGATGTGTTTGCGGCTGGTTTTGACCTGTCATCCGCTACGGTGGAGGCAATCCGAGGCGGCTGGACCGATCTGGTCATTGACCAACAACAGTGGCTGCAGGGTTATCTGTCAGTTTTACAAATCTGCCTCACTCATAATTACGCCTTCACAGGTCTGCAGATTGATACCGGTGCAGGTTTCGCGCACAAAGACAATGTCGAACTGCTGGCAGAATTGGTTGAGCAACAGATACGTTAATTAATGGTTGATCCATCTGAGATTTGGATCTGAGCAGGTTACTTGCGAGGGCTGGCTTGTTAACTCCGCGGCGATTGCAGGTATTCTCCTGACTGTCGCCATGAGTTCAAGCTCAGCCCTCTTTCATATTTCGAGGTGAAGTATGTCCTACCGGGTGGAATTGCGTAAAGTCT
>Ga0316579_10000960_pt1 | contig 10097 bp, 9 predicted proteins | sample J5NA_2_FD_203074 | JGI IMG/M metagenome (GOLD analysis project Ga0316579, IMG submission 203074) | Rhizosphere microbial communities from salt marsh grasses in Alabama, United States - J5-7_160517rDrA | ecosystem: Host-associated > Plants > Roots > Rhizosphere | place: USA: Alabama | collected...
AGGCCCACGAGGTGGGCTGCCAGGCCGCGGCCCCGGTGGCCGGCGTGGGTGAGGACGGACTGGTAGCGGCCCACCTCCCCGCAGCGCACGGCGCCGAGGTGGGCGACGCACCGGTCGGCCTCGTACGCGCCGAGGAACCGGGCCGTGCCGGCGGCAGTCATCCGGGCTTGGCTCTCGACCCGCCGCTCGGTGAACTCGCGGTAGCGCTCCGGCGTCGCCGGGCCGTCGTGGTGCTCCACGTGCAGCTCGACGGCGTCCTGCCAGGGGGCGTCCTCGCCGAACACCCGGACCGAGTACCCGGGCACCGGGGGGCCTGCCTCGACGGGGCCGTCGGCGAGCAGGGTGACGACGACCTCGGGGGTGAAGCCACGGTCGAGCCACGCGTCCGACACCGGGCCGGGGAGGCCGAAGGTGCGGTGCCGGGCGTCGGGGAAGGCCGCCTCGAACCGGGCGAGCCAGAGGTCCACGTCCGCAGCGCGGGAGGGGGCGAGGACATCGAGGTAGTTGCCCCACCAGAACGTCGGGTTGCCCGGCGTCACGACGCGCAGGTGGTCGCCCTCGTCGGTGATCTCGGCGCCGCCGAGGTGGGCGACGACGAGGTCGGTCCACACGCCGGGGCCCACGAGCGGGGCCCAGCGCGGCGGGTGCGTGAGCAGGTCCACGGGCGCCAGCCTCTCAGGAGGTGCGGGCCGTGGGCGAGTGGCTTTCCGGCCTCGGGCTAGCCTCGGGCCCATGGCGGTGCACTGGACCCTCGGCGCGGACGCGAACGACCCGCACCTGCTCGCGGACTTCTGGGCCCATGCGCTGGGCTACGTCCACGAGCCGGGCTACGAGGACCCGCACGGGGCGTCCATCGTCGACCCCGAGGGGCGGGGGCCGGCGATCGGCTTCCTCCGGGTGCCGCAGGGCACTTCGGCGGGCAACCGGCTGCACCTCGACCTGCGGGTGGCAGGAGAGCCACCATGGGACTGGTCCCGGCGGGAGCGCCTCGTCCGTGCCAAGGTCGCCGACCTCGAGCGGATCGGGGCGACGGTCGTGCGGGAGGAGCGCCACGACGACGAGCTCGGCCACGTCGTGATGACCGACCCCGAGGGCAACGAGTTCCGCGTCGCGTGACGCGGGCTCATCCGGCGGGGACGCTGGACTCCTCGACCTCGGTGCCGCGCACCGGGCCGTCCCGCCACCGCCCGGGGTCGGCGGCGAGGGAGAGCACGTCGCCGAGGTCGCGGGGCCAGACGTCGTGGTCGGTCTCCGCGAGCTCCTCCGGGCTCCACCAGCGGAGCTCGACGACGGTGCGGCGCTCCTCGTCGGTGTGACCGGAGGTGTCGGGCTCGAAGGCCTCGACCCGTACGAGGAAGAACACCTCCGTCTGCTCGACGACCTTGTCGCTGTAGCCGTGCACCGCGATCCGCTCGAGGAGCGGCCCGACGAGGTCGGGCTCGGACACCTCGAGCCCGGTCTCCTCCAGGAGCTCGCGGACGCCTGCTTCGGCGTCGCTCTCGCCGGGGTCGACTCCGCCGCCGGGCGTGACCCACCAGTGGGCCACGGGCTCCAGGCCCAGGTCGGAGTCCTGGAGGAGGAGCAGGCGCCCGTGGTCGTCGAGCAACAGCACCCGGACCGCCCGACGCGTACTGCGCGGGCGGTCCGAGGGATGTGGTGCGACGAAGCCGGGCTGTCCGGGGAGGGGCGAGCTCACCGGGTCACGGTAGCCCGGACGGGGATCCTCAGTCGGGCTCGCCGATCCGGATCATGAAGACGAGGTCGCTGCCTTCCTCGCTGGTGGAGGTCACCTCGTGGTTGTTGGCCTCGGCCCAGGCGGGGATGTCGCTCAGCGCACCCTTGTCGGTGGCCATGACCTTCATCAGCTGGCCGGGCTCCAGCCGGCGCGCGGCCTTGGTCGCGGCCATGACCGGCATCGGGCACATCAGCTCACGGGCGTCGACGAGGACGTCCTCGGTGGTCTCGCTCATCAGGGTCTCCTTCGGTGGTGGCGGACGGTGGTGGGGTCAGATGAACAGGGTCATGTTGGACTTGCGGGCGTCTGCCATGAAGGCCGCCGCGCCGCCGAACTCCACGCCCTCGATGAAGTCGCTCTGCTCGTAGCCGAACACGTCGACCGTCATCTGGCAGGCGATGAAGCGGACATCCATCTCCCGGCAGGTATCGAGCATCTCGCTGATGGTCGCCACCTTGTGGTCGGCGAAGCGCTTCTTCATCATCCGCGAGGCGACCGACACCATGCCCGGCATGGCGGTGACGAGGTCGGGCATCTGGACCGGCATCGGCATCGCCGGGTTGCCCACGGCGTCGACCTTGAGCTTCTTCTCGTAGTCCTTGTGGATGATGTTGAGCCCGTAGAACGTGAAGAAGATGCCGACGTCCATCCCGACCGCCGCGGCGGCACTGGCGAGGATGAGCGGCGGGTACGCCCAGTCGAGGGTCCCCTTGGACGCGACGATCGCGCCGGTCTTCATCCCGGGGTCCTTCTTCAGGGCGGTGCCCAGCTCCTCCTTGACGATGCGGCGGACGTCGTCCTCGGTGAGCTGGGAGAAGTCGGTCGTCATCGGTTCAGCGGACATGGAGTACCTCTTCGGTCGGGTCCCGCCGCGAGCGGCAGGTGGTGGCGGTCTGGGTGGCGCGAGCGGCCCAGAAGGCCGCGACGGGTCCGAGGGACCCGAGGTCGGTGCGGTGCTCGTCGGCCCAGGCGTCGGCCATCTCGGCCACCCAGCCGAGGGTCGTCACGGGGTCCTGCTCGAGCATGGAGGCGAGGGTGAAGGCGCGCTCGCCGATGCGCAGGCCCAGGCCCTCGCCGCGGGCGCCGCGGGCGAGGTCGGCCCGGGTGATGACGATGCCGGTGCGCACCGGCGTGAGCAGCGCCGCGGCGAGGTCGCGGGCGCCGTCGACGTCGTCGGGGAGCCCCGGCGCCTCGCGCAGCGCGACCGGCAGCTCCTCGGGCTGGGGAAGCTCGGCGACCTCCCCGACGAGCACCTCGAGGAGCAGCCCGGCCCAGCCGGCGTAGAACTGCGACCCGGTCCCGGCGACGGCCCGGGCGAACGTGGGCACCCAGGTGAGCAGGTGCTCCCAGAGCAGGACCGAGCGGGCTTGTCGGCGCAGCGCCGCCCGGGCCGGGTCCTCTTCGCCCGCCTCGGCCTCGGTCAGGGTGGCGAGCAGACCGAGGAGCGCGGCGAGGTGGTCGGGCTCGGGGGGCGGGACGTAGCCGAGGGCGCGCCAGAACCCCGCGACCCGGTCGGCGGCCTCGCCCCCGAGCATGCCCTCGGGCCCGAGGTACACCGAGGCGTAGGGGACGGCTCCGAGGACGAACGCCTGGGTGTGGTCGGCTGCCGAGGGAGTGCTGCCGAGGTCGAGGGCCTCGGCGACCCGGGCGTGCGAGGGGTGCGGCGACTCGCAGAGCACGGCGAGGGCCCGCAGCACCTCGGCGGTGCTGCGGGCGCGCTCGGTGACCGGGCTCACGCGTCTCCCTGCTCGGGGATCCGGAAGACCTCCGGCCCGGGCTTGAGCGGGCGCATCAGCCAGTACGGGCGGCGCGAGCCGTCGGGGGAGACCTGCCGGGCGTCACGGGTCTTGCCGAGCCACTCGCGGTACACCGCCCGTGACTTGTCGGTGTCGACGCTGATGTCGCCGTAGCTGTCGCCCGGCTGGGCCCTGGTCACCCGGACGGCCTGGTGCCAGCAGTGCATGCCCGAGATCGGGTCGGGGTGCACCGGGAAGGTCATGTTCTGGTGCACGCCGACGTCGCTCCACCAGATGCGGGCGGTGTCGGGGTCGCTCGACTCGTACGGCCCGACGCCGCGCAGCCGCTTCATCGTCCACGTCGAGCCCTCGCGGACGAGGTCGACCGTGGCGGCGGTCTGGCCGCCGTTGCGCTCCGGCTGCTCCTTGGTGACCCACCGGCCCATGTGGTGGCTGCAGGCCACGACGCCGGGGCGGATGCCTTCGGTGACCCACGCCTTGACGACGAAGTAGCCGATGTCGGTCGAGACCCGGACCAGCTCGCCGGTCTTCACGCCCAGCGGGGCGGCGTCGTCCGGGTGCAGCCACAACGGGTTGGTCTGGGCGAGCTCGTTGAGCCACTTGGCGTTGGCGCTGCGGGTGTGGATCTGGGTCGGCAGCCGGAAGGTGGAGATGAGCACCTTCTGGTCCTCGGCGAGGCTCTCGTGGTGGATGTGGCTCTTGATGTACGTCGGGATGCCGTACTCGGGCCAGCCCCACTCGGCGACCGTGGCGGAGTAGAACTCGAGCAGCCCGCTCGGGGTCGGGAAGCCCTTCTTGACCTCGCCGTCGACCTCGACGCCGACCGGGTTGCGGCCCTGCGCGTCGGGCTGCGGCGCGCCCGTCGGGGCGAGGTTCTCGGCCGGCGGCTTCGGCGCGGTCGAGTAGACCCGCCCGAGGTCGGTGACGTGCTTGCCCTCGAGCTGCTTGGCCTCGACGTCACGCTCGAAGACCTGGCCGACGTGGCTGCTCACCTCGAAGGCGCCGTACCGGCGCATGAACTGCAGCGGCGTCAGCCCCTCCTCGGCCGCCTTCTCGGGCAGGCCGGGGACGGAGTTCTCGAAGATCCAGCCGTAGTAGTCGTCGACCGACATCCGCTGCTCGGGGTTCTTCGGCGACTCGTAGTACTTCCTGATGCCGAGGGAGCCGTCCGGGTCGATGCGCCAGGAGAGCTCCATCCAGAACTCGTTCTCCTCCCACACCTCGCCGGGGTTGGCCTGGCGGGTGTCGGTGATGGTCTCGCCCATGCGCTCGCGGGCCGCACGGAGCACCGGTTGGCGGAACCCGATCCACTGGCCGTCGTACTGCTCGTAGGAGTGCAGGTCGTGGCGCTCGGAGGCCAGGCCCATCGGCAGGACGTAGTCGGCGAGGTACGCCGTCTCGTTCCACGTCGGAGTCAGCGCCACGTGGCAGCCGACCATCTCCTCGTCGCGCAGCACCTCGGTCCAGACCATGCCGTCGGGGTTGGTCCACACCGGGTTGTAGACCCGGCTGAAGTAGACGTCGAGGGTTCCGCGACCCTCCTGCATCATGTGCGGGAGGATGAACGAGAGCTCGTTCATCGCGAGCGGGTACTCCAGTGGCCAGGTCAGCTCGTTCCACTGGTGCGGGTGACCCGGCAGGTGCATCGGCTTCGGGATGAACTTGTTCCACGCGTTGAGGTGGGTGCCACCGGGGGAGGCGACCGCGCCGAGGAGTGCCGCGACGAGGAACAGCGTTCGTGACACCTGCCAGCCGCCGAGGTTCCCGGCGGCCGCCGAGCGCCAGTTGTGTGTCGACAGCGCGGTGCCGGCGCTCGCGACGAGCTCGGTGATCTCGCGGATGACGGAGGCGTCGACGCCGGACTCGGCCTCGGCGTACTCGGGCGTGTACTCGGTGTAGAGGGTCGCCAGGACCTCCTCGAACGCCTCGAAGGTCTCGGGGCGGTCGGGGTGCACCGCGCGCAGGTACTGCTTCCAGTTCCACCAGCGCCGCACGAAGTCGCGGTTGTACCGCTTGGTCTCGATGAGGTTCTGGGCGACGGCGAGCATGATCGCCGCCTCGGTACCCGGGTAGGGCGAGATCCAGTGGTCGGCGTGGGTCGCGGTGTTCGACAGGCGGGTGTCGAGGACGATGAGCTTGGCGCCCTTCTGCTTGGCCTCGATGATCCGCTGCGCGTGCGGGTTGAAGTAGTGGCCGGTCTCGAGGTGGCTCGAGATGAGCAGCATGACCCGGGCGTTGGCGTGGTCCGGGCTGGGGCGGTCGATGCCGCTCCAGTAGTGGTAGCCGGAGCGCGCACCGCTCGAGCAGACGTTGGTGTGCGAGTTGTGCCCGTCGACGCCCCAGGAGGCCATGACCCGCTCCGTGAAGCCGTCCTCACCGGGCCGGCCGACGTGGTACATGACCCGGTTGGGCGTGTCGTTCTCGATGGCCCGGCGGACCCGGGCGGCGATGTCGTCCAGGGCGGTGTCCCAGTCCACCTGCTCCCACTTGCCCTCGCCCCGGCCGCCGACCCGCTTCATCGGGTGGAGGATGCGGTCCGGGTCGGTGACCTGGTTGTAGGTGGCCGGACCCTTGGCGCAGTTGCGGCCGCGCGACCCGGGGTGCTCGGGGTTGCCCTCGAACTTGCGGACCTGGAGGGTCTCCTTGTCGACGTAGGCGAGCAGCCCGCAGGCGGACTCGCAGTTGAAGCACGTCGTCGGGACCAGCATCGAGCGCTTCTCGACCCGCTTGGGCCAGGACCGCGAGTCGAGCTCGACCCAGTCGTCCCAGCGCTCCTTGGGCGGGAACGAGGCGAGGTGGACCCGGCTCGGGCCCGGGTAGAAGGTCTCGCCTCGCTCGGTGACCTCGTCGCGGGCGGCGCTGACGCGCTCGCCGAGGCGCTCGACGGGGGAACGATCAGTGGTCGTCATGTCTTACGGCTCCTCAGGCGAGCGGGACGGACTGGCCGGACTGGACGTACGCGTGCTCGTGGGCCAGCAGGCCGAGGAGCGCGGGCAGGGCGAGCCACGCGGTGGCCGTGAGGGCCACGGGCGCGAGCAGGCCGAGGGCGACGAGGACGATGCCGGTCCAGAACGACCCGGCGTACTTCCCGTGCGTCATCGTGTGGGCCGCGAGCTTGGCGTGCGCGGTGGGGTGGGCCACCGTCGCCTCGCCGGCGACGAAGAGCAGGTGCACCGCGGCGGCACCGGCGACGGTCCAGGCGAGCGGCTCCACGGAGTCCGGGGACCACACGAACGCGAAGGGCACGAGCGCGGCCGACCCGGCGAGCACCGCCTGGACGACGAGGTGCGGCGCGAGCAGCGGGCTCTGCCAGAGGTCGCGGGCCTTGGCCTGGGCGAAGAGGTAGGCGGTGTACACCGCGGTGCCGATGGCGAGCGGCAGGCCCGGGAAGGCCACGATGGTGCGCAGGGCGTCCCAGCCGAACAGGCTGGCCGCCACGTGCAGCGCGAGCACCGCCGCGAAGCCGGAGAGGATGATCCCGCCACGCACCAGCCAGGACCGCCACTGCGGTCGGGTGAGGATGTAGATGAACCGCTCGGGGTGCTCGAGGTCGAGGATGAGGACGACCGCGGTGAGCGCGAGGAACACCGCCGAGACGATCGGGGCCACCCACGTCCACAGGACGTCGTCGCCGCCGATCTGCCCGGTCATCAGGAGCAGCAGCGCGACGAGCCAGGCGCCGGCGCCGATGCCCTTGGTCCACGTGTAGAGGCTGACCCGCCAGTCCCACGGTGCGGTGTGCTTGACGTCGTAGTTGAGGATCGCGGCGGCGCTGGTGTTGCCGCCGTCGGGGTTGGGGTTGCCGGCCTCGACGACGTGGGAGCCGCGCGGCTTCTCGGCCCAGGCGTACGTGTCGCCGGTGGGTGCGGCGGCCGCGAGCGGGTCGAGCGTGACCTGGGTGGCGCCGCGGTAGAAGAGCTTCGGACGGGTCGCCTTCTCCGGGCGACGCACCGCGACCGGCTGCCGGTTGACGATCTTGGCGACCTCGCTCTCGGGGTCGTTGACGTCGCCGACCATGATCGCGCCCGTGGGGCAGACCGTGACGCACGCCGGCTCGAGGCCGACGTCGAGGCGGTGGGCGCAGAAGTTGCACTTCTCCGCGCAGTGGTCCTCGGGGTTGATGAAGATCGCGTCGTAGGGGCAGGCCGCCATGCACGCCTTGCAGCCGATGCACGAGTCCTTGTCGAAGTCGACGATGCCGTCGGGCCGGATGTGCATCGCCGCCGTCGGGCAGGCCGCGACACACGGGGCGTCGACGCACTGGTTGCAGCGGGTCACCTGGAAGGCCCGGCGCGCCTGCGGGAAGGTGCCGACGTCGACACTCTTGACGTAGGTGCGCGTCACGCCCACCGGCACGTCGTTCTCGGACTTGCACGCGGTCGTGCACGCGTGGCAGCCGATGCACTTGGTCTGGTCGATGACCTTGACCATCCGCGGGTTGGGACCGTCACCGTCCCGGACCCGGGGCGTGGGCAGGTTCACAGCGGTCATGCAGCAGCCTCCATCAGCTCGCGTGGGAGTCGGGCAGGGGTCGGTCGGTCGCCTCGGGCGCGATGTCGAGGCTGGTGCAGACGATGTCGCAGAGCTGGGAGACCGCCGGCTCGGTGATGCGGTACACCACGGTGCGCCCGACGCGGTGGCGGGACACGACCCCGCCGGAGGCGAGGCGGCCGAGGTGCTGGGAGGCGTTGGCGACGGAGACGTCGGCGACCTCGGCGAGCGCGCTCACCGACGACTCGCCGGCCACGTGCAGCTCCCTGAGGATGCGCAGCCGGGTCGCGTCACTGAGGAGCGCGAAGCGTCTCGCGACGTCCTCGAGGGCCTCCGTTGGCACACTCACCATGGCCAAACCATAGGGGATGTGGTTCACTCATTCAATTGAACGAGCGAATGTTTCTTCGCCCGGTCGATCCCCAACGGCGGCGGGTCGACGTCGCCCCCCGGCGACGGCTCGCCGGGAACCAGCGGCGAGCAAAGGAGCTCCACCATCATGGACATCGAGGTTTTCGTCACCCCCGGTCTCGGGGACAACAGCTTCCTCCTGACCTCCGGAGACGAGGCGGTGATCGTGGACCCGCAGCGCGACGCGTGGCGGTTCCTCGAGGCGGCGGACAAGCGGAAGGCCCGGGTCCGGGCCGTGCTCGAGACGCACGTCCACAACGACTACATCTCCGGGGCTCACGAGGTACGGGACGCGCACGGCGCGAAGCTCTACCTGCCGGCCGACGGGGGCTATGAGTTCGACCACGTCGGGTCGCGCGAGGGCGAGGAGCTGCGGGTCGGCGACCTGCGACTGGTCGCCATCGACACGCCCGGCCACACCTTCGAGCACATCGCCTGGCTCGTCTACGAGGGCGACTCCGAGCAGCCCTCCGCGGTGTTCAGCGGTGGGTCGCTTCTCGTCGGCAGCGCCGGTCGCACGGACCTCCTGGGCCCGGACCACACCGCCGCCCTGACGAAGCACCAGTACGAGACGGTCCAGCGGCTCAAGGGCCTGCCCGAGGGCGTCCAGCTCCTCCCGACCCACGGGGCGGGCAGCTTCTGCGTGTCGTCGATGCCGTCGACGTCCCGGGTCAGCACCCTGGGTGCGGAGTTCAAGACCAACGACATGGTCCTCGCGGTCTCGCCCGAGGAGTTCGAGGAGGAGCTCACCGGCGAGCTGATGGCCTACCCGGCGTACTACCCGTACATGGCACCGATCAACCGCAAGGGCGTGCCGGTGCTGCGCCGCACCCCGGAGCTCCCGGTCGTCTCGGCGGGTGACGTCGCCGCGGCGGTGGAGCGTGGGGTCACCGTCGTCGACGCCCGCGGTCGCGACGACTTCGCCGCGTCGCACATCCCCGGCTCGCTCAACATCGAGCTCAACTCCGGGTTCGGCAGCTACGTCGGCTGGATCCTGCCGTTCGGCTCGCCGACCGTCCTCGTCCTGCCCGACGACGAGGGTGCTGCCGCCGACGCCGCGACCCAGCTGCTCCGCATCGGTTGGCCGATGCCGGAGGGCGTGCTCGGCGGAGGGGTCGAGGCCTGGGCCGCCGAGGGCCACCCGACGAGCTCGTACGCCACCGCATCGCCGAAGGACCTCTGCGATGCGCTCTCCGGTGACGAGCCGCCGCACGTGCTCGACGTGCGTCAGCCGTTGGAGTGGAAGTGGGGCGTCATCCCGGACAGCCAGACGCTCTTCGTCTCCGACCTGCCCGGCCGCGAGGGCGAGGTCCCGACCGACCGACCCGTCTACATCCTGTGCTCCAACGGCCACCGCGCGGCGATCGCCGCGAGCCTGCTCGACGGCAAGGGCCCCCAGCCCGTGCTCGTCGGCGACGGCGGTGTCGGAGAGGTCCAGCGCATGTGCCGGGAGCGCCAGAGCGTGAACGCCTGACCGCGCGGGGCGGCGGCTACCGGCGGGTAACCTGCGGGCGTGGACACCTACACGCTCTACCGCCGGCTCGCCGCCACCCCCGGCGGGCGCCGCCTCTTCTCGACGATCTTCGCCCGCAAGGCGCCGTACTTCCGCACCGTCCGGCCGCAGGTGCGCGCCCTGGCCCCGCACCGCGCCGAGGTCGTCGTGCCCAAGCGTCGTGCCGTGGAGAACCACCTCGGCACCGTCC
>Ga0316579_10000964_pt1 | contig 10080 bp, 12 predicted proteins | sample J5NA_2_FD_203074 | JGI IMG/M metagenome (GOLD analysis project Ga0316579, IMG submission 203074) | Rhizosphere microbial communities from salt marsh grasses in Alabama, United States - J5-7_160517rDrA | ecosystem: Host-associated > Plants > Roots > Rhizosphere | place: USA: Alabama | collected...
CCACATCAATTGGGATATCGATATCCCAATCGTCCATCACCCAATCAAGCCGATCTTCAAATACTTCGTCGGTGACCCCAAGAGGGCTCCCTTCGTCGATTTGCATTTGAACCGCTTTTTCCAGATCGGCTGGAACCACACCTGCCTCTGCCAATCCACTACGCACATCATGAATCAGATCCCCTATCTGGATGCCCATCGGGCAGACCAAGGCGCATCTATTACATACGGTGCACGCATGATAAACAATTGAACTCCAGTGCAGCAGGTCATCATCATCGATGCGCTTTTCCAGACCAACCGCCGTTCTGAAACGACCAATCAATGTAAATCGTTGTTCATACGCCCGGCGTAGCAGTTCCATCTTCCACACGGGCGCATATTCCGGGTTACCTGTCGCCTGGAAAAAGTGACACGCTTCGGCGCACATTCCACAACGCGTACACGCCTCCAATTGCGATGCGATCCAGCCGCCGGTTTCCTGGACAAATGTATCTATTGCTTGTTCTGTACTCATCATTTGCCTCCCTATGGTGTGACCGCTCGCTTGCCAAACTCGATGCCGTGAATGGTCCGCGAGAAGAAGTAGAACATGAAGTGGGAGATGGAACTTAGTGGTATCCAAATAAGCATTACATCTACCGACAACATATGCAGGCTGAATAGTTCTTCGTAAGGAAACCAGAGGTGATGGGTCATCATGTATCCGGTCACCATGGGTAGGAAGACGAAGAGCCAATTAAATACTTGGGCTGGGCCAGACAGTAGTTTAAGCACGGGATTGGTCCATCGGTAGATCAACAACGCGATCATGGCCACGATTGTCGCAGCTGCAAACCAGTCGACGATTGGCACCTTCAGTGTTGGCCAGCCAAAGCCTAGCAGACTCTTCCAGACCAGCATATGCGCCGTGCCCAGGAAGATAACAACAAATAAACCCAGGTGAAAGATGCCGCCAAAAAGGTAAATAATGGGATTTCGTTTGAAGGTATTTTTCACCCAGGGGACAAAGGGCAGTATCAATAGTCCCTTGCCATAGGATTTAACGACGCCACCGGCCTTACTGCCCTCGGCCAAAACGCGATCTTTATTCCAGCCCAACAGCACTACGCGTACCAGGCGGTAAGTCATGCCACATATAAATACTAGTAGCGAAACAGCAAATAACGGTCCGCGTGTAAATTCCAAGAACTCGTTCCAGTTCATGATTCGCTCCCACCAGCCTCTCTGCTGGCTGCTTGTTTTTTCTGCGCCCGATTGGTTGCCGTCATCCCCGCGCCGGCAACAACGCCGATGGCCGCAGCCGCTCCGACCGCAGCTAGATTCGGCCGGTTTAACGGGGCAGATTGGCCCTGATAGAAGCCGCCGCCGTCCCAGAAGTTAGGTTGTGAACAGCCCAGGCAAGGGTGGCCGGACTGAATAGGAAACGACAATCCGGCGTCCCATTTTATGGAGGCGCAAGAATTGTAAGTCGTTGGCCCTTTACAGCCCAACTTGTATAAGCACCAACCCTTCCGAGCCCCTTCGTCGTCGAATGTGAGGGCAAATTTACCAGCTTCGTAGAACGGCCGTCGCAGACACCTATCGTGAATCGTCGTACCGTAAAATGTCATAGGTCGGTTCAAACTATCCAATTCCGGCAGCGTGCCAAATATCAGGAAATGGGCAATTGTTCCCGTCGTCACTTCCGGGATAGCCGGGCATCCGGGGATATTGACCACCGGCTTATCGGTGATGAGATCCCAAACACCCTTGGCATCCGTAGGATTGGGATTGGCCTTGGGAATCCCACCAAAGGCGGCACAATTGCCAACCGCAATGATCGCCGCCGCACCTTCTGCTGCTTCTTTGAGTTGGTCAACGGCCGTTCGTCCTCCAACCGTACAGTAAACACCATCACTACCTACTGGAACGCTGCCTTCCACCACAAGAACGTATTGCCCATGATACTGATCCATGATTGCCTGTTTGTTCTCTTCAGCCTGGAAGCCGGCCGCAGCCATCAGCGTTTCATGATACTCAATCGAAATCTTATTCAACACCAAATCAACCAAAGTCGGTGACTGCGAGCGCGTTATTGCCTCGCTGCATCCGGCACAGTCCTGAAATTCCAGCCAAATGATGGGCAAGCGCGGTTTGCTTTCCAGCGCCTTCGCAACCTTTTGTGTCAGGCTTACATCGAGTGCAGGATCGAGCGGCAAGTCGCTGGCGGCCACAGGCGGTACCATCTGCAGGCCCATCGCTCCCGCCAGCACACCACACATCTTCATAAACTCGCGCCGTGACATTCCATTACCCGTCAAATGTTCATAAATCGTCTTTTCGGCCATACCCAACTCCATAGAGAGATAATTAAACACTTTCCATTAAATGCTTGCTTCGTGAAAGACTTGACTTATCAAGCGATCTGAGTTGACGGCTTGCTTCGTTTCACGGCCGCAGCGCGTTCCAATAAGACTAATCACAGGAAAATCCAGCTTCTTCCAGAGCCGCTTCATAAGCAGCCAAGCCGGAAGCCCCTGTTGCCAGGCTGGCTTTTTCACCTTCCCAATCAGTTGGATCTAATTCGGCGATCCAGCCTTCGCCATAGGGGTCGTTTGCTGCGAGGTTCGGATCATCAGCTAGTTTTTCATTCTTTTTGACCAACGTTCCCGTCACCGGAGCAGGTACAGGGCCAACGTACTTGCTACTTTCAACAGTGGCCACACTTTTTCCCTGCGGGACCAGTTTGTCCATCTTTCGACGGCTGACGGTGACGCCAGCCAACTTACCTCCAGCCATTCCAACTGCAGGGGCCGTCATCCCCACACGCACCAAACCGCTCTCTAATGGCTTAGCCCAGACATGTTTATCAATCAGGTAATACAAATCTTCCGGTAATTCACAACCACGAATTATTGTCATATTTCAACTCCTTGAAATGGTCTGCAAGTTGTCCATTACTCGCAACTTGCCGTTCTAAAAAGTCAATGTTTGGGCACTCTCTTCGGCCATTTGCCACATGTATGCACCACCGACCATTTTGACACCATCAATTAAGTCTTCAGGTTCCAAATCGTGCAGTTCAGTGGAAGCCGTGCAGGCAAAGAATTCCACCCCAGCATCCAGAGCATCCTGCATGAAATCACTAACCGGTTTACCACCCTCTTTGGGGTAAACTGTCTCGGCTAGCCCTTTCTTCAACAGAAGCGTGCCGTCAATAGTGAAGAACATCTTCGCCTGGTACTCCATTGCCGCTGCCAGAGTAGCAAAGAAAAATGGGGTCGCGCAGCGCCGTGGCGTGTCTGGCCCGCTGGTCATAATGATCAAGACCTGATCGTCAGCCATAGTTATCTCCTTATTTATCCCTTGGAGGTTGCTTCCACGACTGCAATGCCATAGAAGGCCTCCAAATATCTGTTAGATCAAAACGAAAGCGTTATGGCGTTATGGCTGGCAAATTCCAAAAAGGTCGCCGCGCCACCTACATCGACGCCATCAATTAGCTCTTCCTTCTTCACATTCATCACATCCATGGTCATTTGGCAAGCAATCAATTTAATATCCAATTCTACGGCCATGTTAAGCAAATCGCTGAGCTTGGCAACGTTGGCTTTCTCCATCCAATTGTTCATCATGTCGGTGGCGATCGCCGTCATACCGGGCAGCATCCCAATGATGTTGGGCACAGGCATGGGCATGGCTGGATTGGCAATGGGGGCAACTTGGAGTTTGTCAGCGTTGCCTTTCTTGATGATTTCCAGGCCATAAAATGTAAAGAATATAGCTGCTTCCATGTCCATAGCAGCAGCCGTTGTAGCTAGAATTAATGGCGGGTAAGCCGAGTCAAGGGTCCCATGCCCAGCAATGATGGCCAATCTTGTGGCTTGATTCTCAGACATTTCCACCTCCTTTTAACCTATCGTGAGACATTTTGTACCGTCTATTTTGTCTTCTCTATGTAAAAAATAAACTGGGCGCCTTCCTCTTCATGACCAAGTAGTTCGTGACCTGTCCGGGCCGTCCACGCCTCGATGTCAGGCACAGATCCGGGATCAGTGGCAATCATTTTGAGCACCTGGCCGATTTGCATGCCATCGATGGCCTTCTTGGTTTTGATTATAGGCATGGGACATGACAATCCACTACAATCAAGGGTTTGATCAACTGAAATATCCATTACTTGTTACTCCTTTTGCCAGTTCCCTTGCGGTTTTAGGCAGTATCGAAATTGAGAATGTTTAATGTTCAGACCAAAGAAAAGAATGGTAGGCAGTGCCAGGCTTGCCCACCACTGGAATACAGAAGTTACTCAACATCTACTGTGCTCATTTCAGCAATACGCTGCAAGCGGTTTAGCAATTTCGCCCGGTCCTCAGCAAGGTTGGCAAATGTTTGGGCTACACGCAGCAACCAGGTACTGATCTCGTTGCGTTTGCGCTCGTCTAACACCGGCAGATCTGCTGCGGCAGACAATAAAACCTCCGGGTCCAGGCCATGCCGCCCTGCCAGCTCGCGAAGCGTTTCCTCATTTCGTACAGCATCAGGTGGAATAGTATAAAACTGCCCGGCGATGATCATTGCTCGCGGCTCCTGCTGCACCTCAATTTGCGCCCGAGCATATTGCAGGCCCGCATGGCAAGTCACAAAACGTGGATTCTGATCGCTTTGCTCCGCCAACTTGCGCCAGGAATCCTGACAGGCTTGTGCTCCGCTCTCCGTGCTCTGTATCATATTGCAGAAACGGCATGAATTGCTGAGCGTTGTCAGGGGCGTGCCGTTATTATCGGTGGTGACTGCCCCCACCTCAACCATTTCGGCGCACACATCTTGGACCGCTTGGATTGCAGCTACCGGTATGATCTCACGGGGTAGATCCGGCGTGGCTGGAGAAGGTTTACCGCCTAACAAAGCCTCGACCTCTTCGCGGGGAAACCGCCACCGCTGGCCTACCTTTATGCCGACCAAACGTTTGTCATTGATCATGCGGTACACGGTTGTCCGATCCACTGCCAGGAGTTCTGATACTTCGCGTGTTGTCAGTAGGTCGCCCATGATATTCCCTTTGCCAAAATAAATAGCGGCCTCAAAGCTCTACGCTGCTACAGATTACAGCAGTTTGCAATAGTTTGCAATAGCAATTATACTCGGTTTGGCTGTTAAGTGACAAATGTTATGGCGGACTTAGGACATCTGTCATCCGGTCATCAAAGGTCAAGATTCGTGGTATGCAAGAACCAGGATCCAGGCCTGGTATTGATGCCTGGACGTGCACGGCTGGCAACGAATTTTTAAAATATCAGAAAGTTGGCGACAAACTCATCTTCTTTATCAAAAAAAGCGTGGCCTCGCTTAGGGAGACCGCTACGGAGGACAACATGACATCACAAACAGACGACCAGATCGTGATTATGGCAACTCATGGACCGGAAGATCCCGAGCGAGCAACCATTCCATTTGTGATGGCACTGGCGGCTCTTGCTTCGGATATGACAGCCATTATTGGATTCCAATCTAACGGCGTCCTGTTAGCTCGCAAAGATTGCGCTCGACACGTTTTTGCGCCCGGTTTTCCGCCGCTTGCGGAATTGATGGAGAACTATCTGGAAGCAGGTGGTCTACTCTATGTCTGCGGGCCGTGCGTACAGTCGCGCCAGCTCGAAAAAGATGACCTAATTGACGAGGCAAAGATTGTGAGTGCTGCTACCTTTGTCGTGGCCTGCGCCGATGCTAAGGCCACACTCGTTTATTAGGACAAGGATAACGACGACTGGACAGAATCAAAAAAAGCCCGTACCGTGCAAGGACTTCGGTGATCTAGATTTGGCTTAGGGATTCGTACTATTCTGACCAATCCTTTTTTCTGATAGAATCCGATTCTTTCTCAAGTTGAGAAATGGATTCTATGGTTTGGTCGGCCGTCGTTCAACCCATCTCTCTACCACGCGAATCGTTCTCATCCAGGTGAAGTTTCATATGACGGGAGCGACAAGTCTCACTCACTCTGTGAACTATACGATTTGGCAGAAAATTGGGAAAAAGAAAAAGACCCCTGGTATTCAGGAGTCTTGTATCCTAGCGTCTAGCACTATAGGCTAGACGGAGTGACGGGCTTCGTGGCCTCACGTGTAAAAACCTAATAGTTACGTTTTTGCCCCGGTTTATCCACCAAGATCATTTATCGAATATTTCAATGTATGTTGTCGACCTATTACAGCACCAACCAGTATATTTCTGCCATCGATTTCAGCATAATTGAGTTACGAAGCTGCCACAAATATGCGTGTATTAGGTTCTTACAGGATTCGCGCCAAACAGAATTCAAGCGTCAGATTGACCGCCGTCTCCAAATGGATCAGTCTTTCAGACGGGTTTACGAGCATCATCTCCCCTTTAACTGGATTTGGCCAAGCTTGATTCTTACGTCATTTGATGTAGCCCATAATGACTTTTGCCCCAGAGCGATCACAACTTTTTGTTGGCAGACAGTTACGTCTTCGCTCCGATGTTGTCCGCTTAATCTTGCGGTAAGCTAAGGTTACTGAATGAGCTGTGCATTGATGAAGATAACAGAGACGGGACGGTTTAGGTTTTCACGGAGGCAGAACTAAGCCATTGAGAAATCCATGGTTTTGGTTGACCTCCTCTGGACGCTTACATAGTAAAGGATTCGAGCCATGGATATTCCACTGGATGTTGATGTATTTTGTTCGGACGGGTTGTGCGGCCGTTCAACGGCCGTTGTCATCAACCCAATCTCGCAGAAAGTCACCCATATTGCCGTAGCAACCAAAGAGATGTTGCACAGTGAATACCTGGTGCCGGTAGACTTAATAAAGGAAAGCCAGCCGGACGCCATCCAACTTAGCTGCTCACGTAACACCCTGGCAACATTGGATCCCTTTCATAAAGTCAAATTTGTCAGCCTTAATGATCTCGAAGAAACAGATCGACCTCCAACTGAAATACCAGAAGCGCACTTGTCGTCTGCCTGGCTGTGGCCGTATGTTACGGCCGAGGGCGGGTACGGAAACTACATAAATGTGGAACAGATTTCCCATGAAGAACTGGCTATCCATCGCGGTGCGCAAGTGAGTGCAACAGATGGCAAGGTCGGCAAGGTAGATGAATTCGTTATCAATCCCGAAAATGACAAAATCACTCACCTGGTGCTGCGCGAAGGCCACCTTTGGGGCCAAAAAGACATCATGATTCCCATCACTGAGATTGATCGCACTGAAACCGACACTGTCTATCTAAAACTTAGCAAAGACGCAATTGAACATCTGCCCGCTATGCAGGTTAAGCGGTGGTGGAGTTAGAACTGCAACAATGATTAATCCTCAATCTAAAAAGGAAAGGGGTTCAAAATGAGCAAACTACATGAGGCCGCCGGTTTGGGGCAGTCGATCTGGCTGAACAGCTTCGACCGTTCGTTAATTCACAACCATCGTCTACTGGATTTGATTCACCTCGGTGTCCATGGCATCACTTCTAATCCCGGCGCCTTCGCCAAAGCCTTGGCAAATAGTAAGGACTATGATGAACAACTTAGGGGACTCGTTCGTGAAGGCAAAAGCATCAAACAGATCGCGGAGGAAGTGCTGTTTACTGATATACAAACGGCTGTTGACCTCATCCACCCCATATACGAGCGCACAAACGGCGTGGATGGTTACGTTTGCTTGGACGTAAATCCGGCTCTAGAAAACGATATTGACGGGATGGTATCAGAAGGGCTGCGCCTGGCATACGACGTCGATCGCGTAAATGTCATGATACAAATACCGGCAACTTCGACCGGTATCCAGGCAATCGAAAAGCTTATTGGCGAGGGAGCCAACATCAACGCTACCCATATCTACACGGTCGATACATACGAGAAGGTGGCCCAGGCTTATATCTCAGGCATGGACTATTTCTGGACACATCTAGATATCTGGCGGCTGCCGCCGGCGGCCGTCGCTTCGCTGCCTGTTACACGGTTGGACGAAGCGATTGATTCTACGCTGACCGAGAACAGCTCCTTGCAGGGGAAGGTTGCGATTGCCCTGGCAAAGGTGGTTTATGGTCGATTTCGAGAAATCTTCAGCAGTGACGAATGGAGGCATCTCTCGGAACACGGATCGCGACTGCAGCGACCACTATGGGCCAGCAGCAACGATCCCCGCTATGTCATTAACCTCATGGGCCCTAGCACCGTTCACAGTCTGCCCCCAGCCCACATCACCGATTTTCTTGAAGATAGCCCTATGACCGATACCATTACCGCAGGTCGCGACGCCGCCGAACAAACCTTGGCTGAAATGGCCATTCAAGGCATTGATCTGCAGAAGATCGAAAGGCAGCTTCAGGCTGATGCCATCAAGGACATTCGCCAATCTTATCAGAACCTTGAGAACAATGTAATCCGGCGTCGCGACGAGCTGGCCGATACTTACTAGCTATTTTGGAGTCCGCATTCTGAAACTGTTCAAGGATACGAACCTCAGAATCTCAAGGAAAGAAAAACACTCTATGAGCCTTATGGGGAGCCATTTCTTCCTGCCGCTTCGCCGGCCTTGCAACCAGGCTCTTATTAATACAGCAAATGACGTAGCCTCGCTTCGACCATATGACATAGATAGACTGCATAGTGGCGGTCTATTTGTTTAGGGCCAATCCCGTCTTCCTGCCGATGTGGATTCATGCGAGGACAGGTATGGTAGGAACAGATGAGCCGGCGAATATTCATCTGGCAAGTAAACTGATTTGCAAATCTGAATCGCCACAGTTTTAGTGACAAATGCAGGCAAGATCATTCACTTTTGCCTGCTCGGCCTAATCATTACTAGGCAAATTACAGGGAAGAAAAGTGATCGCTCAACCTCCACTCTGGCCTTTGGTAATCTACGCCGCTCTCGTATTGATCGTGGTTGGCGCTATGCTGGGGCTCTCCTATGTCCTGGGAGAGCGCCACAAAGATCGCGCAACCGGCGAGCCGTACGAATCCGGCATTGTCTCCACCGGCTCCGCCCGACTCAGGTTGTCGGTTAAATATTACTTGGTGGCCATCTTCTTCGTTATTTTCGATTTGGAGTCCGCCTTCATATTTGCCTGGGCCGTCGCTTTTCGCGAATTGGGTTGGGTCGGATACATCGAAATAATTGTCTTTATTGGGGTGCTGCTGGCCGGATTAATCTACCTGTGGCGCAATGGCGCATTAGATTGGAATCGAAAATGAACTGGGAATTGACAAAAGCAACCAGCAGCAGCGAAGAGTCTTTGGACGAAGCCGTGGGACGCAATGTGGTGTTAACTCGGCTGGAAGATTTGCTGGCCTGGGGTCGCAAAAACTCGATCTGGCCTTTCGCGTTTGGCCTCTCCTGCTGCTTTGTGGAAATGGCCACCAGTATCACCAGTAAATATGACATTGCTCGGTTTGGCGCCGAAGTCATTCGTGGCACCCCCCGCGAAGCAGACATGATCATCATTGCCGGCACGGTTTTTATGAAAATGGCTCCTATCGTACAGCGACTATACGAACAGATGATGGCCCCTCGCTGGGTTATTTCCATGGGGTCCTGCGCCAACTCCGGTGGAATGTTCGATATATACAGCGTGGTGCAGGGTGTGGACAGATTCCTTCCGGTGGACGTTTACGTACCTGGTTGCCCGCCTAATCCGACCGCGTTCTTGGAAGGCTTAACATTGCTGCAAGAAAAAGTAGGACAGGAGAAACGGCCCTTGAGTTGGGTCATCGGACCACAAGGCATTGTTAAACCAGAGATGCCCTCTCGTCGCGATCAAAAACAAAGCGAACGTCGGCATATGACCTTCTTGCGCTCCCCGGACGAAGTGTAATCATGGAAATCACGCAAGCCTTGCAAGACAAATTCGGCGCCGGCATTCTGGCAGTGCAAGAAACGGCTGATGACATTCCTACTCTCTGGACGACAACCGACCGGTTACAAGATGTGCTGCGCTATCTGAAGTTGGAAGCGAACCAGCCATATCAAATGCTGTACGATCTCACTGCTATCGATGAACGAGAGCGACAGCATCGCCTCGGGCAGCCTACCAGCGACTTCACCGTCGTCTATCATTTGTCTTCATTTGCAA
>Ga0316579_10000967_pt1 | contig 10052 bp, 7 predicted proteins | sample J5NA_2_FD_203074 | JGI IMG/M metagenome (GOLD analysis project Ga0316579, IMG submission 203074) | Rhizosphere microbial communities from salt marsh grasses in Alabama, United States - J5-7_160517rDrA | ecosystem: Host-associated > Plants > Roots > Rhizosphere | place: USA: Alabama | collected...
CAGCCAGCGGCTGGTCCAGGACGACATCCTCTCCTCGATCCACATCGAGGAGCACGAGGTGGACGCCCGCGACACCAAGCTGGGCCCCGAGGAGATCACCCGCGACATCCCGAACGTCTCGGAGGACGTGCTCGCCGACCTCGACGAGCGCGGCATCATCCGGATCGGTGCGGAGGTCCGCGACGGCGACCTGCTCGTCGGCAAGGTGACGCCCAAGGGCGAGACCGAGCTGACACCCGAGGAGCGACTGCTCCGGGCGATCTTCGGCGAGAAGGCCCGCGAGGTCCGCGACACCTCCCTCAAGGTGCCGCACGGCGAGACCGGAACGGTCATCGGCGTCAAGGTGTTCGACAAGGACGCCGGCGACGAGCTGCCGCCCGGTGTCAACCAGCTCGTGCGCGTCTACGTGGCGAACAAGCGGAAGATCACCGACGGCGACAAGCTCGCCGGCCGCCACGGCAACAAGGGCGTCATCTCCAAGATCCTCCCGGTCGAGGACATGCCGTTCCTCGAGGACGGCACCCCGGTCGACATCGTGCTCAACCCGCTGGGTGTCCCCGGCCGGATGAACATCGGCCAGATCCTCGAGCTGCACCTCGGCTGGGCCGCCAGCCGCGGGTGGACCATCGAGGGCGACCCCGACTGGGCCTCGCTGATCCCGGAGGACGCCCGCGAGGCGCCCGCCGGCACGCGGGTGGCCTCGCCGGTGTTCGACGGTGTCCGTGAGAACGAGATCGTCGGACTCCTCGAGAGCACCAACCCGACCCGTGACGGCGACCGGCTCATGGACGGCTCCGGCAAGGCTCGGCTCTTCGACGGCCGCTCCGGTGAGCCGTTCCCCGAGGCGGTGGCGGTCGGCTACATGTACATCCTCAAGCTGCACCACCTCGTCGACGACAAGATCCACGCGCGCAGCACGGGTCCGTACTCGATGATCACCCAGCAGCCGCTCGGCGGTAAGGCCCAGTTCGGCGGCCAGCGCTTCGGTGAGATGGAGGTCTGGGCGCTCGAGGCGTACGGCGCCGCGTACGCGCTGCAGGAGCTGCTGACGATCAAGTCCGACGACGTCAACGGCCGCGTCAAGGTGTACGAGGCCATCGTCAAGGGCGACAACATCCCGGAGCCCGGCATCCCCGAGTCCTTCAAGGTGCTCATCAAGGAGATGCAGAGCCTCTGCCTCAACGTCGAGGTGCTGTCCAGCGACGGACAGACCATCGAGATGCACGAGGCCGAGGAGGACGTCTTCCGTGCTGCGGAGGAGCTCGGCATCGACCTGTCCCGCCGCGAGCCCAGCTCCGTCGAGGAAGTGTGACGCACCGGGCGAAGCCCCCTCCTGGCCCCTAACAGGGCCACAGCGACACAGAACGTTCAGAGAGAACGAGAGTAAGGAAGCACGCAGTGCTCGATGTGAACGACTTCGACCTCCTGCGGATCGGCCTGGCGACCGCCGAGGACATCCGTGCCTGGAGCCACGGTGAGGTCAAGAAGCCCGAGACGATCAACTACCGGACCCTGAAGCCGGAGAAGGACGGGCTCTTCTGCGAGAAGATCTTCGGTCCGACCCGTGACTGGGAGTGCGCCTGCGGGAAGTACAAGAGGGTCCGCTTCAAGGGCATCATCTGCGAGCGCTGTGGCGTCGAGGTCACCCGCGCGGCGGTGCGCCGTGAGCGGATGGGGCACATCGAGCTCGCCGCCCCGGTCACCCACATCTGGTACTTCAAGGGCGTCCCGAGCCGGCTCGGCTACCTGCTCGACCTCGCCCCGAAGGACCTCGAGAAGGTCATCTACTTCGCGGCCTACATGATCACGCACGTCGACGAGGAGCAGCGGCACACCGACCTGCCCTCGCTCGAGGCGCAGATCCAGGTGGAGAAGAAGGAGATCGAGAACCGGCGCGACGCCGACGTCGAGGCCCGGGCCACCCGGCTCGAGGGCGACATCGCCGCGCTCGAGGCCGAGGGCGCCAAGTCCGACGCCAAGCGCAAGGTCCGTGACTCCGCCGAGCGCGAGATGAACGGGATCCGCCGCCGGGCCGACCAGGCCGTGGAGCGGCTCGAGCAGGTCTGGGACCGGTTCAAGAACCTCAAGGTCCAGGACCTCGAGGGCGACGAGGTCCTCTACCGCGAGATGCGCGACCGGTTCGGTCTGTACTTCGAGGGCGGGATGGGCGCGGCCGCCATCCAGAAGCGGCTGGAGACCTTCGACCTCGAGGCCGAGGCCGAGGGGCTGCGCGAGATCATCGCCACGGGCAAGGGGCAGCGCAAGACCCGGGCCCTGAAGCGGCTCAAGGTCGTCAGCGCGTTCCAGACCACGACCAACCAGCCGGCAGGCATGGTCCTCGACGCGATCCCGGTGATCCCGCCGGACCTGCGTCCGATGGTCCAGCTCGACGGCGGACGGTTCGCGACGTCCGACCTCAACGACCTGTACCGCCGGGTCATCAACCGGAACAACCGGCTGAAGCGGCTGCTCGACCTCGGCGCGCCCGAGATCATCGTCAACAACGAGAAGCGGATGCTCCAGGAGGCCGTCGACAGCCTGTTCGACAACGGCCGCCGTGGTCGTCCGGTCACCGGCCCGGGCAACCGGCCGCTGAAGTCGCTCTCCGACATGCTCAAGGGCAAGCAGGGCCGGTTCCGCCAGAACCTGCTCGGCAAGCGGGTCGACTACTCGGGCCGCTCGGTCATCGTCGTCGGTCCCCAGCTGAAGCTGCACCAGTGCGGCCTGCCGAAGCAGATGGCGCTCGAGCTGTTCAAGCCGTTCGTCATGAAGCGGCTCGTCGACCTCGACCACGCACAGAACATCAAGTCGGCCAAGCGGATGGTCGAGCGCCAGCGCCCGCTCGTGTGGGACGTCCTCGAAGAGGTCATCACCGAGCACCCGGTGCTCCTCAACCGCGCACCGACGCTGCACCGTCTGGGCATCCAGGCGTTCGAGCCGCAGCTCGTCGAGGGCAAGGCCATCCAGATCCACCCGCTGGTCTGCACCGCCTTCAACGCGGACTTCGACGGCGACCAGATGGCGGTCCACGTGCCGCTGTCGGCGGAGGCCCAGGCCGAGGCCCGCATCCTCATGCTGTCCTCGAACAACATCCTCAAGCCGGCCGACGGCCGCCCGGTGACGATGCCGACGCAGGACATGATCATCGGCCTGTACCACCTGACCTCCGAGGTCGAGGACGGCAAGGGCGCGGGCCGGTTCTTCGCCAGCTCGGCCGAGGCCCGGATGGCGTTCGACGCCGGTGAGGTCGAGCTGGGCTCGACGGTGCGGATCCGGCTCGAGAACATCGTGCCGACCCCGCTGACGGAGCTTCCGGAGGGCGTCTCGGCCGGTGACGACGGCTTCGTCGCCTCGATGACGCTCGAGACCACCCTCGGTCGCGCGTTGTTCAACGAGACGCTGCCGGAGGACTACCCGTACGTCAACGACCAGGTCGACAAGAAGCGGCTCTCGACGATCGTCAACGACCTCGCCGAGCGGTACAGCAAGGTGCAGGTGGCCGCGAGCCTCGACGCGCTCAAGGAGTACGGCTTCTACTGGGCGACCCGCTCGGGCACGACGGTCGCCATCTCGGACGTCGTGACCCCGCCCCGCAAGGTCGAGATCCTCGAGGGCTACGAGGAGAAGGCCACCAAGGTCCAGACGCAGTACGAGCGCGGTCTCATCACCGACGACGAGCGCCGCCAGGAGCTGATCGAGATCTGGACCCAGGCGACGAACGAGGTCGCCAAGGAGATGGAGGGCAACATCCCGCGGACCAACACCATCTACCGGATGGTGAACTCCGGGGCCCGTGGCAACTGGATGCAGCTCCGCCAGATCGCCGGCATGCGTGGCCTGGTGTCGAACCCGAAGGGCGACATCATCCCGCGTCCGATCCGCGCGAACTTCCGCGAGGGCCTCTCGGTGCTCGAGTTCTTCATCTCGACACACGGCTCCCGGAAGGGTCTCGCCGACACCGCGCTGCGCACCGCCGACTCCGGCTACCTGACCCGGCGCCTCGTGGACGTCTCCCAGGACGTCATCATCCGCGAGGACGACTGCGGCACCGACCGCGGCCTGACGATGCCGATCTCCACGACCGACGAGCGCACCGGCACCCGCTCGGTGCACGACGACGTCGAGACCTCGGTGTACGCCCGCAGCCTGGCCGAGGACGTCACCATCGACGGTGAGGTCCTGGCCGAGGCGGGGATCGACCTCGGGGACGTCGTCATCGGGGCTCTCTTCGCCACCGGTGTCGACACGGTGAAGGTGCGCTCGGTGCTCACCTGCGACTCCCGCGTCGGGACCTGCGCGAAGTGCTACGGCCGCTCGCTCGCCACCGGCAAGCTCGTCGACATCGGCGAGGCCGTCGGCATCATCGCGGCGCAGTCGATCGGCGAGCCCGGCACCCAGCTGACGATGCGGACCTTCCACACCGGTGGTGTGGCCGGTGACGACATCACCCAGGGTCTCCCGCGCGTCGTCGAGCTCTTCGAGGCGCGTACCCCCAAGGGCGTCGCCCCGATCGCCGAGTCGAGCGGCCGGGTCACGATCGAGGAGACCGACAAGGCCCGTCGCATCCTCATCACCCCGGACGACGGCTCCGACGACCACGCCTACCCGGTGACGAAGCGGGCCCGCCTGCTCGTCCAGGACGGCGACCACGTCGATGTGGGAAGCCAGCTCACCCAGGGGTCGATCGACCCCAAGCAGGTACTGCGCATCCTCGGACCGCGCCAGGTGCAGATGCACCTGGTCGACGAGGTGCAGAACGTGTACCGGCAGCAGGGTGTGTCGATCCACGACAAGCACATCGAGGTCATCGTCCGGCAGATGCTCCGGCGGATCACGATCATCGAGTCCGGTGACACCGACCTGCTTCCCGGGATGCTCGCCGAGCGTGGGCGCTTCGAGTCCGAGAACCGGCGCGTCGTGGCCGAGAGCGGCCGCCCGGCCTCGGGTCGACCCGAGCTCATGGGCATCACCAAGGCCTCGCTCGCGACCGAGTCGTGGCTGTCGGCCGCGTCCTTCCAGGAGACCACCCGCGTCCTCACCGAGGCCGCGATGGAGGGCAAGTCCGACCCGCTGCTCGGCCTCAAGGAGAACGTCATCCTCGGCAAGCTGATCCCGGCCGGCACCGGCCTGTCGCGGTACCGCGACATCACGGTGGAGCCGACCGAGGAGGCCAAGGCCGCGATGTACTCGATGCCGAGCTACGAGGACTACGCGTTCTCGTTCGGCCCAGGCTCCGGTGAGGCCGTCCGGCTCGACGACAGCGAGCTCGGCCTCGACCGGCTCTGAGCCGGACAGCCAGTACGCACGCTGAGGGCGGGCGCCGCGGTGGGACACCACCGGGCACCCGCCCTCTCGCGTCGGTAGGGGCCGCGGGGTGTGACCTGCGCCCTGTGCCGTGCCCGGCTGCGGTGGGACCATGAGGGTGCCGGAAGTGGTGAGGACCGTGTCGAAGATCGTGCTGGTGGTCTTGGCGCTCGTCACCGGGGTGCTCGTCCTCGGGACGTTCGCGTGGTTCGGCGTCGAGCAGGAGTACGGAGGCCAGGACGCCGTCTCGGGGGTGGTCATCGGCCATCTCCCGGACGGGTCGGCCGAGGTCCGCGAGCTCACCGGTCCTGCCGTCGATCCCCGGTGGGCCGACTACGAGGGCGAGTACGAGGTGTTCGACGAGGACGGCACCGTCGTGGTGCGCTTCGTCGACCGCGGTGGCGAGATGCTCGTCAGCGGTACCGAGGACGAGGTCGTGGCCTGGCTCGACGACCAGGGGCCGGTGCTCTTCAGCGGCACCTACGGTGAGGCGATCGACTTCCGCCGGAGCCTGCAGGAGTCCGGCCAGAGCGGCTTCCCCTTCTGGATGGTCCCGATCTGGTTCGTCCCGATCCTGATCGGGCTGCTCGCGGGGCGCCGGGAGCGCACTACGGCGGAAGCCTCGTCGTGACACCCCGGGTCGGCGGCTGGACGACGCCCGGCCGCGGGCGGGATGCTGGTGTCGTGACCGTATACCGCTATCTCGGGGGGGCGGGAGCACTGCTCAGCGGTGCCGCCGTCGCCCTGTGCCTCCTCGTCCCGCTGCCCGACGCCCCCGGCGGTGCGAATGCGATCGCCGGGGCAACCCTGCTCGAGGCCAACGGCAAGGGGGTGCTCGTGCCGCTCGTGCTGTTCCTCGCGCTCGCCACCGGCGCCGCCCTGGCCCCCTCGCAGCGTGGCCGCGTCATCCTCACCGGGGGTCACCTGGCGCTGACCCTGCTCGCGGCGCTGTCCATCGGTCTGCTCTTCGTCCCGGCGTCGGCAGTCCTGCTGATGGCAGCCGTCGTCGACGTGCGCGGATCGGTGGCTGCGCGCCAGCAGCGCTCCCTCGCGACCTCGAGGTGACGGCCCCCGTCACGGTAGGCCGGGAAGACACCCCGCACGGCGAGGTGGCGCTCCGGCGCCGGGGGGACGTGCTCGAGCTCGTCGTCGACGGCGCCTTCGCAATGGACACCGTCGACGTGACCTCCGAGCACCTGCTCGCCCTGCGGGCGCTGGAGCGGCATCCCGCACCCTCCCGCGTCCTGGTCGGCGGACTCGGCCTGGGGTTCACGACGCGCGCCGTCCTCGACGACCCCGGCGTCGCGCACGTCGACGTCGTCGAGCTCGCCGCACCCCTCGTGCGGTGGGCCCGGGAGCGGCTCGTCCCCGAGCTCGCCGGACTGGAGGGGCCGCGATGCAGGCTCCATGTGGCCGATGTCGCCGATGTCCTCGCCGGACGCCGCGGGCCACGCGGTCCCTGGGACGTGGTGCTCCTCGACGTCGACAACGGCCCCGACTTCCTCGTCCATGCGGCCAACTCCGGCCTCTACGAGGAGCCCGCCCTCGCGTCGGCCCGCACCGCCCTGACGCCCGGCGGCGTCCTCGTCGTCTGGTCGTCGCACGTGGCGCCCTCGCTCCTCGCCGCCCTCCGAGCGGCGGCCGACCCCCACGACGTCGTCGAGGAGGACGTCGTCGCCGTGTCGAGGGAGGGACGGAACCTCGAGTACGCCCTCTACACCCTGATCCGCGGACCCAGGACCTGACTCGCGGCGCGACCGGCGGTAGGGGGAGGATGGCGTGGTGCGCCCAGACCTCGTCATCCGGCCCGAGCGGCCCACCGACCACGACGGCGTTCGGGCCCTCCTGGATGCGGCGTTCGAGCACGCCGAGGGTACCGACCGGGCCCCGGAGTCCCGGCTCGTCGAGGAGCTGCGCGCCGACGGCGACCTCCTCCCGTCCCTGACCCTGGTGGCCGAGCTCGACGGTGAGGTCGCGGGCTATGTCGCCTGCAGCCGCGCGACGATGGGAGAGGGGAGCTCGGTGGGCCTCGGCCCGATCGCGGTCCGGCCGGATCTGCAGCGGCAGGGCATCGGATCGGCGCTCATGGCCGCGGTCATCGCCACGGCCGACCAGCAGGGCGAGCCGGCGCTCGTGCTCCTCGGCGACCCCGCCTACTACGGCGCCTTCGGGTTCGAGTCCGCGGCAGCCCATGCCATCGGCTCGCCCGGACCCTGGGGCGAGCGGTTCTTCCAGGTCAAGCGGCTCCGAGCGTGGCGGTCCGACCTCGCAGGTCCGTTCCGCTACGCCCCGGCGTTCGACCGGCTCGGGTAGCGGCCGAGCACCGGGAACAGGCGGGTGCGCGTCATGGTTGTCCGAGACGCCGAGGGCCTTGTCACGCACCGCAACCGATTTGGACCGCACCTGCGGGGGCCGGTATTGTGGGCCTTCGTGTCTGGCTAGGTCCAGGCCTTGGAGCCGTGCTCATCGCCGAGAGGCGTCGATCACGGCCTCGCCCACCTCTTGCCGGGCGCCCCACCATCCTCGACAACGACCGGGATGGCGCATGGGGAGTGCAGGGAAGAGCATCCGGCGCGACACACCCGAGCTCGGGGGTCGCACCGGACACACCAAGGAGCCGCGGCACCGACGCCGTGGCTTGACCAGACGAAGCGAAGGATCCAGGTTGCCTACCATCAACCAGCTGGTGCGCAAGGGCCGGCAGGACAAGGCCGCGAAGGCCAAGACCCCTGCCCTCAAGGGCTCGCCGCAGCGCCGGGGTGTGTGCACGCGGGTGTACACCACCACCCCCAAGAAGCCGAACTCCGCTCTGCGCAAGGTCGCCCGTGTGCGCCTCACGAGCGGCATCGAGGTCACGGCCTACATCCCCGGTGTGGGCCACAACCTCCAGGAGCACTCGATGGTGCTCGTCCGCGGCGGTCGTGTGAAGGACCTGCCCGGCGTGCGCTACAAGATCATCCGTGGCGCCCTCGACACCCAGGGCGTCCGGGACCGCAAGCAGGCACGGAGCCGCTACGGCGCGAAGAAGGTGAAGGGCTGATGCCTCGGAAGGGTCCCGCTCCCAAGCGACCGCTCGTCATCGACCCCGTCCACCAGTCACCACTGGTGACCGCGCTGGTCAACAAGGTCCTCCTCGACGGCAAGAAGTCCACCGCCGAGCGCATCGTCTACGGCGCGCTCGAGGGCTGCCGCGAGAAGACCGGCACCGACCCCGTGCAGACGCTCAAGCGCGCGCTCGACAACATCAAGCCGACCCTCGAGGTCAAGTCCCGCCGGGTCGGCGGTGCGACCTACCAGGTGCCGGTCGAGGTCAAGCCGAACCGCGCGACGACGCTCAGCCTGCGCTGGCTCGTCGGCTACTCGCGCCAGCGCCGGGAGAAGACGATGACCGAGCGCCTCATGAACGAGATCCTCGACGCCTCCAACGGCCTCGGTGCCGCGGTGAAGCGCCGCGAGGACACGCACAAGATGGCCGAGTCGAACAAGGCCTTCGCACACTACCGCTGGTGACCCCCCTCCTCCGGAGGCCGGTCACCCGAGGTGGCCGGCCACCGGAGGCACCGGTGGCGCGCGCCGCGCACCCACCCCCACACCAGCACCGACCGAGACGAGAGCACCGAACGTGGCACAGGACGTCCTGACGGACCTCAAGAAGGTCCGCAACATCGGCATCATGGCGCACATCGACGCCGGCAAGACGACGGCGACGGAGCGCATCCTCTTCTACACCGGCGTCAACCGGAAGATGGGCGAGACGCACGACGGCGCCTCGACCACGGACTGGATGGAGCAGGAGAAGGAGCGGGGGATCACCATCACCTCCGCTGCGGTCACCTCCTTCTGGGAGGGCCACCAGATCAACATCATCGACACCCCGGGCCACGTCGACTTCACCGTCGAGGTGGAGCGCTCGCTGCGCGTCCTCGACGGTGCCGTCGCGGTCTTCGACGGCAAGGAGGGCGTGGAGCCGCAGTCCGAGACGGTGTGGCGCCAGGCCGACAAGTACGGCGTGCCGCGGATCTGCTTCGTCAACAAGATGGACAAGCTCGGTGCGGACTTCTACTTCACCGTCGACACCATCAAGGACCGGCTGGGCGCGGAGCCGCTGGTGCTCCAGCTGCCCATCGGTGTCGAGTCCGACTTCGTCGGCGTCATCGACCTGATCTACATGCGCGCCCTCGTCTGGCAGGGCGACGCCAAGGGTGACGTCACCCTCGGCGCCAAGTACGAGATCCAGGAGATCCCGGCCGACCTCGCCGACAAGGCCGCCGAGTACCGGCAGCACCTCGTCGAGCGGGTCGCCGAGAGCGACGACGAGCTGATGGAGAAGTACCTCGAGGGCGGCGAGCTCACCCCCGAGGAGCTCAAGGCCGGCATCCGGTCGCTGACGATCAGCTCCGAGGTGTACCCGGTCCTGTGCGGCTCGGCGTTCAAGAACCGCGGCGTCCAGCCGATGCTCGACGCCGTCGTCGACTACCTCCCCTCGCCGGTCGACGTGCCCGCCATGGTGGGCCACGCGCCGGGCAACGAGGAGGAGAAGGTCGAGCGCCACCCGAGCAAGGACGAGCCGTTCTCCGCGCTCGCCTTCAAGGTCGCCTCGCACCCGTTCTTCGGCACCCTGACCTTCATCCGGGTGTACTCCGGCCACATCAGCGCCGGCACCCAGGTGCTCAACAGCACCAAGGTGAAGAAGGAGCGCATCGGGAAGCTCTTCCAGATGCACGCCAACAAGGAGAACCCGGTCGAGG
>Ga0316579_10000969_pt1 | contig 10040 bp, 7 predicted proteins | sample J5NA_2_FD_203074 | JGI IMG/M metagenome (GOLD analysis project Ga0316579, IMG submission 203074) | Rhizosphere microbial communities from salt marsh grasses in Alabama, United States - J5-7_160517rDrA | ecosystem: Host-associated > Plants > Roots > Rhizosphere | place: USA: Alabama | collected...
GGCCCCGGACCGCTGCGCAAGGCACCGCTGGAACAGGTCGTAGTCCCGGGGGGCCCGGGGTCCGGGGTCTCCCCAGGTCCTGCAGTTCCCGGGGCCTCGGGATCCTGGAGTCGCCCGGGGTCCCGAGGGTCCCGGGGACAGGCGCCTCGGCACGGCGTCCGCTCGGCGGGACGTGGTGCGGGCCGCCGTCCCCGACCGTGGCGGCGGTCCCCCGGCCGGTACCGGGAGGGCCGCTGCCCGGGAAGTGTCCCGCCGACGCCGTCGGGTGCTGTGCCCGGTCGCCTCGGCGCTGCGCAAGACACGCCGCAGGAGCGGCCGGTGCGCGGGAGGTGACCGGGCACGGTGCCGTGGAGGACCCGGCGGAACACGCCCTGCGGGTCGGACGACGGGCTCAGTCCCCGGACACGTCTCCCCCGCGCACGGCGACCCCGCGCACGGCCGCGGCCACGGCGGGGGCGACGGCCGGATCGAACACGCTGGGTACGATGTAGCTCGGGTTGAGCCTCGCGTCCGTGACGACGTCCGCGATCGCCGTCGCCGCCGCCACCATCATCTCGTCGGTGATGCTGCGGGCCCCCGCGTCGAGCAGCCCCCGGAAGAAACCGGGGAAGGCCAGCACGTTGTTGATCTGGTTGGGGTAGTCGCTGCGGCCCGTACCGACCACGACCGCGTGCTCCTGCGCCTGCAGGGGGTCGACCTCCGGGTCGGGGTTGGCCAGCGCCAGCACGATCGCGTTGTCCGCCATGGTGGCGATGTGCCCGCCGGTAAGCAGGTTCGGCGCGGACACCCCGATGAACACGTCGGCCCCCGCGATGCCCTCGGTCAGGGCACCGGTGAAGCCGTCGTGGTTGGTGTTCCGTGCGATCCAGGTCTTGAACCGGTCCAGTCCCTCCCGCTCGGTGTGGACCGCTCCCCTGCTGTCGAACGCGATGATGTCCCGAGCTCCCTGGGCCAGCAGGAGCCGGATGATCGCCTGCCCGGCCGCGCCGGCGCCAGAGACGACGATCCGCGCCTTGTGCAGGGACGAACCGGTGACCCGCAGGGCGTTGGTGAGGGCTGCGAGCACCACGATGGCCGTGCCGTGCTGGTCGTCGTGGAACACCGGGACGTCGAGCAGGTCCCGCAACCGGTCCTCGATCTCGAAACAGCGCGGTGCGGCGATGTCCTCCAGGTTGATCCCCCCGTACACCGGGGCCAGCGCCCGCACGATCCGAACGATCTCGTCGGTGTCCTGGGTGTCCAGGCAGACCGGCCAGGCATCGACGTCGGCGAAGCGCTTGAACAGGACGGCCTTGCCCTCCATGACCGGCAGGGCGGCGGCCGGTCCCAGGTTGCCGAGGCCGAGCACCGCCGACCCGTCGGTCACCACGGCCACGGTGTTGCGCTTGATGGTCAGCCGCCGCGCGTCCTGGGGGTTCTCGGCGATCGCCTGGCAGACCCTCGCGACGCCGGGGGTGTAGGCACGCGACAGGTCGTCGCGGTGCCGAAGCTTGATCTTGGGACTGACCTCCAGTTTCCCCCCCAGGTGCATGAGGAACGTCCGGTCTGAGACCTTGCGGACGCTCACCCCGTCCAGAGCCGCCACGGCCTGCGTGATGCGGCGCGCGTGGTCCTCGTCCGAGGCGTTGCAGGTGACGTCCACGATGATCCGGTCGAAGTGGGAGTCCACGACGTCCAGAGCCGTCATCACGGCACCGGCCTGGCCCACCGCCCGGGAGATCTCCGCGGTTGCCGCGACGGACGTGGGTGCCTGGACCCGGATCGTGATGGAGTGGCCGGGGCCTGGACTGGGCATGTGTGCCTCCACGGCGCGGGGACCGAGCGCTCTCAGCCGGTCCGGGAACGCCGCGCCTTGTCACAGCCCACGGTAGGCCGTCCTCCCCGGGAGACGGGAGCGGCCCATTGCAGCTGGAACAAACACCACACGGACGGCCTTCCTCCTATCGACCGTTCGTTTCCCGAACGCGCAGCGACCGTGCCCCGTGTCGCAAAAAAGGCGACCGGGGCGGTCGGAGGAACCCTCCGACCGCCCCGGATCGATCCGCCGGACGCCGCGTGTCCGGCGACGTCCGGCGGTCCGCACCGGTGGGAGCCTGCCGGCGCGGTGCGACGGCGGTTACCGGGGAACGTTCGCCGTCGTTCCGATCAGGACTTGGCCTTGCGCTTGTTCACAATGTCGAACGCCACCGCGACGAGCAGGACCAGACCCTTGATCGTCTGCTGCCAGGCGGGGTCGACATTCATGATGGACAGGCCCATGTTCAGCACGCCCATGATGAACGCACCGATCATGGCCCCGGAGACCTTGCCGATACCACCGGTGACGGCGGTACCACCGATGAAGGCCGAGGCGATGGCGTCGAGCTCGTAGTTCTGACCGGCCGCCGCGACCGCGGCCCCCGCACGGGAGGTGTTGACGACCGCTGCCAGGCCGGTCAGCAGGCCCATGTTCACGAAGATCATGAAATTGACCTTCTTGGTGTTCACACCGGACAGCACCGCGGCGGACAGGTTGCCGCCGATGGCGTAGATGTTCCGGCCGAAGACCGTGTTGGCCATGAGGAACGAGTACAGCAGCACGAGGACCGCGACAATGATCAGCACGATGGGGGTGCCGCCGGAGCTCTTGGCCAGCAGGTAGGTGATGTACCCGATGATGCCGCCCGCCACGACGATCTTGATCAGGAAGGCCACGAAGGGCTCGACCTTCAGGTCGTTGCGGATGAGGGCCGCCCGGGTCCTGAACTGGCTGACGACCAGGCCCGCGATGGCGATCCCGCCGATGAGCAGGGTCAGGGCGTCCAGTTGACCGACGAAGCCCAGGGAGTTCGGCAGGGAGTTGTTGCTGATCCCGTTGAAGCCCTCGGGCAGACCCGCGACGGTGGTCCCGACGATGACGATCGCCAGACCGCGGAACAGGAGCATCCCGGCGAGGGTGACGATGAACGCCGGGATCCCGACGTAGGCGACCCAGAAGCCCTGCCAGGCGCCGATGACACCGCCGAGGAGCACCGCGAGCACCACGGCCAGGAGCCACGGGATGTTGTAGTCGGTGATCATCAGGGCGCAGGCGCCACCGACGAACGCGACGACGGACCCGACGGACAGGTCGATGTGTCCCGCGACGATGACCATGACCATGCCGATGGCCAGGATCAGCACGTAGGCGTTCTGCTGGATCAGGGCCGCGACGTTGTCGGGGTAGAGCAGCTTGCCGTCGGTGAGGAACTGGAAGAGGATGACGATCACGGCCAGAGCCGCCATCATCCCGTACTCCCTGAGATTGTGGCTCAGGTAGTTCCTCATCGAGCCCTGCGACCGGGCGCTCTTCTGGGCCCTTCTCTGGGTGGTGGACGCGCTCACCGCGATGCTCCGCTCTTCTCCATGGTCATGTAACGCATCAGCCCCTCTTGGGTCGCTTCCGCGCGAGGTATCTCACCGGTGATCCGCCCCTGGCTCATGGCGTAGATGCGGTCGCAGATCCCCAGCAGTTCCGGCAGCTCGGACGAGATGACGACAACGGCCTTCCCCGCGTCCGCGAGGGTGTTGATGATCTCGTAGATCTCGTACTTGGCACCGACGTCGATGCCGCGGGTGGGTTCGTCGAGAATGAGGACCTCGGGCTCGGCGAACAACCACTTGCTGAGAACCACCTTCTGCTGGTTCCCGCCGGACAGCTTCCCCGAAGGAACATCGACGCTCTCGGACTTGATGTTCATGTCCCGGCGGTACCCGTCCGCCCGGGTGATCTCCTGCGCGCCGTCGACGACACCGAACCTGGAGATCCTGTCCAGTTTCGCCGACGAGATGTTGCGCTTGATGTCCTCGATGAGGTTGAGGCCGTAACGCTTGCGGTCCTCGGTCGCGTAGGCGATCCCGTTCTCGATCGCATCCCGCACCGAGCGGATCCGGATCTCCTTGCCGCGCAGGAGGATCCTCCCACTGATGTTCGTGCCGTAGCTGCGCCCGAACATGCTCATGGCCAGCTCGGTCCTGCCAGCGCCCATGAGGCCCGCGATCCCGACGATCTCGCCGCTGTTCACGGTCATGTGCGCGTTGTCAACGACGACACGTGTGCGGTCGATGGGGTGGTGGACGGTCCACCTCTCGATACGCAGCACCTCGTCGCCGATGACCGGCGTGTGTTCCGGGAAACGGTGCGCCAGGTCGCGACCGACCATCCCGCGGATGATGCGGTCCTCGCTGACGGGCTCGATCCCGTGCATGTCCAGCGTCTCGACACTCATGCCGTCACGGATGATCGTCGTGGTGTCGGCGATCGCCGCGATCTCGTTGAGCTTGTGCGAGATGATGATGCACGTGATCCCCTGACTGCGCAGGTGACGGATCAGGTCGAGCAGGTGGGCGCTGTCATCGTCGTTCAGGGCAGCGGTCGGTTCGTCGAGGATGAGCAGCTTCACCCGCTTGGAGATGGCCTTGGCGATCTCCACGAGCTGCTGCTTGCCGACACCGATGTCCATGATCTTGGTGTCGGGATTCTCGGCGAGGCCGACCCGGGCGAGCAGCAGGGACGCCTGCTTGTTCGTCTCGGTCCAGTCGATGACGCCCCTTCTCACCCGCTCGTTGCCGAGGAAGATGTTCTCGGCGATCGACAGGTACGGGCTCAGGGCGAGTTCCTGGTGGATGATGACGATCCCGCGCTCCTCGGAGTCGCGGATGTTCTTGAAGCTGCACGCTCTGCCCTCGAAGACGATGTCGCCCTCGTAGCTGCCGTGCGGGTACACCCCGCTGAGAACCTTCATCAGGGTGGACTTTCCGGCACCGTTCTCGCCGCAGATGGCGTGGACCTCGCCGCGCCGCACCGAAATGGTGACGTCCTGCAGGGCTTTGACACCGGGGAAGGTCTTGGTGATCCCTCGCATTTCGAGGATGGGCGTTGTTTCGGGAGACATGGGAACCCGTTCGCTCCTAGATGGTCGGACCCAGCGGATCGGCCGGGGCGTCGCCGTGGGCGTCGCCCCGGCCGATCTCAGGTGGGCAGGTACCGCTGCAGACCGAACGTTTCCGTTACAGACCGATCTTGTCGGCGGTGACGAACCCGGAGTCAACCAGCTTCTTCTTCACCTCGTCCTTGACGACGACCTCGGGCGGCAGCAGGTAGGACGGGACGACCTTGACACCGTTGTCGTAGCTCTTGGTGTCGTTGACCTCGACGGTCTCGCCCTTGACGATCTGGTCGACCATCTTGGCGACCTGGTCACCGAGGGTACGGGTGTCCTTCCAGACAGTCATGGACTGCTTGCCTGCGAGAATGTTCTTGACGTTGGCCGCGTCGGCGTCCTGGCCGGTCAGCACGGGCCAGTCCTTGCCGACCTTGTAGTTGTGGGAGTCCAGGGACTGGGCGATGCCCAGGGCCAGGGAGTCGTTGGGCGACAGGACGACGTCGACCTTCTTGCCACCGGTGTAGTACGAGTTGATCCGGTTGTCCATCTCGGACTGGGCCTTCTGCGAGTTCCAGCCGTCGATACCGACGCTCTTCCAGTCCTCGTTGCTGTTCAGCTTCTTGCCCGAGGGAATGACGAGCTTGCCGCTCTTCACGTAGGGCGAGAGAACGTCCCAGGCCCCGGAGAAGAAGAACTTGGCGTTGTTGTCGTCGGGGGACCCGGCGAAGGGCTCCAGGTTGAACGGACCCTTGCCCTGGTCGAGGCCGAGCTGCTGGACGATGAACTCGCCCTGGAGCTGACCGACCTTGTAGTTGTCGAACGTCGCGTAGTAGTCGACGTCCTTGGTCTCGTTGATCAGACGGTCGTAGGCAATGATCTTGATCTTCTTCTGGGCGGCCTTCTGGAGGACCGGGCCGAGAGCGGTACCGTCGATCGACGCGACGACCAGGACCTTCGGGTCCTGGTTGATCATGTTCTGGAGCTGCGTGATCTGCTGGTCGACCTTGTTGTCGGCGAACTGCAGCGAGGTCTCGTAGCCGGCCTTCTTGAGCAGGTCGTCCAGGTGAGCGCCGTCGTTGTTCCAACGCTCAAGGCTGCGGGTCGGCATCGCGATACCGATCAACTTCGAGCCGCTGTCGTCGCCGGTCCCCTCGGACCGGCTGTCGCTGCAGCCGGTCATGGCGGTCGCCAACGCGGCCACGCCGAACGCGGCCAGGAGTCTGGTACTTCTGCGCATCTTTACGCTTCCTCTCCCCGGAACGGGCCCCGACACCAAGGACCTCGGTACCGATCGGCAGGGCTGCCGCTGTTGGTGCCCTGCGTTTGTTGGTTGCTGAAACGTACTCGAGAGAACCCCCCCGTCACCCGGGACGGCCCGTAACAGTTGCGCAACATTCGACGCGCTGGCCGGACGACTCCCCGCCCATACAGGCCTTTATCCTCCCGTAGGACTCACATTGTCGCGACCGCTCGTCCCCCGAAGCCCATATTGCGGCATCTGTCCCGAGCAGAACTTGCCCACCGAGGAGGATCACCGGGTAATATTTGTTGCGTGATCTAACTAATGCGATTGCCGTGTCCGGGACCTCCACGGTTCCCGTATCGACCCTCCGGCGAGGGAGCTTGATGCCCGATCGGGAGAAACTGTCCGGCCTCGGTCCGTGCTCACGGACCGAGGGCCAGCGTCGCCGCAACCTCTCCCTGGCCCTGGACTGCGTGGCACGGGAGTCCGGGAGGATCTCCCGGGCCCGGATCGCGGCCGGGACGGGACTCAACCGATCGACGGTGGGCAGCCTCGTCGACGAGCTCGTCGGCGGTGGTCTGGTCCACGAAGTGGGGCAGGCCGGCACCGCCCGGGTCGACGAGGGGGGGCCGGCGCCCGCAGCGAGGGCGGGCCGTCCCCCGACCGTCCTGGCGCTGTCCCCCCGGGGTCCGGTCGCCCTCGGACTGGACGTGAACGTCGACTACGTCGCCGCGTGCCTGGTGGACCTCGCCGGCTCCGTCCGCTATGAACACGTGATCGCCCAGGACCAGCGCGGGCGCACGATGACGGACGTTCTGAACAGGGTCTGCCATCTCGCACAGGACGCGCTGCGGGCCGTGACGGGCGGCGGGCGCGCCCTGTGCGGAACAGCGGTCGCCGTTCCCGGGCTCGTCGACCTGTCCGGGGGGATCCTCGCCCTCGCACCCAACCTCGGGTGGCAGGACCTGGACGTCGTGAAGGTCCTGAGGCACCAGGGGATGCCGGACCCCATCACCCTGGACAACGAGTCCAACTTCGCGGCCCTGTCCGAAACGGAACTCGTCCGCGACCGCGAGAGCTTCCTCTACGTCAACGGCCAGTTCGGGGTCGGCGCCGGGATCGTGATCGACGGCGAGCTGTACCGCGGGCAGCACGGGTGGAGCGGGGAGATCGGCCACACGATCGTGGTCCCGGACGGTCCGGAGTGCGCCTGCGGGCGGCGTGGCTGCCTGGAGACCTACGCCGGCCACGAGGCCGTCCTGCGCGCGGCCGGGCTGCGGCATCCCGCCAGCACGAGCCTTGGCCTGCGCCCGACGGTCTCCTTGATCCGGGAACGCGCCGAGCACGGTGACGCCCGGACCGTCGAGGCCCTGCGGCACACGGGCACCGTGCTCGGCGTCGTGGTCGCCGGGTGCCTGAACATCCTGGACATGGACAGGGTCGTCCTCGGGGGGATCTACCGGGACCTGTCGCCCTGGATCGCGCCGGCCGTCGGCAGGGAACTCGCGTCCAGGATCTGCACGATCGGCCGGCCGCGCCCTGCGGTGAAGGTCGCCCGCCACGGCGCGCAGGCACCGGCACTCGGCGCGGCGAGGTCGGTCGTCCGTGACCTGATCAGGGACCCGGTCCTCTGGCTGGCCAGAGCCGGCAGGACCGGGCGGCCGACGGCCGGCCCGCCGTAGGGCGTGTTTCGCCGGCTCCTCCACGGCACCGCGCCCGGTCGTCCGGCGCCCCGGGGCGTTCTCGCCGGGGCCGGGCCGAACCGCTGCCGGCCCCTCCTGCGGCCTTCCGGGACACCCGAGGCGACCACGCGCAGCACCGACGGAATTCCGCAGCACGCCCCGTAGTGCCCGGCCCGCAGGCTCCCGAGCCGTGGCCGGCGGGCCGCACGCCCCTCTCCCGTGCCCAGGTCGCGGGGTCAGCGGGAGGCCGGATCCGGGTACCGAGCCGGGTACCGCTCCCCCACGACCCGGTCCCCGAGCCCCTCCAGCTCCTGGAGGGCCTCCCCGTCCAGGACCAGGTCGGCGGCGAGCGCGTTCTGGGTGACGTGTTCGGGACGGCGGGCCCCCGGGATCGGAACGACGGGAACCCCGAGCGGCTCGGCCCGCGAGTGCACCCAGGCGAGGGCAACCTGGGCGGGGGCGAGGCCGCGGCGGTCCGCCACGGACCTGACGACGTCGACCAGGAGCCTGTTGGACTCCTCCGCCGCTCCCGACAGGCGGGGGAAGGCCGGGCGCAGGTCCGTCGGGTCGAGGGCCCGCACGTCCATCCCGGTCAGGTAGCCCCGCCCCAGCGGGGAGTACGGCACCAGGGCGACGTCCAGTTCCCGCAGGGTTTCTGCCACCTGGGTCTGCGGGTCGCGGGCGAACAGGGAGTACTCGCTCTGGACCGCGGTGATGGGGTGGACGGCGTCGGCCCGGCGCAGCAGCTCACCGTCGACCTCCGACAGGCCCAGGCAACGGACCTTGCCCTCGGTGACCAGCTCGGCCATGGCCCCGACGGTCTCCTCGATCGGCGTGTTCTGCGGCGGCCGGTGCAGGTAGTACAGGTCGATGACGTCGACACCGAGCCGGCGCAGGGACGCCTCGGCGCTGGACCTGACGTAGGCGGGTTCCCCGCGCATCACCCTGGCGTTGTCCCCCGCGGAACGGTCGACGCCGAACTTGGTGGCGATCTGGACCTCGTGCCGGCGGCCGGCGATCGCCTCGGCCAGGAGTTCCTCGTTGTGCCCCCTGCCGTACATGTCGGCGGTGTCCAGGAGGGTGACACCGAGGTCCAGGGCGTGTCGAACGGTCGCGATGCACTGCTGCCGGTCGGCCGGACCGTAGAACTCGCTCATGCCCATGCATCCCAGTCCCTGGGCCGAGACGGTCAGTCCTGCGAGTCGCACAGTTCGCATCCGGTGTCCTCCCCCGCCACGACCGCGGCCCGGCGGTAATACTCGATCTTGTACTCGACGAGTGACAGGCAGTCGTTCTGAACGGCGAGGGCCCGCAGGAGCCGGCGTCGGAGTTCCAGGAACAGTTCCAGCCGCTCGGCCTCGGTCCCCGGCCGGCGGGCCAGCTCCGCGTAGCGCTGCATGTCCTTCACTGGCATCCCGGTGGCGCGCAGGCGCGAGAGCAGCATGATCCGGTCCAGGTCGGACCGGGAGTACCGCCTGCGCCGGTCGCTGCCCCTGTCGACCCGTTCGATCAGTCCGATCCGTTCGTACCAGCGCAGGGTCGTCTGGGTGAGCCCGCACAGCTCGGCCGCCTCGCGAGTCGTCCAGTGGCTCGTGCTCATCACCGGACCGACGCTAGATCCTGGAGTGCGCTCCAACGCAAGGAGTGTCCGGTGCCCGTCCCGGGGAGGGCGCCGGCCCGTCCGGGGGAGGGGAGGGCGCCGTCACTCGACCCAGCCGGTGGCTCCGATCTTGGCCGGGTCGCCGGGCTTGCTGCCGGAGGCCGCCTTCTTGGTCATGGTGTACATCCGCACGACCCCGGATCCGTCCCTGCCCACGACGTCGGGCCTGGAGTCGCCCGTCACGTTCTTCAGCGTCAGCGTCAGCCCGGACCAGCCCGATCCGACCTTCAGACCGGTCCCCACGACGGCGTTGGGCCGGGCCCTGCCCGTCGCCGGGTACAGGCGCAGCACCCCCGAGCCGTCCCGGGCGAGGATGTCGGCCCTCCCGTCCCCGGTCAGGTCCCCGACCAGCAATTTCTTGTCCGAGAACCCCCCGGCGATCCGTACGGCCCCGGCGGTGACGGTTCCGGCGGCCCCCCTGCTGGTCGAGGGGTGGATCCGCAGCACCCCAGAGCGGTCGATGGTGACGACGTCGGGTTTGGAGTCCCCGGTCAGGTCGGCCTTCGAGCTGACGACGGTGTGGGCGGAGGTGCGCTCGGTGCCGGCGAGGG
>Ga0316579_10000970_pt1 | contig 10038 bp, 10 predicted proteins | sample J5NA_2_FD_203074 | JGI IMG/M metagenome (GOLD analysis project Ga0316579, IMG submission 203074) | Rhizosphere microbial communities from salt marsh grasses in Alabama, United States - J5-7_160517rDrA | ecosystem: Host-associated > Plants > Roots > Rhizosphere | place: USA: Alabama | collected...
GGTTTACCCCCACTTGGGTACGCCTGGTGGATAACAGCCGGGGATTTGGGTTTAAACAGGAATGGCAGGAGGTTAGATCTGATGAAGATAGGGACCAGATAGATCAATGGCAGCAAATTTTCATCCATAGTAAAGGAGAAAGCGAACCTGGTGGCTGACAGGGATATGGAGAAGGCTGCACTAAGGGGCGAGCCATCCTATGTCTGGCGCAGCGGACAGGAACGGCGTCTGCAAATGATCCAAAGTTCGGCTGCTGAACGGTTATCCGGGCGTATTCTTGAAAATGGATGCGGCGTGGGCATTTACCTGGACCGTCTGTCTGAGAAAAGCCAGCTTGCAGTTGGATTGGAATTTGACCTGCCGCGCGCAAAGCAAGCCCATCAGAATGCACCCCATATCCTGAATGCCGCAGGGGAGAACCTTCCCCTGCCAGCTGAGAGATTTGATTTCATCCTCAGTCATGAAGTCCTCGAACATGTGCATGATGACCGTAATTGCGTAGAAGAAATGGTACGCGTCCTGGCTCCCGGCGGCAGATTGGCAATATTCGTTCCAAATCGTGGTTATCCCTTTGAGACACATGGTATCTACTGGAGAGGTGAGTACCATTTTGGCAATATCCCGCTGGTGAATTACCTGCCGCACAAAATACGAGACCGCCTGGCACCGCACGTACGCGTTTACACCAGTAAAGACCTTCAGATTCTCCTCTCTGGTTTACAGGTGCAGTTAATTGAGCACAAGATCATTTTTGGCGCATATGATAATATCATTGCGCGCTGGCCCAGATTCGGGCGAATAATACGGGGTGGGTTACAAAATCTAGAGGATTCACCTGCCAGGATATTTGGCTTATCGCATTTCGTAGTACTGGAAAAGATCTAGGTTTTGACTCTAATTGAGCCGGAAATCGTAAATTCCATTCTTCAAGGGCCATTCATGACCGCATGCTCTGCACACAAACGCGGCAGGAGTAGTTTCAAAATCTGATTGATCGCAGATGATGCATCGAAAAATTTTGTCTGGGGGGGTGATAGGGGTTTTACCGATAGCGGATGTGGCAACAAAAACGCTGGGAGTGAACTGCCACCAATTTCCGGTCAGCTGGGCAAGGCCATCCATCTTCACCAGGATGTCTAGGGGAATCAGGCGTTTTAAAATCCCCAAACGAAAATGCGATACCGTCAGCTGGCGAGTGATTGTAAAATCACTCTGCTTCAACCAGTGGCGGATGGATTTGGGGTGGAAATCAAAGTTGAGTTCGGTAAATTCTATGGCTTCTGGTGTGAAAGGGCTCCAGGACTGGCGTCTCAGCAGGTAGCGCAATATCGCTTTCAGATTCTGCTTGTTGGCATATTCCAGAATAAAGGTTGCTCCGGGCTGGAGAGCAAAGCGGATTTGCTGCAGGGCGAGCTGAGGCTCTGCCATGTGGTGCAGGGTGCGGATCATGGTGGCGCTATCAAAGATGCCTGGTGAGAAAGGCAGACGATAGACGTCAGCAGCAACATAAATATACCGGTCGTCTCCACCAAGATTTGCCTGAGCTTGCTGGAGCTGCGTGGCTGAATAATCTACCAAAACCACTTTCTCAATGGCCTGGTAACGGGTGGTATTCCGCCCAGCCCCAGCGCCAATCTCCAGCATCAAGTTTCCTGACTTCGGCAACAAGCGGCTTAATGCCAACGCTTCAACCTGATCCTCATACTCACGATCACCCATTTCCCAGAAAACAGTCTGGTAATCTGATCCTTCGTAATCACATACTGGGGGTTTTTCAGGTTTGGTCATAAATGAAAAAGCACGCAAACTGTGGATTGATTGGTTCGCGTGCCCTTTTATAGCACAGATTTCGGAGCTTAAAGCGCTCGATTCTTCGAAAATCAGGCTGGTGCGATGGCTATATCTTCTTCGAACTTGGTTTCCAGTGTGTGGCCATTATAGCCGCGACCGAATGCGCGGTAATTAAATCCCAGCGCACGTAGTTTTTCTGGCTCGTAGATGTTTCGCCCATCAAACAAAACCGCCTTGTTCATCAGGTCCCTGACGCGTACCAAATCAAGGTTCTTAAACTCATTCCACTCGGTGACGATTACCAGTGCATCGCAACCAGTTGCCATTGAGTATGGATCCTCGGCCATCTCGACATCTGGAAGCAGCGGTTTGGCGACGGTCATGGCGACCGGGTCGAAAGCGCGCACCTTGGCCCCTCGTGCATGAAGGGACTCGGCGATATCGATTGAAGGAGCATCACGCATATCATCCGTATTCGGTTTAAATGACAATCCCAGTAAACCGATTGTGCACCCATCGAGGTCGCCCAGCATCTCCTGCAGGCGATCAGCAACCATCGGCCGGCGATCATTATTGATATCCATAACCGCATTCAACAGCTGGGGGTGGCGTCCTTTCTCCGCAGCCATATAAGCCAGGGCTTTGACATCCTTTGGAAAACAGGAACCGCCGTAACCCAGGCCAGCGTCAAGGAAGAAATGTCCAATGCGTTTGTCGTAACCCATACCAACGGCAACTTCCTTGATATCGGCACCCAGCTCCTCGCAAATATTGGCGATCTCGTTAATAAAAGAGATCTTGGTAGCCAAGAACGCGTTGGAGGCATATTTGATCATCTCAGCAGTGCGCAGGTCGGTGATCACGATCGGCGCTCGCAGGGGCAGGTGCAGGCGTGCTACGCGTTCAGCGGCTTCATGATCTAATGAACCCAGCACGGTACGATGGGGGTTCATAAAATCGCTGATCGCAGACCCTTCTCGTAAGAACTCCGGGCAGGAAACCACAGAGAATTCAATCGGTTGTGGCTGGTGGTTGGAAATGATTTCCGCTACCCAGTCACCCGTACCGACTGGTACTGTGGACTTGTTGATGATGATCAGGGGTTCAGTCATTTCAGCTGCAATTGCTTGGGCAACAGCAGCCACGTGCCTGAGATCTGCTTCGCCATCAACACCGGAAGGGGTGCCTACAGCGATAAAGGCAAATTCTGTTCCATTCAAAGCTTCAGGATAAGATGTGGTGAATGACAAACGTCCAGCGCGTACATTCCGTTCGACGAGCTCTTCCAATCCGGGTTCATAAATAGGCATTTCCCCGCGGCGCAGACCTTTTATCCGCTCTTCGCTAATATCCAGGGCAACCACGCGGTTTCCAAGATCTGAAAAACAGGCGGCGGTTACTAATCCGACATAACCAACACCAATGACACATATTTGCTTCATAAAATTTCCTCCAAATACCAGTTTTTAATAAATCGCGGGGACATTTAAGTTAAACAAACGATGAATCTCTCTTGATCGCTCATTTCCTCCCCGTTTTATGTTGAAATATACAAATTTTCATCATAATATATAACGTCGGTACCTTGCTTTTATTACACATAATAAGACAAAATTACACGTAAAAGATCATCCCGGGGCGATGACCTCTGTCACTTGTAAATTGGGTGAAAATACTCTAAAATATCGCTGATTGGACCAAATTATAATACCTAAAAGGAAAAAATTGCTATGCAAATTACTCGCCAAGCTGATTATGCCATGCGTGCAGTTGCCTACCTGGCGAATCTAGGCCCACAACAAAGGGCAGCAACCAGCCAAATTGCTGAAGACCAACAAATACCCCCTTCGTTTTTAGCTAAAATCGTCTCCCAGCTCTCAGTAGCAGGACTGCTTCAGACTTCGCGCGGGGCGCGAGGTGGGGTTTCGTTGGCTCGATCACCAGGGGAAATTTCATTCCTGGAAGTTGTTGAAGCGATTGATGGGCCAATTTTACTCAATGAGTGTGTAGTTGATTCTTCCGCCTGTACTTTTGGTGAAACTTGTTCACTGCGCCCGGTTTTCTGCGAAGCACAGGCTGATCTTGTGAATCGTTTGGAATCCACTTCTTTCCTGACCGTAGTCGAAACCAACGGAAAAGAGGCTGTCCGATAAAACAGCTAACAAAATAAAAAGGTTTATCACTGATCCGCCTTCCTATTCCGAATTTTGCGGTATGATGGTAACGAAACGAGGTATGTAATGCCAAGTGGATTACCGATCGATCGCCAATGGGTTTTTGTTCTGGATGATGGGAGTCCGGTTGTTGATTGGGGTGATGACCTGATACAAGACCTGCTTAGTGGTGACTTCCTGGAAAGCAATCGGGAAGATCCTGGCCATCCAATTAGGGACGATGAGCTCGAATTGTTGAAGCGGGCTGGACGTATTGAACGCTTCGATTCTCGCCATGTGTATATTTTTTCATTGCCAGAACGCCCAAGACCGACAATCGAATAACGTATTTCACTGATTTTTTTACAAAAATTCCCCTTCCGGCGTATAATCCAAACCGGGAGGGGTTCTCTTTTTATATGAAGGAGTGGTTTATGATCGAGAAACGTGTTGTACGTGCTCCGAGAGGTACACAATTACACTGTAAATCGTGGTTGAGCGAAGCTCCATACCGCATGATCCAGAATAATTTGGATAGCGAAGTAGCTGAACGTCCTGAGGATCTGGTGGTTTATGGAGGCCGCGGTCAGGCAGCACGCTCTTGGGAAGCTTACGATGCAATCCTGGAGAGCTTACTCAATTTGGAAGATGATGAAACCCTGCTGGTGCAATCCGGAAAACCAGTAGCAATCTTCACCACTCATCCAGATGCCCCTCGGGTGCTGATCGCGAATTCAAATCTGGTGCCTCATTGGGCAACCCAGGAGCATTTTGATCACTTGGCGGCTCAGGGGTTGATCATGTATGGGCAGATGACAGCTGGCTCGTGGATTTATATCGGTACGCAGGGGATCCTGCAGGGGACTTACGAGACTCTTGGTGCCTTGGCGCGCCAGAGAGGCTGGCCATCATTAAAAGGTAAGTTCGTCCTCACGGCTGGCTTAGGCGGCATGGGGGGCGCACAACCCTTGGCGATCACCATGAATGAAGGCATTGGCCTGGTAGTGGAAGTTGATCCCGAACGGGCAAAACGACGCCTGGAAATTGGTTATATTGACCTGGTGGTGGATACGCTCGAAGAAGCGATGACCCTGGTGGAAGAAGCCGTAAATGCGGAAACCCCCCAATCGATCGGCTTGATCGGTAATGCTGCTGAGATATATCCCGAGCTCGCCTTGAGGGGGGTTGTTCCAGATGTGGTTACTGATCAGACTCCCGCTCATGATGTACTGATGTATATCCCGGCCGGGATGAGTGTTAGTGAAGCAAATCGCCTGCGTGAGGATGATCCCGACGATTACTGGCGCCAATCCATGGCTTCAATGGCCAAGCACGTCGAGGCGATGCTCGCGTTTCAAAAAGCCGGGGCGGAGGTATTCGATTATGGAAATAACCTGCGCCAAAGAGCATTCGATTACGGTCTCAAGGAGGCATTTAATTTCCCGGGGTTCGTCCCCGCCTACATCCGGCCGCTGTTCTGTGAAGGAAAGGGTCCCTTCCGCTGGGTGGCACTGTCTGGGGAAGCAGAAGATATTTACACGACTGACCAGGTGATCAGGGACCTGTTTCCCAAGGACGAGCACCTGCACCGCTGGTTGCGCATGGCGCGCGAAAAAATTCCCTTCCAGGGATTACCGGCACGGATCTGCTGGCTTGGCTATGGCGAAAGAGTTAAGGCCGGGTTGGCATTCAACGAGTTAGTCGCACAAGGGAAGGTCAAGGCGCCGATCGTGATTGGAAGGGATCATCTCGACTCCGGTTCCGTAGCCTCACCCAACCGGGAAACGGAAGGAATGTTGGATGGGACCGATGCGGTCAGTGATTGGGCGATCCTGAATGCCCTGATCAACGCTGTGGGTGGGGCGACCTGGGTGTCTTTTCACCATGGTGGTGGAGTGGGAATAGGCTATAGCCAGCACGCAGGACAAGTGATCGTAGCAGACGGCACCCCTCAGGCTGCTCAACGCCTGCAGCGGGTGCTGACCACTGATCCGGGGTTGGGGATCGTGCGCCATGCGGATGCAGGTTATCCAGAGGCGATTTTAGCCGCCAGACGGCATGGGATCCGGATGCCGATGCTGGAGGATAAATGAGATCTCCACTTTTATGGTTCGTGATCACCTTGTTGGCCATTATCCTCGTTACTGCTTTGGGTCCGGCAGAAAAATCACTAGGGACCAATGTGCGGGTGGTATATTTACACGGGGCCTGGGTTTGGACGGCATTGCTTTCCATTTATGCAGCTGCAGCGGTCGGGTTGATCGGGTTGATCTCGAGACGCGCAGTTGCTAATTACTGGTCACTTGCATTGGGGCGTACGGGTTTACTTTTCTGGATCACCTACCTGCCTTTATCCCTGTGGGCGATGGAAACGAATTGGAATGGATTATATCTATCCGAACCCAGGTGGCGAGTTGCGATCATTTTTACCATCGGTGGATTAGCGCTGCAGATCGGGATCAGTTTGCTTGAGAACCCCGCCTGGGCATCTGCGCTGAATATTGTGTACATGGTGATCCTCACTTATGTGCTGCAATCCACGGAACAGGTGATGCACCCAGGTTCACCGATCTTTGGATCTGGAGCCTGGCGTATTCAGGTTTATTTCCTGACTCTTCTGGGATTAACCCTATTGGCAGCTTGGCAGCTGGCGCGCCTTTTGTTCGGGATAAAGCACCCTGCAAAAGCACAGGCAGCTTCCTTGAAAGAACAGCTTGCGGAATAAACCCTTTATCTTCCCGCATTTAGAAGATTGTACAAATTCTTTTACAAGTTGAAAATAATTTGAAAACCCGTCTCCGGATTCAGGTATTAATATTTACCGCCACAAGGGTGGTGCTTAATACCATGTTCCGTATGGTTTATCCCTTCCTGGCAGTATTTGGCCGGGGGCTCGGGGTGGATTTACCGACGATGTCCCTCGCTTTGACTTTGCGTGCTTTTACCGGTATCATCGGCCCGTTTCTGGCATCGATTGGGGACAGCCGTGGACGGAAAACCGGCATGCTTTCCGGCCTGGTGATTTTCATCCTTGGCTTGACCTTGGTGATGGTCTGGCCAACTTTTCCGGGATTTCTGGCGGCATTGATCCTGTCCATGTTGGGTAAATACATCTTCGATCCCTCGATGCAGGCATACCTGGGAGACCGGGTGGTTTACCAGCGCCGGGGAAGGGTGCTGGCAATCACGGAATTGAGCTGGTCATTGAGTTTCCTGGTGGGGGTACCGGTGATGGGGTTCCTGATTGCCAGGTACGGCTGGCGAGCACCTTTCCCGGTGCTCGCTTTCCTGGGGTTGATGGCTCTGGGTGTGCTGGCCTGGATGATACCCACCGATAGGATTACAAGGGTCCAGACCATGGGTTTTCGGGGGAATGTACAAAAGATGCTGGCAAATCGCCCTGTCCTGGCAGCCCTGACAATGGCTGTGTTCGTCAGTGCAGCAAATGAAGTGATCAACCTGGTATTTGGTATCTGGCTGGAAAATTCTTTTGGTTTAATCATCGCCGCTCTGGGAGCTGCTGCAGCTTTGATTGGCCTATCAGAGTTAGGAGGCGAATCCCTGGCGGCTGCTTTCACCGACAGGTTGGGGAAACCACTGGCGATCGGAGTTGGCTTGGGCTTGAATTGTCTCGCGGCGTTGGTGCTGCCGATAATGGGGGTTAGCACAGCTGGGGCATTTGCTGGTTTATTACTCTTCTACCTGACTTTTGAATTTGCCCTGGTGAGCAGTGTGCCGATGATGACTGAGGTGATGCCTTCAGCCAGGGCAACCGTGATGGCCTTTGCCACGGCCAGTATTTCCCTGGGTCGTGCACTGGGTGCATTGCTCGCTTCACCATTATTCCTGTTCGGGGAATCTTCAGCGAGGATTCCCGATATTTTACCAAATGCGCTGGCTGCGATCCTCTTGAACACAGCAGCTTTAATTGCACTGCGCTACCTGCAGTTAAGCATCAAGCGCCTGGCGTGATATAATCCCCCTTCGCAGTACTAAGAAATAAGCACGGACAGAAAAGGATCTTAAAGCTAACTGCGAAATGCTATCTTCTAAAGGAAAGCCGTTAATTATTACCGGTGCAGTTCTGCTGGGGGTGATTGCTGTACTGGCGTTAATTTTTATCCCCAAATTTCAGCAACGTTGGACTGAGCCATTAGGTCCAGAATTAGGCCTGGCGACGCGCACACCCACTATTGCAGCTGTGCAGGTTCAAGCAACCAATACCCCTGCAGAAAGGGTTAATCGCACTGAATCGCTTGATCAAGCTGGACAAATCACCCAACCAGTTCAGGCAACCGAGACCGATGAGCCAGTGCCAACCAAGGCACCCCTGTGTGGCGGCCCGCCAGAAATGACCATTTTAGCATTGGGAATTGATGGGAGTGAGGATTACTTATACGGACTTTCCGATGTGATCCGGGTTGTAAAGGTTGACTTTGTCACACCAAGAGTGACCGTACTGGATATGCCGCGCGATTTGTGGGTAGAAATTCCAGGGATTGGAGAAGAACACGGGATAACCCATGGGAAGCTGAACCAAGCTTACTTCTACGGAACACCGGGAATGGGCTACTACGATGGCCCGGGTGCCGGGGCAGGACTGCTCGCCAGGACACTGGATTTGAACTTTGACCTGCCAGTCGATCATTACGGTGCGGTCAATATGCAAACTTTCGTGAAGCTGGTGGATGCGGTTGGAGGTATTGATATATACCTTCCCACGGATATGGATGGTACTCCGGTGGATGATAAAACCGAAGATATGGGATACTTCTATGCGGGGCAGCAGCATTTTACTGGGGATCAAGCTTTACGCTTCTCTCGCATCCGCAAACGCTATAATGTTTTTACGCGCGCCAGTAACCAGAACATGGTGCTGTGTGCATTAAAAGATAAAGTAACCAGTCCCGCAGTAATCACAAAGATCCCCCAAATGATCAGCGCCTTCAAGGACGCAATTCTTACGGACCTGAGCCCTGAGCAGCTGTTGCAACTGGCGTGTCTTGTACCTTCTCTGGGTTCTGAGAATTTAATTTTTGCTGGTATACCGGAAGAACTATTAACTCCGGGACGGGTATACAGCCCCCAGCAAAAGGCGGAGACGTTCATCTGGGAGATCGATGATGAAGTTATCCATGAGATCATCGAAGAATTTAAGGCTGGCACATTGGTATCAGATTCGGAAGGAGCAACCTGCCCGTGAAACAAACAAATGACTTATCTGTTGATATAGAAGAAACCAAACAAACTTTGGTTGATTTCATCCGGAGTAAGGTTTCCCGGGCGGGGTATTCCCGGGCAGTCGTGGGTTTATCTGGTGGGGTTGACTCCAGTCTGTCCGGCTACCTGGCTGCCGCAGCGCTTGGCCCGGAAAACGTGATGGCAATCCGTATGCCGTATAAAACTTCTTCTGCTGAATCACTCGATCATGCCCAGCTGGTGATCGACAACCTAGGGGTTAACAGCTTGACAATACCTATTACAGATATGGTCACCCCATTATTTGAACGATTTCCTACTGCAAACCAAATCCGCCGCGGCAATGCCATGGCCCGGGCGCGTATGATCGTCTTGTATGACCAATCACATGCCTTTGAAGGCTTGGTGGTTGGCACGGGCAATAAGACGGAATTCCTGCTCGGGTACACGACCTTGTATGGTGATGCAGCCTGTGCATTCAATCCATTAGGTGATTTGTACAAGACACGGGTGCGGCAATTAGCACGCGCTATGGGTGTGCCAGATGTGATTATCACCAAGCCTCCTTCAGCAGATTTGTGGCTGGACCAGACTGATGAAGGTGAATTGGGCTTCACTTATGAAGAGGTTGACCAGCTACTTTTCCTGTTGGTCGATAAGCGTTATCCTCCGGATGAATGCATCAAGGCCGGATATGATGAACATTTCGTTAAAGCTGTGATCAATTTGATCCGAAAGAATTCCTTTAAACGGGTGATGCCGCCAATTGCAAAACTAAGCGATCAGGAGATTAGCGAGCAATATTTATCCTTTGGTGATTGGGGGAGATAAGCAACCGGGTAGTTTTCACGAAAAGGATGCCAGATAGATAAATCCTTGGTTGTTAAAGGCAGAA
>Ga0316579_10000972_pt1 | contig 10025 bp, 7 predicted proteins | sample J5NA_2_FD_203074 | JGI IMG/M metagenome (GOLD analysis project Ga0316579, IMG submission 203074) | Rhizosphere microbial communities from salt marsh grasses in Alabama, United States - J5-7_160517rDrA | ecosystem: Host-associated > Plants > Roots > Rhizosphere | place: USA: Alabama | collected...
AAGCGACCGGCCTTACGAACTCCATTTCAGCGTGCTGATGGGCAACACTTATGTAACGGATCATCTGGCTGCATTCGGTTGCCCCATAGAGGAAGACAGGGATCTCCTCAGTCGATATAAAATGGAGATCGTTGCACGGGGCGAGCTAAAGGCCTGGATTGAGATGACAGATGGAAAAGCCCGGCTGGCAATTCAGAAGGAAAAAAAAGTTCAATGAAGCGTTGCCGTTAGCGAAGTTTTGATAGCGCCCTAAGTCCGTTAATAATACCTGACACCGACACAGTAACAGATCCGGTGCGCGTCGGATAGATCCTGGCACCATTTTACCCTGGCAAGGGTTGAACTCCGCAACCCCGCACGTTGGTCGATTGCGGAATCTGAATTGGGATGTTTGGCAACGCGGATAAACAGGTCGCTTCCGGGCGTAAGGGGGTGATCTGACTCAAAGCACATGCCGTCCTTACTATGATTGCGCGTCGTCGATTCACACTCATGCCAGAATCGGGTGCTGAAAGAAGAAAACACGATGGGCGCATTCGAAAGGAAGCGATCATCTAATCTTCGCTCTCTTCGTACCAGCATTTTACCCTCCTTTCATTTTTTTTTGCAGTATTTTTTTATCCGATCAAAGGCCAAAAGGATAAGTCTGCTGTTACCATCGGCACCCGTCGCCTCGATTTTGGAATTGCCTTTACCTTTCTCGGACTTTATGCAAAATGTTTAGATGACACAGTTTATCACAATAATGGCGTCACATTTGAAGAACGTAAATACAGTAAATCCTGTATTTGCAGAATTGTATCAATTTAGTTCGATACGCTGTTTGTAATACACCGAAAACGGGTCGCATATACCGGCATGACCCCATTATCCCTGATGGGATTTTAGGTTAATTTTGGTCATAAATGATATGGATGCCTCAATCAAAAACAGAATGGTTCTAATGAAAAATGAAAGGATGATATCATGCGTAGAGATCGTCTGGTCGTCGTCGGCGGGGATGCCGCCGGCATGAGCGCGGCTTCGCAGGCGCGACGTCGCGAACCGGAACTTGAGATTATCGCTTTCGAGCGCGGTGCCTATACGTCATACTCTGCCTGAGGAATTCCGTATTACGTCGGCCGTGTCGTCGACGATATCGATAAGCTGATTGCACGGACTCCCGCTGAATTTCAAGAAAAACACAACATCAACGTCAGAATCCGGCACGAAGTGATCGCCATTGATCCGAAGCAACAACGGGTGCAGGTGCAAAACCTGAAAACCGCAAAAAGATGGTGGGAGCCTTATGATCAGCTAATGATCGCCACCGGAGCGCTTCCGATTCGTCCTGATTTGCCGGGTGCGGACGCCGCAGGAATATACGGAGCCGATACGTTAAAAACCGCTATCACGATAAACGAAATCCTTGATCGTAAACGACCAAAGCGCGCCGTCATTGTCGGCGGCGGCTATATCGGACTGGAGATGGCAGAGGCGCTTATTCTTCGCGGGTTGACGGTTTCTCTGGTGGAACAGGCCGCCGAGGTTATGAACACCCTGGACCCCGATATGGGCGAATTGGTCTCCGCCGCCCTTGAAGAGGCAGGGGTAAGGCTCTACCGCCGGGAATCCCTTGAGGGATTTGATGTCCGAAACAACCTTGTGCGGGCCGTCGTAACCGATCAGAGGGAAATTCCTGCCGATATCGTCATTTTAGGTATGGGGGTCCGGCCGAATAGCGCGCTCGCCGCACAGGCCGGAATTCCGCTCGGTGAAAAAGGTGCTGTCAGAGTCAACAACCGCATGCAAACGCACTTCAAAAATATCTGGTCGGCCGGCGATTGCGTTGAAAGCTTTCATCTGGTCAGCAAAAAACCGTTTTACGTGGCCCTGGGAACGGTTGCCAATAAGCAGGGCCGCGTGGCGGGCATCAATATCAGCGGCGGAACGGCGACCTTTCCGGGTGCGGTCGGAACCGCCATCACCAAGATCTGCGAGGTTGGCGTCGCCCGTACGGGTCTGCAGGAAAAAGAGATTGAGCAACTCGGTCTGGACCATGTCAGCGCTAAAATCAAAAGCAAAACACGGGCAGGGTATTATCCGGAGGCTGAAGACATCACGGTTAAAATTCTGGCCGAAAAGGGCAGCGGTCGGCTGCTGGGCGGCCAGATTGTGGGAAGAGGCGAGGCCGCCAAGCGCATCGATGTTCTTGCAACGGCCCTGCATGCCGGATTTAACGTTCAGGAAATGATTCACCTGGACTTAAGTTACGCGCCGCCCTTTTCTCCCGTCTGGGATCCGGTGCTGATTGCGGTGCGCCAGGTCATAAAAAAAATCGGATAGATTGTTCTATCTTCAAAGGTGAGCCGCTTAAACCCTCCTCCGGTTCACCTCCTTTGCGATTTTTCCCAAAATCAAAGGGATGAGACTGATCCGGCAATTTCTTGATCAGATAAAGCAGAATCGCCGCGGCCGGTCCTACAAAATATCTTTGTTAACGGGGGTCGGGAAATGTATGGCCCTGGCCTTGAAAAGCGCATACGGCCGCGCCTAAAAGCGGCGCTTTTTCGTTTAAAATGACATAAACCGGTATTTGTTGCAGCAGCTCCTTAAATCTTCCTTTATTGATGAAGGATTTTATAAACAGGCCGTCTTTCAGCTTCGGTAAAATCTGTGGCGCTATGCCGCCTCCCAGATAAATGCCGGCCCGGGTCAAACTGATCAGCGCAAAGTTTCCGGCCACTGCACCGAAAATTGAAATGAACACTTCCAGAGCCTCGACACAGATGGGGGCGCTATTTTCCAGGGCCGTTGCCGAGATCACTTTGGCAGGATCTTCGGCTTTCATCCTGTCGGCCAGCCAGCGGGGCTCATTTACCCGAGCGGTTTCACGAAGCCAGTTATAAATGTTTACCAGACCCGGTCCGGAAAGCAACCGTTCCACACTGACGTGCCCTGCAGATTGGTGAAGATGCTGCCACAGCTGAACTTCGATTTTACGCGTCGGTGCAAAGTCGCTGTGGCCGCCTTCCGACGGTAAAACTGTAAACCGCTTTTTGTCGGGTACCAGCAGGGCCATGCCCAGTCCGGTTCCGGGCGCAATGACTCCCATGGGACTGTTGGAAATCGGCTCGCCATGGTTGAGGGCATCCAACTCTTCAGGGGCGAGCACGGCAACCGCATGGGCCATGGCGCTAAGATCATTAAGCAGCCGGACCTGCGGCCAGTTGAAGCGTTTTTTTAATCGTCTTTCAGAAACCTCCCAGGGAAGATTGGTGGTTTGAGAGCGCCCCCGGGCGACCGGTCCGGCAATGCCGAAACAGGCCCCGCATATGGAAGATTTTGTGTCTTTTAAAAATTTTTCCAGAATTGGTTCAAGGCCGGCTGCATCACGGCTGGAATATACTTTGAATGCCTCCAGTTCAGGTCGCTGACTGCCCACGGAAAAAATCCCCAGGCGGGTGTTTGTTCCACCAATATCTCCTGCTAAAACTTTTTTCTTAATCGAAATGCGGGTCATTTTTCGTTTCTCTTTCTGCCCGGTTGCCGGCTTTTAAGTCGCCGCTGCGTCATCTTGCTCCATCTCAATGCGCACGCGCGGCAATGTTGCCGGAAATTTTCGTTGTATGAATTCAATGAGCTTTTCACGCACACGACAGCGTAACTCCCATGCGCCCGGAGAGTCCTGAGCACTCATCAGGGCACGCAATTCCATTGTGCGCTCGTTGGCATTGGTGACCTGTAAGACGCCCACCCGTTGATCCCACTGCGGACAATCGTGCAAAATTTTTTGCAATTCTTCTCTGATCTCCTGAACCGGCAGCGTATAGTCAGCATACAGATAAACACTGCCCAGCAGCTCGGCCGTTGTCCGGGTCCAGTTCTGGAAAGGCTTTTCGATGAAATAGGTAATCGGCACCACCAGTCGGCGCTGATCCCAGATTTTAACGACCACATAGGTCAGGGTAATCTCTTCAATCCAGCCCCACTCGTTTTCAACAATGACCACATCATCGATTCGAATCGGCTGGGTGAATGCAATTTGTATTCCGGCAAACAGGGTAGCCAGACTTTTCTGGGCTGCAAAACCCAGAATAATACCGACAACGCCGGCCGATGCCAACAGACTGAAGCCGATTTGGCGCACGCGTTCAAAGGTCATCAGGATGGCTGCAAAGCTGATAAAAATAATGAGCACGTTGAGCACCCGCTGTATGACGCCGAACTGGGTGTAAACCCGACGCGCCAGGAGGTTGTCCTGCTCCTCCATTTTATACCGACGCAACACCAGCGCTTTGATTAAACCGATAAAGCGTGTTGCAAACCACGCAACCACGGCCATGACCCAGACCAGAAGGAAATGCCGGAAGCCGGCGTCGACATTTGGGGGCAGGCGCATCGCAGGCAAGGCCAGCGACAGAAGAACCGCCGGCAAAAGCGCTCGCAGCGGTCCTTTATAGTAAGTGTGTTGCAATAATTCGCTATCATCTGCAAACCTGCTTTTCCTGCGCCAGCGTTGAAGAAGATAAGATATGACCATTTGGAGACCCACGCCGACCAGTATCGCGGCCAGACCGATTGCCACGGAGATGAGAATATTTTTTATTTCCGACATATGGCGTTCAACCTCTCAATAAAACCCCGATTGATCATCAATTAAAATGCAGAACCCGGTAATTTTAAACCCTGCCGTAGGTTTCGGTCATCTCTCGCAAACGATCGATCATTTCACGCGCAGTCGGGTCCTTGTCAAGACGCCAGTGCCAGTTTCCCCTGGTTTTAGACGGATCGTTCATACGGGCTTCGGCACCCATCCCTAAAAGATCCTGCACGGGAATAATGGCGGTGTTGGCAACGGACATCATGGCCAGGCGGATTATTTCCCATGAAACCTCGGTCGCCGATACCCGGCGCCCCAGGTAGCGGTACAATCGCCTTTTCTCCTCTGCAGACGCCTCGTTTTCAAACCAGCCTCGGACTGTGTTGTTGTCGTGTGTTCCACTGTATATGAAACAATGTTTCACATGATTGTGCGGCAAAAAGGCGCCATCGGGAAAATCGTCACCGAAGGCAAAGAGAAGCACCCGCATACCGGGTAATCGATAGCGGCACATGATTTCCCGGACGTCGGGGGTAATGGTGCCCAGATCCTCGGCGATGATCGGCAGACAGGCGTATTGTTTCATGAATTTGTTTAGAAAGTCATCCACCGGAACCGGAATCCATTTCCCGTTGATGGCGGTTTTTTCAGAAGCAGGCACCTCCCAGTAGGCCACCAGCCCCCGGAAGTGATCAATTCGGACCACGTCGAACAGGCCCAGCTGATGTCCCAGGCGTTGCAGCCACCAGGCATAATCACTTTTTTGCAGCGCGTCCCAGCAATATACCGGATGACCCCACAGCTGGCCGGTTTCGCTGAAATAGTCGGGCGGAACGCCGGAAACGACGCTCGGCCGTCTATCCTCGCCCAGTTTGAACCATTGCGGATATTGCCAGACGTCCGCGCTGTCATAGGGCAGGTAAATCGGTATATCGCCGATGACCTGAATCTGCTTTTGGCGACAGTAGCGCCTCAAATCAAACCACTGTCTGAAAAACAGGTACTGTCGAAATTTCAGCTCCCGAAGGCGGCCGGCGAGTTCATGCCGAACGGCCGACAGCGCGCCGGAATCACGATCGCGGATTTGCAGCGGCCAGCGGTCCCATCGATCTCCGTCATAATAGGATTTCAGGGCCTCGAAGAGAACATACCCATCGAGCCAGCCGGCATGCCGCTGACAGAATCGATCAAATTGATCGTCCCCGCCCCGGACCTGAAACCGATCATAAGCGCGTTCAAGCAGCTTTTCCTTGAAAGCGGCTACGGCTGCAAAATCTACCCGGCCCGCCGGGGAATCGGGGGCCGAATCCAAATCGGTCTTTTCCAGCAGGCCGTCTTCGACCAATCGCTCGGGGCTGATGAGGAGCGAATTGCCGGCAAAAGCGGACGAACTGTGATAGGGCGAATAGTCATGGTCTTTATCAAGCGGTGTCAGCGGCAGGATTTGCCAGAAGCTCTGTTTAGATTCAGCTAAAAAATCAACAAACCGATAGGCCCACGGCCCCATATCTCCGATTCCGAAAGGCCCGGGCAGGGATGTCAGATGAAAAAGAATGCCACTTGACCTGCGATTCATTGGTTATCCTCTCCTAAAAGCAATGCGCACGGAAAATGCTTTAATATATTGCCGATTTTCAAAGATGCATTTTCAGCAAGCGTTTCTCCGGTGAATATGTTTTTCCAGCCAACAACGTTTTTTTCCGTAAAAATGATTTCGGTGTCCCGCCACACCCGTGTACCGTGCGGATTTTGATTTTCTCTGACCAGGCCGGTCAGATGTCGGGGAACCACGGTAATGGCGCAGCGATTTTTATAGATTCGGGCAAAAGCAATCACATGCGCTTTGAATCTGCCGGTCACGGCCAACGGCACATGGGATCCGTGCTGAAAAAGTGCGGTATTTGCGTTTCGCGCTTGAAGTGCCCGGGCAATCAGAAAAACTTTGATGCGTCCATCCTCGCGATTGGCGAGCAGTTCCTCGATTAAACGCAACGAACCGAACGAAGCCTTATTTTGGATTTCTCGCAGAAAGCGTTTGCGCTTTGCAAAGTCCACCGGCCGCCGATTATCCGGATCCACCAGGTGCAGGTCAAAAAGTTCGGAACCCTGATAAAAATCGGGAACGCCGGGAGCGGTGATTTTGATCAATGTTTGCGAAAGTGTATTCCAAATGCCGTAAAAAGCAACCTTTTTGAGAAACGGTAGAAATGCTTCCAGAAACGTACCGCCTGCCAGCGGGTGCAGAATCTTTTGCGCAAAGGATACCAGGGCTTTTTCGTATTTTGCGTTGACCGCCGTCCAGGAAGAATGGATTTTTGCTTCGCGCACAGCCTTGATCAGATAATCGCTGATTCGATCAATAAAAAACGGGCCGGGTGATTTTTCAAACGGAAAGGCGCCCAGCAAGGTCTGATAAAGCAAATATTCCTCATTGGCGTCGGGGACTTCCTCACCGTTGATTCGAATTTTTTTTTCCCGATTCAACGTATGCCAGCTTTTCAGATGATATTCCCATTCCGCGGGCAGTTCGGATAAAACATTGATGCGCGCTCTGACATCTTCACCCCGTTTGGAATCATGGGTCGCCGAGCTGTTCATGGTGTGCGGCCAGTGTTCTGCTCTATTTTTGATAAATACGTGGAAGTCTTCCGGGCGGCAGCCGAATCGGCATGGATCGCCGCCGACTTCATTGAGGGAAACCAGCCGGTTGTAGACATAGAGGGCCGTATCCTCAAAACCCTTGGCTGTCAGCGGAGCCGTCAACTGCTGAAATTTCACGATGATTTTCTCCACAATCTCCGCTGTCTCAGGCGTATCGCTACAAAATTGCCTGCCTGGCTTTCCAAGCAACAATTGCTCGATGAAAGTCAATTCAAACGCCAGCCGGGGGTTGTCGCGCAACGCCGATTTGGTCGCCGCCTGAATGCGGGCACGATCGCTCTTGGACGGATTCTTGCGATCAATATAGGTCCGGTAGACCGGAAACCGCGCTAAAATTTCCGTCAGGCTTTCCCTCAACCGCCGGCGGGTCAAATCACATCCCCAAAGCATGTGGTCGGCCGCCTGCTTGATTCGCTGCACCAGGTTGTCCAGATCGCCGCCCAGTTGATTTCTGAGAACCTGCCGTTTGCTGCGGTATAATATTTTTTCAAAGGGCTCTGTTTGCCCGCTGAAAGCCCCGTAGATTCGGTTGAATTGCTTCTCGTTTTCGACCGCACAGAATAAACCGTTAAGCCGGTGGGTGAAGTCGTATCCGGTTGATCCCTGAACCGGCCAGCCGGCCGGCAACGTCTCCTGCGGTTGAAGGATTTTTTCTGCCAGAATATAGATGTCTCCCAGATGATTTCTGAGCTGCTGAAGGTACCCGCTCGGATCCGCCAGACCGTCAATGTGATCGATGCGCACACCGTTCACGTATCCGTCGTCGACGAGTCTTTTGATCAATCGATGGGTGGTCTCAAATACCTCCCGGTTTTCCTGGCGCAGGCAAATCAACTCGTTAATATCGAAAAAACGGCGATAGTTGATTTCCTCGCCGGCAACCTTCCAGTAACATAAACGAAAAAACTGCTCGCACAGCAATCGCACTAAATCATCGCCGCTTTTTTCTTCCTCCCGGTTTTCTTTGTAAACCTGAAGCATCTCTTCAACGCATTGCCGGATCGCCGCATTGTTGCTGTACAAATTCTCAAGATTGCTTTTTATCCACGCGACGTCGCTGCGACGGCTTTCAGCCTTGTTCGACTCGGGAAGATTTTCGAGACGCTGAACAACATCCACAAAATTCGCATAATCCACATGGTCGTCTCCGAGCTTTTGCCGGATTTTTGCGGCGATCGGCTTCAGCAATTCCGTGTAGGACTCGATTTTCAAAGGCAGTCTCAGGTGATAGTAAGCGGCGACAAAACCGTGGCCGTCGAAATCCAGTTTGATTTCTCCGTCTTGCAGGCATCGAGCGAACCGATGCCCTAAAAACGGTGCCATCAGCTTCGCTGGTGCAGCTTGCTGCGGCGGATCCCATTCGATGTCGAAAAACGTGTAATATTTTGAAAAGGATTTATTTTGCAGCACGTCCATGAGCATCCGGTTGTCGGAATCGAATGCCAGGTGATTGGGGACGATATCCTGCAGCCATCCGATTTTGCTTCTGGCAAGTTTGCGGTGAAGGTCCCTGAAATCAGACCGGTCTCCCAGTTCGGGGTTCAGCTGATTCGGATCTACCCCGTCGTAGCCATGGGGGCTGCCCTTCCTGGCACGGAAAATCGGAGAGGCGTAAATATGAGATATTCCCAGATCAGCCAGGTATGCGGCCAAATGGGCGGCGTGCTGAAACCCGAATTCGGCATTGAATTGAAGACGGTATGTGGCTGTTGGGATTTTCATCCGTCCATTAAGCATTCGAATTTAATTCCGAGTCGTAAAACAATATCGCTAAGGTGAAAATCGAAGTCGGATTCTCATCACCAGGACGTGTTACTCGAAGCGGATCATCAATTTTTCACTCAGGACCTTAAAATTCTCAACCCACCGGGCCGCGTTGTTGCTTCCCTTTTGGGCGTCCTGCCTGAAGTCCGGATAGATATTGCGGGCCAAACGATAATGCAGGTCCTGAACTTTTCTCAGATTCACGTCAAACGGCAGGGCGTAGACCAGCTCAACGCCGGATACCATTTTTTCAAGCAGATCAACCTGCTTCGGGTTGGAACAGAAGCTTTCGGCCGTGAGCTCCAGGCTGGTTCGCAGGGTATATTCCAGGGTATCGGCATCCAGCGGTATTCCGGCCAGATCGGCTTCTTTCAATAGGGTTTGAATGGCCTCGGAATTGAGCTGTTCGCTGGCAAATTCGCGGCACAGTTCGGCATTGACGACAAATTCACCGGCGGCCGCAAGCGCTCTGGGCGGCGGGCTGTTTGAGTCTTTCAAAAAACGCATCAGGGGAACATGGTGTTCGAATAAATGGCGGTAGACGGATAGAGCGTCGGCCTCGGTCGTCTCCAGTATGAGATTTAGAATTTTGCGCTGTTCGTCGCGAAACAGGGACTTCAAAGAGTACCGCGATGATTCAAAGTATTGGTCCTGGATCCGCAGCACCTGCGGAAAATCGGCCTTTTCGAAACTTTCAAAAAATTCTTTTCGCAGGCTTTGATAGCTTTTCGCATCCATATATTCGCGAATACCGCAACCCAGATTGTGATCACCGAAATACATAACCCCGAAATAAAAGCCGGCACTCTCCTGTGTTATACCGGACGCGATGTTCACGCGCCCCAGGGCAAGTTTGGCCTTGCCGGCCTCAGCACTGTGGTAGTCGCGGCGGGAAGCCTGGTAACAGAAAATTGCCGCCTTCTCGGGATAGTCTTCAAACAGGGAGCTGACGGCATAATGGGCGGCCACCTTTCTGAGGTCAACCATGGCTGGCTTGACGAATTTTTCAAAAATACGA
>Ga0316579_10000973_pt1 | contig 10022 bp, 9 predicted proteins | sample J5NA_2_FD_203074 | JGI IMG/M metagenome (GOLD analysis project Ga0316579, IMG submission 203074) | Rhizosphere microbial communities from salt marsh grasses in Alabama, United States - J5-7_160517rDrA | ecosystem: Host-associated > Plants > Roots > Rhizosphere | place: USA: Alabama | collected...
GGACGGTTTTGTCGATTTTTACTATATTGGCGCTGAATCGGGTTTCAATAACAGTTTCACGGGGCAGGGCGCCGGGCTGTCGGGAAACAACAAGGGTTTTCTGAGCGAACACAACGAGGCATTCGACTTTTCCGGCTACGCGGGTTTTACCATTGCGGTTTCCGCAAACGATATTCTGGATTTCAGTTTCACCAGCGATGACGCCACCGCACTCACGCCGGTAGACAACCTGCACGGTACCAACCTGCAGGGTCTGGGCATCTACTTTGACAGCAGCAACGCCGATCCGCTGCAACAGATCGTGCTCGGCTACGACGATCAGACCATTGACGATGACAACGACTTTGAGGATATGCTGGTGCGGGCCGACTTTCGACCCGGCCTGCCCGGGCCTGGAGCGGACGTATCCACTGTGCCTTTGCCGGCTGCGGTCTGGTTGTTCGGTACCGGCCTGGCGGCCCTGGGCGGTCTGGCCCGCCAGTCTGCACGCCGCCGTCACTGATCACCGCGGGCAAACGCTCCCGCCTGATAACGGACCAGCAGGCGGGATTTGGAGGGCCGGTGACGGGGTATCCGCACCGGCGCTCATTCAGAGGATGACCTGGTGGCGGCGTTTGCGTAAAATCGCCAGCCATGAACCTGAATTTTCTGGATTTTGAACAGCCCATCGCCGAACTCGAGGCAAAAATCGAGGAGCTGCGCTATGTGGGCGACGATGCCGAGATCAATATCAACGAGGAAATCGGCCGCCTGCAGGCCAAGAGCCAGGCGCTGACCGAATCGATTTTCTCCAACCTCGATGCCTGGCAGATTTCCCAGCTGGCGCGTCACCCCCAACGGCCGTACGCACTGGATTACATCCAGCGGATGTTTGGCGACTTCGAAGAACTGCACGGCGACAGGGCCTTCGCCGACGATCCGGCCATTGTCGGTGGCGTCGCGCGCCTTAATGATCGCCCGGTGATGGTAATCGGGCAGCAGAAGGGGCGCGATACCAAGGAGAAAATTCATCGCAACTTCGGCATGCCGCGTCCGGAGGGTTATCGCAAGGCACAGCGCCTGATGGAGATGGCGGAACGTTTCCGCTTGCCGGTGCTGACCTTCATCGACACACCCGGCGCCTATCCCGGCATCGATGCCGAGGAGCGCGGCCAGAGTGAAGCCATCGCCCGTAACCTGTACGTGATGGCGGGTCTGAAAACCCCGGTTGTCTGTACCGTGATCGGCGAGGGCGGTTCGGGCGGGGCGCTGGCTATCGGTGTCGGTGATCGCATGCTGATGCTGCAGTACAGCATCTACTCGGTGATTTCACCCGAGGGATGTGCCTCGATCTTGTGGAAAAGCGCCGACAAGGCGGCGGATGCCGCCGAGGCAATGGGTGTGACCTCCGAACGCCTGAAAGAGCTGAACCTGATTGATGACATCATCGAGGAACCCCTGGGTGGCGCGCATCGCAACCCGGATGAAACGGCCGAACGGCTCAAAACCCGTCTTGTCGACCAGCTCGACCAGCTGAGCCGCCTGCCCACCGATCAGCTGATCGCCGCGCGCTACCAACGCCTGATGTCCTACGGTGAGTATCTCGAAAAGTGAGGCGCGCCTCGAGTCGCTGCTGAACCGGCTTCCGGCGGCACCACACTACTGTATCGCCTACAGCGGCGGGGTCGATTCCCACGTGCTGCTGCATTTCCTCGCCTCCCGGATCGACCGCCTGCAGGCCGTGCTCACAGCGGTACATGTCGATCACCGGATCCAGCCGCAGTCCGGGGACTGGGCAAAGCATTGCCGCGCGGTGTGCGCACAACTCGGGGTGCCTTTCGACGTCCTGCAGGTCGACGGCCGCCCCGTGGCCGGCGAGAGTCCCGAAGCGGCGGCACGCCGTGTGCGCTACCAGGCGCTGGCAGACTGGCTGCCCGCGGACGCGGTGCTGCTGACCGGCCAGCATCGGCAGGACCAGGCCGAAACCCTGGTGCTGCAATTGTTCCGCGGCGCCGGGCCGCGCGGGCTTGCGGCGATGCCGTCAGTGGCACCGTTCGGGGCCGGGCGGCTGGCGCGCCCGCTACTGGAGACCAGCCGCGGGGAAATTCTCGCCTACGCCCATGCGCAGCAGTTGTGCTGGGTCGAAGACCCGAGCAACGCTGATACCCGCTACGATCGCAACCTGCTCAGGCATGAGCTCATGCCGCTGGTTCGCCGGCGCTGGCCGGCCATCGATGCGGTGCTGGCGCGCGCCGCGGCACTGCAGGCCGATCAGGCGGATCTCGCCGCGGCACTGGCGCAAATCGATCTGGACCGCTGTCAAACCGGCGATCAGTCCGACCGGTTGCCGGTTGCGAGCCTGGCGGCGCTGAGCGCTGCCCGGCAGCGTAACCTGCTGCGCCACTGGATTGAAACAAACGGCCTGCCTGTACCCTCCCGGGCCGTGTTGCAACAGGTCCTGGACAGCGTTCTGGCGGCGCGCAGCGACGCCAACCCGCGCCTGCAGTGGCCGGGTGCGGAACTTCGACGCTACCATGACCGGCTTTACATCATGCCGCCCTTGCCGCCGGCGGCGGATACCGGTCTCAGGATCCGCTGGAACATCAACGAGAGCCTCGCGCTGCCGGGGGGCACGCTCGGCGCGCACGCGACCACCGGCAGCGGCGTGCGCGCCGCGGCTGATATGCGGCTCGAGGTCGGATTTCGCCGGGGTGGCGAAGTGCTGCGGCCGACGGGACGCAGAGAGCATCACACCCTGAAGAAACTGTTCCAGGAGTGGCAGGTGCCGGCGTGGGAACGGGCGTTGGTACCGCTGGTGTTCAGTGGCGGTGAACTGATCGCTGTGGCCGATTTCTGTGTCTGCGAAGGCTACCAGGCCGCTCACGGCGAGCGCGGGTATGACCTGTACTGGAACAGGACGCCGAATTCGGCCGCGGTTGCATTGTGACCGCGGGGCGAATCTGGTAGTCTGGTTTCCCGTCCAGATGTTGCAACCTCCAGTCTTTTTCGGAGCTTCATGACCCAATTTATTTTTATCACCGGCGGCGTGGTTTCCTCTCTCGGGAAAGGCATCGCCGCCGCTTCGCTGGGTGCGCTCCTGGAGGCACGCGGTCTCAAAGTCACACTGATGAAACTGGATCCCTACATCAACGTGGATCCAGGCACCATGAGCCCGTTCCAGCACGGTGAAGTTTTCGTCACCAATGATGGTGCGGAAACCGACCTGGACCTTGGCCACTACGAACGCTTTGTCCGCACCACGATGGGCAAGTGCAACAATTTCACCACCGGTCAGATCTACGAAAGCGTGATCCGCAAGGAACGACGCGGCGACTACCTGGGCGGTACCGTGCAGGTCATCCCGCACATCACCGACGAAATCAAGCGCTGTGTGCGGGCCGGCGCCAACGGCGCCGACATTGCCATGGTCGAAATCGGCGGTACCGTCGGCGACATCGAGTCGCTGCCGTTTATGGAAGCCATTCGCCAGATGGGCGTCGAACTCGGCCACGGCAACGCCATTTTCATGCACCTGACGCTGGTGCCTTATATCGCCGCGTCCGGCGAAATCAAGACCAAGCCGACCCAGCACTCGGTAAAGGAGCTGCGTTCGATCGGTATCCAGCCGGATATCCTGCTGTGCCGTGCCGACCGCACGATCCCCGTCGATGAAAAGCGCAAGATAGCCCTGTTCACCAACGTACCGGACAAGGCGGTCATTTCCGCCGTGGACGTGGACAGTATTTACAAGATTCCGTTACTGCTGCACGAGCAGGACCTGGACGACATCGCCGTGGAACTGCTGCACCTGGACGTTCCCGAAGCCGACCTGTCGGAGTGGCAGCGGGTGGTGGACAGCCTCAACCACCCGGAACGCGAAGTGACTGTCGCCATGGTGGGCAAGTACGTCAATCTCACCGAGTCCTACAAGTCGTTGTCCGAGGCCCTGATCCACGCGGGTATTCATACCCGTACCCGGGTGAAAATCCGCTATGTGGATTCGGAGGTGATCGAGCAGAAGGGGCTCGAAGTACTCGGCAAGGCCGATGCCATCCTGGTGCCGGGCGGGTTTGGTGAGCGCGGCGTGGAAGGCAAGATTATGGCGGTCCGGTATGCGCGTGAGCACCGCATACCTTACCTGGGCATTTGCCTTGGCATGCAGGTCGCGGTGATCGAATTCGCCCGCAACGTGGCCGGGCTCGAGGGCGCCCAGAGCACCGAGTTCTACCGCGAGACGCCGCACCCGGTCATCGGCCTGATCACCGAATGGCAGGATCACACCGGCAAAATAGAACGGCGCGATGAAAACAGTGACCTTGGCGGCAGCATGCGCCTCGGTGGCCAGACCTGCAAACTGGTGCCCGGCACACTCGCCCGGCGCGTCTACGGCAAGGATGAAATTGTCGAGCGCCATCGTCACCGCTACGAGTTCAATAACGCCTACCGCGAGGTGTTGCAGCGCGCGGGGATGACCATCTCCGGCACCTCGGTGGACGGCAATCTGGTGGAAATGGTCGAGATCGCCGATCACCCCTGGTTCGTGGCCTGCCAGTTTCACCCGGAATTCACCTCGACGCCGCGCGACGGTCACCCGCTGTTTACGGGTTTCATCGAAGCGGCGATCGGCCACCGTGAGTCGCGCCAGGCCAGCACGGCGCAACCGAGTCTCGCCCGAGCCGATGCGTAAGCACGCAGGTTTTTCGAAACAGTTTTAATTCAAAGGATGCTTCAAGCATGAACCTATGTGGATTCAAAGTGGGGCTGGACGCCCCATTTTTTCTTATCGCCGGCCCGTGTGTCATCGAGAGCGAGGAACTGGCGCTGTCCACGGCATCGCAGCTCAAAGCCATCGCCGGGGCGCTGGATATCCCGTTTATTTACAAATCGTCATTTGACAAGGCCAACCGCTCCTCTGCGAACAGTTTCCGCGGGCCCGGTATGCAGGAGGGTCTGCGCATCCTGCAAAAGGTGAAAGACGAGGTGCAGGTGCCGGTCCTGACCGACGTGCACGAAGACACACCGCTCGACGAAGTCGCGGCGGTGGTCGACGTGCTGCAGACGCCCGCGTTCCTGTGCCGCCAGACCAACTTCATCCAGAATGTCGCCCGCGCCGGTAAACCGGTGAACATCAAGAAGGGTCAGTTCCTGGCACCGTGGGATATGAAGAACGTGGTCGACAAGGCGCGCGCGGTCGGCAATGAGCAGATCATGGTCTGCGAGCGCGGTGTGTCTTTCGGCTATAACAACCTCGTGTCGGACATGCGCGCGCTGGCTGCCATGCGCGATACCGGTGCGCCGGTGGTGTTTGATGCTACGCACTCGGTGCAGTTGCCAGGCGGTCAGGGCAGCGCTTCCGGTGGTCAGCGCGAATATGTACCCGTGCTGGCGCGCGCGGCCGTCGCCGCGGGGGTCTCAGGGCTGTTCATGGAAACCCATCCGGACCCCGCCAGGGCACTGAGTGACGGACCGAATGCGTGGCCGCTGGGACAGATGAAAGAACTGCTGGAAACATTGAAGCTGATCGACGCGGCGGTAAAATCGCGGCCGTTTGCCGAAGCGGAGTTGCTCGGCGCTTGAGGCGCAGTGCGTCCCGGGCGCTTTCCATCGGCGGGGCCGCCGCGCCGCTGATATTATATGCAGTATTAAATAGTTTGCATATCTAACTGTTATTGGGAGTAATAATGTCGACTATCAAAAATGTCACGGGGCGTGAGATCCTGGATTCGCGAGGCAACCCCACGGTCGAGGCGGACGTGCTGCTGGAGGACGGCTCGATGGGGCGTGCCGCCGTCCCCTCGGGTGCTTCGACCGGAACCCGCGAAGCGGTCGAGCTGCGCGACGGCGACGCCGGCCGTTTTCAGGGCAAGGGCGTGACCCGGGCGGTCAGCAACGTCAATGGCGAGATCCGTACGGCGGTCGTGGGCATGGACGCGGCCGACCAGGCCGGTGTGGATACACGCATGATCGAGCTCGATGGCAGCGACAACAAGGGTCGCCTCGGCGCCAACGCCGTGCTGGCCGTGTCGCTGGCAACAGCCCAGGCACAGGCGCGCTCGGCCGGGCTGCCGCTCTACCGCTACCTGCGCCCGGACGGCCCTTTCCAATTGCCCGTGCCGATGATGAATATTATCAACGGCGGCGCGCATGCCAGTAACAGCGTCGATCTCCAGGAGTTCATGATCGTGCCGGTCGGCGCGCCCAGCCTGCGGGATGCCGTGCGCTACGGTGCGGAAGTGTTTCATGCGCTGAAGTCGGTCCTGGCAGGACGGGGACTCAGCACCACGGTCGGTGATGAAGGCGGCTTTGCGCCCGACCTGTCATCCAACGAATCGGCCATCGAGGTGATTCTGGAAGCCATCGAGAAAGCCGGTTTCAGGGCCGGTTCGGATATTTACCTGGCATTGGACCCGGCCAGTTCGGAATTCTATCGTGACGGCATGTATCACCTCGATTCCGAGGACAGGGTGCTCGATTCCGCAGGTTTCGGTGATTACCTCGCGGCGTGGGTCGACCAGTATCCGATCATCTCCATCGAAGACGGCATGGCAGAGGACGACTGGGAGGGCTGGAAGCTGCATACCGAAAAGCTGGGCGGGCGCCTGCAACTGGTGGGCGATGATCTGTTTGTCACCAATACGGCGATTCTGCAACGCGGCATCGACGAGGGTATTGCCAATTCCATCCTGATCAAACCCAATCAGATCGGCACCCTGACCGAAACCCTCGCGGCCATCAACATGGCCGACGAGGCCGGTTACACGGCTGTGGTCTCGCACCGGTCGGGCGAAACCGAGGATGTGGTTATCGCTGACATCGCCGTGGGCAGCTCGGCGACCCAGATCAAGACCGGTTCCCTGTCGCGCTCGGACCGCGTCGCCAAGTACAACCGCCTGATCCGCATCGAGGAACAACTCGGTGACCAGGCCGGTTACGCGGGACGCAACGGATTCAAGCACCTGCGGTGATGAAGCGCATCCGGTGCGGGGATGATCCTGCGCGACGTGCTGCGAGGACATCCCTGCAGGCGCGGCGGCCGGGGGCGCTCGCCCCGCGGCGCAGCGAAAATATACTCGGCCCCGCTGTCCCCGAGCGCGGTTGAGGCGATTCCCGGTTCACGATGCGCTGGCTGCTATGGTTACTGGTGGTGCTCCTGGTGCTGTTGCAGTACCGGCTGTGGGTGGGTGACGGCAGCCTCGCCGAGGTATGGAGCCTGTATCAGCAGGTCGAGGCGCAACGCGAGGAAAACCAGCGCCTGCTGGAGCGCAACCAGGCGCTGGAAGCTGAAGTCAAGGACCTCAAACAGGGGTTGGATGCCATTGAAGAGCGTGCACGCGAAGAACTCGGTATGATCAAGAAAGGCGAATCGTTCTATCAGATTATCGATGAGCCGCCCGCCAGGGACGAACCCGGGCGATGAGCTTCGGAGGGACCCACTGGGCGGTGGTTCCGGCTGCAGGTGTCGGCCGACGCATGGGCGCGGCGCTGCCGAAACAGTTCCTTGCGCTCGGCAAGCAGACAGTCCTGGAGCACAGTATCGAATCGTTGTTGCATACCATCAGGCTCAAGGGGCTGGTGCTGGTCAGCGACGGTCACCCGGCGCTGGCCTCCATCCAGGAACGGTTTTCCGAGCATCGCCTGTTGCGTGCCCCCGGTGGCGACAAACGCTGTCACTCGGTATTGAACGGTTTGCGGGCACTGCGCGGCAAGGCACGGCCCGAGGACTGGGTGCTGGTACACGATGCAGCCAGACCGTGCGTGCGTCCGCAGGACCTGCATCGTTTGCTCGAGAGCGCCGGCGCACACCCGGTCGGCGGGCTGCTGGGCTTCCCGGTTCACGACACCATGAAGCGCGCCGACGAGAAGCACGAAGTCGAGACCACGGTTGAGCGTGACCGGCTCTGGCACGCCTACACGCCGCAGATGTTTCGCTATGGCTTGTTGCACGATGCGCTGGTGCAAGCCCTGGACGATGGCTATGAAGTCACGGACGAAGCTTCGGCCATGGAACACGCCGGTCACCGGCCGCTGCTCGTCGCCGGTCACGCGGACAACATAAAAATCACTCATCCCGCGGATTTGCCCCTGGCGGAATTTTTCCTCAAACAGCAGGGGCGCCTGTGAGAATCGGTCAGGGCTTCGACGTGCACGCCTTCGAGGCGGGCAGACGGCTGGTGCTGGGCGGGGTGGACGTCCCGCATTCTCACGGCCTGAGAGCGCATTCCGACGGCGACGTGGTGTTACACGCGCTGTGTGACGCATTGCTGGGCGCAGCGGCCCTGGGCGACATCGGCCGGCATTTCCCGGACACGGACGCCGCTTATCGCGACGCGGACAGCCGGGAGCTGCTTCGCCGGGTGTACGCGGCGGTGCAGACGCACGGGTTGACCCTGGCGAACGCCGACATGACGGTGATCGCCCAGGCGCCACGGCTGGCGGCCTACATTGACGCCATGCGCAGCGCGATTGCCGCAGACCTGCAGGTGGATAGCGGACGTATCAGCGTCAAGGCCACGACCACCGAGCACCTGGGTTTTACCGGACGCGGCGAGGGCATTGCGGCGCTGGCTGTGGTGCTGCTCGAGGAGCAGGCGGCGTCTTGAATGCCGTGGTCGACGACTACCCCGCTATCCCCCTGCAGCACCCAGCTGCCTGGGGTGGCCCGGTCGGCAGCGGGCGCATCCGGGTAGCGCCCGAAGACTTCCAGGTCTTCGAAGTGCCGCTGGCGACGCCCTGCGGCGAGGGCGAGCACGCCTGGCTGCAGGTACGCAAGCGCAACAGCAATACCGCCTGGGTGGCGGAGCAGCTGGCGAAATTTGCCGGCGTGGCGCCCTCGGCGGTGAGTTATGCGGGCCTCAAAGACCGTCACGCTGTGACCGAACAGTGGTTTTCGGTACAGCTGCCGGGCCGCCCCGACCCGGACTGGACGGCACTGCAGCAGGACGATTTCCAGGTGCTGGGGGCACGGCGGCATCAGCGCAAGCTCAAGACCGGCGCCCTGAAAGGCAATCGCTTCCGCTTGCGCGTGCGCGAGGTCGCGGCCGATCGCGGGGCGCTGGAAAACCGCCTGCAACAGATTCAGCGCGGCGGATTCCCGAACTATTTCGGCGAGCAACGCTTCGGCCTGCGGGGCGGCAACCTGGACGCAGCGCTGAGCCTTTTTCAACAGCCCGGACGGCGGGTAGCGCGCGCCAGGCGTGGCATCTACCTGTCGGCGGTCCGTTCGGCGCTGTTCAACCGGGTGCTCGCTGCGCGCGTCGAAGCCGGCCTGTGGAACACCGTGATGCCGGGGGATGCGCTGCAACTCGAAGGCAAATCCGCCTGTTTCGTCGCCGCATCGCCGGACGACGACATCCTGCAGCGGGTGCAGGCCCTGGAGTTGCACCCGACGGGTCCGCTGTGCGGGGAGGGCGATAGCCTTTGCCGCGGCGCCGCGCTGGACTTCGAGAGTGAACAGCTGCAGTGCTACCAGGGCTGGATCGACGGCCTGCGCGGAATGCGCCTGGCGGCCGCCAGACGGGCACTGCGTGCCGTCGCCCGCGATATGCGCTGGCGCGCGGAAGTCGACGGCAGCTGGCTGCTGGAGTTCTACCTGCCCGCCGGCAGCTACGCCACCACGGTGCTGGCCGAACTACTGACTATCGGCGAGACGGCATGAACCTGGCTGGCGAACGTCTCGAGGCTATCCGCCAGCGTGTCGCCGAGGCTGCGCGCCGCGCGGGCCGCGCGCCCGAAGAGGTATGCCTGATTGCAGTGTCCAAGACCCAGTCGATCGCCGCCATCCAGGCACTGGTCGAACTCGGTGTGCGCGATTTCGGCGAAAGCCAGGTACAGGAGGCGCTACCAAAGATCGAGCACTTCCGCGCGGCGGCGCTGAACTGGCATTTCATCGGCCACCTGCAGTCGAACAAGACCCGCTACATTCCCGGGCACTTCCAATGGGTGCATTCGGTCGACAGCGCCAGGCTCGCACGCCGCCTCGCCGAGGCCGCAGGCGCTGGCAGCCAACAGCTGAGACTGCTGTTGCAGGTGAACGTCGCCGCAGA
>Ga0316579_10000975_pt1 | contig 10015 bp, 10 predicted proteins | sample J5NA_2_FD_203074 | JGI IMG/M metagenome (GOLD analysis project Ga0316579, IMG submission 203074) | Rhizosphere microbial communities from salt marsh grasses in Alabama, United States - J5-7_160517rDrA | ecosystem: Host-associated > Plants > Roots > Rhizosphere | place: USA: Alabama | collected...
AATACCAGCGCCATCGCAGCCCAGAATGAGCGGCAGGCGATCCGGGTAAAAACCGCCTTTGCGCCTTAATTTATAGTCGACAGGATTCAGCCCTGCTGCATGCAGACGCACCAAAACATCATGTGGCCCTTCCAGATCCGGATCAGGGATATCTAGTAATTCCAACATATCAGTGCCGCCGGCGCCGTTCAACATCACAGCTTTCATTTGTTCGTCTCCTTTTTGCTAAGTGCTAAAGCAATCAGTGCGCTTTATCCCTGGCCGGTTCTGGGGTCGGGCATAGAGGCACGAATGGGAGAATTAGCTTTACTTATCAAATTTACTAAACCAATAAACGGATTTATAGACATTTTATCCGAAAACTCTTGACAATTCTAAATTAAACTGATATTATTTTCAAGCAGTGAAATATATTTCACTTGAGGATTGATGTGATAATTTTTTCAAGTTGATCGATGAATACAATTCCCCTTCTCCAGGTTGCTCTTGATTACACCTCACTCCCACAGGCGCTGGTCATGGCGTCTTTGGTAGCCCCCGAAGTTGACATTATTGAAATAGGAACGCCACTTTGCAAAGCTGCAGGACTTGAGGCGATTGAGGCAATGCGCGAGATTTGCCCCGATAAACTTATCCTGGCTGATTTTAAGACACCGGATGTTGGCGGTCTCGAGGCGACGATGGCCTTTGATGCGGGCGCGGACATGATCACCGTGATCGGCGGCGCTGCTTTGGCAACGGTCGAACAAGCATATGAAGTTGCACGCGATCGGGGCAAAGAAATGTTGATGGAACTGACGGGAGTACGTGACATTCTGGCCAGGGCGGCCGAATGGCGCCGCATTGGCGTTGACCGAGTCGTGTACCATCGCGAATGGGATGCTCAATCGGCGGGACGTGAATGGGAAGAGTCGGACAAAATTACGATTCGCCAGTTGATCGACATGGGCTACAAGGTCACGATTACCGGCGGATTGACAATCGATCTCTTACCCTTTTTTGCTGACATTCCGGCCTCGGTCTTAATTTGTGGTCGGTACATCCGTGAGAATCCCGATCCCCGAGGCATTGCCCGGCAAATGCGCCTGGCTATCAACGAGCTATGGTCAGGGACCCCTTCTTATGTTCCTTCATCTCGCGTGAATGCGCCTACGGTTGATACCGCAGCAAAAGCCATTCGTTGGGGCGTAAGTGAGTTGGGCCTTTTACTCACTATTGATGGTCGCGACTGCCCTGGCTGCAATGCTCCCGACCGGTTTTGTCGCGGGTCCAAGACCGATGTTCGAATTCCTCGTGGGGTTGATCAACAACAATTTGTCAGGCAGCTTATTGCCAGTATGCCGGGCGAGAGTCAAGCGATAGGCACTGACTCGCCCGGTTCTTTTTATCTGGATGTTGGCGCTCTTTCACAAATGAATGAGCAGACTGTTTTAGGTTTACTATCAGCAACCAGCGTTGCCCTACAAAAAGTTGGGCAGCCTGCAAATATAAGAGCGGCGATGGCCGTTGCTCACGAAATTTTATCGGAATAATTTTTCAAGACTTTTAGTTGGCAAAGATAGTTCAAAAAAGGAGCGAAGTTGTGAACAACGATTTCCCAATGAACGCCTTAGGCATGGTGGAGACAAAAGGCCTGGTAGCTTCCATTGAAGCAGCGGATGCGATGATCAAAACAGCGCGTGTGAAGCTGTATGGTCAGGAAGAGAGCGGCGGCGGATACGTCACCGTTTACGTACGTGGGGAGATTGGCGCAGTTCGCGCCGCTGTGGATGCAGGTGCAGCCGCGGCAAAGGCAGCCGGCGAATTGGTTACTGTGCACGTCATCGCCCAGCCTCACAGCAATGTGGAAAAAATCATCCCAGATAGTGTGAAGGTTGTAAAGCTTACTGCGGATTAAGGTTGCGGTGAAAAGGAAGCTTAAAAAATGGATGTTACGATGCAATTACGAACATATGTGATGGTTGACCGTATGCAGCCGCAGTACGCTGCATTTACGGGTAAACAGACGTTGGGAATGATTCCCATTGAAGGCGAAGCGCAGATTTATATTGAGATGTCGCCGGCGGCCGAGGTCTACAAAATAATGGATATCGCCTTGAAGACGACCAACGTCCAGCCAGGCTATTTATCCATGGGACGCGAGTATGGCTTTTTAGAAATCCATTCCAATCATCAGGAAGCGGTGCAGTACACGGGACAAAAAATGCTGGAGTCGATGGGTCTGCAAGAGTCAGATAGGCTTAAACCGAGGGTGCTTTCGGCCAATATTACTTCCGGCATTCACCCTTACCAGGCCCAGTTAATCAACGCCCGAAATTCCGGCGGCCTGGTACTGGCCTACCAGACTTTTTGTGTCATTGAGGTTGTACCGGCAGCATATATTGTATTGGCTGCTAATGAGGCAGAGAAAGCGGCCGGGATCACGCTCAACCATTATTCACAAAGCGGCGCGAATGGGCGTTTGATGATCTCCGGCACTGAGTCGGCCGTTAGCCAGTCAAGAGATGCAGCAATTTCCGCGATTGAAGCCCTGGAAGGCAGGGAGCCCCGCAGGTAACCAAAATGACCATTTACTTCACCGCCAAGGATATTGAAGAACTGGCTGCGCAAGGGATTCGACAATTGGAAGTTGGTCCTGGCGTCACTCTTACTGACTTCGCCCGCGAGACCGCCCGGCAGTTAAATATTACCCTAGTAGATTCCAGGAAAAAAGCGCCGCCCTCCACGGCGCCCGCTCCGCCACGCTCTTTTAGCAGCACGCCAAGTGCCAGGGATAAATACAACAAGCCTACAGGCTGCCAGCATAGTATGGATTCTCTGCCATCGTCGGGTTCTCAGGGATCCGTTAAGGGAAATCGATCGCCGGGCAGTGCGGATTCGAACACCGTGAACAGGTTAATTGATCTGATGGGCGAAGCCATAAAACGAGGCGAATAAAATGAAGATTGCAAAAGTATTAGGCGTCACGGTTTGTACGGTAAAAGAACCCCGGCTGGAGGGAAGTAAGATGCTTTTGGTCTGTGATGCAGACCAGACGGGCAAGCCCATCGGCAACCCTTATATTGCCCAGGATGTTGTTGGTGTGGGGCCGAATGAACTTGTCATTGTTGTTCAGGGTAGCTCAGCCCGGGTTGCCGTATGGGATAACAACTCACCGGTTGACGCTGTGATCGTAGGTATCCTGGACTCGCTGCAGTATGAGGGCGAAACAACTTTTAAGAAAAAATAGGAATTGACCGCAAATCTCAGGAGATGTTGTGATGGCGAATAACGAAAATTTTGAAATGATCAGCAACCAGGCGTTAGGCATGATCGAGACACTCGGTCTGGTGGCCGCCATTGAAGCCGCGGACGCTATGTCGAAGGCATCCAATGTTGACCTATTAAATAAGCGAGCCATCGGCGGTGGTTACATCACGGTTATGGTTCGCGGAGATGTTGGGGCAGTTCGCACGGCCCTGGGCGCCGGTAGAAATGCCGCCTCGAAGATCGGGCAAGTCATTTCTACGCGCATTATCCCCGGCCCGCATGCTGACCTGGAAAACCTGCTGCCTGAATCCACAAAAGACTAGCACCTGAAATCAATGGAGGATTGCTAGATGAGTGCGAACAGAAAAGTAACCCCTTCTACGCTGTTGCGTAAAAAGCAGCGGGGTGAAAAGATAACCCTCCTGACTGCTTATGATTTTCCAATGGCCAGTTTCATCAACCAGGCTGGTGTAGACATTATCCTGGTTAGTGACGCGGTGGGCACGGTGGGCAACGGCCGTCCTGAAGCGGTGTCGGTCAGCGTCGGCGAAATGATCTACCACACCCAGGCCGTGCGTAATGGAGCCGGCAATTCAATGGTCGTTACTACTTTACCCTTTGGCTCTTACGAAACTCCCGAACAGGGTGTGGAAACGGCCGTTCGCCTCATGAAAGAAGGCGGGGCCGACGCCGTTCATTTTGAGGGCTCAAGCAGTCAAGGGGCCACTGTTAAAGCCATTGTTGATGCAGGCATCCCTGTCCTTGGCCATATTGGCATTACCAAACAGAAAATCATTCGTACCGGGACCTTTCAAATTCAGGGCCGCACGGCCGAATCCGCTCAGAAAATCCTCTCCGACGTTGTCGCCTTTACCAAAGCCGGCGCTTTTGGTCTGATACTTGAATGTATTCCCACCAGCCTGGCCGACATTATTACGCAAAGCATTGAGATCCCGACCATCGGCATTGGCGCGGGAGCAGGCTGTGATGGCCAGGCATTGGTGACTCAGGACATGCTGGGGCTCTACAAAGAGCTGTCCCCTCGCTTTCTGAAAGTTTATCTAGACTTAAATGAGATCATTGTGGGCGCGCTGAATCAATTCCGCAGCGAAGTCGAGCAGGGGCAGTTCCCCGGTCCGGAGCACACCTACCAGATTGAACAAAACGAACTGGATAAGTTGTTAGCCCAGTTCCAAAGTAATGTGATCTAAGGATTTTTTAGAGAAGGAGATACAAATTATGGCTGAATCTTTAGAAGGAAAAGTAGCCGTTATAACGGGCGTTGGATCCGGGTTTGGTAAGGCCACGGCGGAGAAATTTGCCGCGGAAGATAAGGTCAATCTTGTGTTAATTGACCACAACGAAAAAACGCTGGCTGAAACGGCCGAAGCGTGCCGGGCATACGGATCAGAAGTTGTCGCTATCCAAGGGGATGTGACCAAACTGGAAACCTTTGAAACCGCGCTCAAAGAAGTGGTTGATAACTGGGGCAGGATTGATTTCTTGATCAATTATGCTGGGGGCGCACTCAAAGTCGCGCCCATTGAGGAGATGGATGACGAAATCAACCAGAAAATCATGGACCTAAACCTGACCAGTACGATCATGAGCTGCCGCACCTTTACGCCCCTTTTTAAGGAGCAGGGCTTTGGCAAGATCATCAACGTTTCCAGCGCCTGCGATCGCCGCTCATGGCCCGGATGGTCTGTTTATTCAGCCGCCAAAGCTGCCGTCAATGCCTTTACCAGGTGCCTCTATACAGAGCTGCGCCCCCACGGCATCGCCGTAGGACTGCTTGTGCCCGGAGGATCGAACACCGGTTTTCAGAATGCGGCGGCGGGAGTTGAGGCGTTCGAATGGGATGAAGAATTTGCCGTGCGTCCTGAACATTTTGCCGACATGGTATACCAGACCTGTGCCCTCACAAAGGGCGGGGTTGTGACCGAGGTGGTGGTATACGGATTGGCCCAGGATGTCAGCGGTTATTAATTTTTGTTGGATTTCAGTTGGAGAAGAGGGACACCCCCGATTTAAATAGATTTTCAACGGGTGTAAGGAGGTGGCATCGACTGGACGCTACACTTTTTTTACTGTTTGACCAATATTAGGGAGAGATTTCAAAATGAAAAAGAACCTGTTTTTAATCTTAATCACGCTGCTCATAACCAGCTTTGTTTTGGTTGCTTGCGGCGGCACAGCAGAGGCTCCGGTTGTTGAAGAACCTGCTGAAGCAGAAGTGCCGGCGGAAGAGGCAGAAGCGCCGGCCGAAGAGCCTGCTGCTGAAGAACCGACGGAAGAGGTAGCTGAGGAACCGGCCGAAGAAGCATCAACTGAAGGGATGAAGATCGCCTTCTTCGTTTCCGACTTATCCAACGTGTTCCACCAGGCGCAGGTCGCCGAGGCTACGGCGTATGCCAAGGAAAAGTATGGCGCCGAGGTCTTCGCCTTTGACGGCCAATCAGATGCAGCCGTGATGACTCAAAATATTGATCAGGTTGCAGCCCAGGGTATGGATGCAGCGACGATGCAGATCTGGGATCCGGAGGCGGCCAAGCCCGGCGTTTTGGACGCGCTCGATCAGGGCATTATCATGACCTCCTTCTTCAGCCCGCTGGCCGACACCGGCATTCCGGTGGCGCGCAGCGACGAGCCCGGCATCTCCTTCGAAATGGGCGCTGAGGCTGCCCGGCGGTGGAAAGAGGCCAATCCCGATGTGCCGATCACTTTTGTGCAGCTCGGTTGGCCGGACCACACGGAAGTTGTCTCCGGTCGTGGCGAACCATTCAAAGAGGGCATTCTCTCAGTCGATCCCGAGGCGGTAGACCTGGGTGTGATGGATGCCAAAGCCGACGCTGATACAGCCAAGCAGATCATGCTTGACCTGGTCACGCAGCATCCGGAAATCAACATCATCTACTCGCAGGCCTCAAACCTGACCGTCGGTACGATGGCGGGTCTTATTGAGGCCGGACGGGGTACGATGGACAACGGTGTACCGACCACGGAGATCGTGGCCAGTGTGGACTTCGACGAAGTTGAGTACAACGAGATGTACGATCCCAACAGTTCATTGAAGCTGTCGATGGGGCTTCCGCCGAAAGAGACCGCTCGCGGGCGCATTGACCTGATCATGGACATTGCCAGCGGTAAGACGGCTCAGGTTTCCGATCCCGCGGAAGAGTTCTTCTACAAGGCATTCAATATCAACTACTGGGATTGGCCACAAGCAGAGGCTGCGGCGTGGTTGAATGACCAGTTTGGGACGAACATCGAGGTTGCTGCCGAAGCCGAAGAACCCGCTGAAGAGGCGGCGGATGTTGGAGAAGGGATGAAGATCGCCTTCTTCGTTTCCGACTTATCCAACGTGTTCCACCAGGCGCAGGTCGCCGAGGCTACAGCGTATGCCAAGGAAAAGTATGGCGCCGAGGTCTTCGCCTTTGACGGCCAATCAGATGCAGCCGTGATGACTCAAAATATTGATCAGGTTGCAGCCCAGGGTATGGATGCAGCGACGATGCAGATCTGGGATCCGGAGGCGGCCAAGCCTGGCGTTTTGGACGCGCTCGATCAGGGCATTATCATGACCTCCTTCTTCAGCCCGCTGGCCGACACCGGCATTCCGGTGGCGCGCAGCGACGAGCCCGGCATCTCCTTCGAAATGGGCGCTGAGGCTGCCCGGCGGTGGAAAGAGGCCAATCCCGATGTGCCGATCACTTTTGTGCAGCTCGGTTGGCCGGACCACACGGAAGTTGTCTCCGGTCGTGGCGAACCATTCAAAGAGGGCATTCTCTCAGTCGATCCCGAGGCGGTAGACCTGGGTGTGATGGATGCCAAAGCCGACGCTGATACAGCCAAGCAGATCATGCTTGACCTGGTCACGCAGCATCCGGAAATCAACATCATCTACTCGCAGGCCTCAAACCTGACCGTCGGTACGATGGCGGGTCTTATTGAGGCCGGACGGGGTACGATGGACAACGGTGTACCGACCACGGAGATCGTGGCCAGTGTGGACTTCGACGAAGTTGAGTACAACGAGATGTACGATCCCAACAGTTCATTGAAGCTGTCGATGGGGCTTCCGCCGAAAGAGACCGCTCGCGGGCGCATTGACCTGATCATGGACATTGCCAGCGGTAAGACGGCCCAGATCTCCGATCCCGCGGAAGAATTCTTCTACGAAGCATTCAACATCAACTACTGGGATTGGCCACAAGAAAAGGCAGCCGCGTGGTTGAATGACCAGTTCGGAACGAATATCGAGTAGTTTGTTTGTAACGATGTCTGAAATGTAGTTCCTTAAGGAGAGGGGTAACCACCCCTCTCCTTAACAGAATTAGGAGACAAGGGAATGGCATCGACCGAGAATGTATTAGAGATCCGCGATCTCGTAAAAGAATTTCCAGGGGTGCGGGCGGTTGACAATGTCAGCTTTGACATCAAGCGTAACACTGTCCACTGCCTGGTTGGGGAAAATGGAGCCGGGAAATCGACCCTGATAAAAATCCTGACTGGGGCGTATGATCGCACAAGCGGTTCAACGTTGCTAAATGGAAGAGAGTATGTACCGCACGATCCCAAGGATGCACGGGAGCGGGGCGTTACAACCCTTTATCAGGAACTCAATGTCGTCGACGAGCTTACCGTCGAAGACAATCTGACGTTGGGATTGGAGGATACAACCTTTTGGTTCATCAGAAAGACGGATAAGGTCAGCGACATGATCGCCGTGATGAACAGCATCGAGCCCTCCATCCATCCTAAGCAGAAAGTCGGGTCGTTGAGTGTGGCCCAGAAACAAATTGTCGAGATATCAAAAGCGGCTGCCACCGAAGCGGACGTTCTCATCATGGACGAACCGACAGCGGCAATCACCGAGGGCGAGATTGAGCGCCTGTTTGAAATCATCCAGACCTTACGCGAGCAGAACGTCACAGTTATTTATATCTCCCACCGGTTGGACGAGATTTTTGAGATTGGCGATTATGTGACCGTGCTGCGTGATGGCAAACACATCGATACCAAACCGCTCTCGGAGGTCGACGGCCGTCAAGAGCTGATCAGGATGATGATCGGCCGTACGGTTTTTGAGGAATACACACCCAAGGAAGAAACAAATCCAGAGCTTGTCCTTGAGGTTCGCAACCTCCGCAATCACAAGTTGAAAGACATTTCATTCAATATTCGGAAGGGGGAAATTGTTGGTTTTTACGGCCTGGTCGGGGCTGGCAAAACTGAACTCGCCCGCGCTATTTATGGCGCCGATCCATTTGAGGGTGAAATTCTATTAAACGGCCAACCCTACACGCCAACGCCCCAAAAGGCGATTGAGGCGGGGCTGGCCCTGGTGCCCGAAGAAAGAAGATCCGAGGGCCTCTTTACCATCCTGACCATTCGTAACAATATCCCGGTTATGAATATGGAAAGCATATCCAATCATGGCTGGATTAGTGCCTCAAAAGAGCGCGGAGTGGCTGAAGAATATGTCAAGAAATTGAATATCGCCACTGATAGCATTGAAAAAGAAGCAGCAAAACTCTCCGGTGGCAACCAGCAGAAGGTGGTCCTTTCAAAATGCCTAAACGCTGACGCCGATCTGCTTATGATGGATGAGCCGACGCGCGGCGTGGATGTCGGAGCCAAAAGCGAAATATACAACATCATCCGCCAGCTTGCGGCAGCAGGGAAATCAATCATGATCTGTTCCTCGGAGCTGCCGGAAATCATGAATTTATGCGATACGATTCACCTCTTGTTCGACGGAGAACTCAAGGCCTCGATGCCCAACGGCGACGACGTCGACAGCGAGGAAATCCTCCACATCGTCACAGGAGGAGATTAGTTATGGCAACAACAACAGAAAATGTACAGGCGAAGCCATCGCTTGGTTCAAGAATCAGCAATGAGATGTTCATCGTTCTCTTGATGATCGCTGTGCTGGTCATCTTATTCGTCATAGCCGCCATATTTGTGCCTGGATTTATGAAGGGCCAAACCATCGTCAATATCTTTACCAGCAACTGGTATATCATCATCATAGGTATCGGCGTCACCTTCCTGCTGATCACCAAGAACTTTGATCTTTCCGTGGGCGGCGTTATCGCCATGACCGGTGTTTTGTCGGTCTATTTTAGCCAGGCGGCAAACGTATCCCGGAACCCGCTGGCCAATGGGCTTGGACTGCCTTATCCTGTCGCTATTGGCCTGGCTTTAATATGCGCCATGGGCATCGGCCTGGTCAACGCCTTCTTCGTGGTTAGACTGCGCGTACCTTCCATTATCATCACTTTAGGGACGATGATGCTTGCCCGCGGCATTGGCCGAATTGTCACCCAGGGCGCGCAGCGCAACACCAGTCTGCCGGACGAATTCGGGCTCATAGGTAATATGACACTTCCCAACACGACAATCAAGATATACGTGGTAATCATGGTACTTCTGGTCATTATCGCTTTTGTCTGGGAGCGTAAGACTGTTGGGGGAAGGCGAACTTACTTCATTGGTGCCAACTCATCTGCCGCGCGGCTTTCAGGTGTTGGTGTAGCCCGCCACCTGACGCTGCTCTTCATTATGAGCTCGTTCCTAGCCGGCTTCACCGGGATCCTAATGGCCTCCGAGTACAAGGCCGGTATTTCCAGCCGGGCAATGGGTTACGAGTTTGATGCCCTGGTGGTCTCACTCCTGGGAGGCGTAAGCATCATGGGTGGGTTTGGATCGGTGTTGGGGATGTTTGTTGGCGCCCTCATACTGGCCGTCGTGCAGTCGG
>Ga0316579_10000976_pt1 | contig 10009 bp, 8 predicted proteins | sample J5NA_2_FD_203074 | JGI IMG/M metagenome (GOLD analysis project Ga0316579, IMG submission 203074) | Rhizosphere microbial communities from salt marsh grasses in Alabama, United States - J5-7_160517rDrA | ecosystem: Host-associated > Plants > Roots > Rhizosphere | place: USA: Alabama | collected...
TTCACCCCACTGCAACGCACCACGAAGAAAGCATACCGTTTCGTGGATCAATTGACCGCGGTGATTGGCTCGCACGCATTATGGATCGATCCGCAAGCTCATGACAGGTGGTGTGCTGCGACCAGCCACTTGCCTTACCTGGTCGCCACAGCCCTGGCATCCTCGATCCCGATGGAATCGAAGCCCCTGGTTGGGCCGGGTTTCCGCAGCACGACCCGCATCGCACGCACTCCTGCAAGCATCATGTCGGACGTGTTGCAGACAAACCGGGAGAATATCCTGGACCAATTGGAAGATTTCATGGCAAAGCTAGGTTACTACCAGGAATTACTGGCAGCTGGTGAAAAGTCAGCACTGGAAGTAGCACTGAATGAGGGTGCAAATAACCAGCATTCTTTGAGCACTGGCTCCGTTCACAGGGAGGCTCCGTGAATCTTGTTGCTGTTCCTGGAAACTCACTTACCGGGGCGGTAAGATTACCCGGTGATAAATCCATCTCTCACAGGGCCGCACTCTTTGCAGCATTATCCTCTGGCGAAAGCCGCGTGGAAAACATCCTGGTTGCAGGTGTAACTCGGGTTATGCTGATGGCGCTTTCAGAACTGGGTATCGAATGGGAATTGGCTGAAACCACACTTCAAGTGCAGGGTGCAGGTTTACGAAGGTCGACCATATCTAGAGTGCCTGTTCAGTTGGAATGCGGCAATTCAGGTACTACCATGCGGCTCCTGGCAGGAGCAGTTGCTGCCCTTGGAGTACCAGCTGTATTGGATGGCAGCGACCGCTTACGGACCCGGCCGATGAACCGGATTGTGGAGCCATTGAGGCAGATGGGGGTTGAAATTCAGGCCAGCCAGGAGGGTACAGCACCATTAATTCTCGAAGCCCGTCCGACTGGTAGCAAATTAAAATCCCTGGATTATGCCCTGCCTGTAGCCAGTGCCCAGGTAAAATCCTGTTTGTTATTGGCTGCATTAGCCGCTGAAGGAGAAACCAGGTTGGTAGAACCAGGCCCATCCCGCGATCATACTGAACGGATGCTGCGCGCAATGGGGGTCATTGTTGGCTCGTCCATGGTATCACCTGCAGGATATGGGAATGAACGATTCGAGACCCGGTTGGTGCCACCAAAACCGCTGGCGCTTGACCCAATGTCGATTGTCATACCTGGTGATTTTTCCTCTGCAGCTTTCTTGGTGGTTGCTGCCCTGGTCACTCCTGGTTCCCACATCGAGCTCCGGGGAGTGGGTTTAAACCCTACCCGCACGGGTTTGCTGGATGTGCTCCAGGAGATGGGAGCTGATATAACTGTCACCGACCGGTCCGAATCTTGTGGAGAGCCGCTTGGTGACCTGCAGGCTCGCTACAGCCGTTTAACTGGCATCGAAGTATCAGGTTCTACGGTCGTGCGTATGATCGATGAATTCCCTGTATTTGCAGTTGCGGCTGCCCATGCTCAGGGTCAGACCCTGGTGAGCCATGCAGAGGAGCTGCGCTATAAAGAGTCCGATCGCATTCATGACCTATGTTGTGAACTGCGCGGCTTGGGAGCAGATGTTGAAGAGACTTGGGATGGTTTTAAAATCCAGGGTGGCAGGAAGTTGAACGGTGGTGAGGTATCTTCCCATGGTGATCACCGCTTAGCAATGGCGCTGGCAGTTGGGGGTTTGGCAGCTAAAAATCCAGTTGAGATCAAAGGTGCCGGGATCTTATCCGAGTCTTTTCCTCAATTCGTGCAGACGCTTCAAATCCTGGGGGCTGACCTCCAAACCACTTAACGAATTGAAAAAGGCCATACAGGGATCGATGTCTGAGAGATTTTCATTTGGATTACTGGGCTACCCGCTGGAACACAGCCTGTCGCCGCTGGTTCAGGAAGTGGCCCTGCAGGCTCATGATCTGCAAGGCGAGTACAACCTTTATCCTGTTAGTGACAAGCGGGATTTGCCAGGAATGATCGGCCAGCTGCGGGAAGGCAGGATAAATGGATTAAATGTGACCATTCCTTACAAGCATACTGTGAGCAAAATGATGGATGTGCTCTCCACCACTGCCAGTTTGATCGGAGCAGTGAACACAATCTCATTCCAGCACAACCAGTTGGTTGGAGATAACACGGATGCAGATGGATTTATTGCCGATTTAGAGCGCTTGGGTTGGTTTCCGGAGGCAGACCAGCTGCGGAGCGCACTGGTCCTGGGAGCCGGGGGGGCGGCTCGCGCAATTGTATATGCACTCCGTGAGCGCGGCTGGCAATTAACGGTTGCTGCGCGGCGCATCGAACAGACTGAGATTTTAGTGCAATCACTATCGTCGGAACCGTCTGGAAGGCACATTCAAGGAAAGGTTAAATCTAGTCCGTTCAACATACAATCACTGGAAGACCTGGAGCCCCCACCTGATTTGATTATCAACACCACACCCCTTGGCATGTATCCCCACCTGGACGCCTCTCCGTGGCCATCTGGACTCGCACTACCCAGCAAGGCTGCAGTTTATGATCTCGTTTACAACCCGGCTCAAACAGCCTTTATTGGACAGGCACAGGAGGCGGGTTTGCGGGCCACAGGAGGAATTGGCATGCTGGTAGAACAGGCAGCCCGCTCTTTCGAGATATGGACCGGGCTGGTTGCCCCGCGCATTGAAATGCACAGATCAGTGGTCGCATATATTAAAGGAGGAAGATGAATTTTTCTGCTGAACGCATGCGCGTTTTTCCAGATCATTTTTTCACGAGATTGAATACCAGGATCCGGAAGATGCAGGCCAGAGGGGAGGATGTGATCCGCCTGGATATCGGCTCTCCTGACCTCCCGCCAGCACCCCATATCATTAAAGTCCTTCAGGATGCCGCAGGCGATCCCGGCGTCCATGGTTACCAACCACACCAGGGTCCAGATTTCCTGCGCCAGGCTTGGGCAGGCATGTACCAGCAGATTTACCAGGTCGACCTGGATCCCGAAAATGAAGTGCTGCCCTTGATGGGATCAAAGGAGGGGATATTCAACTTAATTTTGGCAGGGATAAATCCTGGTGAACTGGTGTTAATCCCTGATCCGGGTTACTTAACTTACCATGCAGCTACTCGCTTTGCTGGGGGTGAATCCTTATATCTACCGTTGAAGAGTGAAAATGATTTTTTACCGGACCTGGAGGCTATTCCAGAACCAATTCTGGAAAGGGCGAAGTTGCTGTGGCTGAATTATCCCAATAATCCAACTGCGGGGGTCGCCGATTTGGATCTATTCACCCGGGTTGTGGAATTAGCACAAGAGCATCATCTGTTAATTTGCCATGACGCAGCCTATTCACGAGTAACTTACGATGGCTACCAATCTCCCAGTATCTTACAGGTGCCTGGCGCCAGTTCGGTGGCGGTAGAATTCAATACTCTTTCTAAATCTCACAATATGGCTGGCTGGCGTACCGGCGTAGTGGTTGGAAACGGCAAAGTGGTTGCACTGTTGCGTGCGCTGAAGACCAACATCGACAGTGGACAATTTTTACCGATCATGAGGGCTGCCTCTGCTGCCATGGATGGAGACCAGTCATGGCTTGCCGATCGAAATCTGGTATACCAGAAGCGCAGGGATATTGTTGTTGAACGCCTGCACGAAATGGGATTCCATGCCCGGGTTCCTCAGGCCTCCCTGTATGTGTGGTGTCCCATTCCCGTCGAGTGGAGTGCCAGGCAATTAGCCGACTTTCTGCTTGAACAAGCGAAAATCAGCCTCACTCCTGGAGACATATTTGGTACCCAGGGGGAGGGATACCTCAGGATTTCATTGACCGTCCCGCAAGCGCGGATTGAAGAAGCCATGCAGCGTATGATGGATGTGCTTGAAAGATCTGGAAGGTGGTGAGATGAGTTTACGTTTCTTAACAGCAGGGGAATCGCACGGACCAGTCTTGACCGCCATCCTGGAAGGTTTGCCAGCTGGTATACACCTGACCAGCGAGATGATCGATCAAGATCTGGTTCGCCGGCAGCAAGGATACGGTGCTGGCCCCCGCATGCGAATTGAAAAGGATGCAGTGCAGATCCTTAGCGGTGTCCTGGAGGGGGTTACCACAGGAGCCCCATTGGCATTGCAGATTTCTAACAAGGATCACGAGAAATGGCACGGGCGTGAAATTGAGCCTTTTGTGATCCCCAGACCAGGTCACGCAGACTTAACCGGTACCCTGAAATATGGCTACACTGATCTGCGTCCAGCCCTGGAACGAGCCTCTGCCAGGGAGACCGCTGCGCGGGTTGCGGTAGGCGCGGTCTGCAAGCACTTTCTAAGCCAGTTCGCCATCCAGGTGGCAGGTTATGTGTCTGCCATTGGTGAGATTGTTGCTGATGTAGAATCCATCCCCTTGGGCGAGAGAGGGACGCGAGCTGAAGAATCAGATGTACGCTGCCCGGACCCAGAAGCCGCAGAGCGTATGGCGGAGGCAATCCAGGCTGTCATGCAGGCGCGCGATACCCTGGGAGGGATCATCGAAGTACTTGCCGTGGGATTGCCACCAGGTCTGGGATCGCATGTGCATTGGGACCGCCGTCTGGAAGCACGTTTAGGCGCGGCTGTGCTCAGTGTACAGGCTATCAAAGGTGTTGAGATTGGACCGGCTTTTGAAAACACCCGTAAAAAGGGAACCCAGGTTCAAGATGCAATCCATCTGGAGGGCGACCACTTAACGAGGACCAGCCAGCATAATGGCGGCCTGGAAGGAGGCATCACTACAGGGCAGCCTCTGCTGGTACGGGCTGCAATGAAACCGATTGCGACCACGCTGACCCCCCAGCAGACAGTGGACCTCAAGTCGGGAACACAGGTTGCGACCCAATATGAGCGGTCCGATTTCTGCCCGGTACCGCGTGCAGTGCCGATCCTGGAAGCCATGGTCAGCTTCATACTGGCAGATGCCCTAATGGAGAAACTGGGAGGGGATTCACTTGACGAGATGCAGGCCAGGTACCAGGCACTGCCTTGGGATCAGCTCTCTGATTTCAATATGCAGGGTGAGAGTCATATCTGGTGGCCAGAATGAAGAAAGAATCACTTGAGCAGGTGCCATCATATGTACAAAAGATTTATCTTTATGGCCCGCCCGGATCTGGTAAGACTTCGATTGGAGAGATTCTGGCTGAAAACCTGGCACTGCCTTTCGTGGACCTTGACCAGAGAATTGAATCCCTGGCAGGAATCTCCATACCCCAGATTTTTGATCGCCGAGGAGAATCTGGCTTTCGACAGATTGAAAAGCAGGCGCTGCAGGAAGTATCAAAGATGAATTGGGGGGTGATCGCCCTGGGAGGCGGCGCGTTATTGGACCCCGAAAGCAGGATTCTGGTTGAAAAATCGGGCTCGTTGATCTGTCTCACCGCATCAAGAGATATGCTCTTTGAGAGATTAAGCTCTACCCAGGTCAAACGCCCGCTTATCGAGCAGAGCGGTGATCATTCCCCAGAGTTTGTTCGGCTGGAAAATTTACTTGCCCAAAGGTCTGCACACTATGCATCATTCGCGGACCAGGTCGAAACGGGAACAGGATCACCGCAGCAGGTAGCCCGGGAAATTCAAATTCGGCTGGGGGTGTTTCATGTGCGTGGAATGGCTGGCAGAGCTTTCCCTGATCACGGGAACGAAACTGAAGCAGAAAGGCCTCAAACACTTGGATATGATGTTCGGATCTCATCTATGCTGAACCAGATTGGCGCGGCTCTGAGGCTGCGCGGCATGGCGGGTCCGGTTGCCCTGGTGACTGACCAGAACGTTGCAGATCACTACTTAAATCGGGTAAAAAAATCACTCCTGGCTGCTGGAATTTCAACCCGGTCGATCACTCTCTCACCGGGAGAGAGCACCAAGACGATGCTTACACTCTCTTCCCTGTGGCAGGAATTTTTGGAAGCTGGTTTGGAGCGTAAGAGCACCGTGGTAGTCCTGGGTGGAGGAGTGGTGGGTGATCTGGCGGGATTCGCGGCTGCCACATACCTGCGGGGCATTGCCTGGGTAAATGTTCCTACCTCGCTGCTGGCCATGGTGGATGCCAGCCTGGGAGGAAAAACCGGAATTGATTTACCTGCAGGAAAGAACCTGGCAGGGGCATTTCACGCACCGCAAATCGTCCTGGTCGAGCCATCTACATTATTGACTTTGCCCCTAGCTGAGCAGCGTTCAGGTATGGCCGAGGTGATTAAAGCTGGTGTGATTGGTGATCCTGTGCTGTTTGACCTGTGTAGACGTGACTGGCAGGAGATCGAAGCAGGTTGGGATGAGATCGTACCCAGATCAATGGCGGTTAAGGTCGATATTATTGAAGCAGATCCATATGAAAAAGGGCTGCGGGCAGTATTGAATTACGGTCACACAGTTGGACATGCAGTTGAGGTGCTATCGAATTACACACTACGCCATGGTGAAGCAGTGGCGATCGGAATGGTTGCTGAAGCCAGGCTTGCAGAAGAGATCGGCTTGGCAAAAGAGGGTTTAACGGATGAAATAAGGGATGCCTGCCAGCAAATTGGTTTGCCAGTAGAGATTCCTGGAGATTACCTGCCAGAAGAAATCATCAAAACCATGCAGGTAGACAAGAAGCGCGCAGATGGGAAAGTCAAGTTTGCCCTGCCGATCAAGATCGGCGAGGTGTCACCTGGAATTGAGGTCAATGATTTTGAGCCAATATTCAAGTAGACCAGGAGGTTGATTTGCAGAAAATCCTGATATTACATGGTCCAAATTTGAACCTGCTCGGTCAGCGGGAGCCCGAGGTATACGGAGAGCTGACTTTGTCTGAAATAGACAGTAGATTGAAAAAATCTGGGGAAAATATGGGTTTTGAGGTGCGTTCTTACCAATCGAACAGCGAAGGTGCTCTGATCGATGCCCTGCAGGAAGCCCAGGAATGGGCAGCTGGCGTGGTGTTCAATCCCGGCGGGTATACCCACACTTCGGTCGCCCTGCGGGATGCTGTCGCGGCGATCGATGTCCCGGTGATCGAGGTCCACCTCTCACATGTCGATGCAAGGGAAGACTTCCGTCGTATATCTCTGATATCAGCGGTATGCGTGGGGAAGATTTCCGGTTTTGGTTGGCGTTCTTACCTGCTGGCTCTTGAGCAGATGGCACATATGCTGGCTGAGAGCGATTGATCTCAGTTCATGCTTAAATATTGAATTTCACAAACTAATAAAAGGAAATTTAGAAGGGGGAACAGAATTTCTATTACTCAGCTGTAAACCTCTTTCAGGTTATGGCGGGGGTACGAGCCGAGAGTACGCAGGAAAGGTGCGAATTCCCCAAGATTCATGATCGCCCTCGAAGGGTCAAGGGCCTGGGCATGACCAATAAAATCGACATAAAACATGTACTCCCAAAGCTGGCCGGGGATGGGGCGAGATTCAATCTTGGTTAGATCAATATCCCGGAGGGCAAATACACTAAGCGCTTTAAACAGCACGCCTGGTTGGTTGTGAAGGCTGAAGACGATCGAGGTCTTATAATGATCCTGTTCTGGATCTTCAGCCTGGTATGGGGTTTTCGCCAGGACCAGGAAGCGGGTGTAATTAGCAGGATTATCTTCCATTTGGTCCGATAGTATTTCCAGCCGGTAAACCTCTGCTGCCCTCCGGGAGGCCAGCGCAGCAGCTTGCCGGTCATCCCGTTTCCGCAGCAAGCGCGCACTGCCGGCAGTATCCGATTCTGCAACTACCTGCAAACCCATCCGTTCGAGATTTGCTTCGCACTGGGCTAAGGCCTGCGGGTGAGAATGCACCCGAACGATATCCGCCAGCTCCACCCCAGGTAAAGCCAGCAGGCAGTGGGATACTCGCAGGTGATATTCACCGATGATGTTCAAATCATGACGCAGCATTAAATCGTAGTTGCGGTGAATGCTGCCTGCCAGTGAGTTCTCAATTGGGAGCAGCCCAACTATGTTTAACTGCTTTTCATCACTTGTTCTTGTAAATACTTCTTCAAATGTTTTGCATGGCAGGGTGATGATTTCCTGGTGGAAATGTTCAAAAGCAGCCAATTCACTGTAAGCACCTGGCTCACCCTGAAATGCGACTTGCAGCTGCTTCATTTAGGCCGCCATAACTGGAATTTTTACATACTCCAACCATTGACTGGATCGCGCATGGCGTCCCCGGATCACAGCTTGAAATTCTCCCTGGATGGCACGTGCAACGGGTCCCATTTTACCTTGGCCAATTACGCGGAAGTCGATCTCCCGTAAGGCGACACATTCTGCCGCGGTCCCACACACAAAGACCTCGTCAGCGATATATAGCTGGTCACGCGAAACCTGGGTTTCGATTACCTCATAACCCATGTCGTTTGCCAGGGTGGTTACAGTATCCCGGGTGATTCCTTCCAGGACTGGCGCGGTGGGAGGTGTGTAAATGACCCCATCCCGGACCAGGAATAGATTTTCCCCGGTGCATTCAGCCACATATCCCTGTGGATCGAGCATGATGGCTTCATCGAACCCATAACGCAGGGACTCTGTTTTTGCCAGGACGCTGTTCGCATAGTTGCCTGTAATTTTCGCTTTGGTCATCGTCACATTCGGGTGGTGGCGGGTAAATGAGGTAATATTCGCCCTGATACCCATCTCAAGGGCTTCTTCTCCCAGATAATTATTCCATTCCCAGACTGCGATACCAACGCCAGGATTGCCGGCATCCACGGTTAAATTCCAGCCGCCATCAGTCAGGTATACCAGAGGGCGGATGTAGCACTCCTCAAAATCGTTCATCGCGACCGTTATTCGGACAGCTTCCATTAATTCTTCGACCGAGTATGGGAACTCGCGGAAACCGAGAATCTTGGTTGATCTGATCAGGCGCTCGATATGCTCACGCAGTCGAAATATTGCCTGCCCGTTTTCGGTCGCATAAGACCGGATACCTTCAAATGTCCCCACTCCGTAATGCAGGGCGGGAGTGAGAAAATGAATGGTCGCCTTTTCAAACTCCACCAACTCGCCGTTCATCCATAAATACTTTGATTGCATACCCATCTCTTATTCTCCTTGTCCATCAGTATTTCATAATAAATATTCTTGATTTCTAAACTCAGTTGAAAACCTCTTGGTTATACATTCGATGATTTTTTCAGTGATTGACGTTGTTGTATGCTTCCCACCCAGGTCCGGCGTTCGTTCGCCCTGGGCGATGACTTCGTTAACAGCAGTCTCAATGGCACCAGCTTCCGCTTCTAGGCCCAGTGAGTGTCGTACAAGCATGGCAGCGGATAAAATCATGCCAATTGGATTGGCAATGCCTTTTCCAGCAATATCAGGTGCAGAACCGTGAATGGGCTCGTAAACTCCTTTGGGCTGGTTGAACCCGTTTTTTGATTCGCCGATAGATGCCGAGGCCAAGTTTCCCATCGATCCAGATAAGACCGATGCCTCATCGGTGAGGATGTCTCCAAACAAGTTGGCGGTTAAGATCACATCAAAGGTGGCAGGGCGGGTCAGCAGATGCATGGCAGCTGCATCGACCAACAGAAATTCAAGTGCTACGTCAGGGTATTCCGGAGCCAGGGCGGTAACAGTTTGCCGCCACAGGCGTGAGCATTCGAGTACATTGGCTTTGTCGACACAGGTGACCTTGTACCTTCTTTGGCGGGCAAGCTGGAAGGCTAGGTGAGAGACCCGGCTGATTTCACTGGGTGTGTAGGTCATAGTATCCACTGCCTGTTCTTCACCATTCAGCTGGATCCTGTGACGGGGAATTCCGAAGTAAATTCCCCCGGTCAGCTCGCGTACCACAAGCAGATCAACCTTTTCCAGGAGCTCAGCGCGCAGTGGGGAGGCATCAAGCAGTGCAGGATGAGGCTTGACGGGGCGCAGGTTGGCAAAAAGCCCCATTTCTTTGCGTAAACCCAGCAAGCCTTGTTCAGGGCGGACTTTTGCCTGCGGATCGTCCCATTCCGGCCCACCTACCGCGCCCAGCAGGACCGCATCCGCACCCTGGCAGGCCTGCAAAGTGTCTCCAGGTAAGGCTGTT
>Ga0316579_10000977_pt1 | contig 10009 bp, 9 predicted proteins | sample J5NA_2_FD_203074 | JGI IMG/M metagenome (GOLD analysis project Ga0316579, IMG submission 203074) | Rhizosphere microbial communities from salt marsh grasses in Alabama, United States - J5-7_160517rDrA | ecosystem: Host-associated > Plants > Roots > Rhizosphere | place: USA: Alabama | collected...
GTCAACCTCAACGCGTAAACCCTCCGATTCAAGACTTTGGGCAACCTTTTGGGCATAATCAAAATGACGATCTGCGATTGGAATCAAAACCGCTTGGACCGGAGCTAACCAGACTGGAAAAGCTCCCGCAAAGTGCTCAATCAGGACACCCATAAAACGCTCCATTGAACCAAGCAAGGCACGATGGATCATGTATGGGCGATGATCCTGACCATCTTCGCCGACATATATCAGGTCGAATCGCTCTGGCAGAGTAAAATCAAATTGGATCGTGCTCAACTGCCACTCCCTGCCAAGGGCATCTCGAACTTTAATATCGATTTTCGGACCGTAGAAGGTAGCCTCCCCTTCATCAACCTGGTAATTTATTCCAGCCCGCTCCAGTGCGTTCCGCAAAGCTTCCGTAGGAGCAACCCATTGTTCAGCAGAACCAGCAGCTTTCTCTGGATTGCGTGTGGAGAGATATGCTTGAAAATCATCGAATCCGAAAGCACGCAATATATTCAAACTGAACTCAAGCACGCGATCAATTTCCTCCGGCATCTGTTCAGGCTGGACAAACAGGTGAGCGTCATCCTGTGTGAATCCCCTCACGCGCAACAATCCTTGCAGCACGCCACTTCTTTCGTAACGGTAAACTGTGCCCCATTCCGCATAGCGCAGGGGGAGATCCCGGTATGACCGCAGCTTGCTTTTATAGATCTGGATATGGAAGGGGCAATTCATCGGCTTCAGATAGTATTCCTGCCCTTCTATATCCAGAGGAGAATACATATTCTCTTTATACCAATCCAGATGCCCGCTGATCTCCCAAAGTTGAGCCTTGCCAATGTGGGGAGAGTATACAAATTCATAGCCTCCAATCTGGTGCTCCTGCATACAGTAATCCTCGGCTAACTTGCGTACCATGCCTCCCTTTGGATGCCATAAGATTAAACCCGGGCCTACTTCTTCACTCACGCTGAACAGATCCAGATCTTTACCCAGACGCCGGTGATCGCGCTTTCGCGCTTCTTCCAATTTCCACAAATATTGTTCGAGTTCATCGGCGGATTCCCAGGCGGTGCCATAGATGCGCTGAAGCATCGGGCGCTTCTCGTCTCCCCTCCAGTAAGCTCCGGCCACATTCAACAGCTTCACCGCATCCGGGTTAATCTCGCCTGTATTCGCAACGTGCGGTCCTCTGCACAAATCGACAAACGAATCTTGTTGATATATCGAGATCTCCGGTTTCTCATCCAATGGTTCTCCATACTCATCGAAGCCACCTTGTTCGAGCCCCTCAATTAGTTCGAGCTTATAAGGCTGGCCAACAAATAATTCGCGCGCATCATCCGCTTCGATGACTTGTTTTTTAAAATCAAATTTGCCCGAAATAATTTCACGCATTCTCTTTTCCAGGACTTCAAGATCTTCAGGAGTAAGAGAACGCGGCAGATCAAAATCGTAGTAGAAGCCATCTTCGATGGGAGGGCCGATTGCAACTTTTCCGTCAGGAAACATTTCCATGACCGCCTGCGCCATCACATGCGCTGTTGAATGTCGAATCCGGTACAGATTACTTTCCTGATAACTAACCTTATTTTTGTTTGCCATTTCTATCTCCTGCGCCTGAAAAAAATAAATCTTATGAATAAATGAAAACTCTCACCCGTCTGGGGCGAGAGTATTTTCACGCGGTTCCACCCAGATTAAGCTATACGCTTTTCTCTGTGTTGCCGATAACGGGTTCTCCGGTTCCCTTAATCAGTACCAGGTAAAGTCTGGTCCTTTCAGGGTTCAGCTCTCGGGTGGTTTTCGCCGGCTGCTCTCCCAAGATGACTCTCAATCTTTGATCATCTCTCCCTGTTGGCAGCTATCACCGCTTACTCGTCCCGGTCAAAGCTTTTCTTACTTAATTGTTTCTAAATTATACCATTCCCATAATTTTTCTTCAAATCAAACTTGGAAATTACGGGCATTTAAACTTTAGCACTCCTAAGTGATACGCAGACCACTCTTTTTCACTATATGCGCTGCAGGCAAAATACTGTACTTCATAATCACCTTTGGCAATCGTGTAATCCTGAGATTCTTCTTTATCAAGCAAGAAAACATAGGTAGAAGGACCAGTAAGTATTGCCAGGACCTGAGTATCCGCTTCGTTCTTTAAGGTAACTTTCACAATTTTGATCGTATTGGTGATATTCACAATATGCGGTGAACTCGGTGTTTGCCGGGCATTTTCACCACAGGCAGGCATCACCAATTTTGTCTGTCGAGTGAGGTCAATGGTGGAAGAATCCCACGCACCACAGTACCTGACATCCTTGGAATATTCTCCCCGCATTATAGTGTAGTTATTTGTTTCCCCTGGTTTGACCACGAAGTAATAGAATTCTGGTCCATCTAACCACAAATAAGCGGTACTTGTAGAATTATTCTGAATTTTTAGCCCGACCAGATCCGATTTTTCTTTCACTGAGGCAAAATATGCTGATGCCGGTAGAGGGACAGCAGCGCTTAGAACAATCAGGGTGATCAGACCGACAAGAATGACCAAATGCTTTGATTTATTTCGCTCCATTTTCATTTACTCCTTCAATCTTAACCAGAAAAAATGGTGGTTTTGCTACACAGAAACGGAATCTGTTCCTTAACCCTTAGTTTATCAGAAAATACAAAATTTCGTTTATCCCGATTTTGCAACCCTGATCATTAATCTACATAAGCAAATCAACCATCCAACAATTTTATTCCTGCCAGTTTTTCAATCACGCCAATTACCGCAGAATTATCTTTATCGCCCAGACCCATCTGTAGCATAGCGTCGAACAACTGGCCGTGCACAGAAGAAGATAATAATGGAATACCATACTGCCGGGCAGTATCCAAGACTATACCCATATCCTTAGCCTGCAGATAAGCTTTAAATCCGGGTTCGCGATTTCCTGAGAATAAACGTTCGGGTTTCACATCCAAAGTCCAGCATTGGGCTGCACCACCCTGGATCGCTGCGACAACTTTTTCAGGATCAGCACCGGCTTTCTTAGCGAAAATCATCAGTTCTCCCATTGCCACCATCTGCGCGGCAACCATAATTTGGTTTGCTGCCTTGGCAATCTGCCCTGCCCCGGCTTCTCCCACATGAGTTATTTTTTTACCCATTGCTTCCAGGATTGGTCTCACTTTTTCTAAAGTCTCACCTGGACCTCCGACCATGATCGCCAGGGTGCCTTGCCTGGCTCCGATATCCCCCCCGCTGACTGGGGCATCCAAACATGAAACACCTTTCTCACCTAATTTTTGAGCAATCAACCTGGCTGTTGCCGGCTTGATGGTGGAGTTATCAATATAAATTTGCCCTTCCCTTGCAGCCTCAATGATCCCGAGATTTCCAAGGGCAACCTGTTCGACATCAGGTGAATCCGGTAAATTTGTGATCACCACATCCACCTGGGCGGAAAGCTCTGCCGGGGAAGACGCTGCTTGGGCACCCTGGTCCTGCAGCTCTAACACAGCTTCTAGACTGCGGTTGTGTACCGTCAGCGGGAACCCAGCTTTCAGTATGTTGCCAGCCATTGATTTTCCCATTAATCCCAGACCAATATAACCAACTTTTAACATAATATGCTCCTGGTTACTCCTTTATCCAAATTCGGAATCCAGCCAAAATACGCAAGAAATCTTCACCAAATGCTGCTGAATTTACGGATAAGTTTGTTTATGCTAGAATGAAAAATACACGGGTTCAGCGTCAAATATTTTACAACAGAATTGGAGCAGTAAATGCCTTTAGATATTGTAGTTGGCACCCAATGGGGAGATGAAGGAAAAGGTCGCTTTGTTGATCTGCTGGCTGCCGATGCAGATTATGTAGCGCGATTTAACGGGGGTGACAATGCCGGTCATACCGTTACGGTAGGTTCACAAACCTTCAAACTTCACCTGATTCCTTCCGGGATCATCCAGCCACATTCTGTCGGGGTGATAGGTAATGGAGTTGTTGTTTGCCCTGAGATTCTTATAAATGAAATCAAAATCCTGCTTGCCGCTGGGGTTGAAATTACTCCTCAACGATTGCAAATCTCTTATGGTGCTCACCTCATTACCCCCGCGCACATTGCGCTAGACAAAGCCCAGGAACAGGCACGCGGAAAGACCATGATCGGAACGACCTTACGAGGCATTGGTCCCGCATATACGAGCAAAGTATCCCGGGCGGGCATTCGCTTTCTCGACATGCTCGATGCAGGCAATTTCGAAACCAGGATCAATAGGCACGTAACTGAGGTCAACGATCATTTAACGAAACTCTACCAAGCTGAACCAATAAACCCCAAGCGAGTGATCGATGATTTATGCCAGTATTCGGATGAAATCACTCCTTATATCAGCGATGTTTCCTCGCTCCTGACCGGTGCTTTAAAACAGGGAAGGAGAGTCCTTGCTGAAGGCGCTCAAGGGACATTGCTCGATCTGGATCACGGCACGTACCCATTCGTTACCAGCTCGACACCAACTGCAGGTGGGGCATTAGTCGGTCTGGGTATCGGCATGGGCTACGGAGACCGGGTAATTGGTGTGACAAAATCATTCCAAACGCGGGTCGGGTCCGGTCCATTCCCGACTGAACTCGAAGGGGACTTGGCTCACAAACTGCGGGGGACAGGTGAACAACCATGGGATGAATTTGGAACAACCACTGGGCGACCAAGGAGGGTCGGATGGCTTGATCTTGTTCTCCTCCGTTATGCTGCCCGGATTAACGGTATCAACGAATTAGCTCTTACCAAGCTCGATATCTTATCTGGTTTTGATCAACTATTTATCTGCACCGGCTATCGCAAAGATAATCAAACGCATCTCGAATTACCTTTTGGTCCTGGAAATTTAGACGGTTTCGATCCAATCTACGAGGAATTTCCAGGATGGGAACAGGACCTCACTTCTGTCCGAAAATGGGAAGAGCTGCCAGCCGCTGCACGAACATACGTGTTGAGCATAGAGCAATTGATCGGGGTCAAGATTAAATTAATATCGGTTGGCCCAGAACGAGAACAAGTCATCGAAAAGAATTAGGCAGAAATTTTCTAGAGCGAAACCATGGAGGCTGCAATGCGAAAGAAGGTCACGTTAATCACTGGAGTGAGTGGTGAAGTGGGCCTGGCGCTGGTAAAAATATTAGCTGAATCGGGATACAACAATCTTCTTACCCTGGATATCCGGCCTTTACCTGCTGAATATACAAAATATTCCCATCATATTCAAGGAGACATACTTGATAAATCACTTTTAAGCAGATTGGTTAGTGAGTATGAGATCGACTCCATCTATCATATGGCAGCCCTTCTTTCCACGCGGGCTGAATTTACACCAGTAGCTGCACACCAGGTAAACGTCGAAGGAACAATGGGTTTGCTTCAATTGGCTTCCGAACAAAGTGAATGGCGCGGTGATCCTGTTTTATTCATCTTTCCCAGTTCGATTGCAGCTTATGGAATGCCAGATTTGGACACGAAGTCAAAATTTCCCCGCGTCCGGGAATGGGAATGGAATTATCCAATTACAATGTACGGCTGCAATAAATTGTATTGTGAAATGCTTGGAACTTATTTCAGTGAATATTACCGGCAGCTGGCGGCAGAACGCCCGCAAATGCTTGATTTTCGATGTGTACGCTTTCCTGGTTTGATCAGCGCCTTCACCGTTCCAAGTGGAGGCACGAGCGACTATGGCCCGGAAATGCTGCACGCGGCTGCCAAGCAGGAACCTTACGCTGCATTTGTCAGGCCAGACACCCAGATCCCTTTCATGGCAATGCCGGATGCCGTGACTGCATTAATCGCACTCTCCCGAGCTCCCAAAACCGAACTTTGTCGCAACGTTTATAATGTAACCAGCTTCAGTTTGACTGCTGAACAATTTCGTCAACAAGTCCTGAAAGCCTTTCCCAAAGCGGACATCACTTTTGATCCAGATATCAAGCGGCAGCAAATCGTCGATTCCTGGCCTGCAGATTTAAATGATAGCCACGCCCGCCAGGACTGGGATTGGAAACCAGAATATGACATCGAACGGTCATTCAGCGAATATTTGATCCCGAACATAAGCCGGTTCTACCAGGGGTGAAGTTACATTAATTCTTTATCAATAGAAGCAGGAGACCGGCATATACTTGATATCATATGAGATATGAAGTTGGTTAATCAAAGGATTCGGGAAACCTCAATTCTCTCTCTGTTCTCCATATTAACTGTCGGGTTGCTCCCGCTTCTATTCGGCGCCTGCATTCCCGAAACCTCTCCCCAGATTACGATGGAAGTCACATCCACCGCAACAGTCACCGCCTCACCAACCCCCACTGTAGTATGGTTCCCACCCACTGCAACTCCGACCAGGTGGCCAACGCCTACTCACATTCCAACACCGGAGCATATTCAAAATCAGGGAGAAATTATTTTTACTGACGACTTCAGTGATTCCGATTTATGGACGCTGGGAACGTCCGTTTCGGGTAATATCTCTCTAGGGGTAAATGAGCTCACCATCGCAATCGCAGAACCTGGTGCTTACCAATATAGTATCCGCGAAGATCCAAAATTAGGAGATTTTTTCGTTGAGATCACATCTTATCCGACTTTATGCCAGGCAGAGGACCAATATGGACTTCTGTTGAGAATGTCTTCTCCGGGAGATTTCTACCGTTTTGCCCTTTCATGTGACGGGCGGGTAAGATTGGACCGCATTCTCGGGGGAACTGCGACCTCGCCTCAACCCTGGATCCAAAATAATTCCGTTCCACCTGGAGCACTGATCCCATCCCGGTTAGGAGTCTGGATGCGGGGAAAAGAGATGCGCTTCTATATTAATGACCAATACCAATTCACTGTGACCGATCCAACACTCCAGATTGGCAACTTGGGTGTTTTTGCCCGGTCATTAGGAGAGAACGCAGTGACAGTTAATTTTTCAAATCTAGTTGTAAGAGAGATTTCACAATAACCTGCATGGCTAAACGCCCCTTTAAAAACCGATTAAATAACCTCGATCCAAAATCATGGCTGAAGTTTCAGAAATCATGGTTCATCCATGCTCCCCCTGCCCGCAAGAAGGGGGTAATTCGCCATCCGGCGAAATTCCCGGAAACATTGGCTCAAGAATTTATAGAATTCTTCACCAAGGAAGGCCAGACCATATTAGACCCCATGGTAGGTACCGGCAGCAGCCTGGTAGCGGCTTTGCGTTCAGGTCGCAACAGCATTGGCATTGAGCTCAACCAGGCTTACATCGATATCACCAACCAGGCTGTGCAAGAGGAGCGGGAAAGACTAGGGGAAGGTGCCGAGAACCTGAACTGCCATGTGATTCTTGGGAATGCGCTCGATATCCCGGAATACTTCGCTGAGTATGAATTTCCTCCGGTTCATTATGTGATCACCTCACCACCCTATTGGGACATGCTGCACGCAAAAGGCGCCAAAACCCAACAAAAACGGCGTAATTCTCAAGAATTAGATCTGCAGTATTCCGATGATCCAGAAGATCTTGGCAACATCCACGATTATGATTTGTTCCTTGAGAAGTTAGTTGGCATCTATCGTGCGATAAAACCCTATCTTGTAGAGCGAGGATATATTACAATTATCGTGAAAAATATTAAGAAGGGTGGAAAAATCTATCCCCTTGCCTGGGATCTGGCCAGCAAATTGGGTGATATCTACACCCTGAAAGATGAAAAGATATGGTGCCAGGACGACATTCGACTCGCGCCTTATGGGTTAGGAAATGCCTGGGTCAGCAATACCTTTCACCATTACTGCCTCCAATTCCGCAACGAGTAATTTGATTGGTATACCTTTATCTGTCGCAAAATTTAGTGTACAATTGTTCTGGTTATCGGTGAGTGTCACACGTGCGATTCACGGGCGACGTACGTCCGTAACTAAAACCTTTTCCGCTCACTGAATTGAAAGGAGAATCCCAATGTACCAAAAAATTATCATCATCGGCAATCTTGGTGGCGACCCTGAAATGCGGTATACACCTTCGGGTCAAGCGGTCACAAATTTCAATGTGGCAACAAGCCGCAGGTACACTACCTCAGACGGCAACCAGGTAGATGAAACAACCTGGTTTCGGATTTCTACCTGGGGTAAAACCGCAGAAGTGTGCAACCAGTATCTAAAAAAGGGAAGACGGGTTCTTGTTGAAGGAAGGCTAAATCCTGATAAAGACACGGGGGGTCCAAGAGTATATACACGACAGGATGGAACCTCTGGTGCAAGTTATGAAATCACAGGCGAAGTAGTGAGATTTCTTACTCCCCGAAGTGAAAGTGAAGGTGGTTATTCAGCAGACGATTCGCCCGGATTAGCGGAACCCGAGGATATTCCCTTCTAACTCCTCAAGTTTTAGTGACAAATTCCACACCAGGCAACATTACTATCTTTCAACCTTGAGCACCTTAAATTTAAGCAGAGCAAAATCCAGGGCGGAGGGTAAGGAAACACTCCGCCTGTTTTGCCTTGGAAATGACTAATTTACCACCCATTTTCGATCAGGAGATAGCCATGTCCAACCAGCCTGAGAGCCCAAAACCAGCGAAATTGCCGCCCATGATAGTCCCTGAGGATATTGAGGCAATCTACATCAACCTGGTCAGAATCGCGCACTCACCTTCAGAGATGGTCTTCGATTTTGCCCACTTATTACCCGGGACGAAACCTGCCAAAGTTCGCACCCGGATCGTGATGTCCCCTCTGGGAGCCAAGCTGCTCTTCCATGCGCTTGGTGAAAATATCAAGCGTTATGAAGCCTCTTTTGGAAATATTAATGTCCCGGGTTCATCATCATTAGCAGATTATCTCTTCCGCCCGGGCTCACCCACAGAAGAACCACCAGAGGAATAAAACATGGATAAATTATCGGAGATTGCTGAAGGCATTCACCTGGCATTTGAAACTCGCACCGCTGCGCGCGATCATGCCCTTTCACAGGCGCGGACGCTTACCCGTCACTGCGCGAATGCAATCCGCTCTGTGCACAGGGACGATTTCGATGCAGCTGAGCATCAATTAGAAAGCGCTTCGAATATTGTTGCATCCTTGCAGGCAGAATTGAATGTCTTCCCAGATCTTTATTATGCAGGATACACCCAGGATGCCCTCAAGGAATTTGCAGAAGCCAATATCGTCTATGCGTTAATTACTGAGAAAGAACTGCCGACACCCCAGGAGTTGAAACTCGAGAATCCGGCGTACCTGAATGGTTTAGCTGAATCAGTGGGAGAATTTCGCCGCCGCTGCCTGGATATTCTTCGCCTGGGATATTCTGAAGAAGCAGAAAACCTTCTCCAGCATATGGATGATATTTTTGCAGTATTGATCACTATGGATTACCCCAATGCAATCACCGGGGGAATTCGCCGCCAGACAGATATTGCACGAAGTATTCTCGAACGGACCAGGGGTGATATCACACTCAGCTTACAGCAGCAGCACCTTGAAAAATCGATGGCCCAGCTGGAAAAAAGAATGGAAAAATCGTGAGCACGATTCGAGCCTCCGAAATCGGTACATACCTCTATTGCAGACGGGCATGGTGGTACCAACGGAAGGGTCATATCCCTGAAAATCAACGAGAGCTGGCTGCGGGAACAAGAATCCACCTGCAAAATTCCCGCAAAGCGATTGTCAGCGGGTGCCTGCGCACCATCGCATACGGGTTGTTCATGGCTGCCATTGTTTTGCTTGCTGTTTACCTTGCTGGCAAACTCATATAATCCAATGCCTTACCTGGTCGTTGTCCTGCTAGTTCTGGGGATCATTCTTTATTGGATATCCACTCGCCAATGGCGTTCCAGCGGATTACCATCCGGGAGATTAATCTATACCGATCATAGCGAGTGGGGAAAAATCGAGACGCCATTATATGATCCCACCTACAATTTAACTGGTAAGCCAGATTTTATAGTCGAAACTAAAAATGGCTTAATACCAGTAGAAGTAAAATCTGGACGCGCAAGATC
>Ga0316579_10000978_pt1 | contig 10008 bp, 12 predicted proteins | sample J5NA_2_FD_203074 | JGI IMG/M metagenome (GOLD analysis project Ga0316579, IMG submission 203074) | Rhizosphere microbial communities from salt marsh grasses in Alabama, United States - J5-7_160517rDrA | ecosystem: Host-associated > Plants > Roots > Rhizosphere | place: USA: Alabama | collected...
CAGTTTCGTTTCAGCTTCCTTTTGTACGCTATCTCCACTTTAAACATACAGATAGGAGTTTGAAATCATGAACACAAAATATATGGTAATTTCCGGAATAATGGCCGGCTTGTTGACTCTGGGCGGCCAGGCCTTTGCTTCTGACGACGGGCGTGAGTATTACGGGCGCGAATTGATGACCGAGCAGGAACGTGCAGAACACCAGGACCGTATGCGCAACATGAAAACCGAAGAGGAGCGCAAGGAATACCGGCATGAGGTACACGAGCGCATGGAGAAGCGTGCAAAGGATCAAGGCAAAAAAATGCCTGAAGAACCGGGCGAATATCGCAGGGGAAAATAACGAGGGCCGCGGCATTGTACCGGGTAGTGTAGCTACAGGTAGCGCCGGGCACAAAACCATCGCCGGCAGGGCAGGTCATTGCCCTGCCGGTATCTTGAAAATCGGAGTAATATCGTGATGACAAATAACGAGCAAATCAAGGTTTGGGATCCCGTGGTGCGAATCTTCCACTGGACGCTGGTCGCCGGTTTTGCAATATCCTATCTCACCTCGGAAGAATCCACATGGTGGCATGTGAATTCCGGATACCTGGTATTCGGACTGGTACTTTTCCGGTTGGTATGGGGTTTCGCGGGAACCGCCCACGCGCGTTTCAGTGATTTTGTATACAGGCCGGGTATAGTACTCGACTATATCAGGGATATAGTAAAATTCAGGGCCAGGCGATATGTCGGGCATAATCCCGCCGGCGGATTCATGATCGTCTTATTGTTGCTTTTCCTGATTTTGACGGGGCTGAGCGGCATGATGCTGTATGGCGCCGACGACGGGGCCGGACCCTTTGCCGGTGTAATGTCAGGTATGGCCCACGATAGCGAGGAAGTGCTTGAGGATCTGCATGAGTTCTTTGCGAATGGCACGGTGGTACTGGTGTTTATTCATGTCGCCGGCGTTATATTCGAGAGCCTGTTGCATAAGGAGAATCTCGTGCGTTCGATGTGGAATGGATACAAGCGTGCTGAATAGCATCGGTGGGTAGGCGTGTGCATAGCATGAAACGTAAAATACGGTTGTTCCTGGCCAGCATGATACTCGCCACGATGGGGGTTAGTCAGGGTGCGGAAGCGACGGATCAGGATGATGTCCTACGCTTGCAGGAGTCTGGTGAAATACTGCCGCTACCCACGATCCTGCGGAATGCGCAGGCGATACAGCGTGGGAAGCTTCTTGAGGCGGAGATCAGGCAGGAAAACGGGGTGCGTATATACGAGCTGGAAATCTATGGTGATGATGGCAGGTATTATGACCTGAAGTTTGATGCCCGCACGGGAAAATTGCTGAAGCGAGAGGTGGATTAGCCTTGCGTCTGCTGGTGGTTGAAGATGATATTGCGCTGGCTCGGGAACTGCAGCAAAGGTTGCGTACGGAGAGCTTTGCCGTGGATCTTGCCTTCGACGGAAGCGAAGGCGAGTATCTCGGTAAGGAGGAAGCCTATGATGCCATTATCCTGGATCTTGGTCTGCCGAAGAAAACCGGGTTGGAAGTGCTGAAGAGCTGGCGTTCTGCGGGTATCACGATTCCTGTCCTTGTACTTACGGCACGCGATGCCTGGTATGAAAAAGTCGATGGATTCAAGGCGGGTGCTGACGATTACCTGGCAAAACCCTTTCATGTCGAGGAACTGCTGGCACGTTTGAAAGCGTTACTACGTCGCAGCACCGGCGATGCGCCAATCGAACTGACACGGTTTGGCATATCGCTGGACGAAGATCATAAGCGGGTCCTGACAGACAGCGGCACTTCCTTCGAGCTGACCGAAACCGAGTACCGGCTGCTGCGATATTTCATGATGCACCCCGGCAAGATCCTGTCCAAGCAGCGGTTGCTCGAACATATCTATGAATATGATACTGATCCCGACAGTAACGTGATCGAGGTGTACGTGAAGCGTCTGCGCAAAAAGATTGGCGATGAATATATACAGACCCGGCGGGGACAGGGATATATATTTTCGGAGCCAGGCGGCTGACATGTTGTCACTGCATGCAAGGATCAGTCTATGGCTGCTGGCAAGCATTCTCGTCCTCGTCGGTATCAGCTGGGCGGTTACCAGCGTGGCGCCGCTGCGGTTTACGGAAACATTTGTTATCAGCCGCCTGGAGCATGACGCGGAAAGTCTGCTGGTCGGGCTGCAATTTAATGCGGACGGGAAACCGGTGCTGGCCCCAAACTATGTTTCAAGCATTTATGATCGCCCTTATTCCGGGCACTATTATGTGATTCAGGCGGGCACATATCGGCTCCGTTCGCGTTCGTTATGGGATGCGGATCTTCCTCCTGCCGCCAATAGCGACGGACAGGCGTCCGTCAACCGGATCCAGGGACCCGACAAGACACCGTTGCTGGTCTGGTCAAAGACCTATCATAAGGCGGGCAGGGTTATTTCCTTTCAGCTGGCGGAGGATCTCGGGCCATTACAGGAGATGCTGGTAACATTCCGGCTGCGATTTGCCCTGGCCATGGCGCTACTCCTCGTGGTCCTGGTGGTTGCGTCGCGCTGGATCGTAAGATGGGGCTTGAAACCTTTATACAAGAGCGCAAAAGAGTGCCAGCAATTACAAAGCGGTGAGATAAGTTTCCTTGACGAACGGGCGCCGCGCGAGATCCGGCCATTGGTCGGGGAAGTGAACCGGCTATTGGCACTGATGCGCCGCCGCCTGGAGAGATCCCGGAACGCAACCGGTAATCTTGCGCATACCCTTAAAAACCCGCTGGCATTACTGTCCCAGCTATCCGAGCGAACACAGGATCCGGTCAGATCCGGGATGCAGGATGCGATTAATAAAATGAATCAGAGCATCGATCATGAATTAAAACGTGCCCGGCTATCGGGTGACACGGGCGCAGAACGGCTGTTTGAGGTATTGGATGAATTGCGCGCACTCATCCTGGTCATGGAAAAAGTGCATCAGGATCGGAACGTGGTGTATCAACTGGAGGCTCTGAAAAACGTGCGCTATCCGGGAGATCGACAGGACCTTCTCGAATTGTTCGGTAATCTCCTTGATAATGCCGGAAAGTGGGCCAGGCACACGATAAGGATCACGGTTGAGGACATGCCGGGTTTGTCCGTATCTATCGAAGACGATGGCGAGGGTGTCGATCCTGCGATGCTGGCATCCCTGAGTCAGCGAGGGCTACGCGTGGATGAAAATGTTCCCGGACACGGTATTGGCCTGTCGATCGTTCAGGAAATTGTCACGGAGTATGGAGGGGATATTGAATATTCAAGATCCCCCCTCGGTGGCTTGTGTGTGAAAGTCAGCTTGCCGGAGCGTGGCATCGCTTTGTAGGGGTATTCCGCTGACACCCTCTCCATGCGCCCGGAATCCATGCGGATTAATTCCGGGCGCATTAATTCCAGGTATAAATTATAGGGTTTCGCGAATGAATCAGGCCTGTCTTTGCTTGATCTGGTGTCTTTTGCGTGCCACGATCCTGTATCGAACCATGATTTGGTATTACGGTAACGCGATCGCCGGAACTGATATTTCGTCGGAATCTGCGAACCGCGACATACCGGATGATGCTTATCAATAAGACCCGGAAGGAAGATCGTGTAATGGCGGACAAAAGAATCAAATTTAAAAAAGAGGGGCATTACGTCGATAACCTGGATGCCGAGCCGGATGAAATCTATGACCCGGAATTCGAGGCGATCGTAAGGCAGATGCTGGAAAAGATCGGTGAGAATCCGCAACGGGAAGGTCTTCAGCGAACCCCCTTACGTGTAGCCAAGGCAATGGATTTTCTGACCAGTGGATACGACAACACGGTAGAAGACGTGGTACGGGATGCCGTATTCAATGAAGACTGCGAAGAAATGGTACTGGTGAGGGATATCGAGTTCTATTCACTTTGTGAACATCATGTCTTGCCTTTTTTCGGCAGGGCGCATGTGGCGTATATGCCGCATGGCAAAGTAATCGGCCTGAGCAAGGTTGCGCGCATTGTGGATTTGTTCGCACGGCGATTACAGGTGCAGGAACGGCTGACCAATCAGGTTGCGGATGCACTTATGGAGGTGCTCAAACCGCATGGCGTGGCGGTAATAATGGAAGCCAGTCATTTCTGCATGATGATGCGCGGTGTGCAAAAACAAAACAGTGTGACCGTGACCAGTGCAATGCGGGGCAGCTTCAAGACGAATGCATCCAGCCGGGCAGAGCTCATGAGCATGATCGAGGTATAGTGATAGGTGCCGGTTAGGTAAGCGATAATTGCGCTTGCTCTTATGAATTTTCCAGCCGCAGCCAGGCACCGGAGTCGGATGAATACCCTGATGTCCGGGTTAGCGATTCCGTGCCGCGGGATGCATTCTCCGGAAACAGGGGATAGAATGCGGATGAAATCCTGACCCTTTTGTCCCATTGTGCCCGAATTACCCATCGACAAGTTGTTGCCCGATCTCCTGCAAGTGTTTCAGCAGGACCGGAGTGCCGTGCTGCAAGCCCCGCCCGGGGCCGGTAAAACCACGCGTGTACCGCTGGCATTGTATACGGCTGACTGGATAGGCGGGAAAAAAGTCCTGATGCTGGAACCCAGGAGACTGGCTGCGCGTGCGACGGCCCGCTTCATGGCGCACACGCTGAACGAAAAGGTGGGCGAGACGGTCGGATACCGAACACGACTCGATAGCAGGGTCGGACCCCGCACGCGTATCGAGGTTGTCACGGAAGGTATCCTGACGCGCATGTTGCAGGACGATCCGGCACTGGAAGATGTCGGTGTTGTCATATTTGATGAATTCCATGAACGAAGTTTGCAGGCGGATCTCGGCCTGGCCTTGTGCCTGGAAAGCCAGGAATCCTTGCGTGAAGATCTGCGCCTGCTCGTTATGTCGGCAACCCTGGATGGTGCTGCCATTGCCCGTTTGCTCAATGACGCGCCAATCCTGACCAGTGAGGGCCGTACGTATCCCGTCGAGATCGTGCATCGTCCGCCAAGAGCCCGGCTGGCACGGGAACGCCAGGCCTATTTCGATGAGGTCACACACGTCGTGACCGATGCCTTGCGGGAGGACACGGGTAGTATCCTGGTGTTCCTGCCGGGTATTGGTGAAATTCGCGAGATACACAAACGACTGAGGGCCAGGGATCCGGGTGCCGATGTATTGTTGGCACCCCTCTATGGCCAGCTGGACGCTGCGGCCCAGGACGCGGCCATCCAGGTTCCGCCGGCCGGGAAGCGCAAGGTCGTCCTTGCAACCTCGATCGCGCAGACCAGTCTTACGATTGAAGGTATTCGTGTCGTGATTGATGCCGGCCTGACACGCCTGCCACAATTCGACCCGAATACCGGGCTGACCGGATTGTCCACGCAAATGGTTTCGCAGGCAGCAGCCGATCAGCGCTGTGGTCGTGCGGGCCGTCTGGAAGCGGGCATATGCTATCGACTTTGGCCGGAACATCAGCACCTGCTGGCACAGGCGCCTCCCGAGATCCTCGAAACGGATTTGTGCAGCCTGGTTCTGGAGCTGGCCCATTGGGGCGTACGCGATGTTACCCGGCTGCGCTGGCTCGATGTCCCGCCGCCCGCACATGTCGCACAGGCCACGGAAGTATTGCGGAAACTCGGAGCCATCGATACGGCAGGTGCGATTTCCGGACACGGACGTGCCATATTGCAACTGGGTACACACCCACGCCTGGCGCATATGATGATTCGTGGCAAGGCGTTTGGCTACGGGATGCTGGCCTGTGAACTGGCAGCCCTGCTTAGTGAGCGGGATATTCTCACGAACACGCACATTCGCGATAGCGATATCGCCTTGCGGGTTGAAGCCTTGCGTGCGTCTCCCAGGGTCCCGGAGGCGAATGCCGGCCTGGTGAGGCAGATCCGTGATACAGCGAGGCAATGGCAACAACGCCTGGCTTGTACACCTGCCGGAATTCCAGGTACGGACATCGGCATGGCGGGGGTGTTACTGGCGTATGCCTATCCGGATCGGGTGGCGCAAAGACGGTCGAGTGGCGAACGTCGCTACCTGTTGAGTAACGGCCGTGGTGCGGTATTCAGGGAATACGAGCCACTGGCCGCGGAAGACTATATTGTCACTGCCAGTCTGGATGGTGCCAGGGAGGCGCGTATCTTCCTGGCGGCGGGCATTTCCGAAGAACAATTGCGTGAATACCACGCATCGTTGTTGTCGGAACATACCTTTGTCGAATGGGATGAGGGTGAGCAGCGCGTCCAGGCCAGGCGGCAGCTTCGTCTGGGTGAAATCGTCATGGACGACAGGCCCTGGCAGGACGCCGATCCGGAAGCCGTACAAACGGCGTTGCTGGAGGGTATCCGGCGGCAGGGCATACGGTGTCTGCCCTGGAGCGATAGCGCGCGTCGACTACAGGCACGCATCCGGTTTCTGCACGCGTTGGAGCCACAAGGATGGCCGGATGTCGATGATAATGCCCTGTCGGCCAGCGTGGATGCCTGGTTGCCGCCCTATCTCGGGCGGATGAGTCGACTCGCCGATTTGCAGAAGCTCGACCTGCAGGCGATCCTGCTGGCACAGCTTAGCTGGCAGCAGCAGAAATTACTGGAGGAACTTGCACCAACCCATATTACCGTGCCCAGTGGTTCACGGATTCGCATCGACTATAACCACGACACGCCTGTACTCGCGGTTCGGTTGCAGGAGATGTTTGGTCTTGAGGATACGCCAAGGATAGCGGGAGGGCGGGTGCCCTTGTTATTGCATTTGTTATCACCGGCGCAACGGCCCGTACAGATTACCCGTGATCTTGCCACGTTCTGGCGGAGCTCATATCACGAGGTAAAAAAAGATATGAAGGGCCGCTATCCGAAACATGCCTGGCCCGATGATCCAATGAATGCCCCGCCAACCGCGCGTGCAAAACGAAGATAAGGAAAAAGAGGGAGAAATTACCTGATTTTTCCGGTCTTCGGGTATTATAATGAAGATATTTTACGATGACAGTGGTGAGTACTATTCGTGGGCCGGGTTCTGTCCCTGAGAGCATATAACCGTTCAATACCAAACCCGGCATACCAGGCCCAAACAATAATGACTTCTTCGAATCACGCACACACTCACACGCACTCCCATGTTCATGACGAACGCAGACTGTTCTGGGCCATGTTGCTTACCGGCGGTTTTATGGTGGTCGAGGTGGTTGGCGGTATGTATTCCGGTTCCCTGGCCCTGCTTGCTGATGCGGGACATATGCTGACCGATACTGCCTCACTCGCACTTGCATGGTATGCCTCGCATGCGGCGCGACGTCCCGCCGATAACCTGCGTACGTACGGTTACCAGAGATTACAGGTCCTGGCAGCCTTTATAAACAGTATCGCGTTTATTGCGATTGTAGTGTGGATTGCATACGAAGCCTTATTACGACTGCTGGCACCGAATTTTGTTGCCGGTCAAGTTATGCTGGGCGTTGCCTTCATAGGACTGCTGGTCAATCTGATCGCTCTTTTCCTGCTCCACGGCGGGGAAAAGACGAATCTCAACCTGCGGGGCGCCTTGCTTCATGTCCTGGGGGATTTGTTGGGTTCGGCAGCGGTGATCGTGGCCGCGGTAATCATTCTGTATACGGGCTGGATGCCGATCGATCCCTTATTGTCGATCCTGGTTGCGCTGCTTATCCTTCGCAGCGCATGGACAATTGTCCGGCATTCCACGCATATACTGCTGGAAGGCACGCCGGAAGAAATTGATGTTGAAAAGATTCAGGAAAGCCTGATTGAGAATGTTCCGGAAGTAAAGGAAGTGCATCATGTACATGTGTGGTCCTTGACAACGGAATACCCATTACTGACCCTGCATGTTACAGTGGATCGACTCGATGATTATTCCCTCATGCTGAATAACATCAAGACCATTCTTGTCAGGGAGTTCAATATAAGACATTCAACGGTCCAGATAGAGCCGGCCGGGGATCATTCAGGATCATCTTGTCCGGATATCGGCAGTTGACGGTACATATCCGCGCGAAAAATCGGCTGTTGTGCACCTTGTGCCTCCGGACGGGTCGCGATTCGCGTTGATATATTATATGTGTTTGCATAAATGGACGCTTTACTGAAATATACCCTGGAGTGGAATATATATGATCCGCTCGTTTCAGGTACACGAGTTTGTTCTATCATGTCAGGAGATTGCGGTGACAAAGCTTACATCCTCGCAAGATGTATATAATTCCCTGCGCAGTATGATACTGGATTTCGAGCTTTATCCCGGTTCCAGGATCACTGAGACCGAGCTGGCGAAACTGTTCGAAGTCAGCAGAACGCCAATCCGCGCGGCCCTGTAGCGACTCGAGGCGGATGGGTATCTTGCCATCCGTCCGAAACAGGGATGCTTCATCCGCAATGTCGATATTGAAACCATTGCGCATACTCCAGGGCCAGGGTGGCGCTTGAGATGCTGTCCCTGCAGCTGGCCTGTACTTATATGTCGGAAGCGGAACTACAGGATCTCGCGAATGCATGGGACCCTTAAATGATTCTTAATAGTGCATCCAAAATGAATCCGGCGAATTCCGGATATGGAAACAGGATAGGATAAAAATATGCGTGAGTGGCGCGCATATGTCCGGGCTGGCACTCAATTACCAGATGCAGGAGAGTCATGCGCGTTATCTGTACACAACGCGTACCGCAGTAAATTACCGGCTGTATGCCTTTGAGAATATGGATCCCCCCGTACCGGGATGGTCCGGAGTGGCGAGGGAAAGGGTATAGAAGTGGAAGTCTGGGAGATGCCTGCGCTGGATTTCGGTAAGTTTGTTTCCCGTATACCTTCCCCGCTTGGAATAGGGACCCTTCAACTTGAGAATGGTGACGCGGTCAAAGGATTTCTGTGTGAACAGATTGCGGTTCAGGAGGCAAGGGATATTACCTCATACGGGAGCTGGCGGGTCTATATCAAAGCCTGACGGTATGTCGGGGGCAAGTTAAAGATAGCGCATTTCAACAGGGTCAGGGTCACGGACAATGAAGAATAGCCGTGTGGTGTAACGGGCCCTGTGTACGATCATTCCTTGAGCTGAATTACGATCCTGCCATCTTCAACACGTATGTTTTCCACCCCGTCCGCGAACGATTTCCAGAATCCCTGCTGATCGCCGTACTCGCGCACCAGGTCGATATTTTTCAATCCTCCCAGCCAGGCATTCGGAATCGGTACGCCCATTACACTGACGCCCTTTAACACGATTACGGGACGCCCCTGGCGGAATACCGCTTCAACGCCCGCGCGCACCCTGAGAATCTGCCCACCCAGGATCGGAAAATCAGGATCGACGTGTACCAGTAGTTTCGCGCTGACCAGGTTGTCCGACAGGTCGATCGCGAGCTTGCGGGCCAGGTCCGTGTTTTTGGCCAGCAGGGAATTGAGTTCCTTTTCGGTGAATGAAACCTCACGCTTTGCTCCGGCTTCGGAATAGGCTTCCGGTTCCAGGGTGCCGGACGGGAGCTGAGCCTGTTTTCCTTTGGTGTTGACGCCGGTGTGGGAACCTTCCAGGTAGTCCAGCTTGGCATCGAGCACCTTCTGCTCTTTTGCATTCAGCGTAACAGGACTGAATTCCGTGGGAAATATATAGGTCCTGATCAGCCAGTAGGTGATACCCGCGGTGAAGACGATCGCGACAATCACAATAAGCGTAATGTGCAGCCAGTCAAAACGCTTTTTAGGTGCCGGACTAGTATTTTCCACTTCATCGATCATGTCGGGTATACCTTCTTGCTCAATAGATAAGGATCTTTGGATTATCCGGATATCAGAACAGCTTCTTGGCCATGCCGAGCAGATCGTCGACGACCGAGCCATCCTTGTCTGCATCAAGTAGCGACACCAGCATGCCGGAAATACCGGACGGCGCTACGGATTGTCCACTGGATACCTGGTTTAATACACCCATATCCGAACTTTTCTTGCTCAGACTACCCATCACCATGGTAGCGATAACAGGTAG
>Ga0316579_10000979_pt1 | contig 10005 bp, 6 predicted proteins | sample J5NA_2_FD_203074 | JGI IMG/M metagenome (GOLD analysis project Ga0316579, IMG submission 203074) | Rhizosphere microbial communities from salt marsh grasses in Alabama, United States - J5-7_160517rDrA | ecosystem: Host-associated > Plants > Roots > Rhizosphere | place: USA: Alabama | collected...
CCTCACCGCGTGCGGCTCGTCGACTCCGGAGGCCGCGCCCTCGACGACGGCGAGCACGCAGACGACGCCCGCGTCGCCGAGCCCCCGGCCGAGCGTGGACCCGACCACCGCCTGCGTCGAGAACACCCTCGCCGAGATGGACCAGGGCCAGCGGCTCGGGCAGCTGCTCATGGTCGGCTTCGACACCAATGCGCCGCAGGGCGCCCTCGACGAGCTCATCGGCTCGGAGCACGTCGGCAACGTCATCTACCTCGGGGGCTGGGAGGGCGCGCCGAAGGTCTCGGCCACCTCCGAGCACCTCCAGGGGCTGGTCTCCCCGACGGCGACCGCCGACATCGGCCTGATGATCGCGGCCGACCAGGAGGGCGGGGAGGTCCACCAGCTGCGGGGCGACGGGTTCACGTGGCCGCCCTCGGCGCTGGAGCAGGGCCAGATGGACCCCGACGCGCTCACCGAGGCCGCCACGGGCTGGGCCGAGGAGATCAAGGCCGTGGGCGTCAACGTCAACCTCGCCCCGGTGGCCGACACCGTCCCGGAGTCCCTGGGCCGCGGCAACGGTCCGATCGGGCAGTGGGGACGGCAGTACGGCTACACCCCGAAGACCGTCGAGCGCGGGTCGGTGGCGTTCCTCGAAGGGATGCTGGCCGGTGGCGTCGAGCCGACCGTCAAGCACTTCCCGGGCATCGGCCGGATCACGAACAACACCGACTTCTTCGACACCGGCATCACCGACGACCAGACCGGCCCCGACGACCCCTACCTCCAGCCGTTCCAGGCCGGCATCGACGCCGGGGCCGGTCTCGTCATGGTCGGGTCCGCCTACTACAGCGAGCTCGACCCCGGGGTGCCCGCGATGTTCTCCGAGGAGATCGTCACCGGGCTCCTGCGCGAGCAGATGGGCTACGACGGGGTCGTGATCACCGACGACGTCAACGCCCAGGCGGTGCGCCAGACCCCGCCGGCCCAGCGGGCGGTCGAGGTGCTGCGCGCCGGCGGTGACGTCGTGCTCACCGGTGACGCCTCGGTCGCGACCGCGATGCTCGATGCCGTGGCCGCCGAGGCCGACGACGACGACGAGTTCGCCGACACGGTCCACGCCGCGCTCGAGCGGGTGCTCCGCCTGAAGTACCGCATGGGCCTGCTCCCCTGCTCCTCCACCGACGGCGAGTAGCCCGGGATCAGCGGGGCCAGACGATGGTCACCTCGGTCGGGGAGCCCGGGGCGCCACTGCGACCGGTCCGGTACTCCGGCACCCCGACGCACGTCCAGAGCAGGCCGGCGACGTCCTCGCCGAGCAGGCCGTACAGGTCGGAGTCGCGGAACGTCATCCCCGACGCGGCCGCCCCCAGCGCCCACGCGAGCAGGTGCAGCCGACCCTCGACGAGCCCCGCCTCGAGCTGCGCGACCCGGTAGCCGTGGTCGTCGAGCGACGCGAGGTCGGCGCCGGACATGACGACGAAGGCCGCGTCCCGGGCCAGGCCCTGCTCGAGCGCGGCCGCGTGCAGCTCCGTGCGCGTGCGGGCCTCGTCGAGCGGACGCACCGGGTGCTCGAGGTCCGGCCAGCGGTGGATGCCGCACGCCACCCCGTCGACCGCGCTCACCCCGACCCAGTGCGGCAGGTCGACGCCCCGCGTCGCCACGGTCATCGCGTCGACGAGCACCTCCCGGGGCAGAGCGGCATCGGCCCGCAGCCGCCGCACCGACCCCTTGCTCGAGATGACCTCCTCCACCGGGGCCGACCGTGACCCACCCGAGGGCACGTCGACCGGCGCGCCCCGGCCGAGGGCCGGGCCCAGGGTCGTGCGGCGACCCGCCCGCTGCGCCTCGGTGACGAGGGGGAGAACCCGCCCGTCGGCGTCGTGGTGCCCGGACATCGCGTCACCGGTGGGGTGGAGCGCCGGGTCGCCGCCGCCGAGGGCAACCACGGCGACCGGCCACTCCCGCACCCCGTCCGCGCCCACGAGGGCCGCCACCTCGTCGTCGGGGAACGTTGGGTGCAGGTGCGCCGGCACGCCCGCCGAGTCGGCGAGGGCCAGCACCTGGCTCAGCATCGTCCCGGCGTCCCAGTAGACGTGCCGGAAGGCCCGCTCCCGGTACCGCCACGCGCTGCGCCAGGGCACCCCCGTGACCACGAGCGCGGGCGCCGACCCGGTCGGTGGCGGTCCGACGTGGACCAGGGCATGGGCCTCCGGGTCGTACCAGTGCACCCCGGCCGGCAGGTCGGGTGTCACGCCGGCCGGCACCGCGACGTAGACCTCCAGCGGGAACCTCGCCCCCGCCGACCCCGCCGCGCGGAACAGCATCCGGACCCCGCCGCGCACCGTCGTCCGCGTGACGCCACAGGAGAGGAAGAGCAGCCGGGCCAGGGCCGCGAGGTCCGGCGCCGACGCGGGAACCCTCGCGGTGCCGGCGAGGACGTCGACGGCAGGCACCGACGACCCCGCCAGGTCCGTGGGGAGCAGCAGCCGCTGGAGGTCGTCGTCGTACGCCTTGTACGGCATCGGGCGGTGGTCCTCGTCGTCCAGCGGGTAGTCGGCGACCACGCGCTCGTCGTCGAGGGGCTCGGTCCACTCGCGGTCGGGGACGTAGCTCGTGAGCCGGTGGAGCAGCCGGGTGGGCGTCTCGTCAGCAGCCATCGGCCCATCATGCTCCGCACCGCCCGGCCGTGCGTGGGCCTACGCTCGACGGGGTGACCCCGCAGCCGCCCGTCGAGCTCCCCGTCGTCGTCCTCGTCTCGGGCGAGCACACCGACGACCTCCTCGAGGAGTTCTGGCGCTACTCCCGCGAGTACGACCTCCGCACGGCCACGACGTGCCGCGAGGCGGAGGAGCTCACCCGCCGTCTCGTCGACGAGGGCCGCCGGGTGGCGATGTACGTCTCCGACACGCGCCTGCCCGACCAGGAGGACGTGCTCGCGGCGTTCCACACGTGGCGCCAGCTCGTGCCCACCGCGCGCCGCCTCGTGGTGGCTCCGTACGAGCGGTTCCTCGCCGACGCCCCGCGGCTGCGGGCCGGCATGGCCAAGGGCAAGTACGACGCGTACCTGCTCATGCCCCGCGGCGCCCGTGACGAGGAGTTCCACCACGCCGTCACCGAGCTGCTCAGCGACTGGGGCTGGACCTCCACCGACCCCGACGTCGTCGTCGCCAAGATCGTCTCCCCCGAGCACGACCCACTGACCCTCGGCGTCCGTGACTTCTTCGACCGGATGGGGCTGCCGAGCCGGATCGTGCGCCCCGACACCGAGGTGGGCCGACACGTCCGCGAGCTGTTCCCCGAGGACGCCGGCTACCCCATGGTGTGGGCAGCGAACCGCGACCCGATGACGCCACGCTCGGTGCGGGACGTCGCGCGCGCCTTCTTCGAGACCTCCGGGGAGCGTGAGCTCGACGTCGCGCGCGCCGCGGACGGTGGCGGCCTCGTCGACGTGGCCGTGGTGGGCGGCGGACCCGCCGGGCTCGCGACCGCCGTGTACGCGGCCTCCGAGGGGCTGACGACCACCGTCCTCGACACCAGCGCCATCGGCGGCCAGGCGGGCACGAGCTCGATGATCCGCAACTACCTCGGCTTCCCGCGCGGCATCTCCGGGATGCGGCTGTCCCAGCGTGCCCGCAACCAGGCGCTGCGCTTCGGGACCCGCTTCCACACCGGGTGGGAGGTCGAGGAGCTCGTGGCGGGCGACGGGGTGGAGCCGCACGTGCTGTTCGGCGAGGGGTTCGAGGTGCGCGCGCGCTCGGTGGTCGTGGCCTCGGGGGTCAGCTACCGGACCCTCGGCGTGCCGTCGGTCGAGGAGCTCGTCGGGCGCGGGGTCACCTACGGCGCCGCGATGTCGCTCTCGCGCGAGATGGAGGACCAGGACGTCGTCGTCGTCGGTGGCGGCAACTCCGCGGGGCAGGCCGCCGTCCACCTGTCGCGGTTCGCGCGGTCGGTGACGATGGCGGTGCGACGGCCCGCCCTGGCGGCGACGATGTCGGCCTACCTCGTGGGCGAGATCGAGTTCAACCCACGCATCACGGTGCGGCCCAACACCCACGTCGTCGACGGCGGAGGCGACGGGCGCCTCGAGTGGATCTGCCTCGAGGACGTCGTCACCGGTGAGCGCGAGACCCGACCCGCGGGTGGGCTCTTCCTCCTGCTCGGGGCCGAGCCTCACTGCGGCTGGCTGCCGCCCGAGGTGGTGCGTGACGAGCGTGGGTTCGTGCTCACGGGCCGCGACGTCCCGAAGAACAGCTGGCGGGACGGCCTCCCCCCGGCCAGCCTCGCCACGAGCGCACCCGGTGTCTTCGCGGCCGGCGACGTGCGGTCCGGCTCGATGAAGCGGGTCGCCGCGGCCACCGGGGAGGGCGCCTCGGTCGTGCCACTGGTCCACGAGTGGCTCGCACGCCCCTCCACCCCGGGACGTGGGTGATCACGGGGACTCACCCACCCCCGCGGGTGGAGACGGTGGCCGCGCCGACGTCGAGCGCCGTGCTCTCCCGGGCGCCGCGCCGACGCACCCACTTGCTGCCCTCGATGACGAGCGGCAGGAGCAGTGCGAGGCCGATCGCGGTCAGCCACTGCCCACCGGTGAGGGACACGGTGGACAACGCGGTCTGCAGGAACGGGAGCTGGGTCGACAGGACGAGGACCATGACCGGGACCAGCCCGATGCCCAGCGCCTTGAGCACGGGGGCACCGAGTCCGCTGCCCGGGTCGCGCCGGTTCGTCAGCCCGTTGAACACCGTGCCGAGGCCCATGACGACGAAGCTCGTCGTCATCGCCACGCTCGGCGTCGTCGTGCTCGGCGTGTCCGGTCCGGCGACGAGCGGGACGAACGCGGCGACGAAGAGCACCGCGCCGTAGAGCAGCCAGGACAGGATCGCGCTGCGGTTGGTGATGGGCACCTTCGGGTCGCGCGGCGGACGCTGCATGATGTGCGGGTCGCCGGGGTCGACCGCGATGATGACGACCCCGGCCGAGGTGAAGAAGAACAGCAGGAAGAGCACCATCGACGGCGTGAGCGCGACGCCGTCGTTGACGTCGAGGACCGTCGCGGCGACGAAGAGCATGACGAGCGCGAGCAGCTGCGTCATCTGGTACCGCACGTACGAGACGACCTTGTCGTAGACCTTCCGACCGAGCTCGACGGCGTGCACGAGGGTGCCGAAGTTGTCGTCGGTGAGGATCATCCGTCCGGCCTGCTTGGTCACCTCGCTGCCGCTGCCCATCGCCACGCCGATGTCGGCCTGCTTGAGCGCCGCGGCGTCGTTGACCGCGTCCCCGGTCATGGCGACGACCATCCCCGCCTCCTGCATCACCCGCGCGAGGCGCAGCTTGTCCTCGGGGGTGACGCGCCCGAAGACGTGCAGCTCCGGAAGCCGGGTCCGGAGCTCGTCGTCGGTGAGCTTGACGAGCTCGGTGCCGCTGATGGCCCCCGGCCCGAGCCCGAGGTCCGCGCCGATCGCGCGCGCGGTCACGGCGTGGTCGCCGGTGATCATCCGGACGTCGATGCCGGCCCGCAGGGCGACCGCCACGGCCTCCTTCGACGACGGTCGCAGCGGGTCGATGATGCCCACCATGCCGACGAAGACGAGGTCGTCCGTGAGCGACATCGGGTCGCTCGTCATCGTGTCGAGCTCGTCGTCGCGAACGACCCGGTAGGCGAAGGCCAGCACCCGCAGGCCCCGCTCGCCCATCTCGGCGTTGGCCCCCTCGATGTCGCCGCGCACCTCCTCCATGGGGATCGGCTCGGAGCGGAGTGGACCGCCCGCGTGGGTGCACCGGGCCAGCACGACGTCCGGCCCGCCCTTGACGAGCTGGACCACGCGTTCCTCGCCCTCGACCTGGAGGTGGTGGAAGGTCGCCATGAACTTGTACTCCGAGTCGAACGGGACCTCGGCGAGACGCGGGTAGGCACGTCGCGTGACCTCGGCGCTGACCCCGAGCTTCGCCGCCAGCACGACGAGGGCCGCCTCGGTCGGGTCGCCGATCACCGTGCCGTCGTCGCCCACCGTGGCGTCGCTGTCGAGCACCAGCCCGAGCGCCAGCCGGGAGAAGTCCGGGAGCGGGGTGCCCGCGACCCCGAGGATCGCCCCGGTCTTGCGGTACCCCTCCCCCTCGACCTCGAACCAGGACCCGGCGGTGTAGACGGTCGAGACCATCATCTCGTTGAGCGTCAGCGTGCCGGTCTTGTCGGAGTTGATGGCGCTGGTCGCGCCGAGCGTCTCCACGTCGGTGAGGTTCTTGACCACCGCCTTGGCCTCCGCGAGTTGCTTGGCCCCCATCGAGAGCAGCCCGCTGACGAAGGCCGGCAGGCCCGTCGGGATGGCCGAGATCGCCATCGCGGTCCCGAGGAGGAGCAGCTGCTGGGGTTCGGTGCCGCGGATGACACCGACGACGACGATGAGGGCCACGGCACTCCAGGCGACGATCCCCAGCACCTTCGTCAGGCTGTCGAGCTCGCGCTGCAGCGGGGAGCGGGAGCGGGAGACCGTGGTGAGCATGGTGGCGATCCGGCCCATCTGCGTCGCCATCCCCGTCTCGGTGACGACGACCGTGGCCGTGCCGCGGGTCACCGAGGTGTTCTGGAACAGCATGTTCGACCGGTCCCCGAGCGCCACCTCGCCGTCGGGCATCGCGCCGGAGTCCTTGGCGACCGGGGCGCTCTCGCCCGTGAGCGCCGCCTCCTGGGCCTCGACGGTGGCGGAGCGGATGATGCGCCCGTCGGCCGGCACGATGTCGCCCGCCTCGAGCATGACGACGTCACCGGGGACCAGGTCCACCGCGGGGGTCAACGACACCTCACCGCCGCGCAGGACGCGGGCCCGGGGCACCTGCATGCTGGAGAGCGCGTCCACGCTCTCGCGTGCCTTGAGCTCCTGCCGGGAGCCGAGGAACACGTTGAGGGCCACGAGCGCCGAGACGATGATTCCCGTCGAGAGCTCACCGATGAGGAAGCTGACCACCGAGACCGCGACGAGCATGAGGTTCATCGGGTCACGTAGCTGGACGGCGGCGACGGCCCACACGGACGGGGGCTGCTCGCTGGTGATCTCGTTGGGCCCGTAGCGGGCCCGCCGTTGCTCGACCTCCTGCGCGGTCAGCCCGGTCGAGGCGTCGGACGCGAGGGCGGCCAGGACGGACTCGGCGGACTGCGCGTACCACGCACCGCCGGCCGGCTCGGCGGGGGTCTGGGCCGTGAGCTGCGTGTCGTTGCTCATCCGTCGTCCTTCCTCGATCGCCACCGCGGCGCCAGGTCACGCTACCGGTGCCGCTCGGGGCGCCCCCCGAGTTCGTGTGCCCGGCGCGACGAGAGGGTCAGGCGGAGACCTCCGTGACCGGCATCGAGGAGTCGGCGGGGATGCCGAGGTCGGACGCGGCGCGGCCGCGCATGACCATCTGCGCGCCGAGGGCGGCGACCATCGCGCCGTTGTCGGTGCAGAGCCCGGGGCGGGGCACCCGCAGCTCGATGCCCGCCGCGTCGCACCGCTCCTGGGCCATGGCACGCAGGCGCGAGTTCGCCGCGACCCCACCACCGATCTGGAGGTGGCCGACGCCGTTCTCGCGGCAGGCGAGGACCGCCTTCCGGGTGAGCACGTCGGTGACCGCCTCCTGGAAGCTCGCCGCGACCTCGGCGACGGGCACCGGCTGGCCGGAGTCCTCCCTCGCCTGCACCCACCGGGCCACCGCGGTCTTCAGACCGGAGAACGAGAAGTCGAAGCGGTGCCGCTCCAGGTCGCGGCCACTCGTCAGACCACGCGGGAAGTCGATGGTGACCTCGCCCTCGCGGGCGGCGCGGTCGATGTACGGGCCACCGGGGAAGGGCAGGCCCAGCACCCGCGCCACCTTGTCGAACGCCTCGCCGGCGGCGTCGTCGATCGTGGAGCCGAGGCTGCGGATGTCGGAGGTGACGTCCGGGACCAGGAGCAGCGAGGAGTGTCCCCCGGACACGAGCAGGGCGAGCGTCGGCTCGGGCAGCGGGCCGTGCTCGACGACGTCGACGGCCACGTGGCTCGCGAGGTGGTTGACGCCGTGGAGCGGGACCCCCAGCGCGAGCGCCAGCCCCTTGGCCGAGGCCACGCCCACCATGAGCGCGCCGGCGAGCCCGGGCCCGGAGGTGACGGCGACGGCGTCGACGTCGCGCAGGCGCACCCCGGCCTCGTGACAGGCCCGCTCCAGGGTCGGGACCATCGCCTCGAGGTGGGCCCTGGAGGCGACCTCGGGGACAACCCCACCGAAGCGGGCGTGCTCGTCGACGCTGCTGGCGACGGCGTCGACGAGCAGCGTCTCACCGCGCACGAGACCGACCCCGGTCTCGTCGCACGAGGTCTCGATGCCGAGGACGAGCGGTGCGTCAGGCACCGTCCGGCTCCTTCCCGGCCGAGCTCTCCCCCAGCGTCTTCCGCATCACGAGTGCGTCGACACCACCGGGCTGGTAGTACCCGCGGCGGCGGCTCAGCACCCGGTACCCGGCCGCCTCGTACAGGCTGAGCGCAGGCCCGTTGTCGGCGCGGACCTCGAGCATCACGTGCTGGGCGCCACGAGCCGTTGCGCGGGACTCCAGCTCCGCCAGCAGCCGACGCCCGGTGCCCGTGCCACGCCCCTCGGGGGCCACGGCGACGGTCATCACGTCGGAGACCTCGCCGCCGTGGTCGAGCCCGCCGTACCCGAGCAGGGGCACGGCGGCGTCGGGGGTCACCGCCACGACGTACTCGCGGCGCGGCCGTCCGGCGAGCTCGGCCCACCAGGACCGCTCGGACCACGCGTCGTCGGGGAACACCTCGGACTCGAGGGCCACGAGCGCCGGGACGTCGGTCCAGCGCGCGTCTCGGACCACGACACCCACCCGCTCGGCCACGGCGCTCACCGGCCCGCTCGCTCGGCGGTCGTCAGCGCGTCGGGACGGCGCAGGTAGAGCGGCTCGACGGGCAGGGGGACGCCCTCGTCGAGCCGCGACAGCACGACCCGGCCGAGCACGCCGGGGTCGACGTCGAGCAACCCGGGGTCATCCAGCCCTCCTGTCAGCACCTCGGGGTAGAGCAGCGGGCCGCGCCCGGCCGTGGGCAGGGCCACCACGTCGGCCGGCAGGTCGGCGGGGCGGTCCACCGCCGGATCGGTCAGGCGGCGCGCGTGCCCGTCCGCCGCCTCGTACCGGGCCCAGTAGACCTCCCGGCGCCGCGCGTCGGTGGCAACGAGCAGCTCGCCCTCGGTGACCGCGGCCGCCTGCTCGGCGAGGACGTCGAGGCTGCAGACGCCGTGCACGGGCACGTCGAGGGCGTAGCCCATCGTCACCGCGGTGACCATCCCGACGCGCAGCCCGGTGAAGGGTCCCGGCCCGGTGCCCACCGCGACGGCGGTGAGGTCGGCCGCCGTCACCCCGGCCTCCGCGAGCACGCGCTCGACGAGCGGCGCGAGCAGCTCGGTCTGGGCGCGGGGGCCCTCGGCACGGGCGGTGACCGGCTCGGCGCCGTCCCGGAGCACCGCCGCCCCGACCATCGAGGTCGAGGTGTCGATCGCGAGCATCAGCACGGCACGCCCCCGAGCGGGGCCAGGTCGTCGTCCGACCACCGGCCGCCCCGTGCGGTGACGACCGCGGTGCGCTTCTCGGTCCCCGGGTCCGCCTCGAGCACGATCTCCAGACGGTCCTCGGCCAGCCCCTCGGCGATCCCGTGGCCCCACTCGACGACGGTGACGCTCTCCTCGACCGCGGCGTCGAGGTCGAGGTCGTCCAGCTCGGGGGCTCCGCCGAGCCGGTAGGCGTCGACGTGCACGAGGGGCGGCCCCGCAACCGTGGACGGGTGCACCCGGGCGATGACGAAGGTGGGCGAGGTGACCGGGCCCCGCACGCCGAGCCCCTCGCCGATCCCCTGGGCCAGGGTCGTCTTGCCGGCGCCGAGCCCGCCGGTGAGGACGACGAGGTCGCCGGCACGCAGCATCCGCCCCAGGGTCTCGCCGAGACGCCGCGTGTCCGGGACCGCGGGCAGGTCGAGCCTCCGCCCGCTCACGAGGTCGCCCTCCGGCCGGCCC
>Ga0316579_10000982_pt1 | contig 9993 bp, 10 predicted proteins | sample J5NA_2_FD_203074 | JGI IMG/M metagenome (GOLD analysis project Ga0316579, IMG submission 203074) | Rhizosphere microbial communities from salt marsh grasses in Alabama, United States - J5-7_160517rDrA | ecosystem: Host-associated > Plants > Roots > Rhizosphere | place: USA: Alabama | collected...
GATCCGGACGATGTCCGGGGCGGCACGTGGGAGGCCCTGGAGAAGCTCCTGCAGGATCGCGGGTACTACCCGAGCGGCCTTTCGAAGATCAACTGTGCGTCCGAAGCCGCTCGGCACATGAGCCCCGATTCGAACCGTTCTGACAGTTTCCGGTGTCTGGTGACGGGCGTTCGTTCCCCGGTCCCGTGAGAGCCCTGTCGAGGACGGGCCGGTCAGGCCCCGGCCCGGCGGGCGTCGTAGGGGTGGTCGTCGTAGGAGCGCTCGTCCTCGCGGGGCTCGATGTGGGTCTGGACCGTGGTCCGGGGCAGGGCGTCGCGCACGGCCGCCTCGACCTCCTCGGCCAGGTCGTGCGCGCGCCGGACGTCCCACCGACCGGGGACCAGCAGGTGCACGGACACGAACCGGTACTGGCCGGACTCGCGGGTCTGGAGCCCGTGGAAATCGACCTGCGGCCCGCGGAAGGTCTCCAGGACCGCCGAGACCGTCCCGATGTCCTGCGGCGGCAGGGCCGAGTCCAGCAGGGCGTCCAGGGAACGCCGGACCAGGCCGACGCCGGTGACCATGATGTTGACGCCGACCGCGGCGGCGATCACCGGGTCAAGGCGTTCGATCCGGGTCACGGCCACGAGAAGCACCCCGACGACGACCCCCACGGAGGTCCACACGTCGGTCATGAGGTGCTTGCCGTCGGCCAGCAACCCGGCCGAGCCGCGTGCCCTGCCCGTACGGATCAGCAGCAGCCCGACGGCGCCGTTGACCATCGAGGCCAGGACGCAGACGGCCAGACCGGCCCCGACGCTCTCCAGGGGGGCCGGGTCCAGGAAACGTCCGACGGCGGTGACCAGGATGACCCCGGCCGCCACGAAGATCATGAATCCCTCGACGGCGGCGGAGAAGTACTCGGCCTTGCCGTGGCCGAAGTGGTGCCCGGCGTCGGCGGGCCGGGCCGCGACCCGCAGGGCCAGCAGGGTCACGACGGCCGCGACGAGGTTCACCCCGGACTCCGCGGCGTCGGACAGCAGCCCGACCGAGCCCGTCAGCTGCCAGGCCGTGGTCTTCAACGCGATGGTGACCACGGCGGCCGCGACGGAGAGCCAGGCGAAACGCAGCAGGGAGCCGCCGGACGGCGCCGGGTCCCGCGGTGGGGGCGTGGAGGACGTCATCCACGGCAGCCTTTCAGAAGAACCGGCCCCGCGCAGGGTGGCTGCGCCCGCCGTCGGGTCCGGCGGCCGACCGGGTCCGGCCGTGGAGCGTGCCGGTGGGGGCACCGGCGGTCCCGGTGGGTAGCGTGACGGTCATGACGTCGCGATTCATCGATCTGCTCACGCAGCAGATCCGCAACGAGTTCACGGCATCCCAGCAGTACACGGCCCTCGCGGTGTGGTTCGAGGCCCAGGACCTGCCCCGCCTGGCGGCGTACTTCCACCGCCAGGCGATCGAGGAGCGCAACCACGCGATGATGATCGTCCAGTACATGCTGGACCGGGACATCCCCGTGCAGATCCCCGGGGTGGACGAGGTGCGCAACGCCTTCGACGCCCCCCGGGAACTGCTGTCCCTCGCCCTGGAGCAGGAGGAGGCCGTCACGGCCCAGGTGAAGGGCCTGTTCACCACGGCGCGAGAGGAGGGGGACGTGCTCGGGGAGCAGTTCATGCTCTGGTTCGTCCGGGAGCAGGTCGAGGAGGTCGCGTCCATGAAGACCCTGCTGACGATCTGCGACCGGGCCGGCCGGGACTGGTTCCAGATCGAGAACCACCTGGCGAGGGAGGCCGTCGGTGACGGGGGCAAGCACGCGGACGCGCCGAGCGCAGCGGGAGGGGCGCTGTAGCCGGCCGCTGCCGGCGGTCAGCCCTGGAGGTTCTGGCGGGCCTCGGTGATCTGGACGATGATCCTCGTGCGGAGCGCCTCGGGGGTGCTCTCGCACCGGCAGCTGCGGCGCAGCAGCGCCTTCAGGAGCCGGTCGGCGTCGAGTTCCGCCAGGCACGACGCGCACCGCTGCAGGTGGTCGTGGATGCGGTGGAGCTCGGCCGCGTCGAGCTCCCCGTCCAGGTAGGCGTGGATGCGTTCCAGCACCTCGCGACAGTCGTGGTCGTGATCCGAACAGCTCATTCGGAGGCCTCCCGGGAGCCCACGCCGAGCAGACCGCGCTCGCGCGCGTACTCGTCGAGCAGCGTGCGCAGCTGCCGCCGGCCCCGGTGCAGGCGGGACATGACGGTGCCGATCGGCGTGTCCATGATCTGGGCGATCTCCCGGTAGGCGAAGCCCTCGACGTCGGCGAGGTAGACGGCGATCCGGAACTCCTCGGGGATCTGCCGGAGCGCTTCCTTGACGTCGCTGTCCGGGAGGCGGTCGAGGGCCTCGGCCTCGGCCGATCGCAGCCCCACCGAGGTGTGGGACTCCGCCCGGGCGATCTGCCAGTCCTCGATCTCGTCGGTGTGCGTGGGTTGGGGCTCCCGCTGCCGCTTGCGGTAGGAGTTGATGTACGCGTTGGTGAGGATCCGGTACAACCAGGCCTTCAGGTTCGTGCCCGGTCGGTACTGGTGGAACGAGGCGAAGGCCTTGGTGAAGGTCTCCTGCAGCAGGTCCTCCGCGTCGGTGGCCTTCCGGGTCATCCGCAGGGCCGCCGAGTACAGTTGATCCAGATATTGCAGCGCGTCCCGTTCGAAACGCGTTGCCCGTTCCTCGGAAGTTTCGGTCGACGGTGCACGCTCGGACGGTGCACGTCCCGTGTCCTGGCTCATCGCTGCCGAGCCTAGCCGTCCCGACCGCTTCCCACATCCGGGAATCGTGCTGCCCGGGGGCAGGGGACGCCCTCCCGCCGACGGCAGGGGATCCGTGAGGGCCGGGGAGGCACCCAGGCCCCCGCGCCCCGAGTCGCCGCAGCACCGCGAGGGCACACCGTCCCGGACGCAGACACCCACCGCCGCCGGACCTCCTCAGCTCGCCGTCCCGTCGTTCCCGCCGGTCGTGCTGTGGCCAACGTGCCCCGGTCCGCCGGTATTCCGGTCCGTGCCCCCACGGCGTGGCGCGGCGCGATGCCGGGTCCGGTGGGCGCGATGCCGGATCCGGTGGGACGGCCGGCGGGGAACGGGACGGCCGGACCCGGGCCCGTCGGACCGCGGGGATCGGGCCCTCGGAACGGTCGGATCCCCCGGAACGGGATCGGAACCCTCAGAACAGGGTTCCCGTCCCGTCCCCGCCCGCCCCGGCCGTGTCCGCGTCCGTGTCCGCGCGAGGATCCCGGGTGCCGCCCGGCTCCGGGCCCCCGCCCGGCGCCTGCGCGGGTCGCGGGTCCCCGTGGCGGTCGGCCACGGGCAGGACCAGGTCCGGGCCGTTCTCCGACGGAGAGTTCACGCGGGTCGAGACCGGTTCGGCCACGAACCGTCCGGGGGCAGCCGGCCGGAGCATGGCCAGGATCTCGTGGGGGTCGCGCAGGTCCGGGTCGAGCCAGGCGTCCCACAGCCCCGGGGGCAGGACGACGGGCATCCGGTCGTGGATCGGCTCGAGGTCGGCCTCGCTGCCGGTCGTGAGGACGGCGAAGGTCCGCAGCGGTCCGTCCGCCCCGTCGGGGGCCGGCTCCGGTCCGCGCCGCTGCCCGTCACCCCACCACTGCTCGTGGAGACCGGCCAGCGCGACGGGCCCGCCCTCGCGGGGACGGATGTAGTAGGGGCGTCCGCCGGCGCGGCCCCCGCGACCGCGGGTCCGGGCCTCGCGCTGCCACTCGTACCACCCGTCCGCCGGCACGAGGCAGCGCCTTCGGACCACCGCCCCGCGGAAGGCCGGGCGTTCCAGGACCGACTCGGACCTCGCGTTGATCATTCGCCGGCCGGCCGGGCCGCTCCGGGCCCAGGAGGGCACCAGTCCCCAGATCAGGGGGCGCAGGAGCCTGGTGGGACCCCGGCCGTCGGCCCCGGGACGTTCGAGGACGACGGGGGCGGCCCTGCCGGGGGCGACGTTGTGGTCGGGGGCCGTGGGCACCGGCGGCGGGTCGTCCACGTCGAACAGCTCGACCAGTTCCTCCGATCGCCTGCCCACGGCGTACCGTCCGCACATCCCCGAAGGTTCCCACGCACGCGCGAGCGCCGCGAGGGCGACGGGCGTCGCTGCCCGCCGTTCCCGACGGTCCGCCCCGGGACGACACGGTGGCCTCCCCACCGGACACGATCACATGATCTGACAACTCTGCGTATATAGTTAACGCTCTTAGAGTCATCAACTTGGTGCGACCGACGGTCCTGTCGGCCCTCCCGGATCACGGTGCGCCAGCGACGACGAAGGGGCCGGGATCCGCGTGTCCTCCCACCCTCCGCCAGGCCCGCACCACGGACGCGGCCCGGGCGACGATGCACGGGAACCGGGGGTCTCCGTCCTGTTCTCGGTCCTGCTCGCCCTGGTGGCGCTGTTCCCCTGGCTCTCGGCGGCCTGCCTGATCGTGCTCGAGCCCCAGGCCCTGGCGCAGAACCCCGTTCCCGTGGCCGTCGGGCTCCTTGTCGGCGGGACCGCCGCGGCGTTCTGGTCCCTGATGCAGTCGGCCGTGACCGAACGGGCCCGCGCGCAGGGGACGGAGAACGAGGACCTCATCAGGATCCTGACCGCCCGCATGACCGCCGCCCCCGAGCACGGGCCCGCCGGCGCGGCCCGCGGGGGGACGACGGCCGCCGGCACCGCCCGGCAACGGGAGGAACCCGCCCGCGGGGAGCCGGACCCGTGAGCCCCGTGCCCCCCGTCGACCCGGTCGACCTGGCCGTCCTGGTCGCGGGCCTCGGCACCCCGCTCCCCCTGCTGCTGCGGGTGCGGCGCTCCCGGCGGCTCCTGCGCGGGGCACGCCGGCGGGCCCGTGCCGCCGCGGTGCGCCGTGCCCTGATGACCGGGGTGTTCGACGGGGCGCTGCCCGCCGACGACCCCGGGGTCCACGCCTGGATCGCCTGGTGCCACGCCGTGGCCGCCGGAGGCCCGGCCCGTCCCCTGCCGACCTGCCGGCCTGCGTCCGAACGAGCGGGCGAACTGTCCCCCCGCGGGCTGTTCCTGCTGGAACGGGCCGAGGCTGTCGCTGCGGCCACGGCACGGGCCGGGCGCGGACAACGGTCCTGCGGACCGGACGGCGACATCGACCTGACGGCCCCCCGCCCGGCGGCCCCGTCCGGGGCACGCCACCGCGCGCCCTGCAAGACCGCCGACGCCGATCGCTGCCCGGCCTCCGGCCCCCCGCCCGCCTGAGCGCGTCCGACGCGGAGCCGTGCCCGACGCGGCCGAGCAGCGCCCCGCACGCCTTCCGACGCGGCCGGACCGCGCCCTGCGGACGTTCCGGCGGGACCGCGCAGGACCCGCCGGACGTTCCTCCCCCCTGCCGGGTCCGGCGGCCCTTGCGGTGGCGGGCCGGCGTTCCCGGTGGCGGGACCGGGCACGGCAGGCGTTCTCGGGTCGGCCCGTGCGGCCCGGCCGTGAGGGGTGCGCGAGGGGGCGTCGGACGGCCCCCGTGGCCGGTTCCGGGCGGTTCACCGGGACCCGGCCGGGACGCACTAGGCTCACTCACCATGAGCCTGCAGCCATGGGACGCGCCGAGGGCCGTCGGACCCGTCGACGCCACGGTCCGCCTGCCGGGCTCGAAGTCCCTCACGAACCGGTACCTCGTCCTTGCGGCCCTCGCGCAGGGGCCCTCGCGCCTGCGCTGCGCCCTGCGCTCGCGCGACACCCTCCTCATGGCGGGCGCCCTGGAGTCGCTGGGGACCGGCGTCACGGACGTCCCCGGCGAGTCCCCCTTCGGCGCGGACTGGCAGATCACCCCCGGCGAGCTGCGCGGCCCCGCGACGGTCGACTGCGGCCTTGCCGGGACGGTCATGCGTTTCGTTCCCGCCGTGGCGGCCCTCGCCCGCGGGGCCGTGGCCTTCGACGGCGACGAGCGGGCCCGGCAGCGCCCCATGGCCCCGATCGTCACGGCGCTGCGGGACCTCGGCGTCGAGATCGCCGACGGCGGCACGGGCCGCCTGCCCCTCACCGTCCACGGCACGGGCGGGGTCGGGGGCGGGCGGGTGCGGCTGGACGCCTCGGCCTCCAGCCAGTTCGTGTCCGCCCTGCTGCTGGCGGGGGCCCGTTTCGAGAACGGGCTGACCGTCGAGCACGTCGGCCCGGCCATCCCCAGCGAGCCCCACGTCGTCATGACCGTCGAGGTCCTGCGCGACGCCGGTGTCGAGGTGGACGACTCGGGCACCTCCCGCTGGCACGTGGAGCCCGGCCCGGTGAGCGGGCTGGACGTCCAGGTCGAGCCGGACCTGTCCAACGCCGCGGCCTTCCTCGCCGCGGCCGTCGTCACCGGGGGAAGGGTCCTGGTCCCCGGCTGGCCGCAGTACACGACGCAGGCGGGGGACGCGCTGCGCGACATCCTGGACACCATGGGGGCAGAGGTGACGCTGACCCCGCAGGGGTTGACGGTCCGTGGCACGGGCGAGCTGTTCGGCCTCGACGTGGACCTCCACGCTGCCGGGGAGCTGGCCCCCGTGGTCGCTGCGCTGGCCGCCCTGGCCGACTCCCCCTCCCACCTGCGGGGCATCGCCCACCTGCGCGGGCACGAGACCGACCGGCTCGCAGCCCTCGCCACGGAGATCAACCGGCTCGGCGGCGACGTGACGCAGACCGGGGACGGGCTGGTCGTCCGCCCCCGTCCCCTGGGCCCCGGCGTCTTCGCAGCCCACGACGACCACAGGATGGCAACGGCCGGGGCCGTGCTCGGGCTGCGCGTGCAGGGCGTGCGCGTCGACGACGTCGCCACGACGGCCAAGACCCTGCCCGGTTTCACGGATCTGTGGAACGCCATGCTCGCGGGGGAGGCCGGGGCCCCGGAGCACCGGTGAGCCGGCGGGCCGGGAGGCGCTGGGACGAGTCCGACGTCAGGATCCGTCCCAATCCCCGGGGTACCCGTCCCCGGTCCAAGGAACGTCCCCGGCACGCCGACGCCGTCGGGGCCCAGGTGCTGACCGTCGACCGCGGCCGGTGCACCTGTCTGGTGGGGGACTTCTGCTCCGCCGACCCCACGGGCCCGGTCGTGACCGCGATGAGGGCGAGGGAGCTCGGCCGCGGCGGGGTCGTCGTCGGGGACCTCGTCGACCTCGTCGGTGACGTCTCGGGCCGGGCCGGGACCCTGGCCAGGATCGTGAGGATCAGGCAGCGGTCCTCGGTCCTCCGGCGCAGCGCCGACGACGACGACCCCGTGGAACGTCCCCTCGTGGCCAACGCCGACCAGCTGGCCGTCGTCACGGCCCTCGCGGATCCCGAGCCCCGGCCGCGCCTCATCGACCGCTGCCTCGTTGCGGCGTACGACGCCGGGCTGAGTCCCCTGCTCGTCCTGACCAAGGCCGATCTGCGTGCCCCCGAGGGGTTCTGCGCCCGCTACGCGCCGCTGGACGTCCCTTTCATCGTCACCCGTCTGGGGCAGGACCCCGGCGAGGGTGCCCCCGCGAGGATCGGGGGTCTGGACGCCGTCCGCGACGCGCTGGCCGGAACGGTGACCGCCCTGGTCGGGCACTCGGGGGTCGGCAAGTCCACCCTGGTGAACGCCCTGGTGCCCGGGGCGGACCGGGACACGGGACGGGTCAACGATGTCACGGGCCGCGGCAGGCACACCTCGTCCTCCGCCGTGGCGCTGCGCCTGCCCCGGGGGGGGTGGGTGGTCGACACCCCGGGGGTACGGTCCTTCGGCCTGGGCCACGTCGACCCCGACCGGATCGTGCACCACTTCCCCGACCTGGCGGCCGGGACCGGTGGCTGTCCCAGGGGGTGCACCCACGACGAACCGGAGTGCGCCCTGGACGCCCACGTCGCCTCGGGGGGCGCCGGAGCCGCGGGCCCGGCACGCCTGGACTCCCTGCGCCGGCTCCTGAGGACCCGGTCGGCAGCGGGTGAGCAGTGACACGCCCCCGCCGGCCCGGCACGGCCCGCGTCCGTCCCGCGCGACGGCCGTTCCCGGAACGCCGAACCCTTTTCGAGCATTTCCGTGGCCTATGCCCGTTCTGAAGCGATGATGAATTCGCGCTCAAGCATCCCGGAACTCGCCCCAGGGACCCCGTCGTTCAACCCCTTCCGACCACGATTTCCACACCCGTCGGGACCCGTACGACGCGCCTACACCTGCGACACGCAAATCCCCCCGGAAGAACTTCCTCCCCCGGAATTCAGCCCCTGACCGGCCAGAACGCCCACCGGACCGCTTCTCTGCGTGGACATACGTGACATACGACCCGTTACGGTTGGGACGAACGGCCCGGGCCGCATGGGGCGCCCGGGCTACGGTCTCGTGCGAAAGGGCCGCACCGGGGGGCCCGTGTCCAGGGAGGCGGCGTGTTCCAGGTACGTATCCACGGCCGTGGTGGGCAGGGCGTCGTCACGGCGGCGGAGATGCTGTCGATGGCGGCCTTTCTCGACGGCAGCCATGCGCAGGCATTCCCCAGTTTCGGGTCCGAACGCACCGGGGCCCCGGTCATCTCGTACTGCCGGATCGACTCCACCGAGATCCGGCTGCGTGAGCCGATCATCGAACCCGACGCCGTCGTCGTCCAGGACCCGACGCTGCTGGGCCAGGTCGACGTGTGCAGCGGCCTGCTCCCCCGGGGCCACGTTCTGATCAACTCCGAGCGCGACCCCTCGGACCTGCCCCTGAACGACCAGGTCCGCGCGCTGCCCCGCGGGCACTGCGTGACCGTGCCCGCGGCGGAGCTCGCCGCCCGCCACGTCGGCCGTCCCCTGCCGAACGCTGCCCTGCTCGGCGGCTTCGCGGCTCTCACGGGTACCGTCGAGCTGCCGAGGGTGGCCACGGCCATCCGCATGACCTTCTCGGGACGGATCGGCGACGGCAATGTCGCAGCGGCCGAACAGGCCTTCAGGATCGTCCGGAACCAGCTGGACAAGGATCGGGAGCTGTCGCGTGCCTGACGACACGGCCGGACGCCAGGTGCATCAGATCGAGGGGTCCCAGGCCGTCGCCAGGGCGGTCGCGGCCTGCCGGCCCGAGGTGGTGTGCGCCTACCCGATCTCCCCGCAGACCCACATCGTCGAGGGGCTCTCGCGCATCGTGAAGGCCGGTGACCTGCCCGGCTGCGAGTTCATCAACGTGGAGAGCGAGTTCTCCGCGATGTCGGTGGCCATCGGGGCCAGCGCCGCGGGGGCCCGCACCTACACCGCAACGGCCAGCCAGGGGCTGCTGTTCATGGTCGAGGCGGTCTACAACGCCTCCGGCCTGGGGCTGCCGATCGTCATGACGGTCGCGAACCGGGCCATCGGCGCCCCCATCAACATCTGGAACGACCACAGCGACTCGCTGTCCCAGCGCGACAGCGGCTGGCTGCAGCTGTACGCGCGGTCGAACCAGGAGGCCGTCGACCTGCACCTGCAGGCCTTCCGGATCGCCGAGGAACTGTCGCTGCCCGTGATGGTCTGCATGGACGGCTTCATCCTCACGCACGCCGTCGAACGGATCGAGCTGCCGGACCCGTCCGCCGTCGACGCCTACCTGCCGCCGTACGAACCGCGCCAGGTCCTGGACGTCGAGGACCCCGTGTCGATCGGTGCCATGGTCGGCCCCGAGGCCTTCACGGAGGTCCGCTACCTGGCCCACGCCAAGCAGCTGCAGGCCCTCGACCTCATCCCCGAGGTCGCCGGGGAGTTCGCCGAGCGCTTCGGCCGGGCCTCGGGCGGGTTGGTCCACCCCTACCGGTGCGAGGACGCGCAGACGGTCGTTGTCGCCCTCGGCTCGGTCCTCGGGACCGTCCAGGACGTCGTCGACGAGCGCAGGGCCGACGGCGAGCGGATCGGCGCGCTGGGCATCGGCTGCTACCGCCCCTTCCCCCTCGAACAGCTCCGGCGGGCGCTGGGCAACGCCAGCACGGTGATCGTGCTGGAGAAGGCCCTCGCCGTCGGGATCGGCGGGATCGTCTCCGGCGAGGTGGAGCTCGCCCTGGCCGGCCTGGACACGCGGACCCGGACCGTCGTCGCAGGGCTGGGCGG
>Ga0316579_10000983_pt1 | contig 9984 bp, 9 predicted proteins | sample J5NA_2_FD_203074 | JGI IMG/M metagenome (GOLD analysis project Ga0316579, IMG submission 203074) | Rhizosphere microbial communities from salt marsh grasses in Alabama, United States - J5-7_160517rDrA | ecosystem: Host-associated > Plants > Roots > Rhizosphere | place: USA: Alabama | collected...
CGGCTGTCGCCCAGTTGCTGGCCCGCCTGCGCGGAGAGGGGCTGGCTTTCCACGATTGCGCCCATGCCGTTGCGGATGCGCTCGAGCTCGATCGAACCCGCGCCGCTCAGGTCGACCCGCAGGCGATAGCCATAGCGTGCGTCCGGGCTCTGCAGCAGGGCGATCTCGAAGCGGGTGGGCGGCTGGCTGCTGGCACGCAGGGTGGCGGTCAGGGCGAAGGCGTTGCTCACATCCGCCTTCAGGCGCAGGCGGTCCGGCCCGCCGGGGGTCATGCCGTGCGGCGGGCCATTGGCCTGGGTGGTCGCCGGGGCCGGTCCGAAGGCCTGGTTCAGGAAGGCCCCCACCAGGGCGCCGGCCAGGTCGGCCTGTTGTCCGTTGGGCGCAGTCGGGGCGACCGCCGCCGGCGCCGCTTGGGTGTTGTCACGAGCGACCAGGCCCTGCCCGCGGATCACCTCGAACCGTCCTTCGATCAGCTCCCAGGCGGGATTGCGGGTGTAGTCGCCATCGTTGAAATCCTCGAACAGGATGCTGCGCTGCCAGGGCCGGTCATAGCGCGCGACCAGATCGTCCAGCGCGCGTTGCAGCCAGCGGTCGGCGGCCTGCTTCTCGCGCGACTGCCGCGCCAGCTCGCGCAGCTCCTCGAGCAGTCCGGCGCCGGCCTTGTCGCCGGCCGCCATCACAGGCAGGCAGGTCCCCAGCAGGAACATGATGGACAGGGTGCTAATCAGGGTGCGTGGAAGCATGGCGAGACCTCGCGTCGGCTTTGCAGGGAGTGTACACAATCACCTTGCAGATCGCGGTTATGCCCGGCGCCGAATTGCTAGAATAAGACCCAGTTCGCTGACCTGCCCGATACCCTTAAACGGCAGGCCGGCCCGTTCCTGGAGATGCGGACCCATGTTTCATGCAGAGAGTTACGAGGTGATCGTGATCGGTGGCGGCCACGCCGGCACCGAGGCCGCGCTTGCGTCTGCACGCATGGGCGTGCGCACCCTGCTGCTGACCCACAACATCGACACCCTGGGGGCGATGAGCTGCAACCCGGCGATCGGCGGCATCGGCAAGGGTCACCTGGTGCGCGAGGTGGATGCCCTGGGCGGCCTGATGGCGCATGCCGCGGACCTGGGGGGGATCCAGTTCCGTACCCTCAACTCGCGCAAGGGCCCGGCGGTGCGCGCCACCCGTGCGCAGGCCGACCGGGTGCTGTACAAGGCGGCGGTGCGCCAGGCGCTGGAGAACCAGCCGAACCTGGATATCTTCCAGCAGGCGGTGGACGACCTGGTCGTGGAGAACGATCGTGTGACCGGCGTGGTCACCGCCATGGGCCTGAAGTTCCGCGCGCAGGCGGTGGTGCTTACCGTCGGCACCTTCCTCGGCGGGCGCATCCATATCGGCCTGGAGAACTACCCGGGTGGCCGCGCCGGCGATCCGCCGAGCATCGCCCTGGCGATGCGCCTGCGCGAGCTGCCGTTCAACGTGCAGCGCCTCAAGACCGGCACCCCGCCGCGCATCGACAAGCGCAGCGTCGATTTCAGCGTCCTGGAGGTGCAGGCGGGCGACGATCCGGAGCCGGTGTTCTCCTTCATGGGACGGCGCGAACAGCATCCGCGCCAGGTGCCCTGCCACATCACCCGCACCAACGAGCGCACCCACGAGATCATCCGCGGCGGCATGTCGCGCTCGCCCATGTACACCGGGGTGATCGAGGGCGTGGGTCCGCGCTATTGCCCCTCCATCGAGGACAAGGTGGTGCGCTTCGCCGACAAGGACTCGCACCAGATCTTCATCGAGCCCGAGGGCCTGACCAGCAACGAGCTGTATCCCAACGGGGTGTCGACCTCGCTGCCCTTCGACGTGCAGTGGGAGCTGGTGCGTTCGATGCAGGGCTTCGAGAACGCGCGCATCACCCGCCCCGGCTATGCGATCGAATACGATTTCTTCGACCCGCGCGATCTGCGTTCCTCGCTGGAGACCAGGTTCATCGGCGGGCTGTTCTTCGCCGGCCAGATCAACGGCACCACCGGCTACGAGGAGGCCGCCGCGCAGGGACTGCTGGCCGGCGCCAACGCTGCGCTGCAGGTGCGGGAGCGGGAACCCTGGTGTCCGCGCCGCGACGAGGCCTACCTGGGGGTGCTGGTGGACGACCTGATCACCCGCGGCACCCTGGAGCCCTACCGCATGTTCACCTCGCGCGCGGAATACCGCCTGATGCTGCGCGAGGACAATGCCGACCTGCGCCTCACGGACAAGGGTCGCGAGCTGGGGCTGGTCGGCGAAGCGCAGTGGGCGTTCTTCGAGCGCAAGCGCGAGGCCATCGAGCGCGAGCAGCAGCGCCTGCGCGACAGCTGGGTGCGTCCGGGGGTCGTGACCGACGAACAGGCCACCGAACTGCTGGGCGACGTGCTGCGCAAGGAGACCCGCGCGCTCGATCTGATCGCGCGTCCGCAGAGCGACTACGCCAAGGTGTGCTCCCTGCCGGGGGTCGGCGGGGCGGACATCGCCGCGGAACTGCGCGAGCAGGTCACCGAACAGGTCGAGATCCAGGCCAAGTACTCCGGCTATATCGAGCGCCAGCGCGACGAGGTGGAGCGCGCCCGGCGCGCCGAGACCACGCGCCTGCCGACCGATCTGAACTACACCGACGTGAAAGGGCTTTCCGCCGAGGTCGGCGAGAAGCTCGCACGTCACCGGCCCGAGACCATAGGCCAGGCCGGGCGCATCCCGGGGGTGACCCCGGCAGCGCTGTCGCTGTTGCTGATCCACCTGAAGAAGCGCTCTGCGTGAAATGCGACTCGGGCGGCACGATGCGGTGTTGAAACCGCCCTCCAAATGCTCATTTACCCGACAAGACCTTAAAGGAAGATTCCTGTGCTGATCGTCATATCGCCCGCCAAGAAACTGGACTACGAGACCCCGCCGACCGTCAAGAAGCACACCCTGCCGGGGTTCCTCGACCAGTCGCAGATCCTGATCGACACCCTGCGGCGCTATTCGGCGATGGACCTGGCCGAGCTGATGCACCTGAGCATGAATCTGGCCGAGCTGAATTTCGACCGCTACGAGGCCTGGACCCGGGAGATCACCCCGGACAACGCCAAGCAGGCCATCCTGGCGTTCAAGGGCGATGTGTATGCGGGCATGGAGGCGGACAGCTTCAGCAGCAAGGATCTGGACTATGCGCAGAAGCACCTGCGCATGCTGTCCGGGCTGTACGGGGTGCTGCGCCCGCTGGACCTGATGATGCCCTACCGCCTGGAGATGGGCACCGCGCTGGCCAACCCGCGTGGCAAGAACCTGTACGAGTTCTGGGGCGGCATCATCACCGAGGCCTTGAACAAGGCGCTCAAGGCCCAGGGCGACGACGTTCTGGTCAACCTGGCGTCGAACGAGTACTTCAAGTCGGTGCAGCCCAAGGCGCTGAAGGGCCGGATCATCACGCCGCAGTTCAAGGAGCACAAGGGCGGCCAGTACAAGATGATCGGGGTGTACGCCAAGAAGGCGCGCGGCCTGATGAGCCGCTATATCCTGCTCAACCGGGTCGAGGACCCGGAGCGGATCAAGGACTTCGACTACGGCGGCTATGCCTGGAACAAGGGTCTGTCCAAGGGCGATACCTGGGTGTTCACCCGCTAGGGGAATAAACCGCGTTTTGGCTGATGACGGCGTTTCGCGCCGTCACCCCGGGACGGGGCGAAGGGCAGGTCCAGGGTTCAGCGGGCCTGCGCTGTTTGTATGGTATTTACCCGGATCTTGGCCTGCGCCGGGATGACGCGGATACTTGACCGATACGGCTATGGCGTACCGCCTCGCTGTGTCGTCACCCCGGACGCAGCGCAGCGGAGATCCGGGGTCCAGTGGCCAGGCGCTGTTTGTACGGCATTTGCCTGGATCCCGGCCTGCGCCGGGATGACGATGACGCGGTGAAAGCGGAAGGTTCGGTTCACTCCAAGCATACGGCCCAAGACGCTTTGGACCGCGCTTCGCACGTTCATCACTGCCAGAAGGCTTTGCCGGCCTCGGCCATCGCCTGGGCGCGGCTGATGCCGACGTCCTGCAGCAGGCGCTCGTCCAGTTCGGCCAGTTGGCGACGCTGACGTGCGCGTTCGGCCCATGCCTGCAGGCGCAACATGCCCTGCTTGAGCCACTTGTCCGGGCCGTGTCCGGCCTCGAAATAATATTGGATTGCCTGGGTTGTCATTTCTCTGCCTCCCTATTGAGTGTGTGCCCGGGCATTCCTGTCCTGGGCTGGTATTGAAAGGATAGTTGTACTACTGTTACATGAACAGTTTCAGTTAGTAAAAAATGTTACCAGTACAGTTTGGGGGTGTTACATGACAGTTGCGAACAGTGCGCAGATGGAAGGCTTTCTTTACGATCGAGTTTCCCGTCATGTCATGGGACTGGTCGAGAGCGGCACCCTCAAGCCGGGCGATCGCGCACCCTCGCTGCGCCAACTCAGCCAGCAGCTCAAGGTGAGCATCACCACCGTGAAGCAGGCCTATGTCGCGCTGGAAGACCAGGGGGTGCTCAGCGTCAGGCCGCAGTCCGGCTTCTACGTGAACAACCGGGTCGAACAGGCGCCGCAGGTGCAACTCAGGAGCACCACCAGTTTCAAGCCGCGCAAGGTGCGCTTCGGCGAACTGTTCGAGGAGATCTTCCAGATCGCGAACGACCCGAATATCGTTCCCCTGGGAGCGGCGGTGCCCTCGGTCGACCTGATGCCGGTGAAGGGCCTGATACGCGCCACCAATCGCGCCGCGTCCCGCCTGGCCGAGTCGGTGCTGGATTACTGCTTTCCGCCCGGCAACGCCGAGCTGCGGCGCCAGATCGCCCGCCAGTACCTGCAGCTGGGTATGTCGGTGTCGCCGGACGACGTGATCGTGACCTCGGGCGCCACCGAGGCGCTGCACCTGTGCCTGCAGGCCGTGACCCGGCGCGGCGACATCATCGCGGTGGAGTCGCCCACCTATTTCTCGGTGCTGCGCCTGATCGAGCGGATGGGCCTGCTGGCGGTGGAGATCGACACCGACCCGGAGACCGGGATGCGCCTGGATGCGTTGGAGAACGTGCTCGAGACCATGGACGTGAAGGCCATTCTCAGCGTGCCCAACTTCAACAACCCGACCGGCGCGCTGATGCCCGAAGAGAACAAGCGGCGAATGGCGGAGCTGATCGCGGAGCACAACATCCCGCTGATCGAGGACGATGTCTACGGCGAGCTGTACTTCGACGAGCAACGCCCGCCGGTGATCAAGAAATTCGACACCAACGGGCTGGTGCTGACCTGTTCCTCCTTCTCCAAGACCCTGGCCCCGGGTTACCGCATCGGCTGGGTACTGGCCGGCCGCTACCGCGACGAGGTGCTGGAATGGAAACAGGCCACCACATCGGCGGTCGCCTCGCTCACCCAGCAGGCGGTGTCGGATTATCTGCGCAGCGGCGAATACGAGCGTCACCTGGTGCGCATGCGCAAGGCCTTCCGCGAGCAGGTGGAGAAGATGCGCTTCACGGTCGCCCACCACTTTCCCGAGGGCACGCGCATGACCAACCCGCGCGGCGGCTTCGTGCTGTGGGTGGAGATGCCGCGCGGGGTCGACTGTCTGGACGTATTCAACCGGGCGCTGGAGGCGGGCATCAGCATCACTCCCGGGATCATCTTCTCGGCCACCCGGCGCTACCGCAACTTCATCCGCATCAGCTGCGGACATTCCTGGAGCGCGGAGATCGAACAGGCGGTGAAGAAACTGGGCGAGATCGTAGCGGCTTAGCTTAGCCCGCAGGCTGTGTTCATTCGGCCTGGGCGCGCCTGCGTGCCGGGCGCTCCAGGCAGCGTCCCAGCCAGGCATCCAGGTTGGGCAGCTCTGCCAGGGAAAGGCGGGCGGGCTTCGCCCAGCTCAGCACCGCGGCGACGTTCAGGTCCGCCACCGTAAACCGGCCGTCGACCAGATAGTCGCGATCCGCCAGGGCCCGGTCGAGCACCTCCAGGGGCGCGCGCAGGATGCCCTGGTTGCGCGAGACCTTCTGCGGGTCGCGTTTGTCCTCGGGCAGCACGCGCTTGTGCATCAGCAGGGTGAGCAGGGCCTGCTCGACCTCGGTCATCACCCAGAACGACCATTGGTAGGCCAGGCCCTCGGTTTCGGCGGAATCGGGCCAAAAGCCGGCCTCGCGGCCGTACTTGCCGGCCAGGTAGAGATTGATCGCCATCGACTCCCAGAGGATGAAATCGCCGTCCTGCAGGGTGGGTATGCGGCCGTTGGGATTGAGCGCCAGGTATTCCGGCGAGCGCAGATCCTCGCCGCGGAAATCGAGCCGTTCGCGCCGGTAGGGCAGCCCCAGCTCTTCGAGCATCCACAGGCAGCGGAAGGCGCGTGAGGTGGTGACCCCGTAGAGTGTGATCATGGGACTTCCCCGGGCTGAAGGATGGCCGATAATAGCAGGCATGAAGCCGAAGCAAGCCAAGCCCGCCCCCCTCGCAAAGTGGGCCAGCCAGTTGTCGGAGGGGCTGGACGCGATGGGCCTGGCGCTGTCGGCGGCGCAGCAACAGTGCCTGATCGACTACCTTGCACTCCTATATAAATGGAACAAGGCCTACAACCTGACCGCCGTGCGCGACCCGCAGCACATGGTGTCGCGCCAGTTGCTCGACAGCCTCTCCATCCTGCCCTGGGTCCGCGGCCCGCGGGTGCTGGACGTGGGAACCGGCCCCGGCCTGCCCGGTATTCCACTGGCGGTGGCGCTGCCCGACACCGAATTCGTACTGCTCGATTCCAACGGCAAGAAGACCCGCTTCGTGCAGCAGGCGATCCTGGAGCTGGGTCTGGACAATGTCGGCGTGCGCCAGGAGCGGGTCGAGGCGATGGCCGACGAGGGCGGCTTTAACACCATCACCTCGCGCGCCTTCGCCGATCTGCATCGCATGCTGGCGCTGACCGCGCACCTGCGAGCGCCCGGCGGGCAGTGGGCAGCGATGAAGGCCAGCCTGGACGAGTTCGACCCGCGCAAGCTGGCCCCGGGCCTGGACTGGCGGGTCGAGGAGCTACAGGTGCCCGGCGAGACGGGCAGACGCAACCTGGTGCTGGTCTACCCGACCGGGGAGTCCCCGCATGGTCAAGATCAGCAAGGGCGGCTATGATGACCGACCTCACCCGGAGTTAGTGCGAAGACCATGGGACGCATCATCTGTGTAGCCAATCAGAAAGGCGGTGTCGGCAAGACCACCACCACCGTCAATCTGGCGGCCTCGCTGGCCGACATGCGGAAAAAGGTCCTGCTCATCGATCTGGACCCGCAGGGTAACGCCACCATGGGCTGCGGCGTGGACAAGTACGAGCTGGAGTTCTCGTCGCTGGAGGTGTTGCTGGGCGAGGTACCGGCGCGCAAGGCGATCCGCAAGAGCGTCAACGACCTGTTCGACGTGCTGCCGGCGAATGCCGACCTGACCGCCGCCGAGGTGCAGCTCCTGGATGCACCCATGCGCGAGCGGCGTCTGGGCCTGGCGCTGGAGGCGATCAAGAACGAGTACGACTACATCCTGATCGACTGCCCCCCGTCGCTCAATATGCTGACCCTGAATGCGCTGGTCTCGGCCGACGGGGTGCTGGTGCCGATACAGACTGAATACTATGCCCTGGAGGGCCTGTCCGCCCTGCTCGGCACCATCGAGCAGATCAAGGCCCACCGCAATCCACGCCTCGAACTGGAAGGCATCGTGCGCACCATGCATGACCCGCGCAACAACCTGGCCAATGATGTGTCGGCGCAGCTGATCAGTCATTTCCAGGGCAAGGTGTTCCGTACCATCATCCCGCGCAATGTGCGCGTGGCCGAGGCTCCGAGTCATGGCCTGCCGGTGATGCTGTATGATAAGGCCTCCCGCGGCGCCATCAGTTATATGGCCCTGGCCAGCGAGATGGCGCGTCGTCATCAGTCCCAACCAACCCCTATTCCGGCGTAAACCATGGCAAAGAAACGAGGCCTGGGGAGAGGTCTGGATGCGCTGCTTGGCGGCGCCCAGGCGGCCCCCGACACCCAAACACAGGATACCCCCGAGAGCCCGGCGGCGGCCGGCGCCGACCCGCGCAGCCTGCCTGTCGAGCGGATCCAGCGCGGCCGCTATCAGCCGCGCCGCATGTTCGACGAGGACAAGCTGCGCGAGCTGGCGGACTCGATCGTCGCCCAGGGCATGGTGCAGCCTATCGTGGTGCGTGCGGTCGATACCGACCGCTATGAGATCATCGCCGGCGAGCGCCGCTGGCGTGCTGCGCAGCTGGCCGGCCTGAGTGACGTGCCGGTTGTGATCAAGCAGGTCGACGACCAGGGCGCCATGGCCATGGCGCTGATCGAGAACATCCAGCGCGACGACCTCAACCCCCTGGAGGAGGCCTCGGCCCTGCACCGCCTGCTGAACGAATTCGAGCTGACCCATCAGCAGGTGGCCCAGGCGGTCGGCAAGTCGCGTACCACCGTGACCAACCTGATCCGTCTGCTGGACCTGAATCCGGACGTGAAGGCGCTGCTCGAACAGGGCGTAATCGAGATGGGCCACGCGCGCGCCCTGCTGGCCCTCAAGGACCTGCTGCAGAGCGAGGCGGCCGCGCAGGTCGCGAAAAAGGGCCTGTCGGTGCGCGAGACCGAGGCCCTGGTGCGCAAGCTGGGGAGCGCGGAAAGCGGGCCACGCAAAACCGAAGCGGAAAGGGAGGACCCCGACGTCCGCCGCCTGCTGGACGATCTGACCGGCCGCCTCGGGGCGAAGGTCGCGCTCAAACAGGGTACCGGCGGCAAGGGGCGCCTGGAGATCAGCTACAACAGTCTGGACGAACTCGAAGGCATCCTGGCGCACATCAAATAGTGCCCGGGGTGGGCCGGGCAGAAGGCGATACCCGCTGTATTCAACTACGCTGATGCGATAGGCATACGCATCTCGAATAGGCTCAGCGCAGGACTGTTTCCGATTTGCATTGAAATCCGTCATTTTCAGCCGGGCGTCTGACCAGCTAGGGTTGACACTTGGCGAGGCCCGGGCATAAGAGGTTTTTTTATCAAAGGATCGTTTGACCTTATGAAAGGTCCTGCTTATACTGCGCCCCGTTTTGTGGTGGCCAACTGCGGGTGCCCGGCGGATAGTGTTATGCACAATCTGGATGCCCGACGAGCCAAGCGCCTGGTTGTGGCGCAGCTGATTACGGCGCTGATCGTTGCCGCGCTGGCAGGTCTGCATGGCCTGCACACTGCGCGCGACGCGCTGGTCGGCGGGTCGGCCGCCTGGCTGGGCAGCGCGGTATTTGCCGCGTGGGTGTTCGGGAGCTACCGGGCACAGCAGCCGGGGCGGATCGTCGCCCGTTTTTATGGTGGCGAGCTGCTCAAGATTATTACCATCGTGCTGGTGTTTGCAGCGGCGATGCGGGGTCTGGAGGACCTCAACCCGATAGCCGTATTTGGCGCTTTTTTGATCGTACAGGTTTTACCCCCGCTGCTGGCGAACAAGATCGCCGGCTGAGAGAAGAACGAAGATGGCTGGTAGCGAAATCACCTCTGCTGAGTACATCAAGCACCATTTGACCAACCTGACTTTCGGGAATCATCCCGATCACGGTTGGATGCTCGCCCATACTCCCGAACAAGCGAAGGAGATGGGTTTCTGGGCAATACACGTCGACACCATGCTCTGGTCGATCGGCCTGGCAGCTTTCTTTTCGTACTATTTCTATAAGGCGGCACAGAAGGCGAGCGCCGGTGTCCCGACCGGGCTGCAGAACTTCGTCGAGATGATCGTCGACTTCGTCAACGAGTCGGTACGCGGTTCCTTCTCGGGCCGGAACGACCTGGTCGCTCCCTTGGCCATGACCATCTTCGTCTGGGTGTTCCTGATGAACCTGATGGACCTGCTGCCGGTGGACCTGATTCCCTACATCCTCGGCGACCACGGGCTGGGTATCGTCCACTATATGAAGATAGTGCCGAGTACGGACCCGAACGTAACCTTCG
>Ga0316579_10000984_pt1 | contig 9981 bp, 8 predicted proteins | sample J5NA_2_FD_203074 | JGI IMG/M metagenome (GOLD analysis project Ga0316579, IMG submission 203074) | Rhizosphere microbial communities from salt marsh grasses in Alabama, United States - J5-7_160517rDrA | ecosystem: Host-associated > Plants > Roots > Rhizosphere | place: USA: Alabama | collected...
GGTCGAGACAGTGGGAGGCACCGCGATCTCGGTCAAACTAGGGGCCAAGTATGGTGCGATCACCGCCTTGGCCGACATTCTCAAGGCCGTGGTCCCGGCGCTGGCCCTAAAGTTGCTCTATCCGGGGATGCCCTACTATCTCTTTGCGGCGACGACGGCCATTGTCGGCCACAACTGGCCTGTATATAACCGCTTCAAGGGGGGGCGGGGCCAATCGCCCATGATCGGGGGGTTCCTGGTCGCCGACTGGCTGGGCACCTTGGTCACCTCTTTCGGCGGCATGCTCCTGGGCATGGTGGTCTTGAGAAACACCATGTTGGGCTTTCTCGTTGGCCCGTGGCTGATGGTCCCCTGGCTCTGGTTCCGAACCCGTGATCCCTGGCACCTAGCCTACGCTGTCGCGGTCAACCTGATCATTGTGTTCGCCATGATCCCCGAGATCCGGGCCAGAAGAGAACGCGCGCGCCAGGGGATCGTGGTCGACCATTCGGTCTCGTGGGAAGCCATCCCGATGTTCCGCATGATGAGAAGGATGGGCGAACGGTTGGGCCTGTTCCAGGACCTCCAGTAGTCGTCCAGGACATGGCAGCTAGCTACAACGGCAGCAGATCGAGGTTTGCCTCCCGTTCTGGTGGCAGCGCAGAAGCCATTGTTATCCTGGGAGGAGGACGACCTGTTGCTGGTCGCGTCGGCCTTGCTGGCGGGTTCGCAGCAGATCCCCTCGTATCGTACCTACTGTCGTCCGTCAGGTGAGGGCAATGATGTTTGAACGGCTCAAGCGCTGGCGTTGGGGAAAGAAGTACGGCTATGAGGTGTTGTTCAGAGCACAGGATCGGCGCCCGGTGGGTAGGCCGGGCGTGATCCTGGCTGACCTGGGGATGCCAGAGGAGTACGAGCCGGAGTTCTACATTAGATATATGAACCATGTGTTCCACTATGTCCTGCCGCCATTTCTTCACCGTATTGTACTGGCCGACCGCGGCATCGTGCTGATTGATCCCCAGAATCCATTGGCCCGAGATTCGTTCGAGCCGCGTCAACTGGTGGACATGCACGGTTCTTTTCGGAATCGCGATGGCCGGCCCTACGCCGAATGCAATGTAACCTGGCGCCCGCCGGGGATGAAAAGAAACCCATGGGATAGCGGGTATTTCCTCTACACGAGGGAGGGGCCAGGCGGGGCACCCGAGGTCTGCCAGAAGGCGGCGGCCAAGGCGGTTGCTTGGTACTTCGGTCACCTACTACCGGAGAGGAAGGTAGCCTGGGCCCATCAGTGCAGCAGGGTGTATGAAGAAGCGGTCGAGACGCTGCAAAGGCGTTGTCCACAGGTCGAATTCCGCCATGTTCGGTACATCTACCCGGAATCGATGCGGCAGGCCGTGGAGGAGTTGCTGGCAGCCGGCTGCGAGACGATCATTTACCAGTGCTTCTCCAATCCGGTTTACTCTGACTTTGAGGACTACGCCTACGCGCTGCCCATGGTGCATCGGTTTGTGAATGAACGGGCGAAGGTCATCTGTGCAGACCAGTTGGGCAACCAACCAATGATGCGCGACGCCTACGTGCAGATCATCCGCGATCAAATCGCAAGGCTGCCAGCCCAGTCTAGTGTCCTCCTGATCCTGTCGAGACATGGTCATCCTTTCAAGCGGGAGACCCTTGATGTGCGAGGCCGTGAATACCGTCGGCCACTGGAGGCCCAGGCGCGACAGGTGATGGAGGAATGGGGCGGGCAATGGGAATTGGTCTGGAGCGACGACGAGTATGCCGACGAATACTGGGACCCGAATCAAACCAAGTGTGAGACCTTCGCTGCCTATCGGAGGGCGATCGAAGAGGCCTACGACTATGCGCTGGAAGTGCCTACGGACTTTGTGGCGGAGAACACGGACTTGATGTTCCTTCACGCCATGAAAAAGTTCCGAGCCTTTGCCGAGTATGATCCCAACGCGCCCGTCTCTTACCCAGATTGGGATCAGCCGTTGGTACGGACCTTTCGCGACGGAAAGACGACCGGGATCTACGCGGGCTGCCCGGTTGGGCCGTACCGCAAGCGTGTGGTTGAAGCGACGGTGGCTTCTGTTTTGGAGACTCTTCATCTTGAATAATGTCAGAACGACATCAGAAGAATCCGAGCAGGGCCAGCCCGGTCGCGGTGCAGAGGCCATTGTTATTCTGGGCGGGTTCATGAGCTTGTCGGCCCTGTATGGCAAGATGCGCTCGGCCCTGGCGCAACTCACCGGACAGCCAGTTTGTGTCGTCGAAACGCGCAGCATGGATTGGATGCCCAGCCTGTTGCCGGTAGGCTGGCTCTACGTATTGCGCAAGCTGGACAGAACGGTGCGCAGCACGGCCAAGCTCACGACGAGCGGGCGGGTCACGCTCATCGGCCACAGCGCTGGCGGTGTCCTGGGCCGGCTGTATCTAAGCCCTGAGCCGTTCCTGGGGCAGGTGTTTGGGGGGCTGGAGTGGGTGGACCGGTTGATCACGCTAGGTAGCCCTCATCACAACGAGCGCCGGTGGCTCCACGGGGGAATGATGGCCCGCTGGGTGGAGAGCCGGGTCCCCGGAGCTTATTTCACTCCTCGGGTGCAGTATTGCTCCGTTGCGGGGAAGCTGATCCGCGGTGACAGCCAGGGCTCCCTGCGTGAGCGCCAGGCGCACAGCTTCTATGAGCAGATCGGGGGCGATGGGGATGCGTGGGGTGACGGCCTGGTGCCGGTGACGTCGGCCTTGCTAGCGGGCTCACATCAGATCACCCTGGAGGGAGTGGGTCACTTTGCCGGATTTAGCGGTCCCTGGTACGGGACAGAAGAGACGGTTGCGGCCTGGTGGCAGGCCTGTTGACGCGGACATGGGAGCAGGAATGCTGGGATCGCCGAGTCGGGCAGCATCTGGTCCCATAACTCCATCGGTGCCTGGGACTGGGACATCGCGGTGCTGTCAATGCCGGAAGCTCGCCACATCCCGGATGGCACGCCGGTTCACCTGCGACAGCCCACTTTGGCGCGCGGAGTGCACGAAGAAGCGGAGTGAGGGAGCAATAGACGGATGCTTCCCAAGTGGCTGTTGGCATTGTGTTTGTCATCTGCCTTTGGGGTGTTGTATGTCCGGTATCTGACGATTCATCGGCTCAAGATGAGCCGCTACCTGCTGGCTGCAACACTAGCTTTTGTTGCGGCAGTTGCTTCTCTAGTTGTTGGCTTTCAGCGCTGGGAACTGGTGGTGGCTATTATGGCGGCCATTGGCTCAGCCCTGGCCGGCTACCTGCTCTGCCCGGTCTCTTTGCATGAAACTTGGGGTAGATCAGTGCCAATAGAGACGGGCAACCATTTGACAGGCGATGCTGCGTGATATATAATCTCACTTGCAGACCTTAACCAAGATGCAATCGGCCATTCTGGAGGCAGCACAGCTTTGGAAGCAGTACAGGCTGGCTGAACCTTCGGTGGACACCCTGGTAGAGGGGCGGCCTTATTGTGGGTGTATGACAAAGCGCTCCTTGGCAGTGCTCCTGGTCAAGCCATCGGAAGACACTTGCGTACTATGAAAGAGATATGGATTGTGCCCTATCTGCGGCAGTTCACACAGCCCGAGTCCCGGCAGCTTTTCCGCTGGTGAACAGAGTACCTAGAGCGACCATCCCGTCGCCATCCAAGTGATCCGGGAGAAGATAGATGCAACCGTGGAGTAGTAACCGGTGATAACCATACAGGATGTGACCAAGGTGTACAAAATGGGCACCGTAGAGGTCCATGCTCTGCGGGGCGTTTCGTTCCAAGTAGATAGCGGTGAGGTAGTGGCAATCATGGGGCCATCAGGCTCGGGCAAGTCGACGTTGATGAACATCATCGGCTGCCTCGACCAGCCAACCTCAGGGACATACCGTCTGGACGGCATGGAGGTGAGTCGACTCCGCCGCAACCAACTGGCCGAGATCCGCAGTCTCAAGTTGGGCTTTGTCTTCCAGACCTACAACCTGCTGCCACGTCTGACAGCGGTGGGCAACGTGGAGCTGCCGATGATCTACGCGGGTCTCTCAAAGAGGCGCGAAAAGGCCATGGCCGCGCTGGAGGCCGTAGGGCTTGGGGGCCGGGCTCACCACCGTCCGACTGAGATGTCGGGTGGAGAGCAGCAGAGGGTAGCGATTGCACGCGCGCTGGTCAATGAGCCGGCCGTCATCTTGGCTGATGAGCCAACCGGTAATCTTGATTCCAAGTCTGGTGAGGAGATTCTGCGCATCTTCGAGTCTCTGAATCGCGACCGAGGGATTACCTTGGTGATGGTGACCCACGACCCGGGTATTGGCGCCCGCGCGGCGCGCACGATCTGCCTGAAGGATGGGCAGGTAGTCCCTGGGTGAACACCGGAGGCAATCGCAGAGAGCGATCGGATTCGGAAAAGACGGTGAAGTACAGAGGTGATGGGGCGGCCGGTAGCCGCAGGTGCCCGAGGGCTCTTGGCTGTCGCATGCACCTTCAAAGAAAGCATAGATGGGAGGGTGAGAATGGTTGAGAGTTTGCGACCAAGGGAGAAACGGCAGGTCGTGTTTCGGTCCCTGGTCCTAGGTGCTTTATTCTTGGGCTTGGTCACCGGCTGCGCTTCGAGTACAGGTGATTCGGGCACGGCCGGAAGCCAGTTTGCCACCGTGGAGCAAGGTTCGCTGGTGGACAGCATCAGCACCGTCGGCAGCGTGCGTGCCCGTTCAGACATAACACTGGCTTTCGAGACAGCCGGACGGGTCAGCCAGGTGCTTGTGCAGGAAGGGCAACAGGTGAAGGCGGGAGATACGCTGGCCCGGCTGGACGACGCCGACCTGGATCTGCAAGTGCGCAGCGCACAGGCCGCACTGGCCGTAGCCCAGGCCCAGCTCGACCAGTTGCAGGTCGGCCCCCAACGGTCGGAAGTCGACGCTGCGCAGGGGCAGGTGGCCGCTGCCCAGGCTGCCGTCGACCAAGCTGTGGCGCAACGCGATGAGCTTCTGGCCGGAGCGACTGAGGCGCAGATCAAGGCAGCCCAAGCCTCGCTACAAAGCGCGAGGGCAAGCTACAATCAGGTGCAGGCCGGCCCATCGGCCAGCGACTTGGCCCTGGCCCAGGCAACCCTGGACAAAGCGAACGCGGTCCTCGCCCAGGCCCAAGCGGCCTATGACCGCGTCGGGGGACGGGCCGAAGTGGGACAACTCCCCGAATCCGTGGCCCTGCAAAGCGCCACGATCGACCTTCAGCAGGCACAAGCCAGTTATGACGCCCTGTCTGAACATCCCACCGCGGCCGAGCTGTCAGCGGCGGCAGCCCAGGTCGCCCAGGCTGAGGCCCAATTGGCCCAGCTACAAGCAAGCCTCGAGCCTCAGCAGCGCATAGCCCAGGCAGCAGTTGATGCGGCTCAAGCTCAACTGTCCATTTCGCAGGCTCAGCTCGACAGCTTGCTGGCCGGTGCACCGGCGGCCGAGATCACAGCGGCACAAGCCCGGGTGGAGCAGGCCCAAGTTGCGGTCGATAGCGCGCTTCTTGCGCAGGCCCGGGCCATACTGACAGCCCCCATAGACGGCGTTGTAGCGTACGTAGGCGTGGAAGTCGGAGAGTATGCCGGTCCCCAGGCGACTGCGGTCACCCTCTTGGGCGAGAGCCAGTTCAGCATTGAGGCCGACGTGGATGAGGCGGACATCGGTTCGATGGTGATAGGCCAGGAGGTCCAGATCACCTTTGACGCCTTCCCTGGTGACGCCCTGGCCGGTCGGGTGATCGCCATTGCCCCGCAGGCAAGCATTGACTTGGGGGTGGTTTCCTACCGGGTAACGATCGAGACCGGCCCCACTGATCTGCCCTTGCGTGCCGGAATGACTGCGAATGCAGAGGTTGTAAAGGAGAAGCGAGACGGAGTGCTCTTGGTGCCCAACGTGGCGATTGCCGTGGATCCCGAGACTGGACGCAAGTACGTGATGCGGAAGACAGAGTCCGGCGTCGAGCAGGTCGAGATCACAACCGGCCTGACGACGGACCTGTACAGCGAGGTGGTCTCGGGATTGGCGGCAGGGGACCAGGTAGTCGTTAGCAGCGGATCGAACAGCGATATCCTGCGCGACATGATGGGCGGCTCGCTCCTCGGCGGAGGCGGTGATTAGTGCGATGAGCCTGGTCCAGAGTATTTTCGTGGCCCTGCGGGCCCTGACCGTGAACAAGATGCGGGCAGGCCTCACCATGCTGGGGATCATCATCGGCATCAGCGCGGTGATCATCCTGGTTTCGGTGGGCCAGGGCGTGCAGTCGGCCTTTGCCCAGCAGATGCAGAGCATCGGGTCCAACCTGGTTTTCGTCCTGCCGGGGGGACTTGAGCAGAGCGCGACCAGCATGCGCTCGATTCTGCGCAGTGTGAACGTCTCGAGCCTTACCTACGGCGATGCTCTCGCTCTTACCAACCGCGCCCTGGCTCCCAACTTGCTGTACGTAGCACCCGAGTTCGTGGCCAACGGGACGGCGATGTTTGGCAGTGAGAGTGCGCAAACCTCCATCTCGGGAGTGACACCCTCCTACCCTGCGGCGCGCGGTTTCTATCCGGAGAAGGGCTCCTTTATCAGCACAGATGACCTGCGCTCGCGAGCGCGGGTGGCAGTCCTTGGTCGCAAGGTGGCGACGAGCCTCTTCCCACCCACCATCGATCCGATAGGCCAGGTCATCAAGATCAACCGCGTTCCCTTCCGGGTCATCGGTGTGATGGAAGAGAAAGGCACCTCTGCCTACGCCGACGACAACGACGTAGTCTTTGTCCCGCTCAGTACCGCCCAAACCCGTCTGTTCGGCGGGCGTAATCTGGAGGGCGATTACACCGCATCTGTCATCTATGCCCAGGCCAACGACGAGTCCAGCATGGATGCCGCCCGCGACCAGATCACGCGCATCCTCCGGCAGCGCCACGGCTTGATCTACAGCTCCGACGACAATGACTTTACCGTGCTGACCCAGAATGACGTGGGCGAGGCGCTACGCAGCCTCACCACCATCCTTACCATGTTCCTCGGGCTGATCGCCGCCGTGTCGCTACTGGTCGGTGGGATCGGCGTCATGAATATCATGCTTGTCTCGGTGACCGAGCGCACGCGCGAGATCGGCATCCGCAAGGCGGTGGGCGCCAAGGATCGCGACATTCTCCTCCAGTTCCTCATGGAGGCGGTTGTACTCAGCTTGCTTGGAGGTCTGATAGGCATTGCCATTGGCGTCTTGGGCACCGTTGGTGCTTCAGCTGGCATGGCGAGCCTGGCACTGCACCTCTCGCCTGGGACGATCCTGTTGGCGAGCGGCTTCTCGACGGCGGTTGGGCTCTTCTTTGGCATCTATCCTGCCGTCCGAGCGTCTCGGTTGAACCCGATCGACGCCCTGCGCTACGAGTAGGCGGTCCGATGACCATTTTGCCCTCGAGCGACTGCGGATCGAGCTGGCCAGTCGCCTAGGCCAGACTGCTCGTATGCCCGCCGTGCGCTTCTCGGCGAAGAGATAAGTGCCCAGAATGGAGGTGTCTCATGAATGCACTTGTTGCCCTCTGCGCTGCCATTGTCGGTTACCTGTTGGGCTCGCTCTCGTTTTCCCGCATCATCAGCCGCCTTGCCGCGCCGCAGACCGACATTGCTCACACCGAAGTGTCCGTGCCCGGCACGGACATGACCTATAAGGTGACTGCCTTCGGTGCCACCGCCATCTCAATGCAGTTGGGCCCCAGAGTTGGGTGCGCCATCGGGCTCCTCGACATGCTGAAGGTAGCGCTGCCGACCCTGGCGTTCAAGCTTTTGTACCCGGACCAGCCGTATGAGCTACTTGTGGCCGTAGCCGGGATGGCTGGTCACAACTGGCCCATCTTTCACCGGTTCAAGGGAGGGCGGGGAATCTCGGCCTACTATGGAGGGCTGTTTGTCATCGACTGGTTGGGAGCCCTCGTGACCTCCACTGCAGGCCTACTGCTCGGTCTGCTGGTCATCCGTGACTTTATCGTGGCCTACATCGCCGGGCTTTGGCTGTTGATCCCCTGGATCTGGTTTCGCACTCATCGCTGGGAGTACGTGGCCTACGCCGTGACCGTCAACGTGCTGTACGTCATAGCCATGATTCCCGACCTCAAGCAATATCTCAGCATCCGGAAGACGACTGATGTGGACCCGAGGATGGTCATGGAGACGAACCCCATGGGCCGCGGCATGATCAAGATCTCAGACTGGCTGCAGTCACTGGTCAGGCGCAAGCCCAAGGACTCGTAGCGGCTAACCGTATTCACACTGACAGGTATATAGCCCCCCCCTTGGGGGCATTCGTGGTTGCCATTTGCCATAATATATGCGATCAAGAGGGACCGTTTCAGGTGTTTGAAGCAGTCCCTCTTTGTTATTATAGAAATACACTGAAATCTCCGGATTGCGACAGCAAACATCTGTATTGGACCCCTGTTAGCTAGAGTTACCCGCTTGCCAGCACGTTTGCCGGCTAGACAGATTGGCGACACCGCGTGCCACGAAGAAGATTCGAATCACCCGTGTCGCCACTGCATCCGCGTCGTCTGAACTGGTCGAGTTCCTGAGCGAGCGCGAATTGGAGGTTCTCTACCTGATCGCCGACGGATGTACCAACCGTGAGATCGCTTTCCGGTTCTTCCTCTAGTTGAACGCGGTCAAGGCCCACGCCAGCAACATCTATGGCAAACTCGATGTGCACAGCCGGACCCAAGCGGCTGACAAAGCCAGAGCCCTGGGGACCTTGCCCTCAGACTGGCAATTAACCCCCTGATTAGCACTTTCGGGTGATGACAAACCTGCAATGTTGCTGCTATGATACTGTTGTGTTGTTGCGGCCGGGGTGTTTGGCTGGAGTCTGGCCCATGCTGCTTTCCATTTGGCCTTGTGCACCAGTCGTGGTTGCCCTACGCAGGAAGGAGCAAGCAGGAGGAAGCATCCTATGGAAGACCCGGTGATTCAAGTACAGGACTTTCGCAAGACCTACGGCGACTTTGTCGCCGTAGACGGCATCAGCTTTGATGTGCGGCGGGGCGAGGTATTCGGCCTGCTCGGACCCAACGGCGCCGGAAAGACCACCACTCTGGAGAGCGTGGAGGGTCTGCGTGCCCCGGATGACGGTACGCTGCGGGTGGTTGGTGTCGACCCCACGCGTGAGCCCCGCAAACTGCGCAACCTGATCGGCGTACAGTTGCAGTCGTCCGGCTTGCCAGAGAGCATCACGCCCGTAGAGGCGATGAAGTTCTTCTGCGCCTATCATTCTGTGGCGCCCCGCTTCGACCTACTGGAACGGTTGGGGTTGAGTGAGAAGCAAAAGGCCCAGTTTCACGAGCTTTCCACCGGGCAGCAGCGACGCCTGGCGCTGGCCCTGGCTGTGGCCCACAACCCGTCGGTGCTTTTCCTAGACGAGCCCACTGCTGGTCTCGACGTGGCCTCTCGCGTGGAGTTGCACGATATGATGCGAGAGCTGCAGGACACGGGCACCACCATCGTGATGGCCACCCACGACATGGCCGAGGCCGAGGAAATGTCAGACCGGGTCGCCATCTTGCTCAAGGGGAAACTGGTGATCATCGGCACCCCTATGGAGATTACCGCCACTGGCGCGGGGCTGACTAAGGTCTCCGTCCGCACCGGCCAGTCCTGCCTGTCCGAGCCGGGCCTCACCTTTCCCGCCGTGAGCCAACAACTGTCGAAGGATCAATATAGCATCTACTACAGCACCGACATTGGGCCTACCGTCTCTGCCATCATCGCCCACATCGAGGCCCAGGAGGACACGCTGATCGATCTACGGGTGGAGCGCCCCTCTCTGGAAGACCGCTTTCTGGAGATCACGACTACCGAGGATGAGATCCCGGGAGGTGTCCAATGAGCGCCTTTGTCAATCACTTCTCTTTCGAGTTCCGCACCGGCATCCGCAACAAGACCCTGCTGCTGATGAACTACCTATTCCCTCTCGGGTTCTACTTGATGATGGGCTTTGT
>Ga0316579_10000988_pt1 | contig 9969 bp, 6 predicted proteins | sample J5NA_2_FD_203074 | JGI IMG/M metagenome (GOLD analysis project Ga0316579, IMG submission 203074) | Rhizosphere microbial communities from salt marsh grasses in Alabama, United States - J5-7_160517rDrA | ecosystem: Host-associated > Plants > Roots > Rhizosphere | place: USA: Alabama | collected...
AATATCCCTCACCTACTTAGTAACTTGATGAGTAAGAAGATTACTCATCTGCCTAGCATACGACGGAAGGACCACGATGTCCCGGCTCGCGCAGCTGATCACCCGCCGGTGGGTGGCCGGACCGCTCGCCCTGCTGTTCCTCGTCATCGCCGGCGCCGTCATCGGCGTCGTGGGCCAGGCCGAGCGTCCCCCGACGGCGCTGTCGGCCCTGCCGCTGGACTCCGACAGCAGGGCCGCCGCCGAGCTGCGGGCCCAGCTGCCGGAGGAGGAGGGCTCGGCAGCCATCGTGCTGTTCAGCAGTGACTCCGCGCTCACCGAGGGCGACGTGGCAGTCGTGCAGGAGCGCGCCCAGCAGCTGCCCGGCGCCACCGGGATGCCGGCGCAGGTCAGCGAGGACGGCACCGCCGCGGTCGTCGTCGTCCCGGTCGACGAGCCCGACGCCACGGCCACGGCGGACACCGTCGAGGAGCTGCGGGCGGCCGTGGCTGCAGACCTCCCGGACGGGGTGACGGCCCAGGTCACCGGTCCGGCAGCGGTCCAGGCCGACCTCGCGGGGGTCTTCGAGGGAGCCGACACCCGGCTGCTCCTCGCCACGGCGTCCATCGTCGCCGTCCTCCTCGTCATCACCTACCGGAGCCCGCTGCTCTGGCTCGTGCCGCTCACCGTCGTCGGTGTCGCCGACCAGCTCGCCGCCGTCGTGGCGACGCGCACGCTCGCCGCGCTCGACGTCGCCTGGGACGAGTCGACGGTGGGGATCCTCTCCGTGCTCGTCTTCGGCGCGGGCACCAACTACGCGCTGCTCCTCATCTCCCGGTACCGCGACGAGCTGCGCACCACCGAGGACCGGCGGGCGGCGATGGCGTACGCGCTGCGCCGTACGGCCGAGGCGGTCATCTCGAGTGCCTCCACGGTCTTCATCGGCCTGCTCACCCTCCTGCTCTCGCTGTTCCCGACCACGCGCGGACTGGGGCTGGCCTCCGCCGTCGGCATCGTCGTCGCAGCCTTCGCCGCCCTCGTGGTGCTCCCGGCCGCGCTCGTCGTCTTCGGCCGCTGGATCTTCTGGCCGAAGGTGCCCCGGGTCGGGCAGAGCGGGCTCGCGGACTCCCGCTCCCCGTGGCGCCGGATCGGCGACGTCGTGGCGCGGCGGCCGGTCGCCGTCATCGCCGTCGTCCTCACCGGCCTCGCCGTCGCGGCCGGCGGCATCAGCCAGATCCAGTCCGGGCTCTCCACCTCCGACCAGTTCCTCGACACCCCCGAGTCCATCGTCGCCGCCGACCGCTACGCCGAGTCCTTCCCGGCCGGGTCCATCGACCCGACCGTGGTCATGACCACCGCCGACGGAGAGGACGTCGCCACGCTCGTCGCCGGCGTCGAGGGCGTGCAGTCCGCGCAGGTGTCCGCGAGCGGCAACGGCGTCACCGAGGTCGACGCCGTCCTCGCGGCCGAGCCCGGGAGCGACGAGGCCCGCGACACCGTCCAGGACGTCCGCGACGCCGTCGCCGTCGCCGGGCTCCCCGACACCCACGTCGGCGGCACCGAGGCGGAGGCGCTCGACACGGCCACGGCCTCGGCCCGTGACCGCGCGCTGATCATCCCGCTCGTCCTGGGGCTCGTCGTCCTCGCGCTCGCCGGCCTGCTGCGCTCGGTCGTCGCCCCGGTGCTGCTCGTGGCCACGGTCGTCGCCACCTACCTCGCCAGCCTGGGCATCTCCTGGGTCATCTTCACGCAGGTGGCGGGCTTCGAGCGCCTCGACGAGGGCGTCCCGCTGCTCGCCTTCGTGTTCCTCGTCGCGCTCGGGGTCGACTACAACATCTTCCTCGTCACCCGCGCCGCCGAGGAGGCTCGCCGGCACGGCACCCGCGAGGGCATGCTGCGGGCGCTCGCCGCGACCGGCGGTGTCATCACGAGCGCCGGCGTCCTGCTCGCGGCGGTGTTCGCGGTGCTCGGTGTCCTGCCGCTCGTGGTCCTCGCCCAGCTGGGCGTCGTCATCTGCGTCGGCGTGCTGCTCGACACCCTCGTCGTCCGGACCCTCCTCGTGCCCTCGCTGGCCCTCGTCCTCGGTGACCGCTTCTGGTGGCCTCGCCGGCTCGGGGACGACGCGAAGGGCGGCGTCGAGGACGCTGCCGCGCCCAGCGACGCGGAGCCGGCCCGGGTCGGCTGAGCCCCTCCCGGTGCATGCACACCCGTCCCCGGATGGGGGCCCGCGCGGGAGGTACGGCAGGCACCCGCTCGCCGGGACGACCCACGCAGGACCGGACCGCGAACCTAGGATGTCGGCCATGACGACGTCCCCCGACATCAAGCCCCGCAGCCGCGACGTCACCGACGGCCTGGAGAAGGCCGCCGCCCGAGGGATGCTCCGTGCCGTGGGGATGGGGGACGAGGACTTCGCGAAGCCCCAGGTCGGCGTTGCGAGCTCCTGGAACGAGATCACCCCGTGCAACCTCTCCCTCGACCGGCTCGCCCAGGCGGTCAAGGACGGGGTCCACGCCGCCGGGGGCTACCCGCTGGAGTTCGGCACGATCTCGGTGAGCGACGGCATCTCGATGGGGCACGAGGGGATGCACTTCAGCCTCGTGAGCCGCGAGGTCATCGCCGACTCGGTCGAGACGGTGATGAATGCCGAGCGCCTCGACGGCTCGGTCCTCCTCGCGGGCTGCGACAAGTCGCTGCCCGGCATGCTCATGGCCGCGGCCCGCCTCGACCTGTCCTCGGTCTTCCTCTACGCGGGATCGATCCTCCCCGGCATCGCCAAGCTCTCCGACGGCTCCGAGAAGACGGTGACGATCATCGACGCCTTCGAGGCGGTCGGGGCCTGCTCGCGCGGCCTGATGTCCCGCGAGGACGTCGACGCGATCGAGCGGGCCATCTGCCCGGGGGAGGGTGCGTGCGGCGGCATGTACACGGCGAACACCATGGCCTCGGTGGCCGAGGCGATCGGGATGTCGCTGCCGGGCTCGGCGGCCCCGCCGGCCACCGACCGTCGCCGCGACGGCTTCGCCCGGCGGTCCGGCGAGGCGGTGGTCGAGCTGCTGCGGCGCGGCATCACCGCGCGCGACATCATGACCAAGGAGGCGTTCGAGAACGCCATCGCCGTCGTCATGGCCTTCGGCGGCTCCACCAACGCCGTGCTCCACCTGCTCGCCATCGCCCACGAGGCCGAGGTCGAGCTCACGCTCGAGGACTTCCGCCGGGTCGGCGCGCGGGTGCCACACCTCGCCGACGTCAAGCCGTTCGGTGCCTACGTCATGACCGACGTCGACCGCGTCGGCGGCGTCCCGGTCGTCATGCGGGCCCTCCTCGACGCCGGGATGCTGCACGGTGACTGCCTCACCGTCACCGGCCGCACGATGGCCGAGAACCTCGCCGACATCCGTCCCCCGGACACCGACGGCAAGGTCGTGCGCGCCATGCGCGAGCCCATCCACCCCACCGGCGGCATCACCATCCTCACCGGGTCGCTCGCCCCCGAGGGCGCGGTCGTGAAGTCGGCCGGCTTCGACTCCGAGGTGTTCGAGGGCACGGCCCGCGTCTTCGACGGAGAGCGCAGGGCCATGGACGCCGTCGAGGACGGCACGCTGGCGGCCGGTGACGTCGTCGTCATCCGCTACGAGGGCCCCAAGGGCGGCCCGGGGATGCGGGAGATGCTCGCCGTCACCGGCGCGATCAAGGGCGCCGGTCTCGGCAAGGACGTGCTCCTGCTCACCGACGGCCGCTTCTCCGGCGGCACCACGGGGCTGTGCGTCGGGCACGTCGCGCCCGAGGCCGTCGACGAGGGGCCGATCGCCTGGGTCCGCGACGGCGACCGCATCCGCCTCGACGTCGCCGCGGGCACCCTCGACCTCCTCGTCGACGACGCCGAGCTGGCCCGCCGCCGGGAGCAGGGCATCACCCACCCCGAGCCCAAGTACTCGCGCGGCGTCCTCGCCAAGTACGTCAAGCTCGTCCGCAGCGCGAGCACGGGCGCCGTGTGTGACTGACGCCGTGGGGGAGGGGCCGGCGCTCGAGCTCGACGGCCTCGTCAAGGAGTTCCGGGGGCGACGGGTCGTCCACGAGCTCTCGCTCGCGGTGCCGCGGGGCTCCCTGTACGGCCTCGTCGGCCCGAACGGCGCCGGCAAGACGACGACGCTGTCGATGGCCACCGGCCTGCTCCGGCCCGACGGCGGACGCGCCCGGGTCCTCGGGCTCGACGTCTGGGCGGACCCCGCGGCGGCCAAGGCGGTCATGGGCGTCGCCCCCGACGGCATGCGCCTGTTCGAGCAGCTCTCCGGCCGGGAGCTGCTCCACTACGTGGGGGCGCTGCGGCGGATGCCACCGGAGGTCACCGAGGAGCGCACCACCGAGCTGCTCACCGTGCTCGACCTCATCGACGACGCGCGCACGGTCGTCGCCGACTACAGCGCCGGGATGGTCAAGAAGGTCACCCTCGCTGCCGCGCTCATCCACGCCCCGCGCCTGCTCGTGCTCGACGAGCCCTTCGAGGCCGTCGATCCGGTGTCGGGCCAGGCGATCCGCACCATCCTGCGCCGGTACGTCGCGACCGGCGGCACGGTCGTGATGTCCAGCCACGTCATGGAGCTCGTCGAGGGCCTCTGCGACCGGGTCGCCGTCATCGCCGGAGGGCGGGTGCTCGCCGCCGACCGCACCGCCGCCCTCACCGCCGGCGGTTCGCTGCACTCCCGGTTCCTCGAGCTCGTCGGTGCCCGGGACGTGGCGGGCGATGGCCTGTCGTGGCTGGGCTGACCCGGGGGCGCTGACGTGGTCGGGCTCGTCGTGCGGCTGCGGCTGCGGATGTGGTGGACCGCCATGTCGCGCAGCTCGCTCCACCTCGTGTCCTCCGTCGTCGGGGTCGTGTCGGCGCTGGGTGTGCTCCTGGTGCTCGGGCCCGGACTGTCGCTGCTGGCGCTCCAGCCGCTGCGGGTCACCGCGCTGACGGTGCCGTTCTTCGCCGTCATCACGCTCATGTGGGCGGTGCTGAGCCTCGTCGCCACGGGTGTCGACAACGTCCTCGACCCTGCGCGCTTCGCGGTGCTCCCGGTACGCGCCCCGGAGCTGTCCGCCGGGCTGCTCGCCGCCGCCTACACCGGCGTGCCGGCGGTGATGCTCTGCGGACTCGCCCTGGCGCAGGTGCTGGCCTGGGCCGCGCACCCGGCCGCCCTGCCCGCCGCGCTGGTGGCCGCCGTGCTCGGCACCGCCACCGCCATCCTCGCCTCCCGGGCCTCGACCAGTCTCCTCGCGCGGGTCATGACGGGGCGCACCGGGCGGCTCCTCGGGGCGCTGGTCGTCGCGCTCGTCACGCTGCTGCCCCTCGCGCTGAACCTGCTGGTGACCACCGGCTCGCTCGGCCCCGACCTGCGCAGCTTCGACGCCCGCCGCTCCGCCGAGCTGGCCGGGTGGACCCCGGTGGGCTGGGCCTGGTCCCTGCCCTTCGACGTCGCGACCGGCCGGTGGTGGGCGGCCGCGGCGCACCTCGCCCTCGGCGTCGTCCTCGTCGGCGTGCTGTGGTGGGTGTGGGTGCGGCAGCTCGACCGGTCGCTGACCTCGCCGATGACGAGCGGTGGCGGCCAGACCATCGGCCGGGGACGGGTGCTCGCCGCGGTCCTGGGGTCCTCGCCGACGGCGGCCGTCGCGATCCGCCGCATCCGGGCCTGGTACCGGGACAGCAGGCTCGTGGCGATCGCCCTGCGCACGGCCGTGCTGCCGGTCTTCTTCCTCGTCCAGGCCGCCATCACCGGCAGCCAGGCGTTCGCCGGCATCGGGGTCATCACCCTCGCCGTCTTCGCGGGCCTGACCCTGATGAACGACCTTGCGTTCGACGGCGAGGCCTGGTGGATCCACGTGAGCTCGGGCATGCGCGGGTGGGAGGACCGGCTCGGGCGGGCCGTGGCATCCACCGTGGTCTTCGGCCCGATGATGGCGGCCGTGTTCCTCGTGGGCCTGGCCCTCGGCATCCTCACTGCGCCGCTCCTCTGGCTCTCCGTCATCGTCCCGGCGTTCCTCGCCAGCCTGGCCCTGGCGCTCGGTGTGGGCTCGGTGCTCCCGGGGACGGCACCGCGCACCGGGGGCAACCCGTTCGCCGCCACCTCGGGCGGGGCCGCCCAGGGGTGCCTGACAGGGACCGTCGCCTTCGTCGGTCCGGTGGTCCTCACGGTGCCGGTCGCCGCCCTCGTGTACCTCACCGGGCCCGACCCCGTGCTCCGGTGGGTCACGTTCGTCGTCGGGTGCCTGTACGGCGCCGGGCTGCTCGCCTGGGCCGTCGTGTCCGGCGGGCGGAGGCTGGACCGGCGGGCACCCGAGCTGCTCGGCCAACTGGCCCACGCCCAGCTCTAGGCGGGGTCGGGGCGACCTGTCCGCGGCACCGGCGTCTCGGCGTCGAGCCGTCGGCGCACGGCACCCACCGGGGCGAACCGGTCGTGGTAGGTCACGAGCAGCGAGACGAGCAGGACGAAGAACAGCGTGCTGGTCAGCGACAGGGCACCGGCGCCGAGGAGGAGCCGGGCCACCAGCACGAGACCCACGTTGACCGCCACCCGCGCGCCGAAGGCGGCGGCCAGCCGCGTCCGGCTGCCGACGTGTCGGGCGACGAGGAGCGAGACGGCCGCGTTGGCCACGACGAAGACCGAGACCCCGACGAACATCCGCAGGTCCGAGACCTCGAGGTCCGGGAGGATGCGGGCGTAGATCGTCGACAGCAGTCCGATGAGCAGGACCTTCTCGGCAGTCCACCAGGACCACAGGCGCACGTGGGCGGCCGTCCAGGCGTCCCGCTCGGCCGCGGAGTCCATCTCCGCGGGCAGCGGCGGGGGCGTGACCCTCCATCGCCAGTCGGGTACCGGCAGCCGCGGGCGGACGACGAACCAGGCGACGGCGAGGAGGCCGAGGCAGCCGAGCGTGACCAGCGGCGCGAACCATGGCACGTCGCGCCAGGTGTCGGTGAAGTCGAGCTGGGCCACGTGGATCCAGTACTCCTGCGGGAGCTTGACCAGGACCCAGATTCCCGCCGCGAGGAGCAGCCAGAACCGGGTGCCGAAGCGGCGCGGGTCCCACCGCAGGCGCACCACCTCGTAGGCGATGAAGAAGTACTCGAACGTGTTGGGGAAGAGCAGCAGCAGCGTGCGCACCCCGGTGAGCTCGAAGGCCATGACGCCGACCATCCGGAAGAAGAACAGGAAGCGGGCGATCGAGACCGCGGCGCTGCGGGTCCAGTTCTGCAGCGTCGAGAGGAAGGCGACGGACAGGTAGAACAGGTCCATCGCCTTGTCGTAGTTCTGGTACCCCGGAGGGTCGAAACCGAAGGCCTGGAAGACGCTCTGGTCGATCCCGTCGACGACGAGGCACGCGACGATCGCCGGCAGCGGGAAGCGGGGGATGAGGAGCGGCAGGACGAAGCGCACGGCCACGACCGCCCAGAAGACGACGGCGACCTCGCCGCTCACGACCGCGCCCCCTCGTCGGCCGCCTCCCGGTCACCGCGGTCCAGCCGCCAGAGCAGGGCCACGGTCCCGACCGCCAGGGCGGCCCCCACGAGAGTGAGCGCGAGTCGCTCGGCGGCCAGCTCCGCCCCGGACCCGACGAGCCCACCCGACCCGACGAGCACGACCGCAGCGCTCGCGGCCGCTGCGCTGAGCCGGACCTGCTGGGCGACCACCCACGCGATCGACAGCACGAGGAGCACCGCCGCGACCACGAGGCTGGCCCAGAGGGGGAGGACGGCCACGAGCAGGATCGCGACGACGGCCCCGCTGAGCGTCCCGCCGACGCGCTCGGCCGCCTCCCGACCCGTGGCGTCCCTGGAGACGGCGAGGACCGTGGCCACGGCGATGACGAGCCAGTAGCCGTGGCCGATCTCGAGCCCGCGGGCGACCCCCAGGCCGACACCCGCGACGACGGCGGTCGCCATGGCGTGGCGGACCGCCTCGCCCCGAGGGGCCGGGTGCGCCTCGCTCGAGATCCGCAGGGAAGCCGCCAGGAGCGCGATCGCGACGACCCCGACGGCGAGCCACGCGGCCAGCGCGACCGGTCGGCCGGGTAGGTCCAGCGACGCGGTGAGCGCCGGGACGACCGGGAGCATCATCGCGAGCTTGGCTCCCCGCCTCGTGAAGGGTGCCTGTGCCAGGCCGGCGAGCCCGACGACGACCCCGGCCGCCACCGGCTGGTCCGCCGCCAGCGACCCGAGCACGGCGGCCACGGCCGACGTGGCCGCCAGGGCGAGCCGCCACGACCAGCCGACGTCCGAGAGGCCGGCCCCGAGGCCGACGACCCCACCGAAGAGGACCCCGAGGGCAGCCACCGCCCCACCGACCACCCAGCCACCGAGTGCGACCAGGCCCAGGAGCGCGACGAGCACCACGGCGAGGCGCAGGGCCTGCCGAGGGGGCCAGGTGGGCCGGCGCATCGGTCCGTCCTCTCAGTGGGTCGGGGGCCAGCGTAGGCGTGGTCCGTGAGCGAGGTCACGGTCCCGGATGCTGGGACCCCCCGTCTCGCCGGTTGACACCCCCGGGGGCACGGGCGAGAGTTGTCCCGTGGCCCTCGTCCTCGTACTTCCCCAGCGCGCCTGACCCCACCAGCAGGCGCGCTCCCTCCGCCGTCCCCGCCACGGGACTGGAGGGTTTTTTTGTGCGCGGAGGCGGATCCGCACCCATGGCGAGCAGAAAGCGGTGACCAGCAGTGACCGACAGCAAGCCGGCGACCCCGGCAGACCTCCAGTCCGCGCCCAGCCCCGCCCAGGTGGCCCGGCAGGCGCGTGCCAAGGCCCCGGTCGAGGTCACCGGCGCCCAGAGCCTCGTCCTCGCCCTCGAGGCGATGGACGTCGACACCGTGTTCGGCATCCCCGGTGGGGCGATCCTGCCCGCCTACGACCCGCTCCTGGACTCCGTCAAGGTGCGCCACGTCCTCGTCCGCCACGAGCAGGGCGCCGGGCACGCGGCGGAGGGCTACGCGGCGGCCACCGGGAAGGTCGGGGTGTGCATGGCCACCTCGGGGCCGGGTGCCACCAACCTCGTCACCCCGCTCGCCGACGCCCACATGGACTCGGTGCCGATCGTCGCGATCACCGGCCAGGTCAGCTCGCGCGCCATCGGCACCGACGCCTTCCAGGAGGCGGACATCCGCGGCATCACGATGCCGATCACCAAGCACAACTACCTCGTCACCGACCCGGACGACATCCCGCGCGTCATCGCCGAGGCCTTCCACGTCGCCTCCACCGGGCGGCCGGGCCCGGTGCTCGTCGACATCTCCAAGGACGCGCTGCAGTCGCGGACGAGCTTCGCGTGGCCGCCGCGGGTCGGGCTCCCCGGATACCGGCCGGTGACGCGCCCGCACAACAAGCAGATCCGCGAGGCCGCACGGCTCATCGCCCGGGCCAAGCGCCCGATCCTCTACGTCGGGGGCGGGGTCGTGCGGGCCGGCGCCAGTGAGGAGCTGCGGCGCTTCGTCGACCTGGCCCGGATCCCCGTCGTCACGACCCTGATGGCGCGCGGCACCCTGCCCGACAGCCACCCCCTCCATCTCGGGATGCCGGGGATGCACGGGTCGGTCCCCGCGGTCACGGGGCTGCAGAAGTCCGACCTCATCATCGCGCTCGGGGCCCGCTTCGACGACCGCGTCACCGGCCAGCTGTCGACCTTCGCCCCCGGCGCGAAGGTCATCCACGCCGACATCGACCCGGCCGAGATCAGCAAGAACCGCAAGGCGGACGTCCCGATCGTCGGTGACGCCAAGGCGGTCATCGCCGACCTCGCCGAGGCCGTCGACGCCGACATGGAGGCAGGCCGCGGCGGCGACTACTCGGCGTGGCGGGAGCGCGTCGCCGGCTGGCAGCGCACCTTCCCGCTCGGCTACACCACGCCGGAGGGCGACGCCCTCTCACCGCAGTACGTCGTCGAGCGCCTCGGCGAGATCGCCGGGCCCGAGGCCGTGTACGTCGCCGGAGTGGGCCAGCACCAGATGTGGGCGGCGCAGTTCTAC
>Ga0316579_10000989_pt1 | contig 9969 bp, 6 predicted proteins | sample J5NA_2_FD_203074 | JGI IMG/M metagenome (GOLD analysis project Ga0316579, IMG submission 203074) | Rhizosphere microbial communities from salt marsh grasses in Alabama, United States - J5-7_160517rDrA | ecosystem: Host-associated > Plants > Roots > Rhizosphere | place: USA: Alabama | collected...
TTCTCGCGGCTAATCGGCTCGACATTCAAAACGAGACCCTGCATGCTCAGCACTCGCACTTGCTCCCCCTTTCGCAGAGACACTCTCGAACGGGCATTCCACACTTCGCTATGTATACGGACGCGGCCTTCGCTCTCGAAGTCTTCCAGGACTGTCCCGAGTGCTCCTAGCAATTCTTCCTGTCCGCTCACGATGGGACGTCGCCTCGCCTTGACCGCCATCCCTATGATGAAAATGAAGAACAGCGCGCTAACCAGCGCCACCGCGGCAATCAAAGCAGGTGATATTCCATACCCCGGCACCTCCGTATCAAGCAGGATCACCGATCCTATTACAAAGGCGATGATGCCGCCGATACCCAGAGCGCCGAAGCTGGGCACCACGGCTTCTCCGATCATGAAGGCGATGCCGAGGATGATCAATCCAATCCCCGCGTAATTCACCGGCAATACCTGGAAGGCGAATAGCGCCAACACCAAACTAATCGCACCCGCCACACCGGGCAGCAGCATCCCCGGATTCGCGAACTCATAAACCAGGCCGTATATTCCGATCAACATCAGGATATATGCGACATTAGGGTCACTGATCACGGCCAGCAGGCGCGAACGCCAATCGGGGTCCATTGCTGTAAGGACCAAACCCTTGGTGTGGAGCACCTGATCCCGACCGTTCACGCTGACCGTTCTGCCTTGGATTTGCGTCAGGAGATCCGGGATATCCTTCGCCACCACATCGATCACCCCCATCTTCAAGGCTTCCTCCGCCGGCAAGCTGGCAGCTTCACGCACGGCCTTTTCCGCCCATTCGGCATTGCGTCCCCGCATCTTGGCCAGGCCTTGGATATAGGCGACTGCATCATTGGTAATCTTCCGGGTCATGGTATCCCCATGGCTCGCACCTTCCGATGATGAATCCTTCTTGCCCGATTCATCACCACCGGGCGACAAGGGACTCGCAATCTGTACCGGCGTTGCCGCCCCGAGATTGGTGGCAGGGGCCATCGCCGCGATATGACTGGCATAGAGAATATATGTGCCCGCACTGGCCGCCCGAGCACCACCCGGCGCCACGTAGCTCACAACCGGGATCGTTGAGGAAATAATGGCTTGAATGATGTCCCGCATGGCGGTATCCAAACCGCCGGGCGTATTAAGCCGGATAATGACCAGGGCGGCCTTGTCCATCTCCGCCTTGTGCAGGCTCCTCCGCACATAATCACTGGTGGCGGGGCCGATCACGCCGCTGATCTCCAAAACGACGGCATGCGGGTTCTGATCCCCCATGGCGAGAGGACAATACAACACTAACAGCAAAACCAGGCTAATCACTCGTCGCACAAACGACCTCCTGATAAGCGGCCTATTGTTAAAATCATATACCAAATGGCCTAATGATTCCCTACAATATACCGACGAGCTTTACGCATTGTGCATAGTCATTGAACTTGTTACATTTCACGCTTACCGGCATCAAGCTACCCCAGATTATGAATAAAGCACCTGCGGCTTCCGCCGCTCATCAAACGCGCAAATACTATATTTTGATCGGCATCGCGCTATTAGCGCTTGCCTTGGGCATTTATCAATGGATTGAGTTGATCCAGATCAGGACCGGCGGCTCGGCCCCATTATGCTCATTAAGCGCAAAGATCAACTGCGCCACTGTGTGGAACTCGCCGCTGGCAGATAAGGTGCACGATTTAACCGGCATCCCTTTTGCGGGATGGGGTGTCGCCTGGGCGGCAATTGTGCTCCTCATTGGTATAGAACTTATTATCCTTGCACGCAAGGGAAATCCACTCGGCACGGCCATACTGGCCTTGCGCCTTACCACCGGCTTCGGTGTCATAACTGCTCTGACCTTGTTTATATACAGCATTGGGATCGGGGTAATCTGTCCAACGTGTTTTCTGTTTTATATTCTCGTTGTAGCGGCTGCAATTATCGCCTTTCGCGGCCACAAAGCCGGGGGTGGGCAATGGAACCATGCCCTATTGCAATCCGCCGGACTATTGCTCATTCTTCTTGCCGTGTTGCTGTTTCCGGGAAGAAATACGCCTCAGCAATCACAAGATCTGGCCACCCTCAACCCTTTGGGCAAAACGGCGACGGATACCAAACCGGGTGAAGACCCCTTGGCGAAATTTCTTCTCACCCTGTCTCCCGAGGCGCGCCAGTTGGTCAGCGATGCTCGTGCCGTGTACCGCGCCGCGCCGCTTATCGATCGCCCCGTGGATATTAACCGCCTTATTACCGGCAATGCCCGTTCACCGGTTCACCTCATCGACTGGATCGACATTCGCTGTCCGCATTGCAAGCACCTGGAAGAGGCCCTTACCGAAATCCGCCACGCCACCCCCGCCAACAGCTGGAGCGAAGAAGGACGTCATTTCCCCCTCGACAGCGAATGCAATCCCAACATGACCCGTTCCGACGGAACCCATGTCGCCTGCCTTGCCGCCAAGATGTTAATCTGCCTGGGCGGGTCTCCCAAAGGACATCAGGTACGCGCCACATTTTTCCAGAAACAGGGACATCTCGATATCGGGGACATGTGGGAAATAGCCGCTGCCACACCGAGACAACGCAAAAACCTGGAATCATGCGTCAGTTCCCAAGCGACGGATAATATGCTGCAAGATGATATCGACTACGCCATGCAACATCATATTCAAGGTACGCCATTGGTGGTCATCAACGGTCGGCAAGCACCCGGGTATCCACCGTTCATCTATGCGATGATCATCGCCGGCGGTGACAGCAATGCCGAAGGATTTAAGGTATTGCCGCCTCCCAGAGATCAAGTGACAGATCATTGATAGCCGGCTCCTCCCATGAAAACCCAATCGCCTGATACGCAACAAGACACCTGCATCAATCCGATAGAAAGCGGTGCGCTCACCGTGGCCGGCGCCAGGAATCGCATCCTCTCGACTATTCAAGCTCTCGCTGAGAGCGAAATAATCCCTCTAAAGGAGAGTTTGGGCCGCATTCTCGGCGAGAGCCTGTGCGCCCCGTTTGACGTACCGCCCTGGGATAATTCCGCCATGGACGGTTATGCCGTCCGCAGCCAGGATCTGCCCAACGCCAAACAATGCCGACTGACGGTGGTCGGAACCGCTATGGCGGGACGCCCCTTTAACGGCGAAGTACTGGCAGGCCAGTGCGTGCGCATTATGACCGGCGCTATGATTCCGCATGATTGCGATACCATCATCATGCAAGAACAGGCAATACGCGAAGGAGACGTCATCACAATCGGAGCAGGCCACAGCGGCGGCCAACATGTACGCCGCGCCGGAGGCGACTTGGCTGCGGGACACGGCGTCCTCAGCGCCGGACGTCACATTACCCCGGCGGACCTGGGCGTGCTGGCTTCTCTGGGTATCGCTCAGGTCACCGTTACCCGCCGCCCACGCATCGCCTTTTTCTCCACTGGCGACGAATTACGTCCCATAGACCAAGCCCTCGATGCCGGTGCGATCTATGACAGTAATCGCTATGCTCTCTACGGGATGCTGCAGCAAACCGGCGTCGAAGCGGTGGGGCTGGACATCGTGCCCGATAATCGCGAGGCGCTGCGGCTCGCCCTCACTCAAGCCGCCGACGCGGACGCGGTGATCACCACCGGAGGCGTCTCGGTGGGCGACGCGGATTTTGTCCGTGATGTCCTCGCCGAGCTGGGTGAAGTCCATTTCTGGAAAGTAGGTGTAAAACCCGGACGGCCCTTCGCCTTCGGCCGTATCGGCCGCGCCTGGTTCTTCGGCTTGCCCGGTAATCCGGTCTCCACCATGGTGACTTATTATCAATTCGTACAACCCGCATTACGGCGCTTGATGGGGGAGGATGTGCACCCTCCCCTGCAATTCAAGGTAACTTGCGTGACTGCCCTTAACAAGTCGCCGGGCAGAATGGAATTTCAACGCGGGATATTGGAGACCAATGCCGCGGGGGAAACCGTAGTGCGCAGCAGTGGAGGGCAGGCCTCCAACATTCTGAGTTCCATGAGCGAGGCCAACTGTTTCATCGTATTGCCTGCAGAGTGGGGAGATGTGCCGGCGGGCACCTTGGTGGAAGTACAACCCTTCCCCGGCTTGTAATAGAAAGCCGGCGACTACTTGAGCAAGGACATGCTGACTGACACCGGTCATTGGGAACACTTCCCCCATGAAGCCGATATGGGGATACGCGGCATCGCCACCAGCCTCGAAGAGGCCTTCGCGCAAGCCGCCGTGGCATTGACCGCCATCGTCACCGACCCCGCCACGGTACAGGCCCGGGAGACGATCACCATCACGGCCGCGGATCCCGATCGCGAATTGCTGTTCGTGGATTTTCTCAACGCCCTCATCTTTGAGATGGCCAGGCGCCACATGCTATTCAACCGCTTTCAAGTCACGATCACTTCCGACCGCTTAAGCGCCACTGCCCAGGGCGAAACCGTGGATGTCACCCGCCATCAACCGGCGGTCGAAGTCAAAGGCGCGACCTATACGGCACTCGTGGTAAGGCGCCTGGAGGACGGTAGATGGTTGGCACAGTGCGTGGTGGACGTTTAGCTGCAATGTCCAGCGCAATGTTATAGACTCCCGCGTAATAGGCCCTAGTTGCACCACCTGGACAGCTGCGGAGGTCGGACCATGGATCGTGCCCAGTTCAGCCAAGATGCGGAAAACACCTGGCGCATCCAACCCTTCGGCAAGATGCGCGTTCCGGCGATACTCTATGCCAGCCCCTCACTCATCGACGCAATGGATCAAAAGGTCTTCGAACAGATCACCAATGTGGCCTCTCTCCCCGGAATCGTCAAGGCTGCCTACGCCATGCCCGATGCCCATTGGGGTTACGGTTTTCCCATCGGCGGTGTGGCGGCCTTCGACCCCGATGCCGGCGGAGTAATCTCGGCCGGCGGCGTGGGCTTCGATATTTCCTGCGGCGTACGCACCCTGCACACCGGCCTCAAGCGCGACCAGATCCTGCCTGTGCAACGCCGCTTGGCGGATACCCTGTACACCACCATCCCCGCCGGACTCGGCAGCACCGGTCCTCTGCGCCTCAACAGCAAAGAGATGGACGCTATGCTCCAGGGCGGCGCCCGCTGGGCGGTGGAGCAAGGTTACGGAAGGCCCGAGGATTTGCAGTACGTGGAAGAACACGGCTGTATAAGCGGTGCCCGCCCTGAGGAGGTCTCGCAGCATGCCAAACAACGCCAGCACGACGAGATGGGCACCCTGGGTTCCGGAAATCACTACCTGGAGGTACAACACGTCGCCGAGATATTTGCGCCCGATGTCGCCGGCGTTTTCGGCATCGAGTTAGGCGACATCCTGATCAGCATCCACTGCGGCTCGCGCGGTTTGGGCCATCAGATCGGGACGGAATTCCTAAAGTCCATGGCTGTCAGCGCACCGGATTACGGCATCACGCTCCCCGACCGCGAACTGGCCTGCGCCCCCATTCGGTCGCCACTGGGTGAGCGCTACCTCGGCGCCATGCGCGCCGGCATCAATTGCGCACTGGCCAATCGCCAGATCATCACCCACCTCGCGCGCCAGGCCGTTGCCGAGGTCTTGCCCAATGCCGATCTGCACCTGCTCTACGATGTCTCCCACAACACCTGCAAAGTGGAAGAACATGCCGTGGATGGTGCGCCGCGCCGCCTGTTCGTCCATCGCAAAGGCGCCACACGGGCCTACGGACCCGGCCATCCCGAACTGCCTGCGGCATTCCGCGCCGCCGGCCAGCCGGTTTTGATCGGCGGCACCATGGGTACGGAGTCCTATGTACTGGTGGGCACGACAGAGAGCGAACAGCGCTCATTCTCCTCGGCCTGCCACGGCGCCGGGCGGGCCATGAGCCGTCACCAGGCCACCCGACAATGGCGCGGCCGGGAATTGGTCGATCAACTGGCGACACGCGGCATACTGATCCGCAGCCCCTCCTTGCGCGGCATCGCGGAAGAAGCCCCGGGCGCCTATAAGGACGTGTCGGCGGTGGTGGACGCGTCTCATCAAGCGGGACTGGCCCGCAAGGTGGCGCGCTTGGAACCCATGATCGTGGTCAAAGGCTGATGCGTGATAATCTCTAAATTGTGCGGAGCGTTCCACAGCGGATATCCTCTAGTCATAAGCGTGATACATGCGTGTAGGCCCATAGGCACAGGAAACCGAGGCCCATGCCCATCCACAACGCCGACATCGCCGCCTGCTTCGAGGAGATCGCCGAACTTCTGGAAATCCAGGGCGGCAATCCCTTCCGCATTCGCGCCTATCACAACGCCGCGCGCACCGTGGGCGATCTCGGCACGGAATTGAGCGCCATGGTGGCCCAAGATCAGGACCTTACCCGTCTCCCCGGCATCGGCAAGGATCTGGCCGCCCAGATCGCGGAAATCATCCGCACCGGCACCTCCGCCAAACTCAAGGAATTGCATAAGAGCGTACCGCCCAGCGCGGCCGAGATGTTAGCACTGCCGGGCCTGGGCCCCAAACGGGTCAAACTGCTCATGGAGCAATTGGGCATCCGCACCTTAAAACAACTGCAACACGCCGCCCAAAGCGGCAGGATACGTCAGCTGTCCGGTTTCGGCGAAAAGAGCGAGCAGCACATTCTCCAAGCCCTCCAAGCCCATCTTGGAGAGGGTAGGCGCTGCAAGCTCGCCGTCGCCGCGCAATATGCCGAGGCCCTGCTCGCCCACCTCAAACGCACTGCGGGCGTGAAGGATGCCGTAATCGCCGGCAGTTATCGCCGCGCCCGGGAAACCGTGGGTGACTTGGATATCCTGGTCAGCACCACGGCGCCGGACCCGGTGATGGAACACTTCGTCGGCTACGACGAAGTGAAAGAAGTGCTTTCACAAGGATCAACCCGCGCCACCGTGATTCTTCGTTCCGGCCTCCAAGTGGACCTGCGGGTCGTTCCCGTCGAGAGCTTCGGTGCGGCCTTGCAATATTTCACGGGATCCAAGGCGCACAACATTGCGATACGCCGCCTGGGTCAACAGCGCGGTCTCAAAATCAACGAATATGGCGTATTCAAGGGCGACCAGCGGGTGGCCGGCGACACTGAAAAATCGGTCTACGCTGCGGTGGGATTGCCGTATATCGAACCCGAATTGCGGGAAGATCGCGGTGAGATCGCAGCGGCCCAGACACACAGTCTCCCCAAACTCATCGAACTCAGGGATCTCAAAGGCGATCTCCACAGCCATACCCAGGCCACCGATGGTCACAACAGTCTCGAGGAAATGGCGCGTGCCGCCAAGAAACTGGGGCTGCACTACCTGGCCGTCACCGAACATTCCCGGCATCTCACCGTGGCCAAGGGCCTGGACGCCGAACGCCTTGCCCGGCAAATGGCGGAAATCGACCGTCTCAACGCCGAACTGCACGGCGTGACTCTGCTGAAAGGCATAGAGGTGGATATCCTGGAAGACGGTCGTCTCGACCTCCCCGACAGCGTATTGTCACGTTTGGATCTGGTGGTAGCGGCGGTCCACAGCAAATTCGATCTGGCGCGCGGCAAACAGACCGCGCGCATCCTGCGAGCCATGGATACCCCGCATTTCACCATCTTGGCCCATCCCAGCGGCCGCCTGCTCGGCGAACGAGAGGCCTACGACGTCGATATGGAGCGGATAATCCATGCCGCCCGTCAGCGAGGCTGCTTTCTGGAACTCAATGCCCACCCGGAACGTCTGGACCTCAACGACGTCTATTGTAATATGGCGAAAAGCGAAGGTGTCCTGATCAGCATCGCCTCGGACGCCCATAGTGTGCTGGATTTTACCAACCTGCACTTCGCCATCGGGCAGGCGCGGCGCGGCTGGCTGGAAGCCGCGGATGTCTTGAACACGCGCCCACTTGCTCAATTGCGGCCACTGTTGCGGCAAACCATGTAAGTGCCGCGGCGGAACGGGCCATCAGGAGGAAGGGAATGAACGTTGCTCACACATCGGCAATCGAACTACAGGACGGCGACGCGCTGATCATCGTCGATGTCCAAAACGATTTCCTTCCGGGGGGCGCGCTTGCCGTACCCCATGGCGATGAAGTGGTGCCGGTGCTGAATCACTATATCGATCTCTTCCTCACCAAGGGTCTGCCCATCATCGCCACGCGCGACTGGCATCCGGTCAACCATTGCTCGTTCCACGCCCAGGGCGGACCCTGGCCGCCCCATTGCATTGCCAACGGACCCGGCGCCGAATTCGCCGCCGGCCTGCGACTGCCGGCGGAATTCGTGATCATCTCCAAGGCGGCAGCCCCTGACAAAGACGCCTACTCAGGTTTCGACGACACGGAACTGGAGGCGGTGCTGCGCTCTCATGGGGTACGCCGGGTGTTCGTCGGGGGCTTGGCCACCGATTACTGTGTCTTGAACACAGTCAATGATGCCCTGGAGAACCGCTATCAGGTCTATGTCCTCAACGACGCGATCCGCGCCGTGAACGTCCATCCCGACGACGGCCGCACGGCGGAACAGGCAATGATCGCCAAGGGGGCGACCATGATTACACTGGATCACTGCTCATGAACGATAATGCGCCTCTTGCCGGCTGGAGTCGGTCCCTTCGAAAAAATATTCTTAGGTAAATTAATGTGTACTCACGAAGTTTGAATGTATGATCGACATCTCCCGCAGCGCACTGCTGACCGATCTCTATCAACTCACCATGTTGCAAGCCTATAAGCAGCACGGCCTGGAAGACACTGCCGTATTCGAATTCTTCATCCGCAAATTGCCCGAGCAACGCGGCTTCCTCATGGCCGCCGGCCTAGAACAGGTTTTACAGTATCTGGAAGAATTGCACTTCACAGCCGAGGAGTTGCAATGGTTGGAAAGCACCGGCAAGTTCAACCACGATTTTCTCGATTATCTCAAAGATCTGCGCTTCCATGGCGAGGTGCATGCCATGGCGGAAGGCACGCTATTTTTCAGTGACGAGCCCATCCTGCGCGTCACCGCCCCCCTGCCCCAGGCGCAGTTGGTGGAGAGCCGCCTGATCAACCTATTGCATTTCCAAACCATGATCGCCTCCAAGGCGGCGCGCTGCGTGCTCGCCGCGCCGGCCAAACAGCTGGTGGATTTCGGCTTCCGTCGTGCCCATGGCGCCGAGGCCGGGGTGCTGGCCGCCCGTGCCTCTTACCTCGCCGGGTTTGCCGGTAGCGCCACGGTAGCCGCGGGGCCGCTGTTCGGCATCCCCACCTACGGCACCATGGCCCACTCCTTCATCCAGGCCCATGACGATGAAACGACCGCCTTCGCCAACTTCGCCGCCACCAACCCGGGCGCGGTGGTTTTACTCATCGATACCTATGACACGGAAGCGGCGGCGCACAAGGTGGCGGCATTGGCGCCGCAGCTGCGGCAGAGAGGCATCACGGTCAAGGGCGTGCGCATCGACAGCGGTGATCTCGCCGAGCACGCCCGCCGAGTACGCCACATCCTCGATCAAAACGGACTGCACGACGTCACCATCTTCGCCAGCAGCAGCGTCGATGAATATCTCATCAAGGAATACAGCGAAGAACAGGTTCCCATCGACGGCTACGGCATTGGCACCCATCTCGATACCTCCGCCGATGCGCCCTATCTGGACTGCGCTTATAAACTACAGGAATATGCCGGCCGGCCGCGCCGCAAACGTTCGGAAGGCAAGTCTACCTGGCCGGGGCGCAAGCAGGTCTACCGATGCTATGGAGACGATGGCATCATACTCAATGATGTGGTGACCGTGGTTGATGATATTCGGGACGGCCGGGCGCTCTTGCAGCGGGTCATGCATGAAGGGCTCAGGACTCAGCCGCAGCCACCGCTCTCGGCCCTGCGTGAATATGCCGCGCAGGAACTGGCGAGCCTGCCGGCACCGCTACGTGAACTTGGACGCGAGCCGCCCTATCCGGTACTGATCTCAGAATCATTGCGAAAATTGGCCGCGCGGCTCGATAGCCAGAACGTGGACGCC
>Ga0316579_10000991_pt1 | contig 9958 bp, 10 predicted proteins | sample J5NA_2_FD_203074 | JGI IMG/M metagenome (GOLD analysis project Ga0316579, IMG submission 203074) | Rhizosphere microbial communities from salt marsh grasses in Alabama, United States - J5-7_160517rDrA | ecosystem: Host-associated > Plants > Roots > Rhizosphere | place: USA: Alabama | collected...
CCGGACCCAGCAGGTCCGTGCCGGGCAGCGGGTCGACGTCCAGCACCCGGCACCCGCCGCCGGGGTCGAACCCGGCAACGAGCCAGACCAGGGCCGGAAGGTCCGGGCGCAGGACCTCCCGCAGCCGGTCCGCCGCCGGGGCTGGCAGGTCCCGCGTGCGGTCCCCGGCCGGCACCAGGACCCGTTCCCCCGCCACCAGCAGCCGCAGCACCGTCGGCGAACCGCACTCGACCACCTCCAGGGCCTGCGGCAGGGCCGGGAAGCACCCGGCCCGTCCCGGCCGCGCGACCGGCCGGCGGTCTGCGGCCCCGCGCACGACGGTCACGGTGGCTGCCGGCGCCGCCGTCCAGGGCTCGCGCAGCGTCCACGCGCCCGTCCCGACACCGGCGGCCCGGCGGGTCCGCAACCGGTCCACCGTCAGCAGCGGTCCGTGCCGGGTGGGGCGGTTCACGACGGGCCCGTCGAACGACGCCAGCAACGCCCAGCAGGCGGCGAGGCGCTCGCTCCCGCCGAACCCCTCGTCCTGCGCGAGCACCGTCCCGCCCCGGAAGACGATCCCCCCGGGCTCCTCGCCCGCCCGGGCGCGCACCGTGCAGCGGGGGCGTCCCCGCCGGTCGACCCGTACCTCGAAGGGCAGGCCCTCCAGGCCGTCGACCACCCGCACGCCGGCCCCGACCCGCAGCGCTGCCCCTTCGAGCACCGGTGTCCACGGGTCAGCGTCCGGGGCCATCACCAGCACCGTCATCATCGCGTCCCTCCCGCGGCCGGTCCTGCCTCCCACCGGATCCCGTGCCGTCCCGCGTGGCGGCCGGGGCGGACGACCGGTCCACCAGCAGCCGGCCGGCGGACCACGCGGCCCGCGCCAGGTCGGCTCCGCCCCCGGGCCGGGACCCGGCCGGGACGAAGAACTCCTGCCGCCGGGCCCCGGCCCCTCCCATCAGGCGCACCGCCGCGCTCGCAGCGCGTCCACCTGGGCCAGCAGCGCCTCCTCCAGGTACAGGTCGCGGACGGCCGCCTCCCTCACCTCGATCCGTTCGAGGGCCGCGCCCCAGACATCCGGATCGGTGCTGCCCCACAGCTTGGTGATCAGATCCCGCAGGTCGGCGATCCGCCGGGGATCGAACCCCTCGACGGCCCTCGACGTCGCGTACTCCGGGTCCCGGAGCTTGGGGTTGATCTCGGCTCTCAGGGGCTTCCGGACCGGTTCCAGCTCCGGGACCAGGTCCTTGACGTCCCGCAGGTCCCGACCCCCCTCCGACGGCGTCACCGTCCCGCCCAGGAAACGGTCCACCAGTTCCCGGACCTCCGCGGCCGTCGATGCTGCACCTGCCGGTGCGACCGTCGCCGGGGCCCTCGTTCGCCTGGACTTCTTCGACATGGTTCCTCTCCCCTCCCGTCCGGTCCCCGTCCGCGGCGGGCCGCCGCGGGATCCGGAACCGGTGTGCCCACAAGAGGCCCGCGCCGGCAGCGGCGTACCCGGGCTCCCCCGGTCGGCGGTCCCCGGTCGGCCCGTCCCGGTCCGGGCACCGGGTCCCGGCGCGGGCTCCGGCGCCCGCGGGACGGCCGCGGGCCGTTCTGCCAGACTCGGCGGGTGGACCCTGTGATCGCCGTGGTCGGCCCGACCGCCTCGGGCAAGTCGGACCTGGCCGTCCGGATCGCGCTGGCGCTGGGCGGGGAGATCGTCAACGCCGACGCCCTGCAGCTGTACCGGGGGATGGACATCGGGACGGCCAAGATGACCGTCGAGGAGCGGTGCGGCGTTCCCCACCACCTGCTCGACGTCCTCGACGTGCGGCAGGAGGCCAGCGTCGCCGCCTTCCAGCGGCGGGCCCGCGCCGCCGTGGACGGGATCGCCGGACGCGGGGCGCTCGCCGTCCTGGCCGGGGGCTCCGGCCTGTACGTCCGGGCGGTCCTGGACGACCTGACGATCCCCCCGACCGATCCGCTGGTCCGCGCGCGCTGGGAGGACGAGCTGGCGCGGGTCGGGGCATCGGCGCTGCACGCCAGCCTGGCCGTCACGGATCCGGCTGCCGCGGCGAACATCCTGCCCACCAACGGGCGCCGCATCGTGAGGGCCCTGGAGGTCGGGGAGCTGACCGGGCGACCCTTCGGCGCGACCCTGCCGCGCGAGCGGTACGTGCGTCCCGCGGTCCAGATCGGGCTCGGGGTGCCGAGGGACGTGCTCGACGAGAGGATCGCCGCTAGGGTCGCGCGCATGTGGGAGGCCGGACTCGTCGAGGAGGTCCGCCACCTGGAGGGCCTCGGTCTGCGCGAGGGGCGCACCGCGTCCCGGGCGCTGGGGTACGCGCAGGTGCTGCGCCTGCTCGCGGGGGAGTGCGACGAGCGGGAGGCCGTGCGGGACACGATCCGGGCCACCCGCCGGTTCGCGCGCCGCCAGGAGTCGTGGTTCCGCAGGGACGGGCGGATCCACTGGTCGGAGCACGACGACCCCGACCTCCTCGGCCGTGCCCTCGACCGGATCGATCGGGCCCGCCCGGGCCGGCGGGGTCCGGGACGGGACGGGCCGGCCGCGGGGTAGGGCGGGACCCGCGGGACAGGACCGGCCGGAACCCCCTCCGGCCTGCCCTCCCGCGTCAAGAACGGCGTGTGCACCGGTGGGTTCGCGTACTCTGCGATTCGTCGGAACAGCAGAAACCGGGAATGTCATGAAACGTGCTTGCGCGTGCCGGCCCCGGACGTCCACCGCGCCGCCGTCCACCGTGCCGGCCGTGTCTGCACGGACGACACCGGCGCGGACGCCACCGTGGACGGCGTCGACGGGGACAGCGTTCCGACCGTCCGGATGAACATCCCAATCATCGAGGAGTTCATGTGACCAACGAACGGATCGGCAACGTCGAGCACGGCCCGGACACCGCCTCCCGCGGGACGGCCGCCTCCGGGGACCCCCGGGGAGGGTCTGACGGCGGGCGCAGGGCGCTCCTGGCCGGTGGGGCGGTGGCCGCCGCGGGGGCGGCCTTCTTCACCACGGCCCGGCCCGCGCGGGCGGCCTCCGGGGACCCCCTCCTGCTCGGCAGGGCCAACACGGCGACCGGCGGGACCTCCCTGCAGGCGACGGCCTCCGTCTCGGCCCTCACCGTGTACCAGAAGGGCAGCGGCAACGGGGCCTTCCTCGTGTCGGACGGCACGACGGGGGTCACGGGCCGGACTCTCGGCCCCAACGCCTGGGCGACCGTCGTGCAGAACGCCGCGACAGCGACCGGCCTCGGCGGGGGGCTGCGCGTGGAGGGCCGGCAGAACACCGCCGTCTTCGCCGACGTCGACACCGGAGAGCTCGAGGCCGTGGCCGTCGCGGCCTTCGGCGGGGACCCCGAGGACGGCGCGGCCCTGTTCACCAGGGGCATGGCCATGATGGACGGCGACGTCCTCGCCCTGCGCAACTACGTCGGCGTCGTGAACGCCCAGAGCCAGCTCGACTACGCGGCGGTCTCCTCCGCGCAGGTGCCCACCCACGGCCTGCACGGAACCCTGACCCTCGACGCCCGGGGCACCGGGGAGGTGGAGCTCCCCGGGGACTTCCTGGCGGCGGTCAGGCCGCAGACCATGGTCGTCACCCTGACCCCCGTCGGGGGCGCCATGCCGGACCTGCACATCGTGTCGGCCCCCACGGCGGACAGCGACGGCTTCGCCGTGGCCGGTGGCCTGGCCGGGGCGAAGGTCAACTACGCGGCGCGGGCCGAGAGGCACCTCCTCGGGGCGCCGGCACTCGCCCAGCCCGAGCAGAAGGCCCAGATCAAGGAGCAGTCCAGGTCCGCGTCGGCGGCCGCGAGCGGCCCGAGGCGCCCCCGCCTTCGCTTCACCGGCAGCTGACCGGATCCGGCGCCGGTGCGGCTCGAAGCGCCCGCGGCGTGCTGTGGCGGGCGGAGCGCTCCGGTGCCGGCCCGTCCCGGACCGGCCGGACCCGGCGGACCGGGCGCGGCTCCCGCGCCGGCGGTCCGGCCGGTCCGCGGGACGGCCTTCTATCATGCTGCCGTGCGCACCCCGGACCAGCAGCCCCGACCCCGACCGCGTGACCGGTCCCTGCCGCCGGACCCCGACCGGCGTTCCGGCGCGCCGGCCGGGGACCGGCGGACCGGTCCCCCCGGGGAGCTGCGGATCGCCAAGGGGCACGGCACCGAGAACGACTTCGTCCTCGTCCCGGACCCCGACGGGACCCTGGAACTGACCGGCCGGGCCGTGCGGGCGCTGTGCGACCGCCGCGCGGGCCTCGGGGCCGACGGCGTGATCCGCGTGGTGCGCTCCCGCTGCCTTCCCGAGGGGGAGGCCCTGGCCGGCCGGGCCGAGTGGTTCATGGACTACCGCAACGCGGACGGCTCCCCGGCCGAGATGTGCGGCAACGGCGTGCGCGTGTTCGTCCGCTACCTCCTGCGCCACGGCCTGGCCGACCTGCCGGTCGGGGCCGCGCTGCCCGTCGGCACCCGCGCCGGGGCCAGGGTCGTGCGCCGGGAGGGCGGGCTGCTCGCGGTCGACCTGGGCCCGTGGAGGCTGCCCGGCGGGCGGGCGGCCCTCGCGGCAGGCGGCGACGTCGGGGTCATGGCCCACGGCGGGGACCGGCCGGCGCCGGGGTTGCGCGTCGAGGTGGGCAACCCGCACGTCGTCACCCGGGCGGAGGATCTCATGGCCCTGGACGCCGTGCGCCTGGACCGGGCGCCCGTCCTGGAGCCGGCTCCCCCCGGGGGCGCCAACGTGGAGTTCGCCGTCCGGACCGACGTGCCAAGGGCGGCGGGCCGGGACCGCGGCCGGCTGCGCATGCGGGTCCACGAGCGGGGCTCGGGGGAGACCCGATCGTGCGGGACGGGGGTCGTGGCCGCAGCGCTGGCCACCCGGGCGCTCGCAGGGCCCGGTGCCCCGGGGGACTGGACCGTCGACGTGCCCGGGGGGCGGCTGGAGGTCAGGATCCCGGGGAAGGACCCCCTGGAGGGCCGGTCCGTCTGGCTCGTCGGGCCCGCGGTGCTCGTGGCCGCGGGGACCGTCGATCCGGACTGGTGGGACTCGCTCGTCACCAGGACCTGAGATCGCTCACCGTTCGTAATCGATCACGTTCCGGGATCGATGGCGTGTCCATCGTCGTGTCCTGCCCTCACTCTCGGTAACATCATTCCGGGTGAGGAACGGATGAGGTTGCCGTAACGTCACCGCAGCGACCTGGAAGTGATGGATGGTGACCGGGAGATTGCTGTAACGACCGGAAGATGGCGGTTCGTTCGGGGGCTCAGCCGCCAGCTTCCGATCTTCCGGTCGCCGATGCGGTATCCGGGGGATCTGTTCTTGACTCCTGGTGATGACCTGCCGATCCCACCGGCATGGTCGCCGAAGGCACGGGGAGAGGCAGCGGCATGGAACAGAACATCGAGGACTCCCGGAAACGGCCGGCATCCGATCGACTGGTCCGACGGGACCTGCTGCTGCTCCGGCTGGAGGCGTCCCGGCGGCTGCGCGGTGGGGCCCAGGCGATGCCCGTGATCCCCCGCCGCCCTCAGCGGGCCACCCGCAGCACCCGGTAGCCCCGGGAACTGGCCACCCTGCTGACCTCCACCCGGCCGGCCCGAGGCCCGCCCGGCTCCGGCCCGCGGTCCCCGGCCGGGCCGTCCCCGGCGGGCATGCCCCCGGCGATCCAGCGCTGCAAAGAGTCGGCCCCCAGGTTCCGCTGGACCACCAGGTGGGCGAGGCCGCCCTCCTCCAACCGTCCCAACCACAGGCGCAGGAGATCGTGCAGCGCGGGCTTCCCGATGCGCACCGGGGGATTGGACCACAACGCCGCGAAGCGCACCCGCGCCGGGACCTCGTGGGGCAGGCAGCAGCGCACGTGGGACCATCCCTGGTCGGCCGCGTTGCGCGCGGTCAGCTCCAGCGCCCGGGAATTGACGTCCACCGCCCACACCGTCGCCCCGGGGGATCGGGCCGCCAGCTCCAGGGCCAACGGGCCCCACCCGCACCCCAGGTCCAGCAGGTCCCCCCGGGCGGGCGGGTCGGGCAGGTGCCGCAGGAGCACGGCGGTACCGGGATCCAGGCGGTCGCCGCTGAAGACCCCCGAGGCCGTCCTCACGGTGACCGGGCGGCCCGCCACAGTGATCCGCACCGACCGGAACCGGGCCGGAACCGCGGGGTCACGGGAGAAGTAGTGCTGATCGTCCATCGACCAGCGAGCGTAGCCCGAGTATTGACTCGCGTCCCGACCGGTCGGGGTGGGAGCCTGGGAACCGTATGAACACGGACCCCAGCCATACTCACAGCAGTCCACGGCCACCACACAGCAGTTCACACACCCAGCAGCTCGCAGCCATGCAGCAGTCCACACGTACAGCGGTTCGCAGCCGCACGGATCGCAGCCACCCGGAGGGCAGAGACACGGAGAGCACCGACCCGAGGAGCGAGGCCGCGGGCCGCGGACCGGCCCTTCCCCCGGGACCCGCCGACGCCCCGGGCTCCCCGGTGATCAGCCGGATCCTCTCCCGTTCGGGCACGGCACTGGACGACGGCACGACCTGGCACCACGACCGCGACGGCGACCAGCGGGACCTGGCCGACCGCATCGCCCTGCGCCGGGTGGGCGGCCTGTCCACGGAGCTCGACGACGTCACGGAGGTCGAGTACCGGCAGTTGCGGCTGGAACGGGTCGTCCTGGCCGGGCTGAGCACGGCCGGCGGCGTCCGGGAGGCCGAGGTCTCCCTGCGGGAGCTGGCCGCGCTCGCCCAGACGGCCGGGTCCACGGTCCTCGACGGGGTGCTGCAACGCCGGGACACCCCCGACCCGGGCACATGGCTCGGAGCGGGCAAGGCCGAGGAACTGCGGACCCTGGTCGACCTGGAGCAGGCCGACACCGTCGTGTGCGACGGCGAGCTCAGCCCCTCGCAGCGCCGCGGGCTGGAGGACGCCGTCAAGGTCAAGGTGATCGACCGGACGGCCCTGATCCTGGACATCTTCGCCCAGCACGCCCAGTCCAAGGAGGGCAAGGCCCAGGTCGAGCTCGCCCAGTACGAGTACCTGCTCCCGCGCCTGCGGGGCTGGGGCGAGTCCATGTCCCGCCAGGCCGGCGGGCGGGTCGCCGGCGGCGCCGGTATCGGCTCCCGCGGCCCGGGCGAGACCAAGATCGAGCTGGACCGGCGCCGGATCCGCCAGAGGATGGCCAAGCTGCGGCGGGAGATCGCCGCCATGAGGACGGCCCGCCGGACCAAGCGGGGGTCCCGGCTGCGCAACCGCGTCCCCTCCGTCGCGATCGTCGGCTACACCAACGCCGGCAAGTCCAGCCTCCTCAACCGGATCACCGGCGCGGGGGTGCTCGTGGAGAACGCACTGTTCGCGACCCTCGACCCCACCGTGCGCCGTGCCGTGACCCCCGACGGCAGGGAGTACACCCTCACCGACACGGTCGGTTTCGTCCGGCACCTGCCCCACCAGCTCGTGGAGGCCTTCCGCTCGACCCTCGAGGAGGTGTCGGACGCCGACCTCGTGCTGCACGTCGTCGACGGCAGCCACCCGGACCCGCGGGGACAGCTGCTCGCGGTGCGCGAGGTGCTGGACGAGATCGGCGCCCGGTCCGTGCGGGAGCTGGTCGTCGTCAACAAGCGCGACGCCGCTGACCCCGAGACCCTCGCGGAGCTGCTGCGGTGCGAGAAGGGGAGCCTCGCGGTGTCCGCGCGGACCGCCGAGGGGCTTCCCGAGCTGCTGGACGCCGTCTGCGAGCTCCTCCCGCGGCCCGACACCGAACTGGACGTCGTCGTGCCCTACGACCGCGGGGACCTCGTGCACCGGGTCCACGAGGACGGGGAGGTCATCGACGAGGAGCACACCGCCGACGGCACGCGCCTGCGTGCCCGGGTCCACCCCGATCTCGCCGTGGAGCTGGAGCCCTTCGCCGCGGGGTGAACGGCCCGGCACGGGCGAACGGGCCCGGTGGCTCGGACGGCCCGGTCGGCCCCCCGCCGGGGGGAGAGACGGAGCCATGCCCTCCGGGGGGGAGGAGGAGGGGACCGGACCCTTCCCGGGGCTCCGGCCGTCCGAGGGGCGATGCCCTCGGGCGGCCGTTGGATCACTCCCCTCCGGAGGACCGGCCGTCCGGAGGACCGGACCTCTCGGGCCCCTCGGGCCCTTCGGACCCGTCCCCGGGGGCTCCCGGCACCGGGGGGAGGAGCCCCTCGGGGGCCGTGCCCCACAGGGCACGCTCGACCCTCCGGTCGGGGTCGGTACGGACGGTCCCGTCCGGGCAGGTGACCGTGCCCCGGCGCGCCGTCCAGGTCTCGCCCCGGGGCGAGCGCAGGACCGTGCCCCGGTAGCCCAGGGGCGGCTCGGGCCCCTCCGGCGCCACGGCAGGACCCCCGCACAGCTCCAGCAGCCGCTCGGCCCCGGCCCGGTCGAGCGGCCACCGCGGATCGGGGCGCCCGGAGAAGATCCGGGCGCTCACCGTCCATCCGTCGATCGTCCGGCCCTCCCTCACGCGATCGTGATGTGTCCCTGGACCACCACCATGAACGTGGTGAACTCCGTGTACATGCCGCGGTCCGCCGTCCTGGGGTCCGGGATGATCGCGCCGGAGTTGTCGCGCACGGTGGCGGGGGTCCCCCCGGGCTTGTGCGACCACCGTCCGGTGCGGCCCTTGCGGTACCAGTGGAAGTCCCAGTGCGGCGCGATCACCAGGGCCACGAGGTGCCCGAGGGTGGGGCAGACATTGTCCGCGTCGGGCGTGTCGATCAGCCCGTCCCGGACCGCTGCCGCCCGGACCTCCGGTCCGGTGACGGCCGTGTACATCGATCCCGACCCGAGACCCGGCTGGGCGTAGGTGTTCGTCAGCTGGTTGGACCCGTAGTCGTAGCAGTTGTTGCTCGGGCACCGGGCGGGGGCGTTCCACCATGCCAGGTCCGTGGGGGGAGCGCACGGGCAGACGATTCTCGACCACAGGTCGATCGACGGTACGAGACTCCCCAGGTTCTTGCGGATCCGGTGGAGATCCTCCACGAGCCGCGGCAAGGTCTCGAAGAACCGCGCGTCCACCCCCTGGGCTGCGGCGAAGGGACCGTCCGCCGCCACGAGCGTCTCGGTCACCCGTTCGTCGGAAGCGCGCAGGACGGTGTCCCTGCCGATCACGTCCCCGCCGACGACCCGGAAGGTCGCGGGCAGGCCGGCCCGGCGCAACCGCTCCGCGCCGTCCCCCGTGCCGCTGACCGCCACTCCCCGGTAGCCGAGGGGCTCGTGGTCCGGCAACCCGGGGTCGCCGGGCTCCGCGGCCCGCCGGGGTGCCAGCCGTTCGATCAACTGCGAGGCCGCGCGGCCGTCGAGTTCGACCGCGGGGTTGGGACGTCCGCTGAAGACGTCCATGGTGAGGCGAATTCCCATGTCGTGTGTTCCCCCCTCGATCTCCGGATCGTCAGGAAGTGCCCGCGGCCGGGGCCGGCGGCGTTGCCGGCCCGGGGCCCGTAGCGCACGAGCGCCGGATGCGCTCGGCCGTGCACCGCCGGATCGGCCGTGCACCAGCGAAGAAGCCCGGGACGGGCCGGCGATACGTTCTGGGCGGCAGGTTCCCCCGGATGCCCCGGTACCGGGCCCGGCACGGGGCGGAACGCTCCGGGGCGGGACTGGACCGCGGGGACGGACGGCCGAAGCACTACCCTCGGCAGGGTGATCGACGACGCGGTCGCGGTGCGCGACACGGGGACGCAGGGCCCATCGGTGACGGGGGGACAGGCACGGGAACCGCTGGCTCCGGAGGAGGCCGAAGAGCGTACCGCCGAGGAACAGGCCGCGGGGCTCTCGGCCGACCGGGCCGAGCGGCTCCTCGCGGACGCCGTCCGGACCGTCGGCGGGACAACGCGTCCCGGCCAGGTGGCCATGGCCCGCGACGTCGCGTCCGCGGCGGGCACGGGCGAGCACCTCCTGGTCCAGGCCGGTACCGGCACGGGGAAGTCACTGGCCTACCTGGTGCCGGCCCTCCTGCACGCGGCGG
>Ga0316579_10000992_pt1 | contig 9957 bp, 9 predicted proteins | sample J5NA_2_FD_203074 | JGI IMG/M metagenome (GOLD analysis project Ga0316579, IMG submission 203074) | Rhizosphere microbial communities from salt marsh grasses in Alabama, United States - J5-7_160517rDrA | ecosystem: Host-associated > Plants > Roots > Rhizosphere | place: USA: Alabama | collected...
CCCGGTGGGTGAAGAGAAAGCTCGTTCATAGGCACCTCCTTGTGCTTGAATTTCAGCAGCTTAAGCTGCAGTCAGCAACCTCGAACTGCTCTATTTAGGGTCACGGCTTCATGCCTCCGCCTTTCCGGCGCCGGAAGCCTGAATGTTAACCCGGCGCGCCGATAGGAGGCGAACGTCGGCTCGCCCCGGGCTAGGCTCGCGCTACGCCCGAGCTTGGCTCGCTGCGAGCTATCCGCTCGGCGTCCCGAGCCGGTCAACATCGGCGGCTTCCAGTCGCGGCGCATCGATCAGGTAAATCGTCTGGTCCAGGCTGGCGATAACGAACAGGTCACCACCATTTGCTGTCGCTATCACTGCTGAGCTAGGGGCGCTGGCGGGCAACGCCCTGCTCGCCGAGCTATACAGCCAGACAGCCAGCGCGATACCCTGATCCAGCACAGCGAGGGCTGGTCAACCACCGGCGCACAGATCGCCAAACGCTGGCCGGTCTGGACCCTGCTGCAGGATCTCCTGGCCCATGCCAAGGACCTGGGTCCATTCACGGAGCTGGAAGGGGAGGCCGAGGAGATCAAAAAGCAGCGCGCTGCTCGCCGACCACGACCCGGTCCAGGCTCTGCTCGACAAGACCGTGGACCTACTGCGCAACAGCCTCAACCACCACGTCGATGGGAACAGAAGGACCTTCGAGGCGGAGCTGGCCGAGCTCGACCGCGACAGCAGTTGGAAGAAGCTGGCACCCGAGCAGCGCCAAGCGATCCTCGCCAAGCACGGCCTCCACGAAGTGTCTCACCCCTCTCCCTCGGGGAGAGGGGCCGGGGGTGAGGGAGCCGTCTCGGTCGACGTGTCCACGCCCGAGAGCATCCTCGACGAGCTGGAACGCTGCTCGCTCTCCCAGTGGGCCGACCGCACCCAGGCCCTCAAGGGCCGCTTCGAGCAGGCGCGCCTGGAGGCCGCCAAGCTCTTGGAGCCCAAGGTGCAGCGGGTGCGTCTACCACGCAGCACACTGAAAGACGAGGCGGGGCTGGCGGCCTAGCTCAGGGAGGCCGAGGAGCGCACCCGCGACGCGCACAACGACGCACCGGCGATGATTTGAGGTGCTAGCCTGGACACCTGCGCTTCCCGCTGTTGCATGTAACAACGCTGCTGCCTACACTGTTTCATGTAACCTAACCACAGGTGAGAGATGGCATCCACGCACGTCAACACACGCGTCCAAAAACACCGCGAGGCGCTGCGCCGGGCTGGGCTGCGTCCGGTGCAGATTTGGGTGCCCGATACGCGCCGGGCAGGCTTTGCGGAGGAGTGTCGACGACAGTCTCGACTCGCCGCCGAAGCGGATGCCGCGGACAGCGAGATGCAGCACTGGATGGATGAAGCACTCACGGATCTGGGTGGCTGGTCCGCATGACACGCGGCGATCTGGTGACCATCGCCATACCCGGTGACTTCGGCAAGCCGCGGCCGGCGTTGGTGATCCAGGCCGATCAGTTTCAGGAGCATGCCACCCGGACGGTGCTGCCGGTGACCAGCACACTGGTGGCCGCGCCGCTGTTCCGCATCACGCTGGAACCCAGCACGGAAAATGGCCTAACGAAGCCGTCTCAGGTCATGGTGGACAAAGCGATGACCGTAAAACGGGACAAAGTCGGCCCGGTCTTCGGTCGGATCGATCTCGACAAGCTGTTGGAAATCGAGCGCGCCCTGGCTGTTTTCTTGGGCATTGCTAAGTGACAGACATGCTATTCCAACGAGTTGTAACGCAGCTGGGCGCCGCGCGGGGCGTGCCACGGCGACCGTGGCAGTGCGTTCACCCAGCAGGTGAAGCACAAGTTATTCCTGAAGCCCCTTCGGTTCAGGCATTTGAATGCTCGTCGAAGCGGTCAACTGCTCTTTCTAGTCGAGAAGTTCGTCGCCACACCGGAGCTGTCGAGCGAGAACAGCGTCGGCGTCGACCCATTGGAGCCGGTACAGGTCTGAACCCTGGGCCCTGTCGGCATGGACGAGCACCCCGGCCTGTATCGGATCGAGGTCAACGAGGGGCCGTGTAGCGAGCTGCGGGTTCTGAACAAGCCGACGCCGCCGGTCTTGCAGGAGTCGGTGCGCTACGCGCAGCAGATCACCTACGCCCGCGCCGTGCAGCTCGTCGGCGACCGCGACCCACGGGCACACGAGTTCTCCGTTCAGCAAGGCCCCGGATTCCGCTTCGCTGCATCCGCGCTCGGCATCTGCGCGGTAGCTGAAATTTGCCCGGCCCAGCTTGCGGCGTTTCAGGTTGCCGGGGCGGCCCTCAATCCAGCCGCCCCGCCGCCGACACCGGCGACATCCACCAGTGCAGACCGGTGCCGGCAAAATCGTCGCGCAGGGCGGTGAGTACCTGCTCGGCGACGGGCTGCGGCAGCTCCAGCAGGAACAACACCCGGCGGGTGCGCCCGGCCACCTGCTCGGCGAGGCTCATGGAGTGCTCGGAGGAGCCGTGGCCGGACATGGGCAGGCTGGAGAAGCCGGGCACGTCGTCGCGCTCCAACAGCCATTCCACCACCGCGTCCTCGATGGCCGTGGGCGTGATCAGATGCAGCAGAACCTCTGCCATGACTCTCTCCTCAGCCGAAGCGCCGGTATAGGATCGGCAGCAGGATCAGCGTCAGCGCCGTCGAGGACAGCAGCCCGCCGATGACGACAATCGCCAGCGGGCGTTGGATCTCCGAGCCTGGGCCGGTGGCGAAGAGCAGTGGTACCAAGCCGAAGGCGGCGATGTTGGCCGTCATCAGCACCGGCCGCAACCGGCGCCGGGCGCCCTCCACGACGACCTCCTCGATGGGTCGGCCCAAGGCCTGCAGCTGCTTGAACCAGGTCACCATGACGACGCCGTTCAGCACCGCGATACCGAGCAGCGCGATGAAGCCCACCGAGGCCGGCACCGACAGGTATTCGCCGGTGACGAAGAGCGCCGCGATGCCGCCGATGAGCGCGAACGGAACGTTGGAGAGCACCAGCAGCGCTTGGCGCACCGAGCCGAAGGTGGAGAACAGCACCAGAAAGATCAGCACCAACGCCACCGGCACCACCAGCGCGAGACGGGCTGCGGCGCGCTGCTGGTTCTCGAACTCGCCGCCCCATTCGAGCCAGTAGCCGGCGGGCAGCTCCACCTGCTCGGCGACGGCGGCCTTGGCCTCTTCGACGAAGCCTACCAGGTCGCGCCCGGAGACGTTGGCGATGGCCACCGACAGGCGGTTTCCCAGCTCCCGCGACAGGGCCACCGGGCCCTCGATGCGCTCCATCTGCACCAGGTTGGCGAGCGGCACCGAGCGGCCGTCCGGCGTCGCCACCTGCAAGCCCATGAAGCGCGCCGGGGAGTTGCGCAGCGCCTCCTCGCCGCGGATCACCAGCGGCCGGCGCTTGCCCTCGCGGTAGACGATGCCCACCGGCAGCCCCTCGACCTGGGCGCGCAGCAGCGCTGCAAGGGTGTCGGCGTCGATGCCGAGCCGGCCGGCCTCCAGGCGGTCCACGACCAGGTTCAGGTACTGGGCGCCCTCGTTGCGAGGCGTGTAGACGTCCTCGGCGCCGTCGATGCCGGAAAGCACGCGCACGACGTTCTCGCTGACGCGGTTGAGCTGGTCCTGATCGGTGCCGAATACCTTCACCGCCAGGTCGCCGCGCACGCCGGTGAGCATCTCCGAGACGCGCATCTCGATGGGCTGGGTGAAGGCGTAGTCGAGCCCCGGAAAGCGATCCAGCTCCGCGCGGATGGCGTCGATCAGCTCGTCTTTGGTGGCAAAGCGCCACTCCTCCCGCGGCGCCAGCACCAGAAAGCTGTCGGTCTGGTTCAGGCCCATGGGGTCCAGCCCCAGCTCGTCGGAGCCGGTGCGGGCGATCATGGCACGCACCTCCGGCACCTTGTCCATGATCGCCTGCTGCACGCGCAGGTCGATGGCCAGCGACTCGGCCAGGTTGATGGACGGGAGCTTCTCCAGCTGCACCACCAGATCCCCTTCGTCCATGCTGGGCATGAAGGCCTTGCCGATGCGGGTGTAGAGCGCACCGGCGCCCACCAGCATGGCCACCGCGACACCGACCACCAGCCACTGGTTGCGCAGGCTCCACATGAGCACGGGGGTATAGAGCCGCAGCAGCAGCCGTACCAGCCAGGGCTCGCCGTGGCCGCCCTTGCCGAGCAGGAAGGACGCCAGGGTCGGGATCACCGTCAGCGACAGCAGCAAGGAGCTCGCCAACGCGAACACAATGGTGAGCGCCACCGGCACGAACAGCTTGCCCTCCAGCCCCTGCAGGGTCAAAAGCGGCAGGAACACGATGATGATGATCAGGATGCCGGAGGCCACCGGCACCGACACCTCCCGCGTGGCGCGGAAGATCAGGTGCAGGCGCGGCAGCCGGCTGCGGCCGTCGCCGCCGCCCTGACCCGAATGCCCATCCTTGCCGCCTCCATCGTCCCCGTGACTGGAGAGCTGGCTGACGATGTTCTCCACCACCACCACGGCCGCGTCCACGAGCATGCCGATGGCGATGGCCAGTCCGCCGAGGGACATCAAGTTTGCCGACAGCCCGAACTGGCGCATCAGAATGAAGGTGGCCAGCGCCGCCAGTGGCAGGATCAGCGCCACTGTCAGCGCCGCGCGCAGGTCGCCGAGGAACAGCACCAGCAAGATCAGCACCAGCACCGTGGCCTCCACCAGCGCCTTGCTCACGGTGTGCACGGCCTTGTCCACCAGGACGCCGCGGTCGTAGAAGACCTGGATCTCGACCCCGTCGGGCAGGCCGGCGGAGAGCTCATCGAGCTTCGTCTTGACGCCCTCCACCACGGCCCGCGCATTGGCGCCGCGCAGGCCGAGCACCAGGCCCTCGACGGTCTCGCCCGAGCCGTCGCGGGTCACCGCTCCGTAGCGGGTCAGCGCGGCAAGGTGAACCTCGGCGATGTCGGCGACGCGCACCGGCTGGTCGGCGCTCCCGCCGACGACGATGCCGGCGAGGTCGTCCAGCGTCGTGATAGCGCCTTCGCTGCGCACCAGGAGCGCCTCCTCGCCCTCGTCCAGGCGCCCGGCGCCGTCGTTGCGGTTGCTGCGCTCGATGGCGTCGCGCAGATCACCGAGCTGCACGCCGAACGCCGCCATGCGGCCCTGATCCGGCACCACCTCGAAGGTGGTCACATGGCCGCCCAGGGCGTTCACGTCCGCCACCCCGGGCACCGAGCGCAGCGCCGGGCGGATGCTCCAGTCCAGCAGGTCGCGCTTCTCCGCCAGGGTCAGGTCGCCGCCCTCGATGCTGAACATGAGCATCTCGCCGAGCGGCGTGGTCATGGGCGCGATGCCGCCGGCGACCCCGTCCGGCAGGTCCGGCCACACCGCGGTCAGGCGTTCGGACACCTGCTGGCGTGCCCAGTAGATGTCGGTGCCCTCGGCGAAGTCGATGGTGATGTCTGTTAGCGCGTACTTGGCGACGGATCGCAGCATGGCCTGGCGCGGGATGCCGAGCATCTCCACCTCGATCAGCGCGGTGATGCGCGACTCCACCTCTTCCGGCGTCATGCCCGGCGCCTTGACGATGACCTTCACCTGGGTCGTGGAGACGTCCGGAAAGGCGTCGATGGGCGTGCTCTGAAAGGCGCGCCAGCCGCCGCCGACCAGCATCAGCATGGCCAACAGCATCAGCAGCCGCTGGGTAAGCGCGAATTGGATCAGTCGGGCGAGCATCAGCCGCCGTCCGCGGCGAGCCAAGCCGCCTTCAGCGCCGCGACACCGCCCACCGCGACGCGGTCGGACGCCGCGAGCGCCCCGCGCAACACCGTGCTCTGGTCCTCTTCCGCCAGCACGGTGACGGGTACGGGGCGGAAGCCGCCCTCAGCCGCAACGAAGCAGTAGGTGCCGCCAGCTTGGCGCACCACCGCGACACTCGGCAGGCGCCAGGCCTGGGTCGCCGTGTCGGCGCGCGGCTCCTCGGTGGTGAACTGCGCGGGCGTGAACTGGCCCGGGCGCAGCCGCTCGGTGCCCTTGGTGATCTCGGCGCGCACCAGTACGCCCTGGTCTTCTTCATGCACCAGGCGGCCGACGGTGATGATGCGCCCGTCGGCCCCCAGCTCCGGCAATCGCACAGGACCGCCCACCTCGATGCCCTGGAGCGCCTCCACCGGCACGTGCACCTCCACCCACAGCGGAGAGAGCTCGCCGACCCGATACAGCGGCGCGGAGGCGGCCACGGACTGGCCGGTGCTCACCATCTGCTCCAGCACCACGCCGCCAATGGGCGTGCGGACCTCAAGCATGCTGGTGAGGCGATGGCTCGTCGCGAGCTCGTCGATTGCCGCGGGCTGCAGCCCCGCCAGCATTAGGCGCTGGCGGCTCTGGTCCACCAGCGTCGCGAGCTCCCGGCGCCGGGCCCGGGCCTCGATGAGGCGCCGCTCGGCGGTGATGCCCTCGCGGTAGAGCATCTGCTCGCGCTCCAGCTCGCTGTCGGCCAGCTCCAGGCGCGTGACGGCCTCCAGGTAATCGCTTTGTGTCCCCACCAGCTCGGGGCTTGCCAGCCGCGCCAGCACCTGGCCCGGCGCCACGCGCTCGCCCTCGGCCACCAGCAGGCTCTCCACCACGCCCGCCTGGGGCGCGGCGACCACCCGCAACTGGCGATTCGGCACGGCCACCCGTCCCGGGTAGCGCCGGCTCAGCGAACCGCCGGCGGGCTCCGGTGCCGCGAGCGCAATGCCGAAGGCCTGCTGCTCGTCGGCGCCGAGCGAGATCAGGGACTGCGCGCCCTGATCCGGCGTCTGCGCCTGCGCCGGCATGGGCAGCAGTGCGATGAGGCCCACCGCGAGTACACCGCGCCGGCACCGGGCGCGGGCGGCGCTGGCGCTGGCGCCGAGTCGGACGTGCTGGTTACTGCCGAGCCACATCATTCCGGTATTACTCCCAGTGCTTGATTGAGACGGGACAGGGCGTGACCCTGCTCCAGCTCGCGCAGCGCGAGGTTCAGGTGCGCCTCGCGGGCGCGCTCCTCGGCGCGCAGCAGTTCGGCGAGATCGCCCTCCCCCAGCTCGAAGGCGCGGCGTGCCAGTTGCAGCGCGGCGTCGGTCACCGTGGCGCGCTCGCGGGCGCTGGCGAGCTGCTGCGCCTCTCCGGCGAGCGCGACCCGCGCGGTGGCCACCTCCTGGGCAACGGTCTGGCGCGCCTGCTGAAGCTCGGCGAGCTGTGCGGTGTAGTCACGCTCCGCGCGCGCCAGGTCCGGTGCGCTGGTGCGCTTGAGACCCAACGGCAAGATCACTTCCAGCTGCAGGGCATCGTCCTGCGGGGCGTGGCGGTCGGCACGCGCGTGTTTGGCACCGAAGCTAAGGATGGGGTGGCCGCGGCGGTCTGCGCTCACCTGGGAGCGCTCCGAGCGGGCCATCGCCACTGCCTGCTCCAGACTCGCCAGCAGCGGGTGGCCGGGCGGCAGCGGCTCGTCTGTCAATGCCGGCGCGGACTCGGGGAGCGGCACCGGCAGGGCCTGCTGGCCGGTGAGACTGCGATAACCGGCCAGGGCCTCGGCATGGGCGGCCAGCGCGGCGTCCAGGTCGCTCTGGCGGGCGAGGGTTTCCTGACGCGCCAGCAGGAGGTCGAGCTGCGCCAGCTCGCCAGCGCCCTTACGCTTGGCGACACTGGCCTCCAGGGCTTGGGCGCCCGCCAGGGCCGCCTCCCCCTGCCGCAGCCGAGCCTCCGCGAGTGCCGTCTCCCAGACCGACTCGCGCACCAGTCCAGCCATCTCCCAGCGCAGCCGCCCGAGCAGGGCGTCGGCGGCGGCCTCAGTGCTGTCGGCCAGGTCCAGCCGTGCACCGCGCTGGCCCGGGAGCAGCAACGGCAGGTCCAGCATGCCCTCCGTCTCGTAGGCGCCCTGGTTGCCGGTGGCGCGGTCCGACAGCAGCTTCATGCGCAGTGCCGGGTTGTCCGCCAGCAGGCCGCGGGCCTGCTCGCGCAGCGCGCCGCCGACGGCGCGCTCGGCGCCCACTCGCTGGTCTTGTCCAGCAAGCGCCAGTGCGGAGGTCACCGCCTCGCCGAGGGTTGCCGCGGCGACTGCCTGCCAGGCGCCGGCGGCGAGCAACACCGCGAGCAGCAGCGAAATAGCCCTGTGCGGCTTAGGCACGGCGATAAGACGGGCAGAGAGCGGTTGCGGACGTTGTCCGGGTATGTCGTCGATGGGCATGAAGAAGGGGCTGTGTGATCCGCGACCTCGGGCGCCCGCCGCGGCTGCAGTGCTGCCGCGGCGGGCATCGACGCCGTCCGCTGTTGCCGGCCGAGGTGAGCCGGCGCTCGAAAGCAGAGGCTAGCGGCCGATGCTGAAACGGAGCTGAACGGGAGCCGCTGATCCGGCAACCTCGAGGGCGTCCGATTCGAGCGGAGAACAAGCCACTTCCGCACTCCGCACTCCGCACTCCGCACTCCGCACTCCGCACTCCGCACTTCCTATTGTCATCCCCCCGCCGAGGCGCGTCGAGTCTCCGTGAGCGGTAGGTCCACCTGCGCCAGAAAGCCGCCGAGCTCAGCGGAGCGCCCCAGGGTGATCCCGCCGCCGTAGGATTCGGCGATCTCGCGGGCGATGGCCAGGCCAAGGCCGTGGCCGTCCACCTGCTCGTCCAGGCGCTCGCCGCGGCGGGCGATGCGGTCGAGCTCCGCGGGGTCGCAGCCCGGGCCGTCGTCTTCCACGAGCATGCGCACGGTGCCGGGAACCGCCCGTGCCGGGCGCAAGGTGCAGCGCACGCGCCGCTCGGCCCACTTGCAGGCGTTGTCCAGCAGAGTGCCGAGGATCTCCAGCAGGTCCTCGCGGTCCGCGGCGATGGGGCCGGTAAGACGGTTTCGGCAGTCGATGTCCAGGGGCTTGCCGCGGTACAGGGTGAGCAACAGCCGGCGCAGGTCCGGCAGCTCTTCGGCGGGGTCGAACACAGAGCCGGCCCTGGCACGGCCGGCGATACGTGCACGCTTGAGCTCACGCTCCACCAGGCTGCGGATGCGCTCCACCTGCTCGGCGCAGACCGCCCTTGCGTTGGGGTCGTCGGCTGCGGGCAGGAGCGGCGTACCGATTCGACCGGCGGTCGCGTCCGGTGCTCGCAGTTGCTGACGCAAGATGTTGAGCGGCCCCTTCAGCGCATGGGCCAGGTTGCCAGCGGCGCTACGCGAGCGCGTCAGGCGCTGGTCGTAGACCGCGAGCAAGCCATTCAGCTTACGTACCAGAGGCAGGATCTCTGCCGGCACACGCTCGGTCAGGCGGCTGGTAGCACCGCGCTCTAGGGCGTCGATGTCCGCATAGACCGGCCGCAGCCGGCGGAAGGACCAACGCAGGATCAGCCGTTGCATCACCAACATCAGCACCAGACCACCGATCGCGAGCGCTGCGAACAGCCGCTCGAAACGGTGCAGGGTGCCGAGCAAGGGGGTGAGGTCCTCGGCGACGGCGATGGTGACGTGACCGTTGGCGGCCTGATAGCCCGCGGCACGCACCAACAGCGGCCGACCCTCGGGACCCCGCGCGTGCCACGTGCGCACTGCGCCGACGGGCACCACCGGCACGGCGAGGTCATGGTCCCACAGGGAGCGCGAGCGGACCGTCGCTTGCTCTGTCAGCACCTTGAAGTAGTGCCCGGAGAAGGGCTGGCGGTAGATGGGCAGCAGATGTTGCGCGGCGCGCTCGACATCGCCCACATGCTCCACCCGCCCGAGCAGCGCCTGGGCGTCGTGCTCCAGCCTTGAGGCCACATAGGCATCGGTGCTGCGGTGCAGCGCACTATGGCCGAGCCACCAGGCGGTGCCGACCAGCAGCGCGAGGCTCAGCCCCAGCCCCAGGCCGAGCCGGTTCTCCAGCGAGTCCATGGGCGTGAAGCCCCAGCGGAGACGGGGGGCACGAATGCGCTGCATGGCGCCCTACCCGGCGAGACCGGCGTCAGGGACTGGATGGGAAGACATAGCCCTGACCGCGCTGGGTGCGCAC
>Ga0316579_10000993_pt1 | contig 9957 bp, 7 predicted proteins | sample J5NA_2_FD_203074 | JGI IMG/M metagenome (GOLD analysis project Ga0316579, IMG submission 203074) | Rhizosphere microbial communities from salt marsh grasses in Alabama, United States - J5-7_160517rDrA | ecosystem: Host-associated > Plants > Roots > Rhizosphere | place: USA: Alabama | collected...
GAGCGAGAAAGGCCCGCATCTCGGCGACATGCCGAACATTCATGTACCGGAGAGCGGCGCACTGGAGCTGGAGGTGATGACCCGCGTCACCAACATGGACTCGCAGCTGTTCGACTCCGATGGGGCGGCGCTGATCATCCATAGGGGCGCGGACGACTACCACTCCCAACCCTCGGGTGCGGCCGGTCCGCGCATCGCGTGCGGCGTGATCGAGGAACAGTCGAAGTAGCGCGGATGGCGCAGGGAGCCGCAAGGATCGGGACGCGGCGACGCGGCAGGCCGGTCCAGTAACAACGCACCGGGCGCTGACGCCCGGCAAAACCGAATCGAGAGGTACCCATGCCCATGAAGCTGTCATGCCCGGCCTTCACTGCCGGTGCGGAGATACCGGAGCGCTACACCAAGAGCGGAGCCGACGACCAGCCGGAGCTCACCATCGCTGGCGTGCCGGACGGCACCCGGGAGCTCGCTGTCATCTGCCATGACCCCGACGCCCCGATGCCGCAGGGCTTCACCCATTGGACCTTGTACGGCATCCCGGCGGACACCGAGCAAGTCCCGATGAACGGGGAGAAGCGCTTCCGCCCCGGTCCCAACGACTACGGCGATATCGGCTGGGGCGGCCCGCAGCCGCCCGAGGCGCACGGACCCCACCACTACTACTTCTGGCTCTATGCCTTGGACATGCAGGTGCAGGGTACGCCAGACCGCGACACCTTCGTGCACGACTACGCGCAACATGTCATCGAGCAGAGCCGCATCGTCGGCGTCTACGAGCGTTGACCTGCCAAGGACCTGGCATGAGCGGCAGGCATCTGGCTATCAAGATGGCCAGCCCGCGCCGCTGCGCCTGCGCGGGGTCCTCCGCGCATTCGGCAAAGCCGCTTCGCCGCCCGCGGCACCGCCCCACGGGCCAAGGCGGACGCCCACCAGCAACCCGGCAACGGCCGTTCTGGCGGCAACCGCGCCGACAGCCGCGGACGGGGCCGCGTTATCGAGAGCCAAGACCCGATGAACCCGCCCAACCGACTCGTGCGCCGCCTTGCCGATAAAGATTCCAACCACTTCTCGCTTTCGGCCCGGACCAGTACCGCACCGATCGTTGGACTGCGCCTGAGCGGGCCTCGACAACCGCGTCTGCACCAGGACCATGGCATTGGTGCTGCAGCGAACGCGGGAGCCCCGGCGCCGGGCGCGGCCCGCCCAGCGCGTGCCTCCGGGCACGACGCCTCGGGCACTGCCTCGCCCCGGGCGTCGACTTGCAGGCTTGAGCGCGAAAACTTTGTGCAGATGCGTCAAGTTTCACGGCGACGACGCGCTTTGCAGACGAAGGGCCGAGCCCCAAGCGCCAAGGGCCAAATTCGCGTCACCGGGACCTACAGCGGCCCTCGGCCCTCGGTGCTTTGCCCATTCGGAGGCGCGCACCCGTTCAGCCGCAAGGCGATTTTGTCTCGTTGGTCTGAGGCATCGCCTCGCTAGGACGGTATGAGCCGAAACGCCATCCGCAGCGCAGGTGCCGGCATCCCCTGGACCTTCGCACGCATTGTCTCGCTTGCGGCGACACTCGGGGCGCTGGCGCTGTTCCTGTGGATCGCCGTAGCTGCGGCGGGCGTACTCCTGCTGTCGATGCTGGGGGTGTTGTTCGCGGTGATGCAGGACGGCGCTGTCCGGTTGCTGCGTGCCCATGTGGCGATGCCGCGCTGGGTCGTGCTCGTGCTGCTGTGGCTCGTGCTGGCCATGGCGCTGGCGGGCGGGGTCCTGCTACTGGCGCCGCGGGTGGTAGCGGAGATGGACGCCCTGAGTCAGCGCATTCCCCAGGCGCTGTCCCAGATCGAGAGCTCCGTCGAGAACAGCCGTTGGGGGCGGCGGGCCGTGGACGAGCTCACCGAGCTGCGGCAATCGGGCACCTTGCAGGAGACAGTGCAGAGCTTCCTCGGCTTCTTCTCGTCGGTCCTCGGCACCGTCGGCGGAATCTTGCTGGCGGTCGTGCTCAGCATGTTCATCGCGATCGAGCCACACACCTACATCGACGGCGCGCTGCGGCTGCTGCCACCGGGCGCCCGCCCGCGGGCCGCCGATATCGCCGAGGCGACCGGGCGCGCGCTGCGCTGGTGGCTGCTGGGGCGCTTCGTGACCATGGCCATCGTCTTCGCCCTCACTTGGATCGGCCTGATGCTGTTGGGGCTGCCACTGGCCTTTCTGCTGGCCCTGGTTGTTGGGCTCTTCTCGTTCGTCCCGACCGTCGGTCCGCTGGCGGCCTCCGTGCCCGCGCTGTTGGTGGGCCTGTCCGCCGGTCCGCAGCAGCTGCTCGCCGTCGTGCTGCTGTATCTGGGCGTCCATCTGCTGGAGGGCTACGCAGTCACCCCCGTCGTACAGCGCCGCGCCGTGCGCCTGCCGCCCGCGCTGCTGTTGGTCGCGCAACTCGTGATGGGTGTGCTGGCCGGCGTGCTCGGCGTGCTTCTGGCCACACCGATCCTGGTGGTCCTGATCGTGGTCGCCGGGATGCTGTACGTGGAAGACAAACTCGGCGAGGACGTCGATCTGCCGTGACGCGGACGCTGCGGACCTATCCGCGGCTCTGGCGCCGCCGGGGATCCAGGACCCCGGCGGCAAGCCCCCCGCCATTTCGAGTCCGGGCAAGGCGAGCCTGTTCGCGTGGAGCGGGCCGGCCTCCCCCGGCCTCGCGGCCTGGCTCGTGCTCGGGGAGCGCAGTCTGCCGGTCCAGGCGCCGAGCCTCTTGCTGATCATTGGCGCGATCGGCCATTTCCAGCTCGGGAAGGCGCTTCAGAACGGCTGGCCGGCCCGGCATCGCCGGCGCAGCGCAGCGCTGCGGGGGCATCATGAGCTCGAGGCCGTCAGAAAGGATCGGTTGCTGTCGCTGATTGAGGAATGGCGGCCACCTGCCAACGCGTCGAGGACGCCAAGGACGAGCCCGGTGCATGCGTCGCCTGCCTGTGTGTTCTCGGCGCTTTCGGCTTGATCGAGAGCCTGCCGACCCAATGCCCAACCCAATGAACGCCTTGGACATCGTCGTCGGCAAGCTGAGGCACATGGGGCATGCCACGCTCGCGGTCCTGCCGCAACTCGGCATCGCCCTCGCCGTCGTCCTGCTGACCGCCGTGACCGCAGCCATCGTGCGGGCGGTGAGCCGGCGCGTCCTCAGGCGCACCCGGCTGCGCGAGAGCCTCAAGCGCCTCCTCGTCCTGTTGGCCTCCCTGGCCACCTGGACCCTGGGCCTGATGTTCGCGGCCCTCATCGCCTTTCCCAATCTCACGCCGACCAAGATGCTGGCCGGACTGGGCATCGGCTCGGTCGCCATCGGCTTCGCCTTCAAGGACATCTTCGAGAACTTCCTGGCCGGCATCATCATCCTGCTGCGCCGCGAGATGCGGATCGGCGACTATGTGCACTGCGAGGGCATGGAGGGCCACGTGGAGGAGATCCTGGTGCGCGAGACACACATCCGCCAGACCGACGGGCAGCTGGTGATCGTTCCGAACAGCCTGCTGTTCAAGAATCCGCTGACCATTCGCACCGACCTGGAGCAGCGCCGCACGACCCTGATCTGCGGTGTGGCCTACGGCGAGGATGTGGACCAGGCCCGCGAGATCATTCGCAAGGCGGTCGAAAGCTGCTCGACGGTGATCGCGAACGATCGGCCGATCCAGGTCTTCGCCCGGGAGTTCGCCGACTCCTCCATCAACTTCGAGGTCAACTGGTGGACCCGCTCCGGCCCAGTCGACATCCGCCGCTCGCGCGACCAGGTGGTCGCCGCAATCAAGCGCGCCCTGGACGAGGCCGGTATCGAGATTCCCTTCCCCTATCGCACGCTGACCTTTGGTGACCCCCTGCGCATCGAGCAAGTCGATCAGGGGCGGCGCGATACGCAGCGGCCCGCCTCCGATCGGACGCCGGAATAGCGACCGGGTCGGGTCGATAGGGGCGTGCACGCATGTCGCGCGCCGTCTATAGCCGCACGAGCGAGGCACCCGGGACCACCCGCCTTCCCATCCACAGGAGCCCCCGATGAGCCAACGCCAGAAGATGGGCCTCAACGCTACCTGGTCGATGGCGGTCGGCGGTATGGTCGGTGGCGGCATCTTCTCGGTGCTGGGCGTCGTCGTTCAGGTGGCGGGCCAGTGGGCCTGGCTCAGCTTCCTGCTGGCGGGCTTGATCGCGCTGGCCTCCGCTTACAGCTACGCCCAGCTCGCCGTGCACTTCGCTGCCAGCGGTGGCGCCTACACCTTCCTGCGGCGACTTCACCGACAGGCCTTCGCGGCCAGCCTAGCGTGGCTCCTGATCCTCGGCTATATCCTGACGGTGTCGGTGTACGCCTTCACCTTCGGGCACTATCTCGCCCATGCGCTGTCCCTCGGGGCCTGGTTCCCACGGCTCAGCGCGCTGCTGGTTACCGCCGCCCTCACCTGGGTCAATCTCCGCGGTGTCGGGGAGTCCTCGATCGTCGAGATCATCACCGTGTGGGGCAAGCTCATCGTGCTGCTCGGGCTGGCGCTGTTGGGGCTGCTGCACTGGGCGCCGGCGCAGCTCACCGCCGGCGTCTCCCCGGCGACCATGACCCATGCGCTGGCCGGCGCCGCGGCCATCTTCATGGCCTACGAGGGGTTTCAGCTGCTGACCTATGGCTACGACGAAATTCGCGATGCGCGGCGACTGCTGCCGCTGGCGAGTATCGCTGCCGTGCTCGCCGTGATCGCCGTGTATGTGCTCGTGGCGCTGGGCGCGACCATGCTCGTCGGCGCCGGCACCATCGTCGACAAGAAGGAGGTCGCTCTCGCCATCGCCGGGCAACGGGCCATGGGGCTGACCGGGCTGATTTTGGTGACTGTCGCCGCCGCCTTCTCGACTGCCTCGGCGATCAACGCGACCCTTTTTGCCACCGCACGCCTGATGCGCGACGTGGCCGCGCACCGGGACCTTCCCCCGCTGCTGAGTCACGAGAACCAGCGGCGAGTGCCGGATTATGCCGTCATCGGAATCGGACTCTTCAGCGCCCTGCTGGCATCGTTGGGATCGCTCGAGATGTTGGTGCAGGCGGCCAGCCTGAGCTTCCTGTTCACCTTCGGGACCGTCAACGGCATCGCCCTAACGCAGCGGGTCGAACAGCGCTGGATCTGTCTTGTCGGCCTGCTCGGTTCAGCGGCCGCGGCCGTGGTACTCGTCTGGCAGATGGTGACCACGGACCCGCTCATTCTGGTCGCGCTGGCGGCGATGGTGCTCTTCGCGACGGTCGGCCGTTCCCTGATCCTGAGACTGGCGCAGAAGGACTCCCGATAGCATTCGGAAGCTCAGATCGAGTGGTCGTGGACCTACAGGCGAGCGTTCCAGGGCCGCCTGCGCTCGATCTATTTCTGCCGGCCCCGGCGACGCCACACACCCTTGGGCTATCGGGGCCCAAGCCGGGTCCTTGCCGGCGATGAAGCAGGCGTTGGCTTTCTCGCTTGGCCGCCGGTTTTCCGGCGATACCGCACCATCTCTGCCATGGCCGGTTCGTTCCCGGCCCTTCGCAGAACCGGACTTGGAGTCCGACACCATCCGGCTCCCAGCCCGAGTCTTTCGCAGCAGAACAGGGGGCGATCCGGCGTCCTGGGGTTCCAAAGGGGCGGCCGTCCGGGCCACTTGTCACTTGAGCCGACTCCCCCAGGCGAGATTGACGATCGCGGTTAGTAGCAAACCAAGCACGCTGAGGACGGTGAAGGCAATGAACATCGCCTGGACGGCGTTATGCGGCAATAGGCCGACGAAGAGCGTACCGCCGGACGCAAGTGCCATGCTGATACAACCCAGCAGCGCAGAGGCGCTCCCGGCGATACGTTCAAACGGCTCGACCGCCAGTGACGTCCCGACCGGGATGACGAAGGCCAATCCCACATAGATGGTCGAGATTGCTCCGAGCGTGGTTGCCAGCGTCACCAAGCCGGCATATTCGAGCCATCCCAGCGCAAGGGAGCCGGCGAGCACGATGACCAGCCCGACGCCGAGCAACTTGGCGTCAGCGATGTGGCGTTCGAGCCATCCGCAGATGATCGATCCAGCGACAAAGCCCCCGACAATGCATGCCGCCACCACGGCGAACATCTTCGACGGATAGCCGAGCTCGATCATCACCAGGCGGGGTGCTTCGATCAGCGAGCCGTAGACGACGCCCATGGCCAGCCCGACGATGATGACGACAAACACATACTCTGGGTGTGACAGCAGGCTCAGGTAGTTCTTGAAGAATTCCCCGGGCTGAATGGCCTTGAGATTCGGGTGCCGGTTCGTCTCCGGGAACGCGAAGAAGAGCGCGATCAGCAACAGCACCGCCAGCAGGGCAAGCAGCCAGAAGTTCTCCTCCCACCCGTAGTAGTGGTCGACGAGGCTGCCCGCGATGGGGCCGACGCCCGGCGCCAACGCAAATATCGCATTGACGCGAAGAAATATCCGGGTCCGGGCCTCCGGCGGGAAGGCATCGCGGATGGCGGCATTGGAAATGGTGCCGCCGGCACTGGCCCCGAGCGCCTGGACGAAGCGACCCGCGATCAGCATGTTCAAGTCCGTGCTCAGCGCACAAGCCACGGAGCCGATCAAAAAGGTTACGATCGCGATCATGATCATCGAGCGGCGTCCGAACCGGTCCGACAGGGGTCCGTACAGGATTTGGCCAAACGCGAAGCCGGCGAGGTACACCGTCATCGTCAACTGGGCATGGGCATAGCTGACGCCGAGCGCGTCCGCGATGCGCGGCAAGGACGGCGTATACTCGGTGTCGCCGAACGGCCCCAAAGACGCCATGAAGGCCAGGATGAAGACCGACGGCTGGACGGGTGACGCGGCTTGCTTGGTTTGGCTGGACATGGCTTGCTCAGTCGCTATAACAGAACCGACGAGATCGGCTCCCTGATGGGCGGGGATATTCCGGACGCAAAGTAAGCGAATTGCCGGCGACAGGCGCGCCGGAGCGCTGCGACCGGCGGTTAGAGTCTGATCGGAATACCATTCGTTCGTCGCATTGCGGTCCTTCGCACTAGCAATCTGCTCCCTGCTCTCCAGAATCAAGAGAGGGCAGTCGCTGAACGCCAACATGATGCGCCTGCCGCTCGCTCTCGCGGCGGTGACTCGGGACGCGAAGTGCTCGTCGCAGGTAAGGGCGCATCGGCCGGCCGGCTAGCAGCGCCGAGGAACCGCGACTCATCCAACAGTGCCCGGGCCGGGCCGGACACCATCGACACCGGTTCGGCAACCTGGCGGTGGAGCGCAAGGTGCGAGTCATCGGCGTCGGGCATTAGCCCGCCGCCGTCGCACGGGGCGCTGCGGCTGTTCCACGCCTCGCCGCACACGGGGGGCGTACGAAAACCAGACGTGGGCGGCGAACACCAGACCGGAGGCTCGCGGGGCGTGCGGGGGCCGCGGCCTTACAGTGCGCCTAGAAAACGGCGCACCGCCCTCGGGTTCAGTTAGACGACAGGCGACAGACGGCCAGAAGCGGAAATCAGCTGCCGCCCCCTGGGGATGGTAGCTGATTTTGGGCATCTGATGATCGCGGGGTCGCCGCGGTCACCGGTCCAAATGTCCATGAGTGGCTATTTCACCCAGACACGGCAGGGTTGGGTTCGCCGGACAATTCGTTGCGGCCGAGGTGCAGGGCGGCGTTCCGCGATGGGCACGCACCGGAATTCAACTAAGGTTCATGGCACGGTGCCACCCCGCAAGGTGAAGCCATTGTTTCATCGTAAGGTTCATGGCAGGGTGCCACCCCGCAAGATGAAGCCTTGTTTCATCGTAAGGTTCATGGCACGGAGCCACGCCGCAAGATGAAGCGTTGATTTCATCGTAAAGTTGCCGCCAACTCGCGAAGCCGCCCGAAACATCGCCCCGCGCCCGGCGTGATCGTTCTGCCACGAAGCCTCGCCAACTCGGCCGCTGCAATCGCATGGCTTGACGCGCGCGCTGACCGGATTGACCGGCGGAAAGAGCAGATCCGAGGAGTCAGGCGTGCGTCGCCTCAGCGCGACGACTCGTTATCCAGTGCCTTGGCGGTGATCTCGTGATAGAGGTGAACGACACGTGCGAATAGATCCTTGCACTGAGGGATGGAGTCGACAAGGTGGCGATTGGACATGGCGTCGGCCAAGACGCGATCGAGAAAGTCCAAATCCGCCTCTGTCAGTGCCTCACCTGCGTTGAGGCGTTCCCTCATTGTCAGGAGTCTTGGCAGGCGTTGGTGCTCGAACCGGGCTATGAGGACTTCAGAGATCCCGGCCTGTTGCGATCGATCATCCATCGCCTGTCGCTGGTCTGTTGCTTGCGTATCAGATGTCGGACTGGGGAAGGGGCGCATCGTCGGTTCCGCTCTCAAAGGGATAAGAATAGATTCGCCTCTTTCAGGAAGTCCTTTTCCGGCAGTAGCTCGTCGCGCGGGAAGCGGACCAGGGTGCCGATGCGGGGGGCATGCGAGGCGATATGAATCTCCGGTAGCCTGAGGTCGTAGCCCGGCTCATCGGAGTCCTTGTCAAGCTTGATGGCCATCCGGCTGAGGCGCATGAATCGGGTGTCGGTGCGCAGAAAATCTGACGGATGCGAGAGCGAGTCCGCGACGAAGTTCAGGTAATCGTTGAGCGTAGGCAGACGCAGGCTGTCTTCCGCAAGCTGCCCCTGGAGTCGGGCGATCTCGTCGCGCAGAGCGCCCCTGGCGCGTTCCTTGGACGGTTCATCGCCGAGGCCGCGCAGGCGTCGCCGTGCAAGGGCGATGCGGTTGTCCAGATCGGCGACGCGGCTTTGTGCGTCGGTGGCCCGGCGCCGGATGTGGGCGAGCAGGCCGTTAAAGATGCAGCATTTGAGTGAGCAACGGGCCATGGGCTCGTCGAGCCCGGGCGAGACCACCTGGTGGTCGGTGAAGCTGACGGCCGTCTGCATCACGTCCTTGCGCACTTGGCCGTCCACCAGCGCCATGCCCAGCTGTGTGCGCTCCTGCTGGCGCACGCACATCAGCGCCCAGCACTCGCCGGCCAGCGGGTTGGCGCTGAAGAGTTCGCGCACCTCACGGCTCTGGCTAAACACCTCCTGTATGTGCTGTGGACTGACGAAGAAGGCGTTGAGGCGCGGGTCCTCCATAAAGGCGGACCGGCAGCAAAGGAGTGGATCGGGAATCGACTCGACGATCTCGTCAATGTAGCGGAAGGTCGCCACAACCGGTTCGCGCAGCGTCCGCGCGTAGCCGGGGCGCGCGCGAAGACGTCCTGAGACGTTGTCGACCACATGCTCGACGATGTCGTCCAGATTAGCCGCGCAGGCACCGGAGATATGCTGTTCCGGCGCCGAGTCCAAGAAGGCCCCGCTGAAACGCCGAAACATGTCTTGCAACATGCCTTCAAGCATGGCCGCCTCCTCCAAATCGCTACTTATGCTTATTTTGTCAGCGCCGACCTGCGCTTGGGTGCGCGACAACGCCGGTGCTCCGCGTAGCCGCGCAGTGACCGGTCGGATGCTGGCTAATGGAAATAATAAGGTATTCCCGCCGGGATCGTCGTACAGGTCGTCGGTCAGCCGCAGGCGGTCGTAGCCCGCGTGGGCTGGACATCGCCTTCGATGCGACGAGCATCGACGCTAACCTGCCGTTCCCGGCCCAGGCAAGAATCAAGACCTCAGCCCGGAGGCACGCACAAGGGGCAGAAAGCATTTCTACAACTGCCGCCTTTCTCTTTTTCCCCGGCACGGTATCGTGTGCAGCTCGAACGCCAAGTCCGCCTCTTTCGCAACGGCCGCAAACAAGCCCTCCGAATCTCGCGGGAGCTGGAGCTGGAGCTGGACGTGGACGTAGAGGAGGCAATCGTCCGCAAGGACGGCGAGCGTCTCATCGTCGAGCCGATAAAGCGCAGGGCGGACATCGCCAACCTTCTCTCCGGTGAGGGTTCCCCCGTGTTTGCGCCCGTCGGTTACCGCAACTGGCGTTCACCTGCC
>Ga0316579_10000994_pt1 | contig 9956 bp, 10 predicted proteins | sample J5NA_2_FD_203074 | JGI IMG/M metagenome (GOLD analysis project Ga0316579, IMG submission 203074) | Rhizosphere microbial communities from salt marsh grasses in Alabama, United States - J5-7_160517rDrA | ecosystem: Host-associated > Plants > Roots > Rhizosphere | place: USA: Alabama | collected...
GGGGCAACGGGGCGGGCTCAATCCGCCCGGCCGCTCTTCCGTCCCGTCCGGATCACGTTTCCCGCCTCGCGGCGCACGACCGCGGGCAGGACGTCGCCCCGGTCGCGGAGGTACAGGGAGGCGCGTCGCCGCTCCTTTTTCGCCACCTCGCGCAGCGCCCACGAGACGGCCTTCACGATCATCGGCTCCCTCCGCCCGAGCACCCGGTCGAGCAGGGAGAGCGCGAAGTCCGGCGCCACGGCACCGCTCCGGGTGATCGGGACCGTGGCGACGAGGGCGAGCCGCGGGCGCCACACGCCGTCCCCGGCCACGAGCTCGTAGAGCAGCTCCATGCGGGCCGGCGGGTCGGCGAGGACCCAGGGCCCGACGATCGCCGTCCCGAGGAGGTCGCACAGCGCCCAGTCGTCGAGGTCGGCGGCCCGGGCCCGATGCCACCCGGCCGGGAGGGAGGCCAGGAGCTCCGGGTGGAGCCGCAGGATCTCGAGCCCGAGGGCTCGCTCCTCGCGCGAGGGCGCGGCCCAGAGGGCGTCGACCAGGAACCGGACGCTCGCCGCGTCGGCATCGCGGTTCGCGCGCCGCCACGCGCGGGCCGTAACGCGGAGGTCCGGCGTGCGGACGCCGAGGACCTCGAGCCGGGTCGGCGCCACTCGCTGCGAGCCCTCCCGGTACGCCGGGTCCGAGCGGGCCTCGAGCGCCGCGCGCAGGTCGCCGGCCAGGGCCGCGGCGTCCCGGCTCAAGGCCGCGCCGCCGCCATCGTCGTCGGCAGGCCGAGCCCGAAGAAGCGGGCGATCGTCCGGCCGTAGTCGACGCCCGCGGCGTTCGTGCTCTCGCGCAGCCACAGGTGCCCGGCCCGCTCGACCTTCTGGACGGCGACCCGGGTCCCGGCGCCGCAGTCGCGCCAGGTCGTCCGCAGGATGCGCGGCGCGTCCCCGACCGGCTCCGCGGGCTCCGCCTCCTCGACCGTGACGGCCGAGCATCGGCTCCAGTCCCGCCAGAACTCCGCGCCCTCGTCGATCGAGAGGGTCGTCTCCGTGCCCTCCGGCGGCACCACGAGGTCGACGAGGCCGTTCGTGATCAGCACGTCGACGGGCGCGCGGCCCGACCTGAGCGGGCAGTCCGCCGGAAGGGTCTCGCGCGCGTTCGCGGCGACCGGGGCGATCCCGCGGACGGGAGAGTCGGGGTGGCAGCCCAGGTAGTGCAGGAAGAAGCCCCCCATCGAGAAGCCCGTGGCCGTCACGTCGTAGGGGTCCACGGCGTAACTCTCCGCGAGCGACCACACGAGGTCGCGGGCGAAGCGGATGTCCTCGTCCGGCGCCCGCCCGTCGTTGTCGCAGCCCTCGCAGGGAGTGACCCAGAAGCCATCCGCGTCCAGGTAGGCGACGATGAAGCCGGCGTCCTCGGCAATGAGGTCGAAGCCCGTCTGCTCGCGCATCTGGAGGGCGCTGCCGCCCGATCCGTGGAAGGCGAGGAGGAGCGGGAGCCGGAGCGAGGCGTCGTGGACGTACCCCGCCGGGAGGTGGATCACCGCCGTGCGCGTCCGGCCGTCCACGGTCACGGCGTGGTTGAGCGTGCGCAGCCCGCCCCAGGGAGGGAGATCGTCCGGCAGCACCGGCCCCGTCGGGCCGCCGCCGTCGTCTCCGCCGCAGCCGATCAGTCCGGCGACCAGTGCCGCCGAAACGAGGACCGCCGCCGCCCCGCGCCGCCGCTTCATCGCTCGCTCCTGCGTTCGCGCCCCACGCCGCCCGCTTCACGCAACGTAGCCTCGCGCGTCGCGGTCCGCCCGGCCATCATACCCCGGCCGACGCCGTCGATCCCGTTCGCCAGGAGCGCTGCCATGTCCCGACCGCCCGGTGCCGCGTCCGGTCCCCGTCTCGCGCTCCTCGTCGCCGGTCTCTCGGTGGTCGGGTCGCCGCCGGCGTCGCCCGCACAGGACGCCCCGCCGCCGGCCGACGCCCGGGTCCTCGTGGTCGGGATCGACGGCGTCCGGGTCGACGTCCTCCGCCGCGCCGACACGCCTGTGCTCGACTCCCTCGCCGCGGCCGGCTTCTTCTCCGACCGCGCCTTCACGCCGGTCCGGACGGTGAGCGGGCCCGGCTGGTCGAGCATGCTCACCGGCGTGCGCACGGAGAAGCACGGCGTGGACTCGAACGACTTCTCCCCGAACCGCTACGCGGAGTGGCCCGACTTCCTGACCCGGGTCGAGCGGGCGCGGCCGGAGCTCGGCACCTTCGCCGTCCTCGACTGGCCCCCGCTCGGCACGTCCGCGGATGGGGGCCCGCTGGTGAGCGACGCGGTCGACGTGAAGGTGAACCTGGACGGCGACGGGCTCGGCTACGGCCCGGCGGACTCGGCGAGCGTCGCGGCGGCGGCGGGGCACCTGCGGAGCGCGGACGTGCACGCCGCGTTCGTCTACCTGGGGGACCCCGACGTGGTCTCGCACGACACGGACTCCCACTCGCTCGCCTACCGGGCCTCGCTCGAGCGGGCCGACGCGCAGCTCGGTCTCCTGCTCGACGCCCTGCACGCCCGGCCGGGCTACGAGGAGGAGAACTGGCTCGTGCTCGTCAGCACGGACCACGGCCGGAACGACGCGGGCGGCCACGGCGGCGAGTCGCCGTCGGAGACGACGATCTTCTTCCTCGCCTCCGGGCCCGCCGTCGCGCCCGGCCGCCCCGCCTGCCCCCCGGAGATCACGGACGTCGCGGCGACGGCGCTCGCCCACCTCGGGATCGCGGCGGAAGGGCTCGACGGGCGGCCGCGCGGGCTGCGGGGGACGGAGGGGTGCCCGGCGGGGCCGTGAGGCCGGCCGGCTCCGTCTCCCCGGCCCGTCAGGTCACCGGCTTCCGGGCCCGGATGAACGCGGAGAGGAACCGTCCCTCCAGCCCGGCCCGCTCCTCCGCCTCCCCGGGGCCCGCGGGACCGAGCGCCAACTCGATCTCTTCCGCGCCGTAGATCCGCGTCGGCTCGATCTCGACCGCCTCGAACCCGGCCACTCCGAGCAGGCGCCGGTACTCCTCCTCCTGGAGCGCGCCCACCACGCAGCCGGCCCACAGCTCGAGGCTGCGGCGCGCCGCCGCCGGGAGCTCGCCACGCACCACCACGTCGGAGACGGCGAAGCGGCCGCCCGGCCTGAGGACCCGGAACGCCTCCGCGAGGACGCGCGGCTTGTCGGCCGAGAGGTTGATCACGCAGTTCGAGATCACGACGTCCGCTTCGGCGTCCGCGAGCGGGAGCGCCTCGATCTCCCCCTTCCGGAACTCGACGTTGGGGACGCCGGCCGCGGCCGCGTTCCGGCGGGCGAGGTCGAGCATCTCGTCCGTCATGTCCACGCCGATCGCCCGGCCCGCGGGCCCGACCCGCCGCGCCGAGAGGATCACGTCGATCCCGCCGCCCGAGCCGAGGTCGAGCACGACTTCCCCCTCGCGGAGCTCCGCCAGCGCCGTCGGGTTGCCGCAGCCAAGCGAGGCCTCGGCGGCGTCCACGGGCACGGCCGCAAGCTGCTCGGCCTCGTACAGGCCCCGGCTGATCGGGTCGGAATCGCAGCAGCCCGTCCCGCCGCAGCAGTCCCCGTCCCGGCTCTTCGTCGCCGCCTTCGCGTACCTGTCGCGGACCGCCTCCCGCAGCTCCTCCGCCGTCCGTCCCGTCCTCTCCATCGTCGCCTCACTTCGAGATTCGTTTATGTCGCCGCCAAGAAAGAGATTCGAGCCCCTCACGGCGTCCGCCGGAGCGTTCCGGTCAGTGGCGCCGGCGAGGAATGCAACAGCGGCCCCGACCCTCCGGGACCGTTCCCGACGAGAACGTTCCCGCCGCGAGCGCGGCCGCCGTCCGCTCCAGCTTGGCGATCGCCTCCGGGACGAGGGAATAGTAGACCCACCGTCCCTCCCGCCGGTCCGAGATCAGCCCCGCCTCCCGCAGCGTGCGCAGGTGAAACGAGAGCAGGGGCTGCGAGACGTCCAACGCCTCCGCCAGCTCGCAGACGCAGCGCTCGCCCTCCCCCAGCAGCTCCAGCACCCGGACGCGCTTCTCGTCGGCCAGGGCCTGGAAGGCCCGGGCCAGCAGGGCGGGGTCGTCCGTCGCGGCGGTCGTCGCGGTCGCGTGCATTCATAAAGAATAGTTTATGTAATCCGATCCAGCAACTCTCCGTGACGCGCCGCACCCGAGAGTCCTGGCCGCCGGGCTCGCACCCGACACGCGCCCGGGATACGATTCCCGGTCGGCAGCGCCGGACCCCGATTCCTCGATTCGAAGGCAGCCCATGGACCTGCTCCTCCGCGACGTCACCCTGCTCGACGGCTCGACCGGCCACGTCGGGATCGAGGGGAACCGGATCGTCCACCTCGGCCCCGACCTCCCGGCCGCGAAGGCAGCCCGCGCGATCGACGGGACCGACCGGTTGGCGATGCCGGGCCTCGTGAACGCGCACACCCACGCCGCGATGACCCTGTTCCGCGGCTACGGCGACGACATGCCGCTCATGCCCTGGCTGCAGGAGCGGATCTGGCCGGCCGAGGCGAGGCTCACGGAGGAGGACGTCTATTGGGGGACGCGGCTCGCCTGCGCGGAGATGATCCGCACCGGGACGACGCTGTTCAACGACATGTACTGGAAGGTCCCCCACGCGGTGCGCGCGATCGGGGACGCCGGCCTCCGCGCCACGGTGAGCGGCGGTCTGATCAGCGGCGGCTTCCTCGGCGACCTCAAGGGCGAGCTCCGCGAGCTCATCGCGATGTACGAGGCGGGGGAGTTCCCCGACCGCGTTCGCCTCGCCGTCTCCCCGCACGCGCCCTACACGGTGACGCCGGAGGACCTCGAGTGGTGCGCCGCGCTCGCGGCGGAGCACGACCTCCCGATCCAGATCCACCTCTCCGAGACGCTCGGCGAGGTGGAGGATGTGGTCGAGAAATACGGGGTGCGGCCCGCCTTCCACCTCGAGCGCCACGGGATCCTGGACCGGCCGACGACCCTCGCCCACGGCGTCTGGCTGGACCGCGACGAGCTCGCGATGCTGGCCGGGCACCCGGCCACGGTCGTCCACAACCCGGTCAGCAACCTGAAGCTCGCCTGCGGGCAGGGGCGCGAGGTGCGCGGCTGGTTCGACTACCCCGGGGCGAAGGAGGCGGGCGTGAACGTGGCGCTCGCCACGGACGGCACCGCCTCGAACACGAACCTCGACATGTTCGAGGAGATGAAGTTCGCCTCCCTGATGGCGAAGCACGCCGCGGGCGACCCGACCTGCATGCCCGCCGCCGAGACGCTCCACATCGCCACCCGCGGCGGGGCGGACGGGATGGGGTGGACGGACGCGGGCCGGCTCGAGGTCGGCGCCCTGGCGGACGTCGTCCTCCTCGACCTCACGGAGGTCACGCTCACCCCGATGCACGACCCGGTGAGCCACGTCGTCTACGCCGCGAACGGCGGCTGCGTGCACACGACGATCTGCGACGGGAAGGTGCTGATGGAGGACGGCGAAATCGAGGGGCTCGAGGAAATCCGGGCCCGCGCGGCCGAGGCGGCGCAGCGGGTGACGGGGAGCTGAGGCGGGTGACGGGGAGCTGAGGCGGGGCCGGCCGCCGGCCGGTCCGCGGACGGGAGCGCGATGCGCGACGCGACGCTGCCGGAGCGCAGCATCTGGACGGAGGCAGAGGGCGGGCGGACCGTCGTCCGGTTCGTCGACCAGCTCCGCCTCCCCGCGGCGCTCGAGACCGGGACGCTCCGCGCCTGGGAGGAGGCCGAGGAGGCGATCCGCGCGATGCGCCTGCGGGGCGCGCCCCTGATCGGCGTCGCCGGCGCGTACGGCCTCTGCCTCGCCGTCCAGGCGGATCCCTCGGACCTCTCGCTGACCGCCGCCGCGGCCCGGCTCCGCGCCGCCCGCCCCACCGCCGTGAACCTCGCCCGCGACGTGGACGGCCTCGCCGCCGAGCTCGCCCCGCTCCCGGTCGCCGCACGCCCGGCCGCGGCGTGGGCGTGGGCGGAGGCGCTGGCGGCGCAGGATGTCGAGACGAACCGCCGGATCGGGGAGCACGGGCTCGCCCTGATCGACGAGGCCGCCCGGAGGAGGCCCGGGGGCGCGCCCGTCCGCGTCCTCACGCACTGCAACGCCGGCGCCCTCGCCACGGTCGCGCACGGCACCGCGACGAGCCCGATCTACCGGGCCGCCGGGGCGGGAATCCCGCTCCACGTGTGGGTGAGCGAGACCCGGCCACGCCTCCAGGGCGCGGCGCTCACCGCCTGGGAGCTGGGCGCGCGCGGGATCCCGCACCAGGTGATCGTGGACGGGGCCGCCGCCCACCTGATGCAGCGGGGCGAGGTGGACCTGGTCGTCGTCGGCACCGACCGGACGACGCGGACCGGGGACGTCTGCAACAAGATCGGCACCTACGCGAAGGCGCTGGCGGCCCGGGAGCACGGCGTCCCGTTTTACGCCGCCGTGCCCTCCAGGTCCATCGACTGGACGACCCGGGGGGGAATCGCGGAGATTCCGATCGAGGAGCGGGACCCGGACGAGGTGCTCACGGCGACCGGGATCGGGCGGGACGGAGCGCCGGCGCGCCTCCGGGTGGCGGCTCCGGGCACGCGGGCCCGCAATCCCGCGTTCGACGTGACGCCGGCCGGCCTGGTGACCGGCCTGGTCACGGACCGCGGCCGCTGCGCGGCCAGCGAGGAGGGCCTGCTGGAGCTCTACCCCGAGGAACGGGAGCGATGACCCACCTGCGGATGCGCCGGGCGCTCGTCGAGGCGGCCCGCGAGGTCGACCGGCTCGGCCTCTCGCCGGGCACCTCCGGGAACCTCAGCGTCCGCGTCCCGGGCGGGTTCCTGGTCACGCCGAGTGGGGTGCCGTACGGAGCGATGGAGCCGGTGGACACGGTGTTCCTCACGGACGCGGGGGAGTCCACGGGCGACCCGATGCGTCCCTCCAGCGAGTGGCGGCTCCACGCCGCGATCTACGCCGACCGGCCCGACGCGGGTGCCATCGTCCACCTCCACTCTCCGCACGCGACGGCCGTCGCCTGCCTGCGCTCCGACATCCCGCCCTTCCACTACATGGTCGCCCGGGCGGGGGGGGACTCGATCCGCTGCGCCCGCTACGAGACGTTCGCGACCGACGAGCTCGCGTTCGCCGCGCTCGAGGCGCTCGAGGACCGGAAAGCCTGTCTGCTCGCGAACCACGGCCAGGTGGCGCTCGGCCCGACCCTCGAGGACGCCCTGCGCCTGGCCGGGGAGGTCGAGGAGATCGCCCACGTGTGGTCGATCGCGCTCGAGGCCGGCGACCCGGAGCTTCTCCCTCCGAAAGAGATCGAACGCGTGCGGTCGCAGTTCCGGGCCTACGGCCAGGCGAGCGCCGACGCCGAGCGCGACCGCCGGCGGGACGGCGGACGGAGCGGGCGACAACCGGACTTGCGCACGGAGCGGCTCCGTCTCCGCGCGTTCCGTCCGGACGACGCGCACGCCGTCCGGGAGCTGGCCGGAGCACGCGAGATCGCCGACAACACCCTGACGGTTCCCCATCCCTATCCCGCGGGGGCCGCCGAGGCCTGGATCGCGAGCCTGGAACCGGCCTTCGCGCGGGGCGAGATGGCGGCCTTCGCCGTCACCGACGAGGACGGAATGCTGGTCGGGGCGTGCGGGCTCAAGGTCGAGACCGAGGACGGGATCGCGGAGATCGGATACTGGGTCGGGGTCCCGTACTGGGGGCGCGGCTACGCGAGCGAGGCGGCGCGCGCCGTGGTCGACTTCGGGTTCCGGGAGCTCGGGCTACGGCGGATCTGGGCCCGCGTCTTCGTGCGGAACCCGGCTTCGGTCCGCGTCGTCGAGAAGGCGGGCTTCCGGCACGAGGGCACGCTGCGGCGGAACCTCCGGAAGGGCGACGAGCTGCTCGACCACCACGTGCACGGGATCCTCCGGGAGGAGTGGCTGGAGGCGAGGCAGAGACGAGAGGGGAAGGAGACCCGATGAGCGACGAGCCGCGTCCCGGACCCGGGACGATCGCCTGGACGGACCTGACGGTGCCGCACGCGGCGAAGGTCCGCGACTTCTACGCGAAGGTCGTGGGCTGGCGGGCCGAGCCGGTCGACATGGGCGGGTACCAGGACTTCACGATGATGGCTCCGGGGGCCGACCAGCCGACGGCCGGGATCTGCCACGCGCGCGGCTTCAACGCGGACATGCCGGCCCAGTGGCTGCTCTACGTCGTCGTCGAGGACGCCGACGCGGCCGCCCAGCGATGCCGCGAGGCCGGCGGGGAGGTCGTGGTTCGACCGCGCGACCTCGCGGGCGGCCGGTTCTGCGTGGTTCGCGACCCCGCCGGGGCCGTGTGCGCGCTGTTCGCGCTGCCGGCGGAGGGAGTGCCGGAGGAACCGGCGCCGGAGACCTGACGCCGGACGAATCCCGAGAGCGGGAGACGCGAGCGTGGAGCGGATCGATCTCGCCGAGAAGCTGAACCGGATCCCGGAGCCCTGGCGGCCGCGGATCGTGGGCCGGGTCAACGACACGGATCTGAAGCTGGCGAAGCTGGACGGGGCGTTCGACTGGCACGCGCACCCGGAGGAGGACGAGGCCTTCCTGGTCCTCGCCGGAACGCTCCGGATCGAGTTCCGGGATCGCCACGTCCTCCTCGGCCCGGGCGACCTCTGCGTCGTGCCGCACGGCGTCGAGCACCGGCCCGTCGCGGATTCCGGAGAGACGCACGTCCTGCTGATCGAGCCCGCCGGGACCCGGAACACCGGCGACCGCGTCACCGACCGCACCGTGGAGGCCGAGTGGATCTGACCCGTCGGCCCGCTGCCGCCCGTCCGTCCCGCGCACGGGCGCTCGCGGCGGTCCTCGCCACGGTCGCCGCGACGGCGACGCCGCTCGCCGCACAGGGGACCCGCCCGGCGCATCCCGACCTCGAGAACCCGGCCGTCACGGGCCGGAACCGCCTTCCCCCGCACGCCACCTACGTCCCGTTCCCGGACGCCGCCTCGGCGCTCGCGGCACCGGGCACGCCCGGCCGTACGACCTCGCCCCGGGTCCGCTCCCTGAACGGGACCTGGCGCTTCCGCTGGGTCCGGAACGCCGCGGACCGCCCGAAGGAGTTCTGGCGCGAGGACTTCGACGACTCCGGCTGGGACGGGATCCCCGTCCCGTCCAACTGGGAAATCGTCGGGTATGGAGTGCCGATCTACACGAACATCCCGTATCCCTTCCCGCCCGATCCGCCGCGCGTCCCGGTCGCGTGGAGCCCCGTCGGCTCGTACCGGCGCTCGTTCGAGGTCCCCGAGGCGTGGCGCGGGATGCGGGTGATCCTGCACCTCGGGAGCGTGAAGTCGGCCGGGTACGTGTGGGTGAACGGCCGGGAGGTCGGCTTCGCCAAGGGAAGCAAGACGCCGGCCGAGTTCGACGTCACGGAATCCGTCCGGTTCGGGGACGCGAACACGCTCGCCGTGCAGGTGTGGCGGTTCTCGGACGGGGCGTACCTCGAGGGCCAGGATTACTGGAAGATCAGCGGGCTCGAGCGCGACGTCCTCCTCTTCGCGGTCCCCGAGGTCCACGTCGCCGACGTCCATGCGCGCCCGCGTCTCGACGCGGCGTTGCGGGACGGCCGACTCGAGGTCGACGTCCGGCTGCGGAACGGGGGCGACGAGGCGGCGACCCGGACGGTCCGGGCGGCGGTGTTCGACCCGGCCGGCCGGCCCGTGCTCGAGGCGCCGCTCGCGTCGACGGCCCGGGTCCCGGCGCACGACGAGGCGACCGTCACCGTGGGCTCGGACGTCGCCGCGCCCGCCCGCTGGACGGCCGAGACCCCGGCCCTCTACACGCTCGTCCTGGAGATCCGAGGCTCCGACGGGGCAAGCGCCGAGGCGATCGCGACCCGGATCGGCTTCCGCGACGTCCGGATCGACGGCGGCCAGCTGAAGGTGAACGGCGTCCCGGTCACGATCCGCGGCGTGAACCGGCACGAGCACGACCCGCGGACC